>ENA-UOJR01000328-UOJR01000328.1-human-gut-metagenome-genome-assembly--contig:-C115P-NODE-328-length-69477-cov-50.490767_pt1 | contig 69477 bp, 58 predicted proteins | sample MGYA00242354_ERZ723901 | MGnify/ENA metagenome assembly ERZ723901
AGTCATCGGGCATTATCTGAACATAAAACACTATCAATAAGTTGGAGTCATTACCAAATATATTTGATTAATTGGTTGCTGATTTTATCCTGACGAAAGTGGGCATAGCAGCGGCTTCCTGAATAATCGAATACCCAACTGTCACTTGTTGAGCTGATATATTTGTCATCAAAATGATCTGCCGATTTAAGATAAATACTAACTGGTATATTAACCTTTAAAATACTCTCAACAAATACAGGTGTGTAAATGTTGCTGTTCGACGCATTTAACTGTTTATTGATTCGACTCATATGCACTCCATTCATCGCATACATGGGAAAAGGTTGATTTCAGGGCTTCGTTATCAATCACAATTCGCTGAAGATTGGCCGTATTAGCCTGCTGAGATAGAAATCTTTTAGCGTAAAGATCAGGCATATGGCTATTGTGACTCCAACCGCCAAGTAGCCGTAATTCATCCTTGGCTTCATCCATCAATCCAACGATAGAAAAGTCTATGGCTGCCAAGTGTGAGTTGGCCTTAATTTTTTGAAGTTTATCACGATAAATACGTTGAAGTGTTAAATAAGCCCAAGTATGCCGCGTTATATGAGGCGAGATGCTTTCAATGGCATCATAATATTCATCTTTTTTATATTCAGGATACTGCACACTCATAATGTCATCAATACGGGTAAAGATATCATAGACTGCATGGTATGACAGTGGCGGATGTAGTCTTTGGGTGGAAGTGAACAGAAAACTATGGGAGGCTTGAGGGCGGATTTTATGGATATATATATTTAGAAAATGAAAGTCCAGTTTATCTAATGCCAGCACCCGGTTTGCATAAACATTTTTTAATGAAGGCAATCTTTTTCGTTGATCCGAAACGTCGTCATCTACTGTGGTCACAATCAGGCTGAACTGATCCCCTCGGAGATTTGGTTTGATCGAATGACACTCCAAAAGCAGTAATTCACTGACACGCAATCCGTAATTTAAAAGCAATCTGCAAATCAGAAAATTACGTAGCTGGATTTCACCAGCGGGGAAGGGATTGAGTGGGTTTTTCTTTGAAATTGAACCGGGTGTAATGATTTGGTAAAAAGCCATGACCATCTCAGCAGTCAGACTTCGAAAGCGTTTATGGGTCGTGCCATTGTTCATCTGACGAGAATGGGTAAGAGTACGGAATTCTGCCTTATGTATCGATAAACGTCCCGTTAACTGCGTGGCAAGTCGTGTAAGCTCTTTAGGCGTGCCATCTATATATCTCGGCGAGATATACGTGTTAATCAAATATCTGATAAAACGAATAACCGAATGTACATGCCTGATATTTGTACAACGTTGAGGCGTGGTCTGCGTAGTAGACCTTATGGTTAACGCTGGTACATATAAATTCGTATTTTCCAGATAATGAAAAAAGGCTGTAAGTTCATCAATGGCAATCAATGGATTGTGGTTCGAGGAATAGAAACTGAAGCAAAAAGTCACACCATGTTTCTGGTGCCAGAATTCATAGAAAAACTTGAGCGCTTGAAGTGAAGCGGATTGCGTGGCTGATGAACGCAAAGCAAGATGGTCGATAAGATATATTAACGGATATAAAAGCGGCTGGCGCGTGTGAGTATCCATCAGTGCCCATAAACGCTGCCGTTGGTTGATATTGAGTTGTGTAAGTATGAACACGCGGCACTTAACCTTATCAATGGTGTGGATATGAACAAAGTAACCGACAAACATAACGTCCTGCAAGAAGAAGATAGAGGGGTAGGTAAGTGTATGATTAATCGTATCCTGTGGCCGGTTATGAACTAAATGACCGACGGACTAAATTTAACATAATATACATTATGCGCACCAATGGTGTAATGGCTCAATAGTAATGTCCGCCTGTGGCTCAATTCAGATGTCCGCGCTATGGTAAGCTTCACTGGTCCGTTTAAACTACCGGGAGGCATATCATGAGCGCAGAAAGCTCAGGAGTGTTTACTTTGAAAGAGATCAACCGGATCAAGATTATACAGGACGTCATTGAACGTCGCATCACAACGCGCCGTGCGGCCGAGCACCTCGGTATCAGCGACAGGCAATGCCGCAGACTTCTTGCCCGTTACCGTGAAGGCGGACCGCTTGGTATGGCCAGCAGACGATGTGGCATGCGTGGTAACCGCCAGTTGCCACCCGGGCTCGCAGATCAGGCTCTGGAACTGATCAAGACGCGTTATGCTGATTTCGGTCCGACTCTGGCGCGTGAAAAGCTCGAAGAACTCCACGGACTGTTTCTTGGCAAAGAAACTGTCCGGCGCATCATGGTGCGGGCTGGCTTATGGGTTCCCCGTAAACAACGTGCCGCAAGGATCCCTCAACCACGGTACCGGCGTCCGTGTACTGGTGAGCTGATACAAATAGATGGCTGTGATCACGACTGGTTTGAAGGCCGTGGCCCGGCCTGCACCGCGCTGGTCTATGTTGATGATGCAACCAGCAAACTGATGGAACTGTTGTTTGTTAAATCGGAGTCCACGTTTTCTTACTTCGAAGCCACGCGGCGCTATATCGATAAGCATGGTAAACCGCTGGCACTGTACAGCGATAAAGCCGGTGTTTTTCGTGTTAACAATAAACACGCCACAGGCGGAGACGGGCATACTCAGTTTGGGCGAGCCATGCATGAACTGAACATCCAGACTATCTGTGCAGAAACCAGTCCCGCCAAAGGGCGTGTAGAACGAGCTCACCTCACTTTACAGGATCGTCTGGTCAAAGAGCTGCGGTTACAGGGCATTTGTTCAATGGAGGCTGCAAATGACTTCGCTGAGGCCTATATGGCTGACTATAACCGCCGTTTTGGCAAAGTACCGCGACATGATTTTGACGTACACCGTGCTGTAGAACATGATGAGGACCTGGGGCTTATTTTCACTGTTCGTGAAAAACGTAAAGTCTCAAAATCGTTGACGATACAATATGATAAAATGTTGTACCTGATTGAAGACAGCGAACTGAGTCGCCGTGCAATAGGTAAATATATCGATGTGTATCACTATCCTGATGGCAGAAAAGAGCTGCGCCTGAACGGTACGCTACTTCCCTACTCTACCTACGACCGACTGTCAGAAATCGACCAGGGCGCGATTGTCGATAACAAGCGTCTTGGCCGAACCCTGGAGTTTATCAGTCTGGTGCAGAGCAAGCGGGATAACACGCGCTCTCAGTCAATTCCCGCTGGAGATGGCCCTTCCCGACGACGGCCAAAGCAGGAAGGGAAGAAATCCCAGCGCTCACTGGATAATGATGACATGCTCGAAGCACTCAAACAGCTTCAGTCACGTTCAGAGGACATTTTTGGTAAAAGAGCCCGCTGATGGTACTCACTGGCCGGACAGTGGTTGCTCACCAGTTGATATTGTCCGGCCAGACCCATGATGTATTATTCATTTCGTTCAGCATCTTTATGTCCTGCTTTTCACGGGCATACTTACCCCATAATGAATGAAAAGAACGAACAATACTGATTAACTGCTTTTTTCTTTGCTCCGGAGATAGGCTGATAAAATAGCAGCACCTGCTGTCAATATTATCCTCAATGAAATTAAAATCAGAGTCTGATGCATATTTTACTGTTAGCATAATATCATTCGACGTTGTTCTCTCAGACTCTGTTAATGCTGATTCTATCAGGTATTCAAAGGCATACATGACAGACAGCTGGTTTTTGTCTGTCTGAATATAACCCATTGAGTTTCTGAGTATTGAGGACTGTACCAGGACCAGAGGCCATAAAAGCTCAACACCATAAAGCTTATATGTATCATGTTGATCATACTGATGTTGCTCAACACGACGATTACCTTCCCGTGCTTTACGAATATCATAGGCAAGGGATAACATAAATCCGTCTTTAACTTTAATCAGTGGGCTTTCATCCACGATGTAATGAATGAGTTCATGTAATTCATTCAGGGCTTCTGAATCTCCCCACAGTATAAAACCTGCATTGTTCGGCGTTAACTCGTATCGAAGCATGGGCTCAATCATCCTGTTGTTTCAGTCGGAGGAAAGTCTATCAGTAAAGAGAATGAGAGATCAAAGTGGTCATTTTAATTGAGCTGGATAACGGACATTTCAATTGAGCCTTGACAAATGGTAAGGATGGCGGGAACTGGCGTTACCGGTGCCGTCATTGGTCACAGACCGTAATCCACTGGCCCAGGACGTCTTTCAGGCAATGTTGGCATAAATCCAGTTTTAAGCGATTACTGTCACCAAAAATTGAACCGTATCCAGCTAAGTGATTAACAGACAGAAACTCATTGAACTCAATGTCATCTACCACCGTCTTCGCATGGCGACCACAGCGATCGCAGGTCTTCGCACATAACATTACAGTATCGCTGGATGTGAAAAATTGCATTTTATCTCCTCGTAATGCTGCCGCGCCGAATCAGCAATAACGCTAAAAAAACAGAATTGTTCGGCTTGGCCAACCCCTGACACTAACAAAAGCAAGTTTTGTCATTGTCCGGGGTTATCATATAAACCAATAGACCGTCCTTACGCCATTCTGGTTATCAATAACATAGCCACATTGTTTCCTTAAAAATTCTTCTGCTAAATCAATGGCTTTTACAGAAATCTCATAAGAAGGAAGTAAAGTGTATCCTTTCCCTTCACTGGCAGCTGCTTTGATCGCATCCAGAGTATTATCAATCAGTAACAGAGCAAGTGATGCTTCATTTACCTGAGCCGAAGAACTTCTGGCTGCAAGTGTCATTGTTTTTGCTTCTTCCGCTGTAATCGTTCGTTCTGCCAGAGCAGATAAAATCCCATAAGAATCCATTAGTTACCCCAATCAATAATGTCCATTTGATGGATAGCGAGCAGGGCTCACGCACCTACCCGCTATCCATCAAAGTGGACGAATGATATGTGCTGTAAGCAAAATATACATAATACGCTGTTCATTGCTGTCTGCCTTGCTACTGAAAATCCAGCCTATAAGAGGAATTTTACTTATAACTGGAACTGAACGCTCGGCATTGCTGAACGATGAATCGATAAGCCCTCCCAATAACAACGTCTGACCATCCTTAATCTGGACTGTCGTCTGAATCTGGCGCTGATTAGTAATAATATCGGATGCCTGATCATCATTGCTGATTGAATCAGCGCGAGTGTCGATAGTCAGAACTAGTTGCCCGTTACCCATGACAACAGGCGTTACCTTGAGAGAAACGCCAACATCATGACGCTCGATAGTCTGAAACGGATTATTTACCCCGGCAGATTCGCCCGTTACCTTTCCGGTGATAAACGGCACATTCTTACCTACGGAAATGTAACCAGTCTGACCAGACTGAGTAAGAATACGCGGCGTTGAAATCACCTTAGAGCGTGAATTACTCTGGACAGCACGCAGAGACAGCGCCAACACGTTACCATCAAAAATACCAAAAGAACCGCCCGCCGTAGAAAGAGCGCTACCCAGTGCAGAAGTATTAAAGCCCCCCGCAACCTTATGACCGGATGCAGAACCTGCCGCAAACGATAAATCAACGCCATCAGACAAGCTGGTTTCAAACATCAGCGACTGAATGAGAACCTGATCGCGGGCAACATCCACAGAATTGATAAAATCGGACAGAACCGGCAGCAGCTCGTCAGGCGCAGAAACAATCAGCGAGTTATTGCCTGGATAATCCACGACATTACCACCACCATTAGAATCAAGATAAATTTTAATCAGTTGCTGAACATCGGACGATCTAACTTTTGTCAGCTTAAAATTTCTGACCGTAAGCGCCACAGGTACTGGCTGGTAAGATGGCTCAGAAGGAAAAGTATCATAAGACTGGTTATCAGAATCATCGGAATCCGAAACCATCTGTGAAGGTAATTTAGACGGCAAAGAGACTACCGCAGGATTGCCAGAAAGCATGACAAAACCGTTAGCATTCAGAACAGACTTAAAGAAATCATCAATATTTGTTGGATTAACATCAGCATTAAATACGGTTACGTTTCCTTTAATATCAGGATTAACAATAACAGGCTTGCCAGTTTTTGAAGAATACCACTGAACAAATGAGCGAACAGATGAATTATTTAAATTAACAGTTTCAGCAGAAACGCAGAATGAACAGGCAAATAAAAAAGCAACAATAACAGAGCGCATAATAATATTACTCCTGACAGGTAACAGTCTGTAAATAACGGCCTTTTCTAATAACAACACGACAGGCATCTTTAATATCAACGGAATAACCATCTTTAATCAAATCAAAATACTGATATTTCATACCTTTTGCATCAACAAACGTAACGGAAACGTCAAAGCCAAGTTGTGAAAAAGAATTAATAGAAAGTCGGGGTAAGTCACTGGACGAATCAGGCGTTACCGCCCTCGCCTGTTCAGCATAAGCAGATTTAATAGCTGAGATTTCATCAACATTCTTTCCAGACTGGAGCCAGAAACCAAACGCAAGCCCCAGCGCCAAAAAAGAAAGCATTAATATAAGACGGTTCGATTTGCGAAAATAAATTTTAGTGAGGCGCATATAATAATTAAATCCTCTGTGAACAGAAAATTGACCGTGCGTGATAAATGGTGGCAAAAGCGAAAATGCGCCATGAGGATAATTATCTGTGAACGCTTGTTTGGTATTGTAAGCAGAATAAAGAGATTTTCCTGTATATATCCATTTATCAACAGTGATTGAATTAACATTATCACCATATTTGACAATGCCAAAGTGTACCTTTGGTAAAGAAAATCTCGCCCCTGAAACCAAATTCATAATGGAGCCAACAAAAGGAATGTTTAATTTATCTGAACGGCGACAATAAACAACATGCTCAGCAAGCGCCAGACGAGCTTGCTTATCCATTATCGAAATATCCTGAATCAAAAATATAATATCCCAGCCTAATTTTCTGGCATGTAAAAACCAGTCAATAACAGGTTGTCTGTCTTTATCACCCCATGAGCGGGAATTAAACCAAGTACCACATTCATCAAGTACAAGGAGGCCATTACGGGATTCATCGTAAGATGTATTCCCAATACCAATAGCAAGTAAATCATTTAATGAAGGCTTGTCAGGAATGCGAATAACGCGCGTTTTTTTCGCATAACGCCCAACCATAGGCATATTATGCAATTTAAGATCAAGATTAGTGGCAACAGGACAACCCTTAGCAAGTCTTTCCTGTATTCTGGAAACACTAACAAGTGTCTTGCCTGAGCCTAATTTGCCTGTTACTACATAAACCGCCATTTAAATCACCCTGTTTGCATAATCAAGAAATTTTTGTTTTAAATCGAAAACAAAAACACTGATACGAGTAACCATAATAACGTTAACACACGCCTGAAAATGGTCAGGCAATACAGACGCCATTAAATGGGAGAAATCAGCAGGTAAACCGTTATACATGACCTCAGCAAGGTACTGCATTAAAAGCGTAACAGTTGTTGTAATTAATGCGACCAATGCAAAGGCGATTAATCCTGTTCTGGTAGCAAGTCGAGCTAAAAAACTCGCCACATAGCCAATAAACAAAGGAACAAGACCAATAAGAAAACGCAACAATGCAGGAATACCTAATAATAAAGGCATCACTCACCCCCTTTGCGAAGCAATGAAGTTAAAGAAGTAAAGACATACCAGAACGTAAGGCAATAAAAAACCCATGAAAGAACATCTTTAATAGTCAGTAATTTATCACAACCAATATCAATCTGATAAACCTCTCCGGGAAAAATAATAAAATCAGAGCAGCCGTTACCATTGGGTAAATTAGGCAGCATAGCACCTTTATTTAAAAATGCTTCCCATAAAGCACCGTGAGAATCCTTTTCAATTCCCAATTCAGAATCAGCTAAAGTAGAAGCGCCATCTAATTCAGAGTCGCCCTTTCCATAACGAGAATCACCACCTGAAGGGTCAGCAAAACGGCCAGCCCCCCGCGTAAGATTGTTAATGGAATCGTCAAGACGATTTATATTATTCCTGGTTTGTTCATCGGCATTTTTTTTATCATCTGATGAAGTGTCTTTCTCCGTTAATTTATCATGAATATCGCTGGCTATTTTGGGTGAAGCACCTTCGATCGCAGACTGAATATCACCTTTAGAAAGACTGGAACCACTAGAGCCACCGCCAGAACTACCGCCAGAACTACCGCCACCGGACTCACCACCGCCAGACTCACCGCCACCGGACTCACCACCACCGGACTCACCACCACCGGACTCACCACCACCGGACTCACCACCGCCGGACTCACCACCGCCAGACTCACCACCACCATTTTGGGGGGTTGAGGGTTTATCAGAGGGGTCAGCTACAGCACCTGTAGGCTTCCATGTTGCAGCGCAAACAGTACCATCACCCTGACAAACAATGACACCAGTAGCCTCATATTCACAGCCGTTATAGTAGATATAGCGACCACCATCATATGAATCAACATTATTAAATACACCTTCTTCTGGCGGCTTCGCTTCACAAATTTCTTCTGGTGTCGGGTCAGTAGGTTTTTCATCAGGAACAGAACGCTGAATATTACCAACAATATAAGCCGTTAAAGACCAATATTTATCCTTCTGCCCTGGTGAATCGCTGTAAGTACAATCGCCAGTAAAAACAAGACGGAATTCAGAATCAGGCCAGATACCCTCATAAGTTGGTTTAATCCGAGTAAATACACTCTGAGCACTGGATTTAGCACCCTGACAAGCGGAGGCCTGCATAGCAGCATCAATATAGTAAACCGTTATCTTAGAGCCATCCTGATTGGTTATTTGCTTACTTTCAGCATAGGCAGAACTTTGATAAGTGGATTTAGTAATGCTTTCCCATGACTCAGCATGTGAAAAAGGAGAAATGAGGACAGCGGAAAGAATTAATATTTTCCTTCTCATAGTAACCCGCTTTAATAAAGGGGCAACGAGTGCCCCTGAGTGAAATTCAAACCGCTTTTGAAGAGAATTTTTTGAAAATACGAATGGCAAGCCCAGCGCCAACCACAGCAACAACAACAGGCCATACTTTACCAATGAGATCATTTGCCTGAGTCAACAAAGCATCCATTGCCTGACCTGCATAATCAGTACCACCTGTAGCGCCTTCAGCCGCAAAAGAACTTGCAGAAATAAAAAGCGCAGTTGAAGCCAAAGCAATTTTATATTTAACAGTAGACAGAATTTTCATAGGAATAACTCCATTAAGGTTACATTAATCGGTCAGAAAATGATTTAAATGAACCGACCGCATAGAAAAGGGCAAAACCAAAGGTATAAGCCCCGAAGAAATAAACGATATACATTAACGAAAGACCCCCGCAGTAATCGCGCCGAGGCCAAAAGAAATAACGATGCCAGACGCTATCAAAATTTGAATAACATCGTCCATATTTAACCTTTGATCTCTGCGATGCCACCATCGGAAGCAACATTATAAGTTACACCTTCCCTACCCTCCATTGACCACGCACGGACATAGACAGGAATTTGAACTAATTTCCCAATGAAAGCATTCGCCTGGTTCATTAGACCTGCGTTAACGAGAGCCTGAGAAACTCGAATAATAATTTGATCCTGCTTTGTACCACCAAAACCATCAGGTATTTCAAGGCCAATACCAATTTCATTATAATAGCCCTGACCATTAACTTTATTACGTTGGCGGGCTCCCAACATTTTACCCTTAACGAAAAGACCATAATTAGACATATTACTTTCCTTTAATGCCAGCTACTGGCGTGCGAAATACGGTTGTAATCGAAAATAAAACCTTTCTCATAAATCCATAAGGGGATTTCCGCTGGCTTGGCTTCCAGCGTTCTTATTAGCGGAACAACGTTATTAGAGTCTGGTGAATCACAATAGAAATTAATATCGATACCGAACGAAAGCAATTCTCTTCTATGGCGATAAAAAGTGTTATGAGGTAACATTTCTTTCATGTTAGCCCCTTGTTTCCAAAGTAAATAAGTTGACTGTATTTTTCTTGGCAGTTTCGTTATTTTTTCATCACTTAAAATAGCATTCTGATTCATTTCTATTCTCCCTACATATTCAGAGAATAATTGACGTGGTGTTTTCATATTCCAGTTAGCGCCAAGCGTTAAGTTTAAATCAATAAGCTCAGTTGTTCTTAATGTTAATTCAATACGTAATTTATCTTTCGTCCAGTCCAGTAACCCGGCTCGTACAAACTCTTCGGCTATCTGGTGCCCTTTTTTACCAGAAACGTGTTCATCATATTTTGAATAAAATTTCAGACTCCATCGACGGGAGTTTTTACCTAAATAAACTGTACCGCCTTTCCCACATGCGCGACCATGGCGTGTTTTAGCTTTAAATTCGGCGGCATAAAGCCATGATCTGACATTTTCCAGCGTAGATAATGAATACATGTAATTAATGTCAATACGTGAAATTTTATACTGACCTGCCATAACGGCTTTATAAGAGGCTAAATCATGAGGAATATTCAATAAGGATAAAATCCTGGCATAGACCGTCAACATGAGCCCTTGTATATCATCCGACCCAACAACAGAATGCCCCTGCAGAAACTTGGAAGGATTACCATCAATGTACAAATGTGTCGCTTTACCTTCGCCATTAGATCCTATCGATCGTACTTTCATCGTTGCTTCATGCGAGCCGCGAACAGTCAGTCGCTTAACGGTTTCCCACTCAATTGCACCGTCAGCATCAACGCTGACAACACTCCCCGCCGGAAGCGGTTTGTGTGTGCAAGGGAAAATCCCGGTAAGCCAATCGATCACGAATAAATCCTCAAAATTGCAAAAATGACGACTTACTAACACATGAGTTCAGTAGTTCATTAGTGTTTAAACATTACACCAGTGAGCTAGTGAGTTCAAGAGGCTTGGATGATATGAGTTCATGAGCATGTATACTCACTTCAAATATTGCATTGAACGAGCGTAAAAAATGGCAAAGCGCACGACTTATAACGTGACGGAAGAAAGAAAAATGAAACTAGAACGACTGGCTATAAATGCCAGTGTAAAACTAGGAAAAACAATTACATGGACAGAGATTTTAGGTTATCTGATTGATAACTACTCTAAAGATGCAGCAGAAGATCTCATGTCTGCCAAACAAAAGGATTAAGTACCACGAATGGTACAAACGTGCAGTATTACCAACACTGCACGTTCTTTATTGTGCGAATTTTGAACAGTAAAAAAGGATCAAAAAGATGAGTAGAAGTAACGAAACAAGCGGCGTTGAACTGGTTGTCGTCGGCGTATTTGCTTTCTGTCTGGCAGTTGTTGCCTGGCTAATGAAAACTTTCGATGTTGAATGGCAAACAGCACTGGAAACTGCGCCTGGCCTGATAGTCTGGCTGCTTGTTGTCGGTGCGGGGATCTTTTTCGGGATCAAAATGGAAACTGGTCTTGTTCGCTGGGGTGCTCCACTTGCGATCGCCCTTCTGATTCCGGTATTCAAACCAATTCTTAAGGAAGCAGCCGGAGTTCGTGAAATGGGCGGGTTAGTTTTCGATGATATGGTTTCGTGGTACGGAACTGGCTGGGGAATGTCGCTGATGTTCTTCGGGATTCTTATCGTCGGATACGGCCTACTTTATTGGTGGCACAGAAGAAAGTCATATTACTGGTAACTCCGCCGCGGGAAACCACGGTAAAGTTCGGGTGTCACAGAACCCCGAACCGCTAGGCGGTGAAAATATCATCAAATCGTTTTTTATTGTGTCTTAAAACTTTCAGATATGACTAAACATAACACTATCGATAAATAATGAGGTTTGACATGTTAACAATACAACAACTGGATGAGTTTAAAAAAGATATAGAAAAAGAGTTAAGAATCGTTAAATGGGCGCCAACATATACTCAGATTGCTGATATGCATCGCCGAATCATGGCTGTAATAAATGATAATGGCACCCCAAATATTAGAAAGATCGTAAATGATGTTTATGGGAAACCAATAACTGTTTTTGTTACGGATGGTCTGGATATGTCAACCGAGAGTACCCTTCTTGCTAAACTGAGAGCTCAAGCACAAGAGAGACAACAAGGAGATAAAAAATAATATGGATATTGAAGGAGTCATGGAAAAACAACGCTGTGAAATAGAAAGACACAGATTTGAATATCGTGCAAAACTTGATGAATGTTTAAAAGGATTGTGCGACTTTAACGATGTTCACATGATTGCCTGTGACTTCTTCAATTATTTAGACACCTGTGCTTCGCAGAATAAAACATCATCAAAAACAGTAGATAGTGATTGGAATCAATGGCTTGCTGAAACCTGTCTTAATGTTCTAGATACCATTCATGAACATTATTCAACATATAAATTATTATCACCGAATGAGTTTCGCTTACCAAGCCGAACAGCCTTTGCATCAATGCAAAGATTGGTGAAAGAGCATTACCATGACAATGTTCTGCTAGAAATCAAAAGTAAATTTGTAGAAAGCAGCCTTCCAATATTTGGTTTTGACACAAGGAAAAAAATTAGCGTGGCTAAAGTCATACTTTCTGTATCAATGCTTGTCATTTCAGCATTGCTAATCACTATTGCAATGGTATTTCCCGGTGAATATAACATTCCATTCATATTGGGGATTGGGTTCTTCTTCGTGTTGTTTATAGCATTACTTTTTATTCCACACCCGACAAGCCATCAACACGACACATTAAGAACATTGCTAAGTATCGCTGCAGCAGGAGTAATAACAACCTTCCCCGGATTTATTGAGTTCACATATACAAATAAAGCTGGATATTCCATAACTGCTTTTGGTTCAATAGCAATTTTCCTTGTTGTATACCTGATTAACCCTGCAAAGCTTAGAGAAAAGATCGAAAAATAATAAATCTGATGCGCACAATGACGTTATGCTAAAGAGGCCGCTGCGGGATTCGATTTTCGCAGCGGCCTTTTCAACATAACGAGTCGTACATTATGCGCACCAATGGTAAGGATGGCGGGAACTGGCGTTACCGGTGCCGTCATTGGTCACAGACCGTAATCCACTGGCCCAGGACGTCTTTCAGGCAATGTTGGCATAAATCCAGTTTTAAGCGATTACTGTCACCAAAAATTGAACCGTATCCAGCTAAGTGATTAACAGACAGAAACTCATTGAACTCAATGTCATCTACCACCGTCTTCGCATGGCGACCACAGCGATCGCAGGTCTTCGCACATAACATTACAGTATCGCTGGATGTGAAAAATTGCATTTTATCTCCTCGTAATGCTGCCGCGCCGAATCAGCAATAACGCTAAAAAAACAGAATTGTTCGGCTTGGCCAACCCCTGACACTAACAAAAGCAAGTTTTGTCATTGTCCGGGGTTATCATATAAACCAATAGACCGTCCTTACGCCATTCTGGTTATCAATAACATAGCCACATTGTTTCCTTAAAAATTCTTCTGCTAAATCAATGGCTTTTACAGAAATCTCATAAGAAGGAAGTAAAGTGTATCCTTTCCCTTCACTGGCAGCTGCTTTGATCGCATCCAGAGTATTATCAATCAGTAACAGAGCAAGTGATGCTTCATTTACCTGAGCCGAAGAACTTCTGGCTGCAAGTGTCATTGTTTTTGCTTCTTCCGCTGTAATCGTTCGTTCTGCCAGAGCAGATAAAATCCCATAAGAATCCATTAGTTACCCCAATCAATAATGTCCATTTGATGGATAGCGAGCAGGGCTCACGCACCTACCCGCTATCCATCAAAGTGGACGAATGATATGTGCTGTAAGCAAAATATACATAATACGCTGTTCATTGCTGTCTGCCTTGCTACTGAAAATCCAGCCTATAAGAGGAATTTTACTTATAACTGGAACTGAACGCTCGGCATTGCTGAACGATGAATCGATAAGCCCTCCCAATAACAACGTCTGACCATCCTTAATCTGGACTGTCGTCTGAATCTGGCGCTGATTAGTAATAATATCGGATGCCTGATCATCATTGCTGATTGAATCAGCGCGAGTGTCGATAGTCAGAACTAGTTGCCCGTTACCCATGACAACAGGCGTTACCTTGAGAGAAACGCCAACATCATGACGCTCGATAGTCTGAAACGGATTATTTACCCCGGCAGATTCGCCCGTTACCTTTCCGGTGATAAACGGCACATTCTTACCTACGGAAATGTAACCAGTCTGACCAGACTGAGTAAGAATACGCGGCGTTGAAATCACCTTAGAGCGTGAATTACTCTGGACAGCACGCAGAGACAGCGCCAACACGTTACCATCAAAAATACCAAAAGAACCGCCCGCCGTAGAAAGAGCGCTACCCAGTGCAGAAGTATTAAAGCCCCCCGCAACCTTATGACCGGATGCAGAACCTGCCGCAAACGATAAATCAACGCCATCAGACAAGCTGGTTTCAAACATCAGCGACTGAATGAGAACCTGATCGCGGGCAACATCCACAGAATTGATAAAATCGGACAGAACCGGCAGCAGCTCGTCAGGCGCAGAAACAATCAGCGAGTTATTGCCTGGATAATCCACGACATTACCACCACCATTAGAATCAAGATAAATTTTAATCAGTTGCTGAACATCGGACGATCTAACTTTTGTCAGCTTAAAATTTCTGACCGTAAGCGCCACAGGTACTGGCTGGTAAGATGGCTCAGAAGGAAAAGTATCATAAGACTGGTTATCAGAATCATCGGAATCCGAAACCATCTGTGAAGGTAATTTAGACGGCAAAGAGACTACCGCAGGATTGCCAGAAAGCATGACAAAACCGTTAGCATTCAGAACAGACTTAAAGAAATCATCAATATTTGTTGGATTAACATCAGCATTAAATACGGTTACGTTTCCTTTAATATCAGGATTAACAATAACAGGCTTGCCAGTTTTTGAAGAATACCACTGAACAAATGAGCGAACAGATGAATTATTTAAATTAACAGTTTCAGCAGAAACGCAGAATGAACAGGCAAATAAAAAAGCAACAATAACAGAGCGCATAATAATATTACTCCTGACAGGTAACAGTCTGTAAATAACGGCCTTTTCTAATAACAACACGACAGGCATCTTTAATATCAACGGAATAACCATCTTTAATCAAATCAAAATACTGATATTTCATACCTTTTGCATCAACAAACGTAACGGAAACGTCAAAGCCAAGTTGTGAAAAAGAATTAATAGAAAGTCGGGGTAAGTCACTGGACGAATCAGGCGTTACCGCCCTCGCCTGTTCAGCATAAGCAGATTTAATAGCTGAGATTTCATCAACATTCTTTCCAGACTGGAGCCAGAAACCAAACGCAAGCCCCAGCGCCAAAAAAGAAAGCATTAATATAAGACGGTTCGATTTGCGAAAATAAATTTTAGTGAGGCGCATATAATAATTAAATCCTCTGTGAACAGAAAATTGACCGTGCGTGATAAATGGTGGCAAAAGCGAAAATGCGCCATGAGGATAATTATCTGTGAACGCTTGTTTGGTATTGTAAGCAGAATAAAGAGATTTTCCTGTATATATCCATTTATCAACAGTGATTGAATTAACATTATCACCATATTTGACAATGCCAAAGTGTACCTTTGGTAAAGAAAATCTCGCCCCTGAAACCAAATTCATAATGGAGCCAACAAAAGGAATGTTTAATTTATCTGAACGGCGACAATAAACAACATGCTCAGCAAGCGCCAGACGAGCTTGCTTATCCATTATCGAAATATCCTGAATCAAAAATATAATATCCCAGCCTAATTTTCTGGCATGTAAAAACCAGTCAATAACAGGTTGTCTGTCTTTATCACCCCATGAGCGGGAATTAAACCAAGTACCACATTCATCAAGTACAAGGAGGCCATTACGGGATTCATCGTAAGATGTATTCCCAATACCAATAGCAAGTAAATCATTTAATGAAGGCTTGTCAGGAATGCGAATAACGCGCGTTTTTTTCGCATAACGCCCAACCATAGGCATATTATGCAATTTAAGATCAAGATTAGTGGCAACAGGACAACCCTTAGCAAGTCTTTCCTGTATTCTGGAAACACTAACAAGTGTCTTGCCTGAGCCTAATTTGCCTGTTACTACATAAACCGCCATTTAAATCACCCTGTTTGCATAATCAAGAAATTTTTGTTTTAAATCGAAAACAAAAACACTGATACGAGTAACCATAATAACGTTAACACACGCCTGAAAATGGTCAGGCAATACAGACGCCATTAAATGGGAGAAATCAGCAGGTAAACCGTTATACATGACCTCAGCAAGGTACTGCATTAAAAGCGTAACAGTTGTTGTAATTAATGCGACCAATGCAAAGGCGATTAATCCTGTTCTGGTAGCAAGTCGAGCTAAAAAACTCGCCACATAGCCAATAAACAAAGGAACAAGACCAATAAGAAAACGCAACAATGCAGGAATACCTAATAATAAAGGCATCACTCACCCCCTTTGCGAAGCAATGAAGTTAAAGAAGTAAAGACATACCAGAACGTAAGGCAATAAAAAACCCATGAAAGAACATCTTTAATAGTCAGTAATTTATCACAACCAATATCAATCTGATAAACCTCTCCGGGAAAAATAATAAAATCAGAGCAGCCGTTACCATTGGGTAAATTAGGCAGCATAGCACCTTTATTTAAAAATGCTTCCCATAAAGCACCGTGAGAATCCTTTTCAATTCCCAATTCAGAATCAGCTAAAGTAGAAGCGCCATCTAATTCAGAGTCGCCCTTTCCATAACGAGAATCACCACCTGAAGGGTCAGCAAAACGGCCAGCCCCCCGCGTAAGATTGTTAATGGAATCGTCAAGACGATTTATATTATTCCTGGTTTGTTCATCGGCATTTTTTTTATCATCTGATGAAGTGTCTTTCTCCGTTAATTTATCATGAATATCGCTGGCTATTTTGGGTGAAGCACCTTCGATCGCAGACTGAATATCACCTTTAGAAAGACTGGAACCACTAGAGCCACCGCCAGAACTACCGCCAGAACTACCGCCACCGGACTCACCACCGCCAGACTCACCGCCACCGGACTCACCACCACCGGACTCACCACCACCGGACTCACCACCACCGGACTCACCACCGCCGGACTCACCACCGCCAGACTCACCACCACCATTTTGGGGGGTTGAGGGTTTATCAGAGGGGTCAGCTACAGCACCTGTAGGCTTCCATGTTGCAGCGCAAACAGTACCATCACCCTGACAAACAATGACACCAGTAGCCTCATATTCACAGCCGTTATAGTAGATATAGCGACCACCATCATATGAATCAACATTATTAAATACACCTTCTTCTGGCGGCTTCGCTTCACAAATTTCTTCTGGTGTCGGGTCAGTAGGTTTTTCATCAGGAACAGAACGCTGAATATTACCAACAATATAAGCCGTTAAAGACCAATATTTATCCTTCTGCCCTGGTGAATCGCTGTAAGTACAATCGCCAGTAAAAACAAGACGGAATTCAGAATCAGGCCAGATACCCTCATAAGTTGGTTTAATCCGAGTAAATACACTCTGAGCACTGGATTTAGCACCCTGACAAGCGGAGGCCTGCATAGCAGCATCAATATAGTAAACCGTTATCTTAGAGCCATCCTGATTGGTTATTTGCTTACTTTCAGCATAGGCAGAACTTTGATAAGTGGATTTAGTAATGCTTTCCCATGACTCAGCATGTGAAAAAGGAGAAATGAGGACAGCGGAAAGAATTAATATTTTCCTTCTCATAGTAACCCGCTTTAATAAAGGGGCAACGAGTGCCCCTGAGTGAAATTCAAACCGCTTTTGAAGAGAATTTTTTGAAAATACGAATGGCAAGCCCAGCGCCAACCACAGCAACAACAACAGGCCATACTTTACCAATGAGATCATTTGCCTGAGTCAACAAAGCATCCATTGCCTGACCTGCATAATCAGTACCACCTGTAGCGCCTTCAGCCGCAAAAGAACTTGCAGAAATAAAAAGCGCAGTTGAAGCCAAAGCAATTTTATATTTAACAGTAGACAGAATTTTCATAGGAATAACTCCATTAAGGTTACATTAATCGGTCAGAAAATGATTTAAATGAACCGACCGCATAGAAAAGGGCAAAACCAAAGGTATAAGCCCCGAAGAAATAAACGATATACATTAACGAAAGACCCCCGCAGTAATCGCGCCGAGGCCAAAAGAAATAACGATGCCAGACGCTATCAAAATTTGAATAACATCGTCCATATTTAACCTTTGATCTCTGCGATGCCACCATCGGAAGCAACATTATAAGTTACACCTTCCCTACCCTCCATTGACCACGCACGGACATAGACAGGAATTTGAACTAATTTCCCAATGAAAGCATTCGCCTGGTTCATTAGACCTGCGTTAACGAGAGCCTGAGAAACTCGAATAATAATTTGATCCTGCTTTGTACCACCAAAACCATCAGGTATTTCAAGGCCAATACCAATTTCATTATAATAGCCCTGACCATTAACTTTATTACGTTGGCGGGCTCCCAACATTTTACCCTTAACGAAAAGACCATAATTAGACATATTACTTTCCTTTAATGCCAGCTACTGGCGTGCGAAATACGGTTGTAATCGAAAATAAAACCTTTCTCATAAATCCATAAGGGGATTTCCGCTGGCTTGGCTTCCAGCGTTCTTATTAGCGGAACAACGTTATTAGAGTCTGGTGAATCACAATAGAAATTAATATCGATACCGAACGAAAGCAATTCTCTTCTATGGCGATAAAAAGTGTTATGAGGTAACATTTCTTTCATGTTAGCCCCTTGTTTCCAAAGTAAATAAGTTGACTGTATTTTTCTTGGCAGTTTCGTTATTTTTTCATCACTTAAAATAGCATTCTGATTCATTTCTATTCTCCCTACATATTCAGAGAATAATTGACGTGGTGTTTTCATATTCCAGTTAGCGCCAAGCGTTAAGTTTAAATCAATAAGCTCAGTTGTTCTTAATGTTAATTCAATACGTAATTTATCTTTCGTCCAGTCCAGTAACCCGGCTCGTACAAACTCTTCGGCTATCTGGTGCCCTTTTTTACCAGAAACGTGTTCATCATATTTTGAATAAAATTTCAGACTCCATCGACGGGAGTTTTTACCTAAATAAACTGTACCGCCTTTCCCACATGCGCGACCATGGCGTGTTTTAGCTTTAAATTCGGCGGCATAAAGCCATGATCTGACATTTTCCAGCGTAGATAATGAATACATGTAATTAATGTCAATACGTGAAATTTTATACTGACCTGCCATAACGGCTTTATAAGAGGCTAAATCATGAGGAATATTCAATAAGGATAAAATCCTGGCATAGACCGTCAACATGAGCCCTTGTATATCATCCGACCCAACAACAGAATGCCCCTGCAGAAACTTGGAAGGATTACCATCAATGTACAAATGTGTCGCTTTACCTTCGCCATTAGATCCTATCGATCGTACTTTCATCGTTGCTTCATGCGAGCCGCGAACAGTCAGTCGCTTAACGGTTTCCCACTCAATTGCACCGTCAGCATCAACGCTGACAACACTCCCCGCCGGAAGCGGTTTGTGTGTGCAAGGGAAAATCCCGGTAAGCCAATCGATCACGAATAAATCCTCAAAATTGCAAAAATGACGACTTACTAACACATGAGTTCAGTAGTTCATTAGTGTTTAAACATTACACCAGTGAGCTAGTGAGTTCAAGAGGCTTGGATGATATGAGTTCATGAGCATGTATACTCACTTCAAATATTGCATTGAACGAGCGTAAAAAATGGCAAAGCGCACGACTTATAACGTGACGGAAGAAAGAAAAATGAAACTAGAACGACTGGCTATAAATGCCAGTGTAAAACTAGGAAAAACAATTACATGGACAGAGATTTTAGGTTATCTGATTGATAACTACTCTAAAGATGCAGCAGAAGATCTCATGTCTGCCAAACAAAAGGATTAAGTACCACGAATGGTACAAACGTGCAGTATTACCAACACTGCACGTTCTTTATTGTGCGAATTTTGAACAGTAAAAAAGGATCAAAAAGATGAGTAGAAGTAACGAAACAAGCGGCGTTGAACTGGTTGTCGTCGGCGTATTTGCTTTCTGTCTGGCAGTTGTTGCCTGGCTAATGAAAACTTTCGATGTTGAATGGCAAACAGCACTGGAAACTGCGCCTGGCCTGATAGTCTGGCTGCTTGTTGTCGGTGCGGGGATCTTTTTCGGGATCAAAATGGAAACTGGTCTTGTTCGCTGGGGTGCTCCACTTGCGATCGCCCTTCTGATTCCGGTATTCAAACCAATTCTTAAGGAAGCAGCCGGAGTTCGTGAAATGGGCGGGTTAGTTTTCGATGATATGGTTTCGTGGTACGGAACTGGCTGGGGAATGTCGCTGATGTTCTTCGGGATTCTTATCGTCGGATACGGCCTACTTTATTGGTGGCACAGAAGAAAGTCATATTACTGGTAACTCCGCCGCGGGAAACCACGGTAAAGTTCGGGTGTCACAGAACCCCGAACCGCTAGGCGGTGAAAATATCATCAAATCGTTTTTTATTGTGTCTTAAAACTTTCAGATATGACTAAACATAACACTATCGATAAATAATGAGGTTTGACATGTTAACAATACAACAACTGGATGAGTTTAAAAAAGATATAGAAAAAGAGTTAAGAATCGTTAAATGGGCGCCAACATATACTCAGATTGCTGATATGCATCGCCGAATCATGGCTGTAATAAATGATAATGGCACCCCAAATATTAGAAAGATCGTAAATGATGTTTATGGGAAACCAATAACTGTTTTTGTTACGGATGGTCTGGATATGTCAACCGAGAGTACCCTTCTTGCTAAACTGAGAGCTCAAGCACAAGAGAGACAACAAGGAGATAAAAAATAATATGGATATTGAAGGAGTCATGGAAAAACAACGCTGTGAAATAGAAAGACACAGATTTGAATATCGTGCAAAACTTGATGAATGTTTAAAAGGATTGTGCGACTTTAACGATGTTCACATGATTGCCTGTGACTTCTTCAATTATTTAGACACCTGTGCTTCGCAGAATAAAACATCATCAAAAACAGTAGATAGTGATTGGAATCAATGGCTTGCTGAAACCTGTCTTAATGTTCTAGATACCATTCATGAACATTATTCAACATATAAATTATTATCACCGAATGAGTTTCGCTTACCAAGCCGAACAGCCTTTGCATCAATGCAAAGATTGGTGAAAGAGCATTACCATGACAATGTTCTGCTAGAAATCAAAAGTAAATTTGTAGAAAGCAGCCTTCCAATATTTGGTTTTGACACAAGGAAAAAAATTAGCGTGGCTAAAGTCATACTTTCTGTATCAATGCTTGTCATTTCAGCATTGCTAATCACTATTGCAATGGTATTTCCCGGTGAATATAACATTCCATTCATATTGGGGATTGGGTTCTTCTTCGTGTTGTTTATAGCATTACTTTTTATTCCACACCCGACAAGCCATCAACACGACACATTAAGAACATTGCTAAGTATCGCTGCAGCAGGAGTAATAACAACCTTCCCCGGATTTATTGAGTTCACATATACAAATAAAGCTGGATATTCCATAACTGCTTTTGGTTCAATAGCAATTTTCCTTGTTGTATACCTGATTAACCCTGCAAAGCTTAGAGAAAAGATCGAAAAATAATAAATCTGATGCGCACAATGACGTTATGCTAAAGAGGCCGCTGCGGGATTCGATTTTCGCAGCGGCCTTTTCAACATAACGAGTCGTACATTATGCGCACTAATATAAACCAAGGAAGAATCCAGTCGTTGGCGGTCATGATTGTCATGCTCATTAACAATGACCAAACCCCATATCTCACTTACTACCGTATTCTCGGCTTAACCGTCCATGCAACCTCAACACATTGCTTTCAACTGCCGTCACCACGTTCTCCGGAAAATCTGTCGGTAATGAAGTCTTCACGTTATCCAGTGCTGCTGGAACAATTCTGGCAAAGTCACTCAGGATTTCATGCATCTGCACTTCCGGGAATCTCAGCACCTTTGCTGTCGCCAAAAAATGTCGCGGATAAATTTTATCGATTGCCGTTTTTTTGCCTTTGGATGCGTTAAGCCCCATTGCCAGTTTGAGATCGCTGATGTGTATTCCCGTACCGCCAAGGACCGGAAATGCTGAAATGATGTCGTAAAATGGCGTGAGTCGATAACTGCCGCCAGCCTGAATAAATACGGAGAAGTTTTTAGGCATTACCACTCCAGATTTTGCTGTTCTGTTGATTCTGGCGAGGCATTTTTCGCGTCGCATAGCGTCATTGAGAGTTCAAGCGACTGTAAAATCTTAAAAAATGTCGTGAGCGTGGTATTGTCAGGGTTGTTTTCGAAATTGGAAATCGTCGCCTGCTTAATACCAATTTTTTTCGCCAGCTCGCTCTGCGTCCAGCCATTTTGCTGGCGAACCAGTTTCATTGCATTCGCCAATTGCGTTGGGCTATAGATCTTCTGAAAGCTCATCATGTCATACGTCCACAGCAAGTTTATCCGCTTAAGGGGATATTATAAGTTTTATCCTTTAGTGAGGATAAGTCAATCTGGAAACACATCTTATCCGCTCTACGGGATAAACGCTGCGATATCCGCGATCGCGGATAAAAAGGAGGATTTAAATAAGGCGTTGATGCGCCGTTTGAAGTCGGCAATATTAAGCCGCATGCCATCTCGACATGCGGCTTATACGGTTTACCAGCTATATTTCACTCCCAGCATGCCCTGAGTATCGCTATAGCCTTTATCACCTAGTTGCACACCGACATTCCCCCACAGGCTAAGGTTGTTATTTACTTTCGCCTCAACCCCGGTACGTACTTCACCGAGATTACGCGCACCTTCACGGCCTACGGTTTGACCATTCATCTTCACGGCGTAGACTTTGCTGTTGTTGATCCAATTCGCTTCAATGTAAGGCTGGAACTCACGCTGTTTACCATCGTCACGCTGGTGATGGCTGTTCAGGTAGGTTTTCACCCCAAGTCGCGTTTGCACATTTCCGTCGCCTTCCGTTTCAATGCGCGTTCCGTCTTTCCGGGTATGGTCGGAATCTTTCACACCCATCCAGGTGATTTGCGCCTGTGGCTGGACGTACCAGGTATTCAGCGTCCCTTCGCTGCCGCTAAATGTTCCCGCTTCAAAGGTATACCCACCCTCAACAGAGGCCGTCACACCGCGAGAATCATAGTCGTCAGCAGAACGGTTATCGGAACTGACGCTGTTATCAAACCAGTTATACAGCGCCCAGCTGTCAACATAAGCGCCGGTCTTATTCGCATCGTTCTGATACCAGGTCGCGTACAGCCCAGCGCTGTAACCGCTGATGCGCCCATCCGATTTATAACCCACACGATTACTCTGAGTATTACTGTGCTGATTGGCGTAGCCTGCCATCACGCCAAGATGCCAGCGATCCTGCGCGTTGCTACTCCACTGCGCCAAATCGCCGCCTAGCTGCAATACATAGCGGTTAGCCTGAGTATTTAGCTGACCGTCACCGACCCTTGAACGTTCGTGCCCTCCGACATGACGCATCCACATACTGCTTGCTGACCCCTGAGAATGCAGTGAATCTATATACTGCGGCTCACCCAGACGGTCGTGTAAACGATGGCTAAACAGCGAGTTGGCTGCGGCAATGTTGCTGATATAGCTTCCGGCCTCCGGGCGATAAACTGATGGGCCTTCCGGATCCACAACAGGGGGATTATTGATGGGGTCGGGCGTATCCGGTGGCGTTACGCCGTCCCATTTACTGGTCAGATACCAGTTTTTCTCGTCATTCCCCTTCCCTTTAGCCAGCGTGTAGACGTAAGCCCCAGCTTCGACAGTTCCGGTGGTCAGCGCGAAGTTACCTGCAGAATTACCGCCAACCTCAATGAGTTCAATACCGTTGACCGTTTGTGCACCGACGCCGCCAATGTTATCAACCCGAACGCGAGTGTTCCCTTGGGTATCGCCTTTCACGTTCATTTTATCGGTGGGCGAATTATCGCCGCCCAGCGTCGCGTTGAACGTCATCAGGCCATTGTTTCCGGTATAGTTGCCGTTAACGGTCAGTACATTCCCCGGTTTCCCCCCTTCGCTATTCATTTGAACCGTGCCGCCATTCTCCAGGTTGCCGCCGATTGTGGTTTTAGCGACACGCAGTGTCCCCCCAGGCATAACGTTCACATCACCTGCAGTGGTGACATTTCCCGACATCACACCGCTGTTATGGATATTAATGTGTTGACTTGCCATATTAATGGCAGAGTCGGAACCGAAAGCAATTTCCCCCCCCACGATATCCGTCGTACCCTGATACGCCGCGGAATCGTTGTTAAGAGTCAGGATCCCGGTACCCAGTTTTGTCACATCACCGCTACCGCTGATACTGTGCGTCATCGCCCAGCTACGCTCAGTGGAGATGGTGAGCAGGCCATTATTGATAACGGAAGCATCACCCAGGTTTTTCTGCTCGTTGACGCTGAGCGCGCTGCCTGTATCAATGTTGAATTGCCCCACAAAGCGGCTATTATCGCCATCCAGCTCTACATCTGTCCTGGCGGTTGCGCTCACGATACCCTTCCCGCTTATGCTATTACGCAGTTCGCCAGTCACGTTTTTTAGCGTTAACAGACCGTCATTGGCAATATTTCCTCTGCCTAACCCCTGAGTATTATCGAGGCTGACTTCCGCATTTGGGCTAATGCTGGTTAACGCATTGTAGCGTGCATTAAGCCCCTCGATAGCCAGCGTTCCCCCTGTAACATTCAGGTTTCCGCCACCTGTCAGTTCACCCTGACTGATCCCACCTTTATTTACCGTCAGCGCCCCCTCTTTGAACAAAACAGTCGAACCCATCTGCCCGGTGAATGTCTCTACCGTCTGCGTCGATCCATTAAGATCGACGATGGCCGCGTTGCTGATGTTCAGTTCCCGGGTGTTGCCAAGTGCACCATCCGCATCGGTACGTAATGTCCCCATCTGAACGTAGGTTGCCCCCTGATAGTCGTTCTGACCGTTGGAAAGCGAAACCTGTCGCACCGTATTGATTGCCAGATCCCCTTCACCACCGATTTTTGCCGACATATCGGCCGTTGCGCCATAGGCTCCGCCATGTTCGGCTAACGTCAGCTTTTGCCCACCATGGATGTTCAGCGCTTTCAGCCCATAGTTAACGTACAAACCATCACCTGGTGCGGTCGTGAGGCGGAATCCATAATCACCCTCGGCGACCACCGTTCCGTTTTGCGCAATGTGTAACGTTTTGTCCGCTTCCACCTCGTCGCCCTGTAAATCACGTAACGTTAATGAGCCACCCGACCCAATAACCGTTTGCGCCTTCACCAGTTGAACGCCGACATGGCTATCGTCGTGTTCCAGCAAATTGAGCGTCGTCAGAGGGTTATTCGCCATGGGATCATTCCACGGTTTAGGCACGTCGATAAGCACGTCGCCCGTCCCGTTTACCTGATAGTTACGGCCTTTCCAGGTGTAGTCACCCGCGCCGACAACCAGCGTATCGACGCTGATATATCCCTCTGCAAGCGTCGCAGCAGGAATATCCGTATCGAAAATGAGCGTACCGCCATTCATGGCCAGTCCACCAATGGATTGCTCTCCCACGTTTACCGATGTGGTATTTTCACTGTCAGACTGCAACATCGCGTGAGTAAGCGCAGCGGTGTTGTCGCGTTCCAGAGTGAAGGTACTGTCTTTCAGTTGGGCAACACCGGCGAATTCAGTCCCTGTTGCATGGGTAAAGCCAAACATCTTGTCGGAGGATGACAGCTGCACTCGCATCAAACCATCGCCTTTGAGCGCATTGGTCAGCGTGTAATCTCCTGCACTGTTCGTTGATGCGAGAATGTCGAGCGTACCGGGGTTTGCAATGGTTACTTCACTCGACCCCATGCCCGTTACCCCATCTGCCGTATGAGACGCAATGGTCAGGAGGCCGTCATTGACCAGCGTTTTACCGCTATAAGTATTCCCTGCATTGAACACCGTATGGCCTGCATCATGGATCACTTTTCCGTCTTTATCGTCACCTGTAATCAGCATATCGACCTGGTAGCCGGCATCACTGTTATTGGTATGATTAAAGACAAAAACGCCTTCGCCAAGACCAAACTCCACTTTCGTCGCATTGGTGATAAATCCGGCATCTGCCGCCGCCTCACCGTGAGCAGCACCAATGTTTAGCGTTCCTACAGCAGGCTCAAAAACACCTAAGTAAACTTCTCCACCTTCGACATTCAGCGTACCGTTATTCGTCAGGGTTAACGTACCCGTACCAGATGTCCCTACGTACATATTGAATGTTTCAAGAAGAGAGTTCTGCCCATCCACCCTCACGTCGCCCTTACTTTTGTCATTGAGAGCTATCTGTGTATCACGCGCTTTAACTATACCTCCGGTGGTAATATTCAGTTCACCCGTGCCTAATACACCGACCTGTAGCAATTGTGCGTTAGTAGATGATGTCTTTAAATTCCAGAGACTGTCCGTTGAAATATTAACTATCCCCTTACCGGAGGCATTTCCTCCGATAAATCCATAGCCCGTTGAATTAAGGGTGGCACCATTACTGACATTTACGATGCCGCTACCAAAATTACCGACATTGATACCCACAGTATCGAACGATGATGTCGCATCCATCAGGTTCAATGTGCCGATACCGCTTGCTTTATCACACAAAAAAGTAATATTTTGCGATACGAACTTACCGCCATCGCTAATATTGAGGTTTCCGACGCCCGCAACACCAATGGTGGTATAGACATTCTTATTGACCTCCCACATTCCCCCCGTGGTGATGCTGACATTCCCGACGCCGGTTTCTCCATAACCGAGTGAACTTCCTCCGTTGCTGACAACAAGCCCCTGATTACTGATATTCATTTCGCCGTGGCCGTCATAACCAAGATTAGTTCCGAGATTAGTGATAACGGAGTTCTTATCCTTAACAGTAATGTTGCCTGTGCCTGTTTCTTTCATCCCCGCAGTGATAATTCCCGAATCTACTTTGCCTTCACTCGAGACATTAAGTTCACCGTCGCCAGCATCACCGATATAGATATAGCGGAAAGCTTCGCCTGTTCCGAGGAAACTCCAATGCCCTTTATCGGTCACGTTGACGACACCGTGGGAACCGTCTTCAACGCCCACCAATGAATATTCTTTGTTATTAATTAGTCCATTATTGGAAATATTGACTGCGCCATTACCGAAATATCCATTATAGAGTCTGCGTACCGTGATGACAGAGTCTTGATCCTGCACATTCAGGGTTCCGACACCGGTGGCATTGCCACCGATAATCGTATTTTCAGCCGTAACCAGCCCCCCCTCGCGAATAGTCGCTTCCCCCATCCCTTGATTACCAATTTGAAATTCAATTGAGGAATCGTTATTTTTTATTAGCCACTCGCCACCCTTTTCAACGACAACCTGGCCATTACTGCCCGCCTGATAGCCTAAAATGGCGACGATTGAACTCGTGACGTAACCCTTATCCGTAATATTTAATGAGCCCGTACCGTAACTCCCTATTTCGAATAATTCGGTCGTCAGAACAGAGTCCTCTCCCTCAACATTGACCGTCCCGACGCCTCCTGTCGAAGAACCTAATCTTAAATAGCCTCCATCGACGTGACCCTTCTGTTTAATATTCAGCGTCCCCGTTCCGGATTGACCCACATTTAAAGGCCTTGCATTATTTCCGCTATCATACAATCGCCAGGTGCCACCCAAAACATTAACGGTGCCCTCTGAGTCCTCATTAGCGCCAATGACGCTGGTAGTAATAGTGGTTAAGGAGGCATTACCGCCAGCCAAAATATTAAGCACTCCAGTGCCATACCAGCCAACCAGGTAGGCATCATAAGCAACATCAGTATCAATATTGGTAATCTGATCATTATCAACTTCCAGACTTGCACCAGACGCTGAACCGCTTAGTGCCAGCAAAACACCCAGCGTCAATCTACTGAATTTCGTTGTCAGTCCAGAGGATTTACGCAAATTAACCGTCGATGTTTTACCTGCCCTGCGAGTTAATTCCGAGCAGGCCTGAAATACCTGTAGAGTGCAATTCCATATCACGCGATAGATTCTATTCATATAAACGCTCCATATACAAACAATACAGCCACGAAAGAGATGAGTCGTCAGACATTAAAAATGAAACTTATTAAATTGTCAGAGGTCTGTATTGAGTGTTAGTTGGAGGTGGGAAGGTGTCAATTTGGCTAATTTGCTAATGCTTTCGAATTGATAGATTAAAAATTGCATAGTTCTTATTTTATTTAAATATGAACTATGAGTTATTGTTGCTTAATAAGAAAACTGTTTCTTTCAATAGGAAAATTATCATCATCATATTTAACAAAGAATAGCACTAATTGCTAAAAATCGAAGTTTATTAAACCCCTTTTGCATCCATTAGTGTCTTTAGGAATATTCGCTATAAAATAAGGGTTGTGCTTAATGCTTTAAGAAAAATAGCAATTTTCCCTTGAATATAGTACTGGTGATGGAACGATGAATCTGCAAGCTGGCTTTTAACAAGCCAGCTCTAAAAGAAGGGAAATAAGAATAACTATACTCAAAAACTAACAGCCACGGTCATCATGATGTGGCTGTCAATGAAACTATAACCCAGGCGCTTTCCATAACGACGTCGTCAGTCCATGATCAACCAGCCCCAGCTGATCCTGATAAACTGCCTGCCACTTATCGCGTGAATCCTGATAAAGTTCATGCTTTTCCGGGTCTGGTGTGTGCGTCCGTTCCCAGCGAACCAGGCGTTCTCCGGTTTCTGCCATTGATGAAAAAATTCCGGCACCGACGCCAGCTGCAATGGCACATCCTAATGCAGTGGCTTCTTTGACCACCGGAATATTGACGGGTAATCCCGAGACATCAGCGAGAATTTGACTCCATAATTTCCCTTTTGAACCTCCGCCTGCAAAGACTAACGATGAAGGATGAATATTCGAGAAATCAGCAATTTGCTGCAAGTTACACGCTGATACAATCGCCGCATTTTCTTCCAGCGCACGGAACAATGTCGCTTTGTTACATTTATCCGGGTCAATGGACAAGTTAATAAAGGAAGGCGCAGCGTGATACCAGGTTTTAAAGCGCATTCTGTCGGAGAAGATCGGCATTACGCCCCACGACCCAGGCGGCACCCGACTGGCCATCTCTTCCAGCAGCGTATAGGTGTCGATGCCTAAACGTTCGGCAATCAGTTTTTCTTCGGCACAGAAAGCATCGCGGAACCAGCGCATGGTGAGTCCGGTAAAAAAGCTTATAGATTCAGCTTGTACCATGCCAGGAATAACATGAGGATTAACGCGCACGTTCATTTCTGGGTCTGTCACCGGCGCGGCTAAATTTACAACTTGCTGCCAGAATGTGCCGCCAAGAACCGCGGTTTGTGCCGGACGCACAACGCCTAACCCAAGGCAACCAAGCTGCACGTCGCCTCCTCCAACGACCACCGGAGTGCCCGCCTTCAGACCGCAGAGTTCCGCCGCTTGTGAACTTACCACGCCCAGCAATGTGCCGGTTTCTTTGACAGGAGAAAGAATATCGGCACGTAGGCCAGCCATATCCAGCAATGCAGGTTTCCAGTCACGGGTGGTTAGATCAAGAAGTCCCGTGGTGCCAGCGTTAGAGGGATCCACCGCCAGTTCGCCGCTGAGCATATAGGCCAGCCAGTCGCTGATCATGGTGATGGTTGATGCCTGACGGTAAATATCGGAACGATGGTGCGCCAGCCAAAGTAATCTGGGGATGGCACTTAAAGCCAGTGTTTGTCCGGTCGCGCGATAAACTTCGTTTTCAAAGGTATTGTTGTGCAGTTCTTTAAGTTCGCTAACTTCGCGTGCCGCTCTGGCATCCACATTGGCGCAGGCCCAGATCGGGGCTCCTTCATTATTATATAAAACAATGCCTTCACGCATCGAACATGCCGAAACGGCAGCGATATACTCCGGGGCTATGCCGGCGTTGTGCAGCGCCTGGCGCATACACTCACACGCCAGTTGCCAGTTTTTGTTGAGATCAAATTCCATAGAACCAGGAACGTCCGGTACTGCCAGATGCCGCCACTCCGCCTGTCCCACTGCTATTTGATTGCCTTCCAGGTCGAATATCACAGCCCGAATACTTCCGGTGCCTGCATCCAGCGCCATCAGGTAGTACTTTGATTCTGAAAGGGTAAAGAGTCGAGCCATTAGATTATCCTCGGCTTATGCGTTCTGTCTGTTCCTCTATACGTTCTCCATCATTCCCGGTAATAAGGTCATGCAAATTTAACTACGTAAAATCGCCGCTGCTGTGTCCTGATCGGTAACCAGTGCGTTGATATAACCGCCTTTCATTGCAGCGGCAATTGCTTCGGCTTTATTTTCTCCCCCTGCCACGCCAACCCGGACGGGTATGGTCTTCAGCGCGCTTAAAGGTAAGCCAATCAGTTCGTTATGTATTTTGATATTCGTGACAACGTCACCTTTTGCATCAAAAAAGTAGCCTAAAATGTCGCCAACCGCCCCTTTTCGGCCAATCATTAACTGTTCGCCCTGGCTGATATAACCGGAGCGAATGATTGTCGCATCGTCCTGTTGACTCACAGCACCAATGCCGACAATCGCCACATCCGCTGCTTGCGCGGCTAACAGAACATCTTTGACGCAATTTTCATTTTTTAGCGTACGGGCAATGTCAGCGGAGGATGCCCGCAACGGAGCCGGAATAATATTCACACTGCACGCCGCGTTAAGCTGCCCGATTCCCGTCATATAAGAACCGACGCCACCGGAGAGCGTGACCAGGCGAATTTGCTGTGACGAAATAAAACCACTTAAGCGTTGCAGCGTATTCATGGTTGCCTCGCCAAAACCAATCGCCAGCATCTGTTGTGGTTGAAGTAAACTCATCAACATATGCGCCGCGCCTATCCCCAGTCGCCCACCGACATCAGCATCCGCAAGCCCAGGGATCACCCGGACATGTTGCAGCGAAAACTGACGACGTAATTGAGTTTCATATTCCAGACAGCCTTCAAAGCGAGAATTAATCTGTACGCGAATAATGCCGGACTGATGCCCTTTCTCCAGCAATCGCGACACTTTCAAACGTGTCAGGCCGAGACGATCGCTGATCTCGCTCTGGGTCAGCCCGTCGTGATAGTAAAACCACGCGATCCGCGCGACCTGTTCTTCTTCACACATTCCCTGTTCTGAAATTGCCGAATCGTTGATTGTCATAATTCATTCTTCACTTTGAACATATTTAAATCTTTAATGCAATTGTTCAGTTCTTGCTCATTTATATCTGTGATGGCAACCAGAGTTTGACTCTACGAGCATGAACAAACGCAACCGTGAAAATCAAAATAGCATAAATTGTGATCTATTCGTCGGAAATATGTGCAATGTCCACCTAAGGTTATGAACAAATTAAAAGCAGAAATACATTTGTTCAAAACTCACCTGCAAAACTGAACGGGGGAAATATGCAAACGAGTGATACCCGCGCGTTACCGCTACTTTGCGCCCGCTCGGTTTATAAACAGTATTCAGGGGTCAATGTCCTGAAAGGCATCGATTTTACGTTGCATCAGGGGGAGGTCCACGCCCTGCTCGGCGGCAATGGTGCCGGTAAATCGACGTTAATGAAGATTATTGCCGGTATTACCCCTGCTGATAGCGGTACGCTGGAGATTGAGGGCAACAACTACGTCAGATTAACGCCAGTTCATGCTCATCAGCTGGGTATTTATCTCGTTCCCCAGGAACCGCTGCTTTTCCCAAGCCTGTCGATAAAAGAAAACATCCTGTTTGGGCTGGCAAAAAAACAGCTCTCCATGCAGAAAATGAAGAACTTGCTGGCGGCGCTGGGCTGCCAGTTTGATCTGCATAGTCTGGCAGGATCGCTGGATGTCGCCGATCGCCAAATGGTGGAAATCCTCCGCGGGCTGATGCGCGACTCGCGGATTCTGATCCTCGATGAACCTACCGCCTCGCTTACCCCTGCGGAAACCGAACGCTTGTTTAGTCGCTTGCAAGAGCTGCTTGCTACTGGCGTGGGTATTGTTTTTATCTCGCATAAGCTGCCGGAAATTCGCCAGATTGCCGATCGAATTAGCGTGATGCGCGACGGAACCATCGCCTTAAGCGGCAAAACCAGCGAACTGTCTACCGACGACATTATTCAGGCCATCACCCCAGCGGTACGGGAAAAATCGCTCTCTGCCAGCCAAAAATTATGGCTGGAGTTACCTGGTAACCGCCCACAACATGCCGCCGGAACGCCGGTGCTGACACTGGAAAATCTGACCGGCGAAGGTTTCAGGAATGTCAGCCTGACGCTCAATGCCGGAGAAATTCTGGGCCTGGCTGGGCTGGTGGGGGCCGGACGCACAGAACTGGCCGAGACGCTCTATGGTCTGCGTACTTTGCGTGGCGGACGCATTATGCTGAATGGTAAAGAGATCAATAAATTATCCACTGGAGAACGTTTACTGCGCGGTCTGGTTTATCTGCCGGAAGATCGCCAGTCATCCGGACTGAATCTCGATGCTTCGCTGGCCTGGAATGTCTGCGCCCTTACTCATAACCTTCGTGGATTCTGGGCGAAAACCGCGAAAGATAATGCCACCCTGGAACGATATCGTCGGGCGCTGAATATTAAATTTAACCAACCGGAACAAGCTGCACGGACATTATCCGGTGGCAACCAGCAAAAAATCCTCATTGCCAAATGCCTGGAAGCTTCGCCGCAAGTATTGATTGTCGATGAGCCGACGCGCGGCGTGGATGTCTCGGCCCGTAATGATATCTACCAGCTGTTGCGCAGCATCGCCGCACAAAATGTGGCTGTGCTGCTTATCTCCTCCGACCTGGAAGAGATCGAACTGATGACAGATCGTGTGTATGTGATGCATCAGGGCGAAATTACCCACTCTGCACTGACCGGGCGCGATATTAATGTCGAGACTATTATGCGCGTTGCCTTCGGCGATAGTCAGCGTCAGGAGGCATCATGCTGAAGTTTATTCAGAACAACCGTGAAATCACGGCATTGCTGGCGGTGGTGCTGCTGTTTGTATTACCCGGTTTTCTCGACCGTCAGTATTTAAGTGTGCAAACGCTGACCATGGTTTATAGCAGCGCGCAAATCCTGATCCTGCTGGCAATGGGCGCGACACTGGTAATGCTTACGCGCAATATTGATGTTTCAGTGGGTTCGATTACCGGAATGTGCGCGGTGCTGTTGGGGATGTTACTGAACGCGGGGTATTCACTACCTGTTGCTTGTGTCGCGACTTTACTGCTTGGTTTGCTCGCGGGATTTTTCAACGGTGTCCTGGTCGCGTGGCTAAAGATCCCTGCCATTGTTGCCACCCTTGGCACGTTAGGGTTGTACAGAGGCATCATGTTGCTGTGGACTGGCGGTAAATGGATTGAGGGGTTACCCGCCGAACTGAAACAGCTCTCCGCCCCGCTGCTGCTTGGCGTTTCAGCAATTGGTTGGTTAACGATAATTCTGGTGGCATTTATGGCCTGGCTGCTGGCAAAGACGGCGTTTGGACGCAGTTTTTATGCCACGGGCGATAATTTACAGGGCGCTCGTCAACTGGGCGTCCGTACGGAAGCCATTCGCATTGTGGCTTTTTCGTTGAACGGTTGCATGGCGGCACTGGCGGGAATTGTGTTTGCTTCGCAGATTGGTTTTATCCCCAACCAGACCGGTACCGGGCTGGAGATGAAAGCAATTGCAGCCTGCGTGCTGGGCGGCATTAGTTTGCTCGGCGGTTCCGGTGCGATCATCGGTGCGGTACTCGGCGCATGGTTCCTGACGCAGATCGATAGCGTACTGGTGCTGTTGCGCATTCCGGCATGGTGGAACGATTTTATCGCGGGCCTCGTGCTGCTAGCGGTGCTGGTGTTTGATGGACGCCTGCGTTGTGCACTGGAACGTAATCTGCGGCGGCAAAAATATGCCCGCTTTATGACGCCACCGCCATCCGTTAAACCCGCTTCGTCAGGTAAAAAACGGGAGGCCGCATAATGCGTATTCGCTACGGTTGGGAACTGGCTCTTGCCGCACTGCTCGTTATTGAGATTGTCGCATTTGGTGCAATTAACCCGCGGATGTTAGATCTCAATATGTTGCTGTTCAGCACCAGTGACTTTATCTGCATTGGCATTGTCGCCCTACCGCTGACGATGGTGATTGTCAGTGGCGGGATCGATATTTCGTTTGGTTCGACCATCGGCCTCTGCGCCATTGCATTGGGCGTACTGTTTCAAAGTGGTGTGCCGATGCCGCTGGCGATACTCCTGACCTTACTGCTCGGCGCATTGTGCGGGCTGATCAACGCCGGATTAATTATCTATACCAAAGTTAACCCGCTGGTGATTACGCTTGGCACGCTGTATCTGTTTGCTGGAAGCGCTCTGCTGCTTTCCGGGATGGCCGGAGCGACGGGGTACGAAGGTATTGGTGGATTCCCGATGGCGTTTACAGATTTCGCTAACCTGGATGTGCTGGGACTCCCCGTTCCGCTGATTATCTTCCTGATATGTCTCCTCGTTTTCTGGCTCTGGCTGCATAAAACCCATGCCGGACGTAATGTGTTTTTGATTGGGCAAAGCCCGCGCGTGGCGCTTTATAGCGCGATTCCAGTTAACCGTACCTTATGTGCGCTCTATGCCATGACGGGGCTGGCGTCTGCGGTCGCCGCTGTGCTGCTGGTATCGTATTTTGGTTCAGCACGTTCCGATCTCGGTGCGTCGTTTCTGATGCCCGCCATCACCGCCGTGGTGCTTGGCGGGGCCAATATTTATGGTGGTTCCGGTTCCATTATCGGCACCGCCATTGCGGTTTTATTAGTGGGATATTTGCAACAAGGTTTGCAAATGGCAGGAGTGCCAAATCAGGTGTCCAGCGCCCTTTCCGGTGCGCTACTTATCGTCGTTGTCGTAGGTCGTTCCGTTAGCCTGCATCGCCAGCAAATTAAAGAGTGGCTGGCGCGTCGGGCCAATAACCCATTGCCATAAAGGATATCTTCATGACACTTCATCGCTTTAAGAAAATCGCCTTACTTAGCGCTCTTGGCATTGCCGCAATCTCTATGAATGTGCAGGCCGCAGAGCGTATTGCATTTATTCCCAAACTGGTTGGCGTGGGATTTTTTACCAGCGGTGGCAACGGCGCACAACAAGCGGGTAAAGAGCTGGGCGTTGATGTGACCTACGACGGGCCGACAGAACCCAGTGTTTCTGGTCAGGTACAGTTGATTAATAACTTCGTCAATCAAGGTTATAACGCCATTATCGTTTCTGCGGTTTCGCCTGATGGCTTGTGTCCGGCACTGAAACGCGCCATGCAACGTGGTGTGAGAGTGCTGACCTGGGACTCTGATACTAAACCGGAGTGCCGCTCTTACTACATTAATCAGGGAACGCCCGCCCAGTTAGGAGGTATGTTGGTGGATATGGCGGCGCGTCAGGTGAATAAAGACAAAGCCAAAGTCGCGTTTTTCTACTCAAGCCCCACCGTTACGGACCAAAACCAGTGGGTGAAAGAAGCGAAAGCGAAAATCGCCAAAGAGCATCCAGGCTGGGAAATTGTCACTACGCAGTTTGGCTATAACGATGCCACTAAATCGTTACAAACCGCAGAAGGAATATTAAAAGCGTATAGCGATCTCGACGCCATTATCGCCCCCGATGCCAACGCCCTGCCCGCTGCCGCACAAGCCGCAGAAAACTTGAAAAATGACAAAGTAGCGATTGTCGGATTCAGTACGCCAAATGTGATGCGCCCGTATGTAGAGCGCGGCACGGTGAAAGAATTTGGCCTGTGGGATGTGGTTCAGCAAGGCAAAATTTCAGTGTATGTCGCGGATGCATTATTGAAAAAAGGATCAATGAAAACGGGCGACAAGCTGGATATCAAGGGCGTAGGTCAGGTTGAAGTCTCGCCAAACAGCGTTCAGGGCTATGACTACGAAGCGGATGGTAATGGCATCGTACTGTTACCGGAGCGCGTGATATTCAACAAAGAGAATATCGGCAAATACGATTTCTGATGTGCATTACTTAACCGGAGTAAGTTATGGCAGATTTAGACGATATTAAAGATGGTAAAGATTTTCGTACCGATCAACCGCAAAAAAATATCCCTTTTACCCTGAAAGGTTGCGGTGCGCTGGATTGGGGAATGCAGTCACGCTTATCGCGGATATTTAATCCGAAAACGGGTAAAACCGTGATGCTGGCTTTTGACCATGGTTATTTTCAGGGACCGACTACCGGACTTGAACGCATTGATATAAATATCGCCCCGCTGTTTGAACATGCCGATGTATTAATGTGTACGCGCGGCATTTTGCGCAGCGTAGTTCCCCCTGCGACCAATAGGCCGGTGGTACTGCGGGCGTCAGGTGCGAACTCTATTCTGGCGGAATTAAGTAATGAAGCCGTGGCGTTATCGATGGATGACGCCGTGCGCCTGAACAGTTGCGCGGTGGCGGCGCAGGTTTATATCGGCAGCGAATATGAACATCAGTCGATCAAAAATATTATTCAGCTGGTTGATGCCGGAATGAAAGTGGGAATGCCGACCATGGCCGTGACTGGCGTGGGCAAAGATATGGTGCGCGATCAGCGTTATTTCTCGCTCGCGACTCGAATCGCCGCTGAAATGGGGGCGCAAATTATCAAAACCTATTATGTCGAAAAAGGTTTTGAACGGATTGTTGCCGGATGTCCGGTACCCATTGTTATTGCTGGCGGTAAAAAATTACCGGAGCGCGAGGCGCTGGAAATGTGCTGGCAGGCTATCGATCAGGGCGCTTCTGGTGTGGATATGGGGCGTAATATTTTCCAGTCTGACCATCCGGTGGCGATGATGAAAGCCGTACAGGCGGTGGTTCACCATAACGAAACGGCTGATCGGGCATATGAACTCTATCTGAGTGAAAAACAGTAACTGCGGATCTAAGGAGAAGAATTATGCACGTCACACTGGTTGAAATTAACGTTCATGAAGACAAGGTTGACGAGTTTATCGAAGTTTTTCGCCAGAACCACCTGGGCTCTGTACAGGAAGAAGGCAATTTGCGCTTCGATGTCTTACAGGACCCGGAAGTGAATTCGCGCTTTTATATCTACGAAGCCTATAAAGATGAAGACGCAGTGGCGTTCCATAAAACCACGCCCCACTACAAAACCTGTGTCGCGAAACTGGAATCTTTAATGACCGGGCCGCGTAAAAAACGTCTGTTCAATGGTTTGATGCCGTGAGGCGAATTTATCAATTTTATCTACAATTGGGGTAACGCGCTGACGGGAGTAAAAAAATGTCTGACTGGAACCCCTCTTTATATTTGCACTTTTCCGCTGAACGATCGCGTCCGGCGGTGGAGCTGCTTGCCAGAGTGCCGCTGGAAAATGTCGAATATGTTGCCGATCTTGGCTGTGGCCCAGGTAACAGCACCGCCCTTCTACAACAACGTTGGCCTGCGGCCAGGATAACAGGCATCGACTCGTCTCCGGCGATGATTGCTGAAGCGCGCAGTGCTTTGCCAGACTGCCAGTTCGTGGAAGCAGACATCCGCAACTGGCAACCGGTACAGGCACTCGATCTGATTTTTGCTAATGCCTCACTGCAATGGCTGCCCGACCACTACGAATTGTTTCCTCATCTGGTTTCTTTACTTAATCCGCAGGGCGTGCTGGCAGTACAGATGCCAGATAACTGGCTGGAGCCGACCCATGTGCTCATGCGCGAAGTTGCCTGGGAACAAAACTACCCGGATCGCGGGCGTGAGCCGTTGGCTGGCGTTCATGCTTACTACGATATTTTGAGCGAAGCCGGATGTGAGGTCGATATCTGGCGAACCACCTACTATCACCAGATGCCGTCACACCAGGCGATTATCGATTGGGTGACTGCCACTGGATTACGTCCGTGGTTACAGGATCTGACCGAGAGCGAACAGCAGCTTTTTCTTAAGCGCTACCATCAGATGCTGGAAGAGCAGTATCCACTGCAAGAGAACGGACAGATACTGCTGGCATTTCCGCGTCTTTTTATTGTTGCCCGGCGTATGGAGTAAATATCACGTCAGCTGGTAATGACGATCGGGAAGAATTTTTGCTGGAATTTCGGCTTCATCGTTCATCTGTAACAGGTCAATTTCAATAGCGTTGCAGATGGCATCCAGTGGTAAATCATTGTTTTCAGTACCGAACGGATCTTCCAGTTCTTCCGCCAGACAATCCAGCGAAATAAAAGTGTAGGAAATCAGCACAGAGATAAAAGGCGTCATGTAATGCAGGTCCACGACCAGCGCGAACGGCAGCATGATACAAAACAGATAAACGGTACGATGCAAAATCAGGGTGTAGGCAAAGGGAATTGGCGTATAGGCAATGCGCTCGCATCCTGCCAGGACCGCTGAAATATCATTAAGCCGATCGTTGAGGCTAATAAACAGGATATCTGAAAGCTGTCCATTGCGGCGCTGAACCGCCAACCATTCTCCCATTATTAACAAGATACGGTTAGCTGGAGAGTTCGAAGCCAGTACACGCTGAAGATCTTCAGTCTTGAGATAATGAGCCAGCACTTCCGCCTGTGGCTGTTTGCGCAATGTCATGCGTAAACAGTGGGCGAAAGCGATTTGCAGCCGGGCAAACTCCCTTACACTTGCCGAATCCGGCAATGTCGTTTTTACCTCGCGCAGTAACGACCGTGAGGCAATCATCAACTGCCCCCAAAGTTTTCGCGCTTCAACGTAACGGGCGTACCCGGCATTATTACGAAAACCAAGAAAAATGGCGATGGCGACACCGAGAATGCTGAACGGTGCGAGGGTGAATTTGATGCCCAGATGCGTGTACCAGGGCAGCATGAAAATAACAGCGATAGAAAAGAGAAAATTGAGTAGTAAGCGCGAGGATATCTTGGATAATACTGAGCCGTGCCAGACAAAAATACGGCGCAGCCAGTGTTGTTGTGGACGAACAATCATGGTTATCTTCAGGCGTGGAAAAGTCACCCTATTAAACGTGATTACGATCACATTCTCAAGACGCTACTTACAAATTACCTACAAGCTTACAACATTAGCAGGCGCTGCATGTGGCACCTGTTAATGATAAAGGCATATAGGATGTTGTAACTAATATGGTGAAATAAGAAACCCGGTCGAAACCGGGTTCAGAAGTAACGGTGTTATTAGCACAACGGACGTACAGCTTCGCGCATCCCTTTTTCGAGAATCGCATCCAGGTCATTAGCAACCTGCTCGACCAGACCAGGCACTTGCGTCAGGTCCTGCTCCCAGTGGTCTTTTTCTGCCAAAACAATCGCTACCAGTTCCTGGGTGCCGATAACACGGTCACGATGCTGGCTCCAGAGTTGCTGATAACGTTCCAGCCAGTGTGCATCGTCCTGTACCGGATATGTTTCGCCGTTACGCTCACCACGATAGAACGCAATCAATGCCGCTAATGCGAAAGTAAGGCGCGCCGGAAGTGTGCCGTTTGCCTTCTGCCCTGCCAGCAGCTGTGGCAGGATGCGGGTGCGGAACTTGGTCATACCGTTGAGCGCGATAGACAGCAGCTGATGCTTAATGTACGGGTTACGGAAACGCCCGGTGACTGCACTGGCGAAAAATTCCAGTTCATCACGAGGCAAATCCAGTACCGGAATAATTTCTTCGTAGATAGCTTTTTCAACGAATGCGCAAATTTCAGCATCGTTCATCGCTTCACCTACGGTATCCAGCCCTGCCTGGAACGCCACCGGCACCAGCGCGGTGTGCGCACCGTTGAGGATTGCCACTTTGCGTTCTTTGTACGGTTTAATATCGTCAACAATCAGCACGTTGAGCGGATATTTGTCCAGACGAAGTTCAGTCGCTAAGGATTTCGGTCCCTGAATCACAAACAGGTAAAAGTGTTCAGCGGTGTCGAGAAAACCATCGTGATAACCCAGTTCTTCTTCCAGTTTAGCCACTTCATCGCGCGGATAACCGGTAACGATACGGTCCACCAGCGTAGAACAGAAGCTGTTAGCCTGATCCAGCCATTGAATAAATGTTTCTGGCAGTGCCCACTCTTGCGCATAGCGCAGCACCAGTTCACGCAACGCGTCGCCATTGTAGTCAATCAACTCACACGGAATGATGATCCAACCTTTATCCAGCGCACCGTTGAAATGGCTAAAGCGTTCGAACAGCAGACGGGTCAGTTTTGCCGGATAGCTTACCGCTGGCGCGTCATCGAATTTATCGCCCGCATGGTAGCTGATACCCGCTTCGGTGGTGTTAGAGAAAACAAAGCGCATTTCCGGGTTGTGCGCCAGTTTCAGGAATTCATCGTATTCACTGTAGACGCTGATTTCACGATTAACCGAGCGAATCAGACGCGCGTCGCTGACCGCTTCCCCCTTCTCATTCAGGCCACGGATAATGGTGGTGTACAGACCATCCTGCGTGCTCAGTGACGGCGGGAATGAAGTTTCAATCGGACGAACAACGACCACACCAGAATTCAGATCGGTGTGCTCATTCAGGAGATCGATTTGCCAGTCAACAAAGGCGCGCAGGAAGTTACCTTCACCAAACTGAATGATACGTTCTGGATACTGTGCACCGGGAAAATCGCGACGATTTAGTGTTTTCACAATGGGTTCCCTTCTGATTAGTCATACAACCTGTTTGAATTGGTACGACAGGTTAGCAAACTTTAATACGCCGAACCCCTGTTTTGATCAACTCCTGATGATTAATGAGCAGTTTTATGAGAAAAGTGTGGCGCGGATCATGGTTTAATCGAGGAAATACGCCTTTTCCTGGATCATTAAGTGGTAGAACACATTGCATTCAAATCGCGCGGAATGAACAAAGATGTCAGACAACTTCCTCACCGTAACGCATAGTGCTGGTACGGTTGCGCCCATCTTTCTTCGAGCGATACAGACACGTATCGGCTTCGACCATCAATTTATTAAAGTCATCGGTCAGCGTTCGGTACGATGCGCGACCACTACCGACGCCAATACTTACCGTGAGATAAAGCGTTTTTTGTTGCCAGGTGAATGGTTGCAGTTCAACGCCTTTACGGATTTTTTCCGCCATTAGCAGACCATCGACAGGATTCACCGACGGCACTGCAACAGCAAATTCTTCGCCGCCCATTCGCGCCACCAGCCCCTTATCACCGACAATCTTCTGAATATGCCGGGCAAACACGCTTAACACTTTATCGCCACATTCATGTCCATAGTTATCGTTAATGCTTTTGAAATAGTCGATATCAAGCAGCATGACAGTCAGATGTTGTGTCTGTTTCAGCGATAGACTTTTCAGCGCCTCATAAAGACCGGACCGTGAGTAAACCTGAGTCAGAAAATCAAAGTCGGCTCGCAGCGCAACTTGCTTCATTAGCGAATTGATCGCTGCCACGCTAAAAGAAACCATAATTGGGCATATCGCCATCGTGGCAATACCGAGACGTGCGGAGAACATTTCCGGAATGGAGAACGGCGAACCGACCGAGATATCAATCACCGAATTTGCCACCAGTACGATTTCCACCGCACCGGTGACAAAGGTCAACAGACATGTTACCTGCGGCGTATAGCGCACTGCACACCAGATTAATGCAGGCAGCGGGAACGCCAGACTCCCCGCTCCACCAATGACTACCGAGGCAATAACCGACACAATAAGCGCGATGGCGGGCATCATCTGTTCTGCTTTAAAGCGCGGCAGCACTCCAGGAATAGCCAACGTCAGCATACAAGGCACGATCAACACGCCCGTTGAGAATTGCTCACTGAACCAGTCGGCAAGCAAAGGCCAGAAATCCAGACTATCAATACTGACCGAACCAATCGCCCCGACAATAGCGCATAATAATGCGGCAATCAGACAGTAATTAAATAGCCGTAAGGCACTTACTGGCTCATACTTATTTTTCCCCAGACGCTTATCCCGCACGACCAGTAAGGCGACGGTAACAATAAACATCATATTGGAGAAATTGATAGCCAGTGAAACCAGTCCCCATTCGGTGGTTATGGCATCATAAACCAGCATCGCCACATAACTGATCGCATAGTAATGCAGTCGATTAAGCCAGACATAGCGGGCAAACACCCCCGCCATTACGCCATTCAGCGGCCAGAAAAGAGAAAGTTCGTGAACCAGCCGTAACTCTGCACCAATAAAATAGAACAGCGTGGTTAGCGCAAAAATAGCGATGCTATTACGTAGCAGATGACCTTCCTGGAACAAACGGAAAGTTGAAATGGGGTGTACATGCATTAATTATCTGTCCATACAATTGCGGGTGGCAATTATCTCAACGTAATAAGTAAATTCTCATAAAGGATAGCATGTTCGCTAACAGCGGCGGCAAATAAAGGTACCCTGGGAATGCTATTTTATCGTTTTCCGCAATTCTCATGGCTGATTCATCTGTACAACCAGCCAGTGATAGATTACCGCCACGATATAACGTTGTTGTTCTTCGCTTAACGAAACACCCTGCGGAATGTTATGCCACTTAGCCAGACAACCGCGACAGCAGGTCGCGGTGGCGTGCTGAGCGATAAACACCGGATGCCCGCGCATGGGGGTTTGCTTACCGTCATTAGCCGGTAATGCCGGAGCAAGACGTTTAGCGACAAAATCCGCCGCATGTTGTTCGATGACTGGCGCGCCTTTCTCCAGGCAATACTGACGCTCTTTCATGCCCAGACGAAAGCGAGAGCGAAATTTTGAACGGGATAAACGCGCGAAGAGTGGATCGAGAGACTGCATTAATAAACCGAACGCCCTAACTGTTTCGTCAATTGTTCAAGGACGGCAATACCCGCAAGCGAGTTACCTGCATCATCCAGTTCCGGACTCCAGACAGCGATGGCCATTTCATGCGGAACAATCGCCACAATACCGCCACCAACGCCAGATTTCGCCGGTAGCCCCACCCGCCAGGCAAACTCCCCCGCGTTCTGGTACATACCACTGGTCGCCATCAGCGCGTTAATTTGCCGCGCCTGCATTGGCGTCACCACTGGTTCATCAATATGAATAGCTTTCCCCTGATTAGCCAGAAAGACAAACGTCCGGGCCAGCTCTACACAGCTCATTTTCAGAGCGCAGTAATGAAAGTAGTTTTGCAGAACGGTTGTCACGTCATGATGGAAATTGCCAAACGACTTCATCAGCCAGGCGATAGCCGCATTTCGCGCGGAATGTTCAAATTCGGAACGCGCTACCACCGTATCGTAGGAAATATCAGACACACCGCTTAAGCCGCGCACGACTTCCAGCATACGTTGCCGTGGTGCGCTTAATCGCCCTTGCAACATATCGCAGACCACCAGCGCACCGGCATTAATGAACGGATTACGCGGTATACCCTGCTCCATTTCCAGTTGCACTAAGGAATTGAACGGTGATCCAGACGGATCTTTGCCGACGCGTTGCCAGATTTCCTCTTCGGAGTAATGACGCATGGCGACAACGAGACTCAGCACTTTGGAAATAGACTGAATGGAAAAACGTTCTTGCGCGTCTCCGGCCTGAAAAAGCTGTCCGTCAACGGTACAGATAGCAATCCCCAATCGGGAACCGTCTACTGTAGCCAGCGCCGGAATATAATCCGCGACTTTACCCTGACCAATGAGCGGCCGCACTTGCCGCAAGATGTTTTCTAAAATTGCATTATCCATGGCGACTGCCACTTTCTACTCCTGGACCGCAGGTCTGAAAAGACCTGCGAGTATATCAGAGCTGAATATGTCGCGTCAGATCCGGTCTTTCCACACCGTCTGGATATTACAGAATTCGTGTAAGCCGAAATGGGAAAGCTCACGACCAAAGCCACTCTTTTTCACGCCACCAAAGGCCACTCGCGCGTCGCTGGCACAATAACCATTGATAAACACCCCACCGCATTCCAGACGTGCCGCCATCTGTCTGGCCTGTGTTTCGTCAGTGGTAAAAATGGTCGCTGAAAGGCCGAACTCACTATCATTAGCCAGTTCCAGTGCATGTTCTGCATCTTTCGCAATGGTGATTGCCGCAACGGGGCCAAACATTTCTTCCCGAAACGCGGTCATTTCTGGGGTAACATTCGCCAGAACCGTTGGCGGATAGTAGTTACCTGCCCCAGCCATCTTTTCCCCGCCCAGTAACAAACGCGCACCCTGCGCCAGGGTTTTCTCCACCTGATGATGCAGCTCATCACGTAAATCAAAACGAGCCATTGGTCCGAGAGCGTTCTCTTCGTCACGGGGATCGCCCATTTTCAAGGCTGCCGCAGCTGCCACAAAACGTTCGGTAAATGCCGAAGCAATTCCCTCTTCGATAATAAAGCGTTTTGCCGCTGCACATACCTGTCCGGTATTCTGATAACGTCCGGCTACCGCCGCTTTCACCGCCAGTTCCAGATCGGCATCGTTAAGCACAATAAACGGATCCGAACCGCCCAGTTCCAGTACGCATTTTTTCAGTGCCGCTCCAGCCTGTGCGCCAATAGCCGCTCCCGCACGAACACTTCCGGTCACCGTGACAGCAGCAATGCGCGAGTCTTTAATCATCTGACTGACACCGTCGTTGTCGGCATTCAGCCAGCCATATACGCCTTGTGGGATACCCGCATCTTTAAACACCTGGGCAATGAGCTGTGCACAGCCCATCACATTCGGCGCATGTTTAAGTAAGTAGCCGTTACCTGCAAGAATGATGGGAACAGCGCCACGCATCACCTGCCATAACGGAAAATTCCACGGCATAATCGCCAGAATCGTCCCCAACGGTCGATACTCAATAACCGCCTGCTGATTTTCCACCAGCGTAGGTTCCGCCTTCAGCATTGCCGGACCATGTTCTGCATACCAGTCACACAAATTCGCCGATTTCGCCACTTCAGCGCGCGCCTGGTTGATTGGTTTGCCCATTTCGCGGGTGATCATTTGCGCCATTTCTTCGCTACGAGCGCGCAGAGCCTTACCGATATCACGCAGTTTTTCAGCACGATAATCTATATTTGTCTCGCGCCAGTCGCGAAAGCCTGCTGCCGCCAGCTGAAGTGCGTTTTCGATATCGTCAGCGCCAGCCCACGGCAGCACAGAAAGTTGTTCACCCGTGGCAGGATTTATCGAAATTGCATGAGTTGCCGGAGTAATGGTCATCGGGGTATCTCCTTTATGAGTCATGGTATGAAGATACGCAGATTTACTCTTGCTTTAAAATGAATAATATTAAGCCACTTATTCACGAATCGAGAATGCTATGGATCTGACCCAACTGGAGATGTTCAACGCGGTTGCCGAAGCTGGCAGCATAACCCAGGCTGCAGCAAAAGTGCATCGCGTGCCGTCGAATCTCACTACCCGTCTGCGCCAGCTGGAAACAGAACTGGGGGTTGATCTGTTTATTCGCGAGAATCAGCGTTTACGTCTCTCTCCTGCCGGGCATAACTTTTTACGCTATAGCCAACAAATTCTCGCGTTAGTGGATGAAGCGCGGAGCGTTGTCGCTGGCGATGAGCCGCAAGGTTTATTTTCTCTTGGTTCGCTGGAAAGCACCGCTGCAGTGCGCATTCCAGCCACGCTGGCGGAATTCAACCGTCGTTATCCCAAAATTCAGTTTTCACTTTCCACCGGCCCTTCCGGCACTATGCTGGATGGTGTACTGGAGGGAAAACTGAATGCGGCGTTTATTGATGGACCCATTAACCATACTGCCATCGACGGGATACCGGTATACCGCGAGGAACTGATGATCGTCACGCCACAAGGATATGCGCCAGTAACCCGTGCCAGTCAGGTTAATGGCAGTAACATTTATGCCTTCCGCGCCAATTGTTCGTATCGTCGCCACTTCGAGAGCTGGTTTCATGCTGACGGTGCCGCTCCGGGAACTATCCATGAGATGGAGTCTTATCACGGAATGTTGGCCTGTGTGATCGCAGGAGCAGGCATTGCGCTTATTCCGCGCTCTATGCTGGAAAGTATGCCGGGGCATCACCAGGTTGAAGCGTGGCCGTTAGCTGAGCAATGGCGTTGGTTAACAACCTGGCTGGTCTGGCGTCGTGGTGCGAAAACACGTCCGCTCGAGGCATTTATTCAACTGCTGGATGTGCCTGACTCGGCAAGACAGGGATATCAATGAGCTATTTTTGATAGTTCTTGCGGTTAATATGCTCTATATAGTGATGTTCCGATGACTTATGACTATATGGGGCAAATATGGTTACGCCAGTAAGCATCAGCAATTACATATCTCTTCCTGATGATTTTCCCGTACGTAATATTGCACCGCAGGTAAAAGAAGTTTTAAAGGATTTTATTGATGCACTTAGTACAATAATATGTAATGAAGAGTGGCGCACGTCTTTAAACATCAACTCAGCCACAAAAAAGATATTTAATAACCTTGACAACTTATCATATATTCAGAGGACTTCTTTTCGGGGTAACGACACGCTATACAATGAAAAGGTTCAGTTTAAACTCACTTATCCCGCCAGGAATAGAAGACACAAAGAAAATATTGAATTTCAGGTAGTAATAAATTTAAGCCCTATTTATTTAGATAATTTTCGCCATGATGGAGAAATTAATATTTTTTGCGCTCCCAACCCAAAGCCTGTCACTATGGGGCGCGTATTTCAGACCGGCGTCGAGCGTGTACTCTTTCTGTTTCTGAATGATTTTATTGAACAATTTCCAATGATCAACCCTGGTGTTCCCATCAAAAGAGCGCATACACCACATATTGAACCCCTGCCTTCGGATCACCATACCGCTGCAGATTACTTACGCCAGTTTGATTTGCTTGTCCTGAATTTTATCTCTCGCGGTAATTTTGTCATACTCCCCCGATTATGGAATAACTCTGAGGTTCACAGATGGTTCGTCAATAAAGATCCTAACTTGATCACCGCCATTCTCGACATAACGGACAGCGAATTAAAAGAGGATTTGTTGCAAAGCCTGATGGATTCATTAGGTTCTAACAAACATGTACTACCCGAAGTCTGCATCTGCTTTTTATCCCTTTTAGCAGAACAAGAATCTCCTCATTTTCAGAACTTGTTTTTATTTTTCGCCAATATGTTATTGCACTATCACCAATTTATGAATCCCAATGAAAGTGATTTGAATGACGTGTTGATGCCAGCATCATTAAGTGATGATAAAATTATCAAACATATGGCGCGCAGGACCCTCAAACTGTTTGTAAAAAATGAAACACCGCCAAAAGTTACTCACGAAGACCTGGTGAAAAACAGGCCTCGCTCCCCTGTCAGACCACCTATACCCGCAACCTCCAAAACGCCAGACCTCCCTGAACGTCATTAAACCGTGATGTTACCGACTCTCTGACGCGTGAAAGAATCAGCGTCAGAGAAACGGAAAACGCGATCCAGATCACAAATGCATTGTATTCACATCATTAACCGTTTTAAGATCATTTCATCACTTTTTCGCAACTCACCCGATAATCTGTTATGACAACAAACACTGTTTCCCGCAAAGTGGCGTGGCTACGGGTCGTTACGCTGGCAGTCGCCGCCTTCATCTTCAACACCACCGAATTTGTCCCTGTTGGCCTGCTCTCTGACATTGCGCAAAGTTTTCACATGCAAACCGCTCAGGTCGGCATCATGTTGACCATTTACGCATGGGTAGTAGCGCTAATGTCATTGCCTTTTATGTTAATGACCAGTCAGGTTGAACGGCGCAAATTACTGATCTGCCTGTTTGTGGTGTTTATTGCCAGCCACGTACTGTCGTTTTTGTCGTGGAGCTTTACCGTTCTGGTGATCAGTCGCATTGGTGTGGCTTTTGCACATGCGATTTTCTGGTCGATTACGGCGTCTCTGGCGATCCGTATGGCTCCGGCCGGGAAGCGAGCACAGGCATTGAGTTTAATTGCCACCGGTACAGCACTGGCGATGGTCTTAGGTTTACCTCTCGGGCGCATTGTGGGCCAGTATTTCGGTTGGCGAATGACCTTCTTCGCGATTGGTATTGGGGCGCTTATCACCCTTTTGTGCCTGATTAAGTTACTTCCCTTACTGCCCAGTGAGCATTCCGGTTCACTGAAAAGCCTCCCGCTATTGTTCCGCCGCCCGGCATTGATGAGCATTTATTTGTTAACTGTGGTGGTTGTCACCGCCCATTACACGGCATACAGCTATATCGAGCCTTTTGTACAAAACATTGCGGGATTCAGCGCCAACTTTGCCACGGCATTACTGTTATTACTCGGTGGTGCGGGCATTATTGGCAGCGTGATTTTCGGTAAACTGGGTAATCAGTATGCGTCTGCGTTGGTGAGTACGGCGATTGCGCTGTTGCTGGTGTGCCTGGCATTGCTGTTACCTGCGGCGAACAGTGAAATACACCTCGGGGTGCTGAGTATTTTCTGGGGGATCGCGATGATGATCATCGGGCTTGGTATGCAGGTTAAAGTGCTGGCGCTGGCACCAGATGCTACCGACGTCGCGATGGCGCTATTCTCCGGCATATTTAATATTGGAATCGGGGCGGGTGCGTTGGTAGGTAATCAGGTGAGTTTGCACTGGTCAATGTCGATGATTGGTTATGTGGGCGCGGTGCCTGCTTTTGCCGCGTTAATTTGGTCAATCATTATATTTCGCCGCTGGCCAGTGACACTCGAAGAACAGACGCAATAGTTGAAAGGCCCATTCGGGCCTTTTTTAATGGTACGTTTTAATGATTTCCAGGATGCCGTTAATAATAAACTGCACACCCATACATACCAGCAGGAATCCCATCAGACGGGAGATCGCTTCAATGCCACCCTTGCCCACCAGCCGCATAATTGCGCCGGAGCTGCGTAGGCTTCCCCACAAAATAACCGCCACCAGGAAAAAGATCAGCGGCGGCGCAACCATCAGTACCCAATCAGCGAAGGTTGAACTCTGACGCACTGTGGACGCCGAGCTAATAATCATCGCTATGGTTCCCGGACCGGCAGTACTTGGCATTGCCAGCGGCACAAAGGCAATATTGGCACTGGGTTCATCTTCCAGCTCTTCCGACTTGCTTTTCGCCTCCGGTGAATCAATCGCTTTCTGTTGCGGAAAGAGCATCCGAAAACCGATAAACGCGACGATTAAGCCGCCTGCAATTCGCAGACCGGGAATCGAAATGCCAAATGTATCCATCACCAGTTGCCCGGCGTAATACGCCACCATCATGATGGCAAATACGTACACCGAGGCCATCAACGACTGACGATTACGTTCGGCACTGTTCATGTTGCCTGCCAGGCCAAGAAATAACGCGACAGTTGTTAATGGGTTAGCTAACGGCAGCAACACCACCAGCCCCAGGCCAATTGCTTTAAACAAATCTAACATTGGTGGTTGTTATCCTGTGTATCTGGGTTATCAGCGAAAAGTATAAGGGGTAAACAAGGATAAAGTGTCACTCTTTAGCTAGCCTTGCATCGCATTGAACAAAACTTGAACCGATTTAGCAAAACGTGGCATCGGTCAATTCATTCATTTGACTTATACTTGCCTGGGCAATATTATCCCCTGCAACTAATTACTTGCCAGGGCAACTAATGTGAAAAGTACCAGCGATCTGTTCAATGAAATTATTCCATTGGGTCGCTTAATCCATATGGTTAATCAGAAGAAAGATCGCCTGCTTAACGAGTATCTGTCTCCGCTGGATATTACCGCGGCACAGTTTAAGGTGCTCTGCTCTATCCGCTGCGCGGCGTGTATTACTCCGGTTGAACTGAAAAAGGTATTGTCGGTCGACCTGGGAGCACTGACCCGTATGCTGGATCGCCTGGTCTGTAAAGGCTGGGTGGAAAGGTTGCCGAACCCGAATGACAAGCGCGGCGTACTGGTAAAACTTACCACCGGCGGCGCGGCAATATGTGAACAATGCCATCAATTAGTTGGCCAGGACCTGCACCAAGAATTAACAAAAAACCTGACGGCGGACGAAGTGGCAACACTTGAGTATTTGCTTAAGAAAGTCCTGCCGTAAACAAAAAAGAGGTATGACGATGTCCAGACGCAATACTGACGCTATTACCATTCATAGCATTTTGGACTGGATCGAGGACAACCTGGAATCGCCACTGTCACTGGAGAAAGTGTCAGAGCGTTCGGGTTACTCCAAATGGCACCTGCAACGGATGTTTAAAAAAGAAACCGGTCATTCATTAGGCCAATACATCCGCAGCCGTAAGATGACGGAAATCGCGCAAAAGCTGAAGGAAAGTAACGAGCCGATACTCTATCTGGCAGAACGATATGGCTTCGAGTCGCAACAAACTCTGACCCGAACCTTCAAAAATTACTTTGATGTTCCGCCGCATAAATACCGGATGACCAATATGCAGGGCGAATCGCGCTTTTTACATCCATTAAATCATTACAACAGCTAGTTGAAAACGTGACAACGTCACTGAGGCAATCATGAAACCACTTTCATCCGCAATAGCAGCTGCGCTTATTCTCTTTTCCGCGCAGGGCGTTGCGGAACAAACCACGCAGCCAGTTGTTACTTCTTGTGCCAATGTCGTGGTTGTTCCCCCATCGCAGGAACACCCACCGTTTGATTTAAATCACATGGGTACTGGCAGTGATAAGTCGGATGCGCTCGGCGTGCCCTATTATAATCAACACGCTATGTAGTTATTGTCAGGCTCTGATCACAGAGCCTGACATCTCCGTAATATCTTCCTGAAGTCTCAAATATTTTCGCCATTGTTGGCGATGAGATCCCGATACCAGTAAAACGACGCTTTACGTATCCGTTCCAGCGTTCCCTTCCCTTCGTTGTCTTTATCGACATAAATCATTCCGTAGCGCTTTTTCATTTCCCCTGTTCCGGCAGAAACCAGGTCAATGCAGCCCCACGGGGTGTAGCCCATTAAGTCAACACCATCTTCGACTACGGCTTTTTTCATTTCCCGAATATGGGAAGCAAAGTAATCAATGCGATAGTGATCGTTCACCGTGCCGTCAGCTTGTCTCTGGTCAACTGCACCAAATCCATTTTCGACAATAAACAGCGGCAATTGAAAATGATCCCAGAACCAGTTGAGTGAATAACGTAGCCCTGCCGGATCAATTTGCCATCCCCATTCGGATGTATCGATATAAGGGTTGCTGACCAAATCTCGTGGTTCAACATGATCCAGTTGCGGGTTATCGGGCGAAAATTGTGTCGTAAAAGACATGTAGTAGCTAAAACCGATAAAGTCGACACATCCACTGGCAAGAATCGCGTTATCTTCTGGTGTGATATCGAGGTTGAATCCTTTCCTGGCAAAGTAATTCAGCATATGTTGCGGATAATATCCACGAGCATGAACATCAGTAAACCAGTAACGACGATGCATCGCTTTCGTGGCCATCATCATATCGTTGGGTGCACACGTCAGAGGATAGATGGGGCACATGGCGATCATACAGCCAATGTTAAATTCAGGATTGATCGATTTTCCAGTCTGTACCGCCAGGGCACTGGCAACTAACTCGTAATGTACCGCCTGGTACATTATTTGTTCGCGCTCATTGATATCTTCCTCTGGCGAATACAAGATACCGGAATTAGTAAATGGACACAGGCTTTCGCTGAAATTCACCTGATTATTGATTTCGTTAAACGTCATCCAGTACTTTACTTTTTCTTTATAGCGCGTGAAGACCGTTGATGCGAAGCGGATAAAAAAGTCGATCAGTTTACGGTTTCGCCAGCCACCATATTTTGTCACCAGATGATAAGGCATCTCAAAATGTGAAAGCGTCACCACAGGTTCCATTCCCTGCTTAAGGCATTCATCGAACAGATCATCATAAAATTGTAAACCCTCTTCATTCGGCTCCTGTTCGTCACCTTGCGGAAAGATTCGTGTCCAGGCAATGGAAGTTCGAAAGCATTTGAATCCCATCTCGGCAAATAACTGAATATCTGTTTTATAGCGATGATAAAAATCAATTGCTTCATGATTGGGATAATTAAGCCCGTCGATAACGCCTTCTGTCACTTCACGCGGCACCCCGTGAGCGCCAGCAGTCATCACATCAGCGATACTGATGCCTTTTCCTCCTTCATTCCAGCCACCTTCCAACTGATGCGCGGCTACCGCGCCGCCCCATAAAAAACCTTTTTTAAATCCTGACATACACAACTCCTTAACTAAAATAGATTACCACCAGACTTCCGCCTGGATGCCGGCCATAAACTCGTCTTTGCTGTTCTCATTAAACTTAAAATTCGATAATTCGTTATCCAGAATATTGATATACGTTCCATAGAAGCGAATTTCTGGTCGTGAACCTAAAATGCTTTCACCCACTTTCAATGCATGCCAGAGTGTCGTTTTATAAGCCGATTCATTTAGTGTTACACCCTGCTGAGTTTTGTTCTGTTGCTTAAACCAGCCTAATTCAAGCCCCGTCTGATTCCATGTATTCCAGATCCAGGCCGGTCTTATTACAGTGCGAATACTGTCAAAATCACTATGAGCACCACTTTCATAACTATAAACATCTTCGCCGTGAGAATAGACAAGCGCGTTAGCCATAATAATATTGTCAGTAAGATACATCTCGCCCTGAGAGATTAAACGCCAGGCGATCCCATTGGTATGATCACCATAGTAATAGCGACCATGCGCCATCGTATTACTGGTATCTGAGAAACTGGCAAAACTGCTGGCATAGGAATTATTGGCAACCTGTAACGTAAATTCATTAAACGTATCGCGTTGCAGGTTTTGCCTTAAAACAGAAGTCAGCATCCAGCTATCTTTCATTTCAAAATAACTGTTGTCATTTTCGTTATCTTGTTGTTGATCCGTTTTATTAGGTGCGGAATATTTAGCCATTAATGATAATGTCGCATCATCCCATAACGGGATATTGCGATAACGAACATCCACAGAATTGGTATTCATCTGGCTGGTACGCGAAAAATCACGAGAGTAAACATCGACATCATCACGGCTTAAGGACATATCAAACAGCCCTACACCAAGTGCCCAGTTTTCAATCCCCACACCCGCGGCGACATCCGTGGTTAAGGTTTTCCAGTCCAGCATCTGGATCTCATATTGCGGGAGTTTATGTTTGCCGACCCAGAAGTCTGCCTCTGGTGCGAAGGGTAAAAAACCTCGCGTTGTCAGGTAAATATCGCTGAACTGCATGATATTTTCATTGGCACTGTCACCAAACCAGGCATCGTTATACTGCTCACCCACGTTGCCATCATAGGTAACGACCGCATTTGCCGTTTTACCGTCCTGATTATAAACACGCTGATTTAAGGTCAGGTCAAACCAACCGCTCATCTCATTACCAAAACGTCCCAGAGAACCCGCAGCATAAGTTTGTGGTGAGCCGTGATTACCAGTACCCCAGCCTGAGCGGAAGTACCCCTGATAGCTGAACCCAATATCATCCTTTATATATTTACTGATATCTTTCAGGGTCACGCTTTCGATAGTGGTTTTGTCGCCTTTACTTTCAATAACGGCAACTTGCTGCGATCCATTTATAGTATGCGCTGCGGCAGACGAGTTCTGTTCACCGTTTTCATTTTTGATGTTATCAGCGACGGGAGATGTCGCTGATATTTCAGCAAGCGAGGCTGATTTATATTTGTTTTCCGTGATGCTTTTTTGTAAGGTCGAAAGTCGGGATTTATATACTCCCAGTTCATTCTGTGTTGCTTTCAGCTCTTGTTTATTTTGCGACAATTCATTTTCAAGCAATTCAAGGCGCTGCTCTATGGTTAATTTTGTTGCCATCGCGTTCAATGGAAACAATGCTGTAATAATAGAAAAAGACAAAAGGCTGATGTTAAGCGTCTTTATATTCATGACTTATCCTTAAGAGTATAATAATTTCCTCCAGCTATCGCACTGGAGGAAAAAATCAGGCATGGAGTTCTTTTCTTAATGAAATAATTTCCCTGGCTAAATCCTGGCATAATATTGCATTCATCAAATGATCCTGTGCATGAACCAGAATTAAATTAACTTTTATTTTGCCACAGCCTTCATCCTGACTAATTAATGCGGTCTGAATCTTATGTGCCTGAAGACAGGCAGATTCAGAACTGGCCATTAGCTGAGTTGCGCCCTGCCAGTCTTTTTGCCCGGCACAACGTATGGCTTCCATCGCGTCAGAACGTGCCTGCCCCGCGTTGACCAGTAACTCCATAACAAGTTCTTCATCTGCAAACATCACAATCTCCTTCCTGGGTAAATGGAATTATCCGTTAGTTGTCATGTTATTGACTTTGTTGGCGGCAATAACAAAAGGTAAATAGATCATTGTCGCCACACCTAAACATAAAAAACCAACCAGTAAAGCCAGCCAGTTCCCCCCGGTTCCGAGGAAAGCAATTAAAGGTCCGGGCGTAGTCCAGGGCACGGCATAAGCAACCGGTGGAATAATTTCCATCGAAACAAAGAAGTAACCAATGGCACAGTTAACAATGGGAACCATAATAAACGGCACCATCATGATGGGGTTAAGTACAATAGGAAGGCCAAACATTATCGGTTCATTGATATTGAAAATACCGGGGATAAATGACATTTTTGCCAGATCACGGTATTCCGCACGCTTAGAAGCGATAAAAATAGCCAACAATAACCCCAACGTCATACCTGAACCGCCGCAGTTGGCGAATGCATCATTAATAGAAGTCCAGGTAATCGGATATGGCGCGCCCCAGGTAGTGCCATGTTGAGCGGCCCAGGAGAGATTCTCCAGATTAGCCTCAGAAAAAACGGTTTCTCGAATTGTCGATGTGGTATTAGGTCCGTGGATCCCCAGCACCCACAGGAAATTACCCACAGCCCCCAGGATAATTACCGCAAAGATATTCGTTCCCATATGTTTGAGCGGCGTCTGGATTAATGTGTAAATAAGATCGTTTAGTCCTGCCGGGGATATCAGTGTCAGGCAATAATTAAGTGCGGAAAAGAACACCATGACAAAAAATATTGGCAATAAAACTTTAAATGAACGCGCTACCGCAGGCGGTACAGCTGCCGGCATCGTTATGGTGATTTTTGGGTTTCGATCTAAGCGACAAAATATTTCACTGGTGATCAATGCAACGATAACAGCAACAAACAACCCCTGCGCGCCGAGATATTTGGTCGTCAGGAATGCTTGCCCATCTATCATCTGATATGGCGTATAAACAATAAAAAATGCTCCTATTGCCGTTAATCCGCATAAAAGATCATCTTGCTCATAGCTAATCGCCATATTCCTGGCGACCAGGAAAGCAATCATAATTGACATGATATTTACAGAACCATTCATTACCGGAGTAAAAATAGCTTGTGCTTTTTCAAGGTTGGGGAAAATGCTATTCAGATGCAGTAATCCGGCAATAAAACCGTCTGGCGATAATATGGCAAAGTTAATTAATATAATTAATGAACTTGCCATGATAATTGGAAACGTAAAAACGAATCCATCTCTCACCGCTGCAACATGTTTTTGTGAGTTTAACTTGATAGCAACTGGAACAAGAAAACGTTCCATTCCACGTTCGAATGAGGCCATTAATCCCATTTTTTTATACCTGTTGTTTTGGATATTTATACATCCCAATAAAGCATGTATGCCATATCCATTTTATGATGTGTGAAAAATTAGTTCAGGTAATAGTTTAATAATATTAGATTCTTACTGTTGCAGTAGTTTCATCGCAAATTCAAGAACTGCCTGTCCGTTCATGGTGCCGTAGTCTTTCATCTCGATAACGGCTACAGGCATTTTCCCCTGTGCAACGGCTTCAATCTCCGGTTTCTGAAAGCGAACTTGCGGGCCAAGTAAAACAACGTCAACTTCGTTATTTTTAATTTTTCCTTTAGCCTCTGCAATCGCCAATGCGGAAATATTAACTTCAAGTGAAATAGCGTTAGCATGATCAATCATACGTTTAACCAGCATACTGGTTGACATGCCCGCAGCGCAAACTAACAATATCTTTTTCATATTTTCCCTTACTGGTATATAACAGACTACATTGTGTAAATATCATATCCCGCAGTAGCTATACATCCTGGTACATTGATCACAGTAATACAGTAATAAAGTTGTTCAACATCAGGGTAATAATTAAACGACTCGGCCATACGATAAACCAATCAGGACTCAACTCCTTGTTTTCAATGGCTCTTAAAAGGTGCAAAAGTGATTTTTCAAAAGATTGCCCGCTTACTTAAATCTGAGATCAATGGCTATTCATGGCACGTTGGTGATTTGTTGCCGTCAGAAGCTGAACTCGCAGTTCGTTATAATGTTTCGCGTAATACCCTGCGTAAGGCATTATCCTTGCTGGAAGGCGAAGGAATTATTCACAGAAAGCATGGTTCAGGAACATACATTCAAAAAAAGAATTTTGTTGCACACATTGATCACATGAACAGCTTCAGTGAAATTGCGCATAAAAGCGGCAAAGAGGCAGGGAGTCAGATTATGAAATTTGAAGTGCAGGATGCTTCACCCACTATTGCAACTGAGCTGAATTTAGTGCCCGGTGAGCAGGTTTATTACATAAAGAGACTGCGATTCATTGAGGATAATGCGGCACAATTAGAAGAAACGTGGATGTCAGTGGCACGTTTTCCTGATTTAACCGTATCACATATGCAAAAATCCAAATTTTCGTATATTGAGAACGAATGCGGGATCAAAATCATTGGCACCTATGAAACTTTCTCCCCTACTTTTCCTACCCCAGAAATCGCCAGTATTTTACGGATCAGCCCACGGGATCCCATACTTAAAATTCAGACCCAGGCTGTGGACAGTAACTCTATTCCGCTGGATTATTCGTTACTTTACAGCAATATTTTCGAGTTCCAGGTAAAGTACTTTTTCCCGCGATAAAAGCAGACGCACAGAGTGCTGACATCACATTCTGTGCGTATGGTTTAGCCTCTAACCTTTACCGCTTTACGCCACCGCAAGCCAAATACATTGATATACAGCCCGGTCATAATGAGCACAGCACCTAAAAATTGCAGACCCGTTAAGCGTTCATCCAACAATAGTGCCGCACTTGCCAGTCCGACTACGGGCACCAGTAACGATAACGGTGCAACCCGCCAGGTTTCATAGCGTCCCAGTAACGTCCCCCAGATCCCATAACCAACAATTGTCGCCACAAACGCCAGATACATCAGCGACAAGATGGTGGTCATATCAATAGTAACCAGACTGTGAATCATGGATGCGGAACCATCGAGAATCAGCGAGGCAACAAAGAAGGGAATGATTGGGATTAAAGCGCTCCAGATTACCAGCGACATCACCGCCGGACGCGTTGAGTGCGACATGATCTTTTTATTGAAGATGTTGCCACACGCCCAACTAAATGCTGCAGCCAGGGTCAACATAAAGCCGAGCATCGCCACATGCTGACCGTTCAGACTATCTTCGATTAACACCAGTACGCCAAAAATCGCTAAGGCGATCCCCGCCAATTGTTTGCCATGCAGTCGCTCCCCGAAAGTAAACGCGCCAAGCACGATAGTAAAAAACGCCTGTGCCTGTAACACCAGCGAAGCCAGTCCAGCAGGCATACCAAAGTTAATGGCGCAGAACAGAAAGGCAAACTGCGCAAAACTGATGGTTAATCCATACCCCAAGAGCAAATTCAGTGGTACTTTCGGTCGTGCAACAAAAAAGATGGCCGGAAAAGCGACCAGCATAAAGCGCAAACCGGCCAGCATCAGCGGTGGCATGTTATGAAGCCCCACTTTGATGACCACAAAATTTAGCCCCCATACGACCACTACCAGTAGCGCCAACACACCATCTTTTCGCGACATTCTACCGCCTCTGAATTTCATCTTTTGTAAGCAATCAACTTAGCTGAATTTACTTTTCTTTAACAGTTGATTCGTTAGTCGCCGGTTACGACGGCATTAATGCGCAAATAAGTCGCTATACTTCGGATTTTTGCCATGCTATTTCTTTACATCTCTAAAACAAAACATAACGAAACGCACTGCCGGACAGACAAATGAACTTATCCCTACGACGCTCTACCAGCGCCCTTCTTGCCTCGTCGTTGTTATTAACCATCGGACGCGGCGCTACGCTGCCATTTATGACCATTTACTTGAGTCGCCAGTACAGCCTGAGTGTCGATCTAATCGGTTATGCGATGACAATTGCGCTCACTATTGGCGTCGTTTTTAGCCTCGGTTTTGGTATCCTGGCGGATAAGTTCGACAAGAAACGCTATATGTTACTGGCAATTACCGCCTTCGCCAGCGGTTTTATTGCCATTCCTTTAGTGAATAACGTGACGCTGGTTGTGCTCTTTTTTGCCCTCATTAACTGCGCCTATTCTGTTTTTGCTACCGTGCTGAAAGCCTGGTTTGCCGACAATCTTTCGTCCACCAGCAAAACGAAAATCTTCTCAATCAACTACACCATGCTAAACATTGGCTGGACCATCGGTCCGCCGCTCGGCACGCTGTTGGTGATGCAGAGCATCAATCTGCCCTTCTGGCTGGCAGCTATCTGTTCCGCGTTTCCCATGCTTTTCATTCAAATTTGGGTAAAGCGCAGCGAGAAAATCATCGCCACGGAAACAGGCAGTGTCTGGTCGCCGAAAGTTTTATTACAAGATAAAGCACTGTTGTGGTTTACCTGCTCTGGTTTTCTGGCTTCTTTTGTAAGCGGCGCATTTGCTTCATGCATTTCACAATATGTGATGGTGATTGCTGATGGGGATTTTGCCGAAAAGGTGGTCGCGGTTGTTCTTCCGGTGAATGCTGCCATGGTGGTTACGTTGCAATATTCCGTGGGCCGCCGACTTAACCCGGCTAACATCCGCGCGCTGATGACAGCAGGCACCCTCTGTTTCGTCATCGGTCTGGTCGGTTTTATTTTTTCCGGCAACAGCCTGCTATTGTGGGGTATGTCAGCTGCGGTATTTACTGTCGGTGAAATCATTTATGCGCCGGGCGAGTATATGTTGATTGACCATATTGCGCCGCCAGGAATGAAAGCCAGCTATTTTTCCGCCCAGTCTTTAGGCTGGCTTGGTGCCGCGATTAACCCATTAGTGAGTGGCGTAGTGCTAACCAGCCTGCCGCCTTCCTCGCTGTTTGTCATCTTAGCGTTGGTGATCATTGCTGCGTGGGTGCTGATGTTAAAAGGGATTCGAGCAAGACCGTGGGGGCAGCCCGCGCTTTGTTGATTTAAGTCGAACACAATAAAGATTTAATTCAGCCTTCGTTTAGGTTACCTCTGCTAATATCTTTCTCATTGAGATGAAAATTAAGGTAAGCGAGGAAACACACCACACCATAAACGGAGGCAAATAATGCTGGGTAATATGAATGTTTTTATGGCCGTACTGGGAATAATTTTATTTTCTGGTTTTCTGGCCGCGTATTTCAGCCACAAATGGGATGACTAATGAACGGAGATAATCCCTCACCTAACCAGCCCCTTGTTACAGTTGTGTACAAGGGGCCTGATTTTTATGACGGCGAAAAAAAACCGCCAGTAAACCGGCGGTGAATGCTTGCATGGATAGATTTGTGTTTTGCTTTTACGCTAACAGGCATTTTCCTGCACTGATAACGAATCGTTGACACAGTAGCATCAGTTTTCTCAATGAATGTTAAACGGAGCTTAAACTCGGTTAATCACATTTTGTTCGTCAATAAACATACAGCGATTTCTTCCCGTTTGCTTACCCTCATACATTGCCCGGTCTGCTCTTCCAATGACCACATCCAGAGGCTCTTCAGGAAATGCGCGACTGACACCTGCTGTCACGGTAATGTTGATATGCCCTTCAGAATGTGTGATGGCATGGTTATCGACTAACTGGCAAATTCTGACACCTGCACGACATGCTTCTTCATCATTAGCCGCTTTGACAATAATGATAAATTCTTCGCCCCCGTAGCGATAAACCGTTTCGTAATCACGCGTCCAACTGGCTAAGTAAGTTGCCAGGGTGCGTAATACTACATCGCCGATTAAATGCCCGTAGGTATCATTAACCAATTTAAATCGGTCAATATCCAACAACATTAAATAAAGATTCAGAGGCTCAGTGTTGCGTAACTGATGATCAAAGGATTCATCAAGAACCCGACGCCCCGGCAATCCCGTCAAAACATCCATATTGCTACGGATCGTCAGCAAATAAATTTTGTAATCGGTTAATGCCGCAGTAAAAGAAAGCAACCCCTCCTGAAAGGCGTCGAAATGCGCGTCCTGCCAGTGATTTTCAACAATAGCCAGCATTAATTCCCGACCACAGTTATGCATATGTTGATGGGCAGAATCCATTAGCCGAACGTAAGGTAATTCATCGTTATCGAGTGGCCCCAGATGATCAATCCACCGACCAAACTGGCACAGTCCATAAGAATGGTTATCCGTTATTTCTGGCTTACTGGCATCTCTCGCGACCACGCTGTGAAACATACTCACCAGCCACTGGTAGTGGGCATCGATAGCCTTATTGAGATTTAACAAGATGGCATCAATTTCCGTTGTCTTCTTGATCATTGCCACTCCTTTTTCACAGTTCCTTGTGCGCGCTATTCTAACGAGAGAAAAGCAAAATTACGTCAATATTTTCATAGAAATCCGAAGTTATGAGTCATCTCTGAGATAACATTGTGATTTAAAACAAAATCAGCGGATAAAAAAGTGTTTAATTCTGTAAATCACCTCTGCATTATCGTAAATAAAAGGATGACAAATAGCATAACCCAATACCCTAATGGCCCAGTAGTTCAGGCCATCAGGCTAATTTATTTTTATTTCTGCAAATGAGTGACCCGAACGACGGCCGGCGCGCTTTTCTTATCCAGACTGCCGCTAATGTTGATCATCTGGTCCGGCTGAACTTCTCGTCCATCAAAGACGGCCGCAGGAATAACGACATTAATTTCACCGCTCTTATCGCGAAAAACGTAACGGTCCTCTCCTTTGTGAGAAATCAAATTACCGCGTAGTGAAACCGAAGCGCCATCGTGCATGTTTTTTGCGAAATCAACGGTCATTTTTTTTGCATCATCGGTTCCGCGATAGCCATCTTCTATTGCATGAGGCGGCGGTGGCGCTGCATCCTGTTTTAAACCGCCCTGGTCATCTGCCAACGCATAAGGCATGACAAGAAAACTTGCTAATACAATGGCCTGAAATTTCATACTGACTCCTTAATTGCGTTTAGTTTGACTTATTAAGTCTGGTTGCTATTTTTATAATTGCCAAATAAGAATATTGCCAATTGTTATAAGGCATTTAAAATCAGCCAACTAGCTGTCAAATATACAGAGAATTTAACTCACTAAAGTTAAGAAGATTGAAAAGTCTTAAACATATTTTCAGAATAATCGGATTTATATGTTTGAAAATTATTATATTGGACGAGCATACAGAAAAAGCAAATCACCTTTACATATAAAAGCGTGGACAAAAAACAGTGAACATTAATAGAGATAAAATTGTACAACTTGTAGATACCGATACTATTGAAAACCTGACATCCGCGTTGAGTCAAAGACTTATCGCGGATCAATTACGCTTAACTACCGCCGAATCATGCACCGGCGGTAAGTTGGCTAGCGCCCTGTGTGCAGCTGAAGATACACCCAAATTTTACGGTGCAGGCTTTGTTACTTTCACCGATCAGGCAAAGATGAAAATCCTCAGCGTAAGCCAGCAATCTCTTGAACGATATTCTGCGGTGAGTGAGAAAGTGGCAGCAGAAATGGCAACCGGTGCCATAGAGCGTGCGGATGCTGATGTCAGTATTGCCATTACCGGCTACGGCGGACCGGAGGGCGGTGAAGATGGTACGCCAGCGGGTACCGTCTGGTTTGCGTGGCATATTAAAGGCCAGAACTACACTGCGGTTATGCATTTTGCTGGCGACTGCGAAACGGTATTAGCTTTAGCGGTGAGGTTTGCCCTCGCCCAGCTGCTGCAATTACTGCTATAACCAGGCTGGCCTGGCGATATCTCAGGCCAGCCATTGGTGGTGTTTATATGTTCAAGCCACGATGTTGCAGCATCGGCATAATCTTAGGTGCCTTACCGCGCCATTGTCGATACAGGCGTTCCAGATCTTCGCTGTTACCTCTGGAAAGGATCGCCTCGCGAAAACGCAGCCCATTTTCACGCGTTAATCCGCCCTGCTCAACAAACCACTGATAACCATCATCGGCCAACATTTGCGTCCACAGATAAGCGTAATAACCTGCAGCATATCCGCCACCAAAAATATGGGCGAAATAACTGCTGCGATAGCGTGGCGGTATAGCAGGAAGATCCATATTTTCCGCCACCAGCGCCCGCAATTCAAAATCATCGACATCCTGCATTGCTTCGTTTTCTTCCAGGCAATGCCAGCGCATATCGAGAAGTGCGGCGCTAAGCAGTTCGCTCATCTCATACCCTTTGTTGAACAGGCTGGCATTACGCATTTTCTGTTGCAGTTCGTCAGGCATTGCTGCCCCGCTCTGATAATGCCGGGCGTAGCGAGCGAATACCTGCGGATGCGTTGCCCAGTGTTCGTTGATTTGCGACGGAAATTCGACAAAATCACGCGGCGTGTTGGTGCCGGAAAGCGTGGCATAACGCTGGCGGGCAAAAAGGCCGTGCAGCGTATGACCAAATTCATGGAATAAGGTTATGACATCATCCCAGAGTAACAACGCAGGCTCACCGGCAGCGGGTTTCTGATAATTGCAGACGTTATAAATTACCGGATGTGTTTTATTAAGCGTTGATTGCTCAACAAAATTGCCCATCCATGCACCGCCGCTTTTTGAATCACGGGCGAAGAAATCACCGTAAAATAACGCCAGCCCCACGCCATTATGATCAAAAATTTCCCACACACGAACGTCAGGATGGTAGACAGGAATATCAAAACGTTCGACAAACTTAATACCGAAGAGCTGATTCGCGGTCCAGAATACACCTTCATTTAACACCGTGTTTAATTCAAAATATGGCTTGAGCTGCGCCTCATCAAGATCAAATTTCTCCCGCCGTACCTGTTCCGCATAAAATGCCCAGTCCCACGGCTGCGCGCTAAACCCGCCCTGCTGCTTATCGATAACCGCCTGTATGGAGGCTAATTCATCGCTCGCACGTTGACGCGCCGCTGGAACAATTTCCCGCATAAAGTTAAGTGCTGCTTCAGGTGTTTTTGCCATCTGATCGGCGATTTTCCATGCGGCATAATGAGGAAAACCGAGTAATGTCGCCTGTTGTGCACGGATCTCCACCAGACGTTGAATGATAGCGCGGGTATCATTGGCATCACTTTTTTCCGCTCGCGTCCAGCCCGCAATAAACAGTTGTTCTCGCGTCGCACGATCGCGCATTTCGGCAAGCGCCGGTTGTTGGGTGGTATTCAGCAGCGGAATCAGCCATTTGTTATCCAGACCTTTCTCGCGAGCCGCCTCTGCCGCCAGCGCAATCTCTTGCTCACTCATTCCTGCCAGCTGCGCGATATCGTTCACAACCAGACCGCCGGATTTATTTGCTGCCAGTAACCGCTGGTTAAACTGGCTGGTCAGGGTCGCAGCTTCTGTATTCAGTACTTTTAATTTTGCTTTATCAGCTTGCGCAAGCTTGGCTCCGGCAAGGACAAAACGTTGATGAATCACCTCCACCAGGCGGATGGATTCACTATCAAGCCCCAGAGATTCACGGCGTTGCCAGACAGCATCTACCCGCGCGAATAATTCACCGTTCAGATAGATATCATTAGCCAGTTCCGCCAGTTCAGCGGAAAACTGTTCATCAAGACGCTGCAATTCATCATTGGTATGCGCCGCAGTCATCGCAAAAAAGACGCTGGTAACGCGGGTAAGTAATTCTCCGCTTTGTTCCAGTGCCAGAATAGTATTGTTGAAATCAGGTGTTTGCGGGTTAAGCGCGATGGCAGCAATTTCTGCCCGCTTTTGCTGTATTCCCTCATCGAATGCCGGGCGATAGTGATGATTGGCAATTTGATCAAAATGAGGAGCCAGATACGGCAGTGTGCTTTGCACAAGGAAAGGATTAATTGTTGTCATTTTCTTCTCCTGAACGCGAGGTGTTCCATAGCGTAGGCTTACTGATAACGGAGTGCAATCTTGCAAACCAGTATTACCCGCTCTTAAGCATCCCGTGCTATGTTATTGACACACAAAAGCGTTGAGGAACAGTGAGATGATCGTTTTAGTAACTGGAGCAACGGCAGGTTTTGGTGAATGCATTACTCGTCGTTTTATTCAACAAGGGCATAAAGTTATCGCCACTGGCCGTCGCCAGGAACGGTTGCAGGAGTTAAAAGACGAACTGGGAGATAATCTGTATATCGCCCAACTGGACGTTCGCAACCGCGCCGCTATTGAAGAGATGCTGGCATCGCTTCCTGCCGAGTGGTGCAATATTGATATCCTGGTAAATAATGCCGGCCTGGCGTTGGGCATGGAGCCTGCGCATAAAGCCAGCATTGAAGACTGGGAAACGATGATTGATACCAACAACAAAGGCCTGGTATATATGACGCGCGCCGTCTTACCGGGTATGGTTGAACGTAATCATGGTCATATTATTAACATTGGCTCAACGGCAGGTAGCTGGCCGTATGCCGGTGGTAACGTTTACGGTGCGACGAAAGCGTTTGTTCGTCAGTTTAGTCTGAATCTGCGTACGGATCTGCATGGTACGGCGGTGCGCGTCACCGACATCGAACCGGGTCTGGTGGGTGGCACCGAGTTTTCCAATGTCCGCTTTAAAGGCGATGACGGTAAAGCGGAAAAAACCTATCAAAATACCGTTGCATTAACGCCAGAAGATGTCAGCGAAGCCGTCTGGTGGGTGTCAACGCTGCCTGCTCACGTCAATATCAATACCCTGGAAATGATGCCGGTTACCCAAAGCTATGCCGGACTGAATGTCCACCGTCAGTAATTTTTATACCCGGCGTAACTGCCGGGTTATTGCTTGTCACAAAAAAGTGGTAGACTCATGCAGTTAACTCACTCACAAGCAAGAACGAATGACCGTCGAAACGCAACTTAATCCCACACAGCCTGTCAATCAGCAGATTTATCGTATCCTTCGTCGCGACATTGTCCATTGCCTGATTGCCCCAGGCACACCGTTGTCGGAAAAAGAAGTTTCTGTTCGTTTCAATGTGTCACGCCAGCCGGTTCGTGAAGCCTTTATTAAACTGGCGGAAAACGGCCTGATTCAAATTCGTCCGCAGCGTGGCAGCTACGTCAACAAAATTTCCATGGCCCAGGTGCGCAACGGCAGTTTTATCCGTCAGGCCATTGAGTGCGCGGTGGCGCGTCGGGCGGCGAGCATGATTACCGAAAGCCAGTGCTACCAACTGGAACAAAATCTTCACCAGCAACGCATTGCCATTGAGCGCAAGCAACTGGATGATTTTTTTGAACTTGATGACAACTTCCATCAACTCCTGACGCAGATTGCCGACTGTCAACTGGCGTGGGATACCATTGAGAACCTGAAAGCGACCGTTGATCGCGTGCGCTATATGAGTTTCGACCACGTCTCTCCACCAGAAATGCTATTACGCCAGCATCTTGATATTTTCTCTGCCCTGCAAAAACGTGATGGCGATGCGGTAGAACGTGCAATGACGCAACATTTGCAGGAAATCAGCGAATCTGTGCGCCAGATCCGCCAGGAAAATAGCGACTGGTTTAGCGAAGAGTAATTCATTTCCTCTCATCCCATTCGGGGTGAGAGTCTTTTCCCCCGCCTTATGGCTCATGCATGCATCAAAAAAGATGTGAGCTTGATCAAAAACAAAAAATATTTCACTCGACAGGAGTATTTATATTGCGCCCGTTACGTGGGCTTCGACTGTAAATCAGAAAGGAGAAAACACCTATGACGACCTACGATCGTAACCGTAACGCAATCACCACTGGCAGCCGTGTTATGGTTAGCGGCACCGGTCACACTGGCAAGATCCTGTCGATTGATACTGAAGGTCTGACCGCTGAGCAAATCCGCCGCGGAAAAACCGTAGTTGTTGAAGGTTGTGAAGAGAAACTGGCACCACTGGACCTGATTCGTCTCGGCATGAACTAAGCGTGTGAATGCCGCCGATGGCGGCATTGCTTTTTTTACTTCACGGAATATTTTGCCACGGTCGCTTTCGCGCCATGCGCTAATAAAGACAAGTACGCTTCCGTCACTTTTGCAGTAAACAAGCTATTGTCTGGCAAATCATCACCAAAGATTGCCTTAATCGCCAGCAATGACTGGACGCGCGCTTTCCCTTCGGCACTACTTTGTACAGCCTTCTGAATAACAGGTAACAGTGGGTCACTGATTTCTATCGGATTTTCCTGTTCATCAACACCACCGACATAACGCATCCAACCCGCGACGCCCAGCGCCAGCAGATCGAACTTGCTGTCATGCGCCAGATGCCAGCGAACAGAATCCAACATCCGCTGTGGCAATTTCTGGCTGCCATCCATCGCAATCTGCCAGGTTCGATGACGTAGCGCCGGGTTGCTATAGCGTGCAATTAATCGGTTAGCGTAATCTTGCAAATCAACGCCCTGCACTTTCAGCGTCGGCGCTTGTTCCTGCAACATCAAGCCATACGCCGCATGACGATAATGTTCATCTTCCATACAGTCATTAATGTGCTGATATCCAGCAAGATAACCCAGATACGCCAGGAATGAATGACTGCCGTTGAGCATGCGCAACTTCATCTCTTCATAAGGCAGTACATCGCTAACCAGTTCTGCTCCCGCTTTTTCCCATTCCGGACGTCCGGCAACAAAATTATCTTCTATTACCCACTGGCGGAAAGGTTCACAGGCAACGCCAGCAGGATCGCGCACACCGGTAAGTTGTTCGATTTTCGCAAGAGTATCCTCTGTCACTGCGGGCACAATACGGTCCACCATTGTTGATGGGAAAGTCACGTTATCTTCGATCCATTGTGCCAGTTTTACATCAACGGCTTGCGCGTAGGAAGTGACAACGTCACGCATAACATGACCGTTTTCTGGCATGTTGTCACATGACATAACGGTAAATGCGGGAAGTCCTGCCGCTTTACGGCGAGCCAGCGCCTCAACAATCACCCCTGTTGCTGTTTTCGGCTGGTGGGGATTTTGCACGTCGGCAGCGACCATCGGGTGATCGAGCATTAACTGTCCGGTCGCCGGAGAGTGGAAATACCCTTTTTCGGTGATTGTCAGAGAGACAATCGCAATTTGCGGTTCACACATCGCAGCCAGCACGGTTTCTAAGCCATCTATTTGTACGTGCAAGGCTTTTTTAACGACGCCAACGACGCGAGCCGTCCACGCGTCGGCCGACATTTCCGCAACGGTATAAAGATTATCTTGCTGTTGTAAATCGGCAATTTGCTGTTCGCCGCCGATTAAGTTGACCTCATAATATCCCCAGTCACTGAAATGTTCCGTAGCAAGAATATCGGCATACACGCCCTGATGCGCACGGTGAAATGCACCAAAGCCTAAATGAACAATTCTTGGGGCCAGGTTATTACGATCATAAACAGGGAGTGTCGCTTTTGCTGATAACAAATTATTTCCCATAACAATTCCTTAAATATAAATATGGCAAGCTATATGTTTTGTTATATGAATAAAAATCCCCTCTCCGGTAAGAGAAGGGATTAAGGGTTTACAGACTTCTGGAAGGTTGCGCAGCTCTTACAACACGCGGTTGATCTTCCGCAGCGTCTTCCAGCGCACTTAAATCACGGTCTTTCACCTCTGGCATTTTCAGCGCAGAGATTAAACCAATCACTGAATATGCCATGATCATAATGGCGATCGGATACCAGGATTCCGTCATGGTGCAGAAAATACCCGCCAGGATAGGACCAAAACCGGAAGCGATAAGACCACCAATTTCTTTAGAAATAGCCATCCGGGTAAAGCGGTTTTTACAGCCGAACATTTCTGCCATGGTAATGTTTTCCAGAGCAAATAATCCCAGCACCGCACAGTTATGAATCACAATCAGTGCAACCATAATGGTGCTCGGGGCATAGCTTTTATCTACGATGATAGAAAGCATTGGCCATGCCAGCACAATCGCGGAGGTATTCATAATAATATACGGGATCCGGCGACCAATTTTATCGGATAACCAACCAAGGAACGGAATGGTCATAAAGCCGAGAATCGAACTGATCATCAATGCATCTGTTGGAATTGCTTTGTTAAACAATAACGTCTGCACTAAATAGCCCGCAAGGAAAGTCTGAATTAAACCTGAGTTACCCGCCTGACCAAAACGCAGCCCTGTTGCCAGCCAGAAGGATTTGCTCTGGAACATGCTACCAGCAGGTGCAGGTTTTGCTGTCGGTTGGTTGCTGTCGTTAACCTTCTCAAAAACCGGGCTTTCTTTCAGATTCATACGCAACCAGATAGCAAAGACCATCACGACAACGCTCGCCAGGAACGGTATACGCCATCCCCACGCCAGCAGTTCCTCTTTACTGAGAATGAAGAACATAAAGGCCCAGATTGCCGTTGCGCTTAAAGTTCCGCAGTTAGTTCCCATAGCCACAAATGAGGAGATAATTCCGCGCTTACCTTTTGGCGCATATTCCGCCAGCATCGTACCGGCACCGGAAATTTCCGCACCTGCACCCAATCCCTGAATAATACGCAGCGTCACCAGCAAGATGGGGGCAAAAACACCAATCTGTGCATAGGTCGGTAACACACCAATTAAGGTGGTACAGATCCCCATCATGGTGATGGTAATAAAGAGCACTTTTTTACGCCCTATTCTGTCGCCCATTTTGCCGAAAATAAATGCTCCGACAATACGCGCCACATAACCTGCACCGTAGGTTCCCATTGCCAGAATTAACGCCATTGCCGTTGATGATTCAGGAAAAAATATTTCATGAAACACTAACGCTGCGCCGAGCGAATATAACTGGAAATCCATAATTCACAGGTGTTTTTTCCCATCCTGTGGTTTCCTTGGCGTTTTCTAGGTTTTTTCAGATAGTTGCATTTTTTAAAAAGCATCCTAAGTTCGATCTCAGTGTCTATCTGGGGCCTATTTCTGTCCCATATATGCCCCAAAAAAACTCCCCAACAGATAAGTAGTTTTTTCATGGATTTATGCGTAAAATCAAGAACGGCTGGAAATCATTCAATACTCACACTATCGAAAAATTTACCAGCCAACCGCAGCACGTTCTTGCATAAGGCGTGTCTGCGGTTTTTCAACTATTCAGATACATCACTCCCATCACATTCATTCCTCCGCA
>ENA-UOJR01000334-UOJR01000334.1-human-gut-metagenome-genome-assembly--contig:-C115P-NODE-334-length-68768-cov-14.584111_pt1 | contig 68768 bp, 70 predicted proteins | sample MGYA00242354_ERZ723901 | MGnify/ENA metagenome assembly ERZ723901
TCAATTATAATACCACGCCAACTTCCTTTTGTCAACACCTTTTTTCATCTTTTTTGACTTTTTTCAAAAAAGTTGCTTTTTCCCCTTTTCTTCTCTTTTTACAGCGATTCTTCGTCCTCCAATTCCTACCCTTCCCCCTCTTTACTTTTTTGCTCCTTTCTGTTATAATGTATAAGTCAATTCAAGATATGCGCCCGTAGCTCAGTTGGATAGAGTGTCAGACTCCGACTCTGAAGGTCGTGCGTTCGAATCGCATCGGGCGTACCAAAAACGCACCTCACTGTAAGTGAGGTGCGTTTTGTTTTATCTCTGTTCTTTTAAAATCAACCGATAAAGGAGTACTTACATGATGAAGATGAAAAAACTTGCCCTTCTTTCCCTGCTTCTCTCCACCGGAATCACCGCCTGTCCAATCGGCGGCAGCGATTCCTTCACCCATCTCTCTCCACAGCAGGCAAAAGAGATGATGGACCATTCTTCCCCTTTGATCATTCTGGATGTCCGCGAATCGGACGAATATGCTAAGGGACACATCGCCAACGCCATTCTCTTTCCTCTGTCCACCATCCGTCCGGCAACTACCGCTGAACGTCTGCCCGACAAGGATGCTACCATTCTGGTCTACTGCCAAAGCGGCAGACGCAGCAAAAAGGCGTGCATCCTGCTGACCAAGCTCGGCTATACCCACGTCTACGACTTCGGCGGCATCATCGACTGGCCATACGACATCGAAGCCTAATCTTTATCAAAGCTTAATCTTTCTTTCCTTCTTCCAAATCTTTTTTCTTTTGACTCAACAGCACGCCGGCGCACAGTGCCGTAAAGGGAGCCACTGTAACCAGACCAAACGACCCGATGACAGTATGCACCATCTCCGCTGCCACATGCTTATAGTTTAAAATGTTGACCAGCGGCGTGCCCTGTGCCATAAATACCATCAGCAGGGCAATATATCCCCCCGAATAAGCCAGCAGCAGGGTGGTCGTCATCGTTCCCATCGCCGAACGTCCCACGTTCATCCCGGAGCGGACCGCTTCCTTCCAGCCAATGTCCGGGCGTTTTTCAATCACCTCATATACTGCGGAGGTGATGTCTACCGATAAATCCATCAAAGCGCCGGATGCTCCGATAAAAATGGATGCCATAAAAATGCGGGTCAGGTTCAAATCCTGGTATCCGGCATACAATAGGCTTTCCGAGGAAGACATCACCGCCCCATGGATTTGGAACAAATCGGTAAACAGCGAACCCAGCAGGCAGGTAACTAAAATTCCTAAAAAGGTTCCCGATACCGCGCTTATACATCTGCGGTCAAATCCATAGACCAGCGCGATAATCAGCACGCTCAGCAATAAGGTAAAGACCAGTCCGGTCCAAATCGGATTATACCCCTTCAGATACAGCGGAACCAACAGCTTCCAGATGGCAAGAACGGTCAAAAAGAAGCTGAGCACCGCGCGCACTCCGGTCCTTCCCGCAAACAGAATCAGAAAAAGGATAAAAATAGCGCCCATCACCAGCTCCATCGGAATACGGTCATGGTCGATCATCGTCACCATCAAAATTTCGTCTGCGTTGTAGCTGACCACCACCTGCGCGCGATCTCCTTCACTAAACAGCTTGTCCTGTTCCAGCGAACCGTTGAGCATATTGACCCCTTCGGCAGTCCTGCCTTTAAATTTGCCACTGACAATTTCCAACTGGCATCGCTGCTCTCCTGAACGCACCAGACCGGTGTCGATGATTTTGCTTTCATCGGTTTGGATGACCTTTGCAACACACTGTTCTGCCTCGCGGTAAATTTCCTGGTAACCGGTCGGCAAAATCGCCAGCCATGCAATAAACAGCAGGCAGACCCATACCGGTGCGTGATATTGTATCTTTTCCTTTGTGAACATTGCTTTCAGAGCGGCTTTCATATGATGTTCCTTTCCTATTCAGATGCAGCTGTCAAAGCCTTTACTGCAAAAAAGCGGCGGGGAATACCCGTCCGCTTTTTTGCTTTTTTAGAAAACTTTTGGGAGTGTGTGATTTCTTATTTGTCAATGCCCATCAGGTCGGCAAGTTTGTGATAAACCTGTGTGTTATCATAGAAGCCGCCAAATTTTTCCTGACCTGCGCCCTTTGCAAATACCGCTACCGGCAGACCGGTGTGCGCATAAGAGCTGAAATTGATACCGGATTTGTTGTTGAGCAGGTGGGTGATGGTAACCGACAGCGGCTCATAGCTGCCGTACAGGACATATTCCTTCTGGTTGTCGGAATCTGCCTTTTTCCCGGACAGGGTTTTCTCATACGCTGTTTTCAGCAGTCCAACCTCATAGTCGGTCAGCACCAACTTGTCGTCTGCGCTGCCCTTGAGCTTTAAGCCGAACAGCTTCTCTACATCCTGCATCACCGTTTCAAAAGAAGTCTGATTTTCCTTATATTTGCTGACATAATCGCTATCGAATTTTGCATAGGAGATTTTCTGGTTGGAGAGGTTGGTCAGATAGGTGTCGTAGTCGGTGCCTGCATAACCGATGGTCAGACCGCCGGTTTCGTGGTCACCGGTGACCAGGATCAGGGTATCGTCTGGATGTTTCTTTTCAAACGCAACTGCTTCTTCTACAGCATCTGCCAGAGCGATGGTGTCGTTGATGGTGGAACCTGCATCGTTTGCATGGCAAGCCCAGTCGATTTTACCGCCTTCTACCATCATAAAGAAACCCTTGTCGTTGTCGCTGAGGACTTCGATTCCCTTGGATACATAGTCGGCAAGTGCCCATTCGCCGGATGCTCTGTCATTTTCATAGGAGATCGAATCGCTATCTGCCAGCTTTTCTCCAATGATAACGACCTTCTCATCCTTTGCCGATACCTTTTCAGCCTCTGCCTGGGTCTTTACTACTTTATAGCCGGCTTTTTCTGCTTTATCATAGATGCTCTCCTGGTCACCCTCTTTTCCCTGTGGGTCCAACAGAGCGCCGCCTGCAAAGTAATCAAAATCAGAAGCGACCATCTCTTCTCCGATTGCATAGTAGTTGCTTCTGCTTGGCTGATGGCAATAAAAAGCTGCCGGTGTTGCATGGTTCAGGTTGACCGAGCTGACCACACCGATGTCATAGCCCTTGTCGTGCAGCTTTTCTGCAATGGTTTCATATTTCACCGTCATGGTCTCATCCATGTTGATGGTGCCGGAATAGGTCTTGTGTCCGGTGGAAAGGGAGGTCGCAGTGGAGGCAGAATCCGGGCAGAAGGAGGTGGAGTCATAGGTCACTGCCGAACCCGCTACCGGGAAATTCATAAAGTTCAGAGGCTTGTTTCCATCGAGGATGTCGTCGTTATCCTGATCGGCTACTGCGCCCAGATAGTCGGATGCTGCCTGAAACTGTGGGTAGCTCATACCGTCTCCGATGAACATGAAAACATATTTGGGCTTTTTGCCGGTTGTTGCCGAAGCGGTTGTGGTAACCTTTCCTTTGTTGCTGACTGCATCGGAAAGAGTTTTCTGCGGAGCTGCTGCGGAAACACAGCTGATGAGCAGGGCGCTTGCCAGGGAAGCTGCCAGAATTTTTGAAAATACCTTTTTGATTTGCATGGTACACTCTCCTTCGTGATTCTTTCTTCTTTGCTCGTGCATCTCCTATTTTACCGATTTCGTGTAAAAACCGCTCTCGCGCTTTCGTTAATCTCCGGTTAAACTCACATCCAAAATGTTAGTAATGAGTAAAACCCTGTCGAATCCATCTGCTTTTTACCTGCTTTTCTCCCCTCTGTTTTCTTTTACCGACCCAAGACCCTCTTTCAAAATTTTCTCCTCGGAGGTACCCCTTTATGAAACAGCTGATTCCCCACTTCTATCCAAACTTTGCGTGTATCGCTTCCCGCTGCTCGGACAGCTGCTGCATCGGCTGGGAAATCGACATCGACCCCGACACCGCCGACTACTACCGCAGCTGCATCGCCGACGGCGACCCCTTTTCCCCGCAGCTTTCTCAAAAAATTTGCTGGGAATCCCCTGCCCATTTCCTGCTGAAAGAGGATGACCGATGTCCCTTTTTAAATCAGGATAATCTGTGCGAAATCTACATTCACCTCGGAGAGCAGGCGTTGTGCGAAATCTGCGACCAGCATCCGCGCTTTCACGAGTGGTTCGGCGATTATAAGGAAAGCGGGCTGGGTCTTTGCTGTGAGGAAGCTGTCCGCCTGCTGCTGGAAAGCGGCGAGCTTTCCTTTTTGTCACGCACCATCGACGAACCGGCAGACGACCAACCCTTCGACTCGGAGCTTCTTTCTGCGATGCTTTCGGTTCGGCAGCAGATGTTCTCCCTTTTAAAAAATACCAACCTTGCCTTTGCCGCCCGCTTGCAAATCCTCCTGCGCTATGCCGATGCGATCCAGCAGGCGCTCGATTTTGCCGATTTTCCTGCTCTGACCGCTCTCTCGCAGGAAATCCCAGCGCAGCTGTTCTCCTCTCCCTGTGATTTTACCGATTCACCACAACTGCTTCTCTCCGACCTGCTGTACTTTCTTGCCTCTCTGGAGCCAATCGACCCGCGCTGGACCAAACGCCTGCGCAAACTGGCACAAAAACTGCCTCAGCTGCTTCCTCTTTCGGAACAACTGCCCTTTCAAAATCTGTGCAGCTACACCCTCTACCGCTACCTGCTCAAATCGGTCTGGGATAGCGATTGTCTCTCCCGCACCAAATTTGCAATCCTCTTCACCCTCCTCTGTCGGCTGCTGTGGCTGGCTCTCCCCGGCGAGTCAACAAGCGATTTGCCAATCGAGCCACCGACCGACAGCCGCATCAACTGTATCAAAGCGATTTCCAAGGAATTGGAATACTCGGAGGAAAATCTCCAGACCCTTCTGGACCTCTCCTGGAAGCATGAGGAACAGGGCGGCTTTCTTTCCATCGACTCCCTCTCCTGTCTTTCCGACTTTCTCTTTTAATCCACCCAACGCAAAAAGGACCCTGCTGGATTAAAAAATTCCAATCAAGCAGGGTCCTTTCTTATGTATCCATAAAGCAACAGGATGCTTCACCATTTTTATTTGCCGTCGCTCTCTGCCCAGCCTTTGCTCCGACCGACTGCCTTGTGCCAGCCGTGAAGCAGCCTTTGGTGCCTCTCCTCCTCCATCTGAGGATAGAAGGTGGTATCACAGTGCCACAGACTGCGCAGCTGTTCCCTGTCCTTCCAGACACCCACCGCCAGACCGGCAAGGTAAGCTGCACCCAGCGCCGTTGTTTCCCGAATCATTGGACGGTCCACCCTGCAACCGAGAATATCCGCCTGAAACTGCATTAAGAATCGGTCGCGGCTGGCTCCTCCGTCCACCTTCAAGCTGTCCAACGGGATTCCGATATCCTTTTCCATCGCCTTGACCAGGTCATAGCTCTGGTAGGCAATCGACTCCTGTGCCGCACGGATGATGTGTTCCCTCTTGGTCCCTCTGGTGATGCCGATGATGCAGCCGCGGGCATACATATCCCAATGCGGCGCACCCAGTCCGGTAAAGGCAGGCACCAGGTACACCCCGCCGGTGTCCTCCACCTTCTGTGCGTAGTATTCCGCATCCTTGGATTCGGTGATGAACCGCATCTCATCGCGCAGCCACTGAATGACCGCTCCCCCCACAAAGACACTGCCCTCCAGCGCATACTGCACCTTTCCATCCAATCCGATGGCAATGGTGGTCAGCAGCCCGTTCCGGCTCATGCAAGGGGTATCGCCGGTGTTCATCAGCAAAAAGCAACCGGTGCCATAGGTGTTCTTTGCCTGCCCTTTTTGGAAGCAGCACTGACCAAACAGCGCCGCCTGCTGGTCGCCTGCAATTCCTGCAATCGGGATATTTTCCCCCTGGATGGTGGTATAGCCGTACACCTCGCTGCTGTTGCGCACCTGCGGCAGCATACAGCGCGGAATATCCAGCACCTCCAGCAGCTTTTCGTCCCAGTCGAGGGTGTGGATGTTGTACAGCATAGTGCGGGAAGCATTGGTGTAGTCGGTCACATGGACCTTGCCGCCGGTCAATTTCCAAATCAGCCAGCTGTCCACCGTTCCAAATAAAATTTCCCCTGCCTTTGCCCGCTCCCTTCCGTTCGGGATGCGGTCCAATATCCATGCAATTTTGGTGGCAGAAAAATAAGCGTCCGGTATCAGTCCCGTTGTCTGCCGGATATATCCGTCCAACCCCTGCTTGCTCAGCGCATCAATCCGGTCTGCCGTTCTGCGGCACTGCCAGACGATTGCGTTGTAGACCGGTCTGCCGGTCTTTGCATCCCACAGGATGGTCGTCTCTCTTTGGTTGGTGATGCCGATTCCCCGAATGTCCGAAACCTCTACCCCGCTTTTTGCGATGACCTCCATCATCACCGCATACTGCGAGGAATAAATTTCCATCGGGTCGTGCTCCACCCAGCCCTCTCTCGGGTAATGCTGGGTAAATTCCTTCTGTGCGATCCCGATAATATTCTGCTGTTCATCGAACAAAATGGCGCGGGAACTGGTGGTTCCCTGGTCCAGTGCAAGGATATAACTTGGCATGGCAGTCCTCTCCTTTTTCGATTACTGATAATATCGTTTGATGATAAAGTTAACCCACAGTCCCGCAATCCCATCGGCTGCCAGTACGATACCCAGCACCCGCATGGTGATGACCAGCGCATTAAACGGGTTAAAAATCAAAAGGATGCCCAGCGCAATGATGCACCCTGCAACCACCGTGGCTGCCACCCAGCGCTGATAGCCGTAATTTTTGAGCATCAGCCCTCTTTGCAGTTTGGAGATACCCTCCACCAGCACCAGGATACCCAGCACAATCGGCAGCACCGCAAAGATGCCGCCTGGATTGAGAAAAGAAAACAGTCCGATGGCTACCAGCACAATCCCTAAAAACAGCTCCCCTGCAAAAAACGGAGAGAGGCTCTTGTTGCGAAAATAGCTGATGATGCGCAGCACGCCGTACACCAGCGAGATAATTCCAATCCCATAGGTGATGACATTGAGCGATTCCTGCGGAAAAATCACCAGCAGCACACCAGCTGCAATCCCGATAACAGCAGCTAAAAAGTCGTTGACTTCAATATGAATCGTTTTCATTTTCTTTCCTCCTTGCATTAAATCACAAAGGTGAACGCCTGCGCATTCTCCAGCAGATTGTCAATCAGGTTGTCCTCTTTTTTGCTTCTGCCCGCATAGCTGCTCACCGGTGCAAACACGCCTCCGTGGGAAACCAGCAACGCCCTTCCCGGCTTACCTTTCAGCTCATCCAGAAAGTTGTAGACACGGTTATAAAAATCGCGGATATTCTCTGCCTGCTGATAGTGATGATTTGCTGCATAATCCCAAAATGCCCGGGTGTCAAACTCGTCCCAGCGCTTCCCCTGAAACTCTCCCATATCCCGCTCGGCAATGCGTGGCTCGTAGAAAATAGGAATCTGCCTGTTTTCACAGATAATCTGCGCCGTCTGCTTTGCCCTTTGCAACGGGGAGCAGTATACCCGGTCAAACTGCCGGTCAGCCAGCAGCTGCGCGGTTTGCTTTGCCTGCTCGATTCCCCGGCTGTTAAGCGGAATATCCTCCTTGCCCTGCTGTTTTCCCAGGCTGTTCCACTCGGTCTGTCCATGACGGACAAATGTTATCTCCATAAAAGGTCCTTCCCTTCTGTTTGCTCCTTTTAAAAGCAGCAAAGCGCAGGCTGTTTGTTTGCCCGCGCTTTGTAAGTTGACTTTTGCTTTTCCGGTTTACATTCCCGAGCCTTTTTTGGTGAAGGGCTTTCTGCCTGCGCCCTTCGACTGCGGTTTTGTGCCGCGCGGTGCATACCCTTTCTGGAAGGAAGCATTGGAGCGCTGCTGTCCGCCTTTGCCGCCTTTCCGCTCCTGCTCAAAGCTGCGGCGCGGTTTGCCCTGTGCGTTATATTGGATTTTGCCTGCCGGCGCAGCCTTGCGGGCAGCACTGTTCAGAATATCCTCATCCAAGTCACCCAGCACCTCCGGCGCACCGGAGGAAGCTTTGATGGCGTTGCGCAGCATCCCGATTTCTCCCGGACGCAGTTCTCTCCATTTTCCGGGAGCCAGCATTCCCAATTTCAGCGGTCCTACTGCGGTGCGTTTGAGTCTGGCTACCTCCAGCCCGACCGCCTCGCACATCTTTCTGACCTGTCGGTTTCTTCCTTCATAAATCACAACCTGAAGTACCACCCTGCCCGGCTGTTTTTCCAATACGGTTACATGGGCAGGACTGGTCTTTTTGCCGTCGATTTCCACACCGGTGGACAGACGGACCACCTGTGCATCGCTGATTTCCGGGCGCACGGTGACGCGGTAGGTTTTGGAAACATGGTGGCTTGGGTGCATGATAAGGTTAGCAAATTCGCCGTCGTTGGTGAACAGCAGCAAGCCTTCACTGTCCTTGTCCAGTCTGCCGATGGGGTACACCCTCTCCGGCACATCCTCCACCAGCTCCGCTACGCATCTTCTGCCCAGCTCATCGTTCATGGTGGTCACAAAGCCGCGCGGCTTGTTGAGCATGATATAGTATTTCTGGCTGCTCTTCTGAAAATAGACCCGCTCGCCGTCGATGGTCACGACATCGCGGTTCGGATTGATTTTCTGTCCCAGCGCTGCAGGACGACCGTTGATTTTGATTTTGCCCTGCTCGATCCATTCCTTCGCCTTTCTTCTGGAAGCAATTCCCTGCTCAGAAAGGACCTTCTGTATTCTGATTCCCTTTTCCATTGTGAACTCCTTTAAACTGAATATCCTCATTCCCTCCTCCGCAGTCAGAGTCTGAGCTGTTTGAGAGGGACTTCTTTCTGTATTCTATTTTAAGTCAAAGCAGCAGGGCTGTCAATCTCCTTTTTTACTGTTAAGACACAAGGTTTTCCTCTTGCGCCGTTTTGTCTGCCAAGCGAAAACTTTTGGCAGGCTGCAAAAATCCCTTTTATTTTATCCTCCATTTTTCTCCCTATCATAAATGCCCATCTTCTAAAATACCTTCCATCGTGTTAAAAACGACAGCCTCTCCTCTTCCCTTGAAAGCTGTCGTCAATTATGTTAAAATAAGAGCAAACAACTGCGCTCTGTCTTTACTGATTTTACAGAGATTGGAAGGGAGAGATACTGCCTTGAAGATACAGGAATCCGGTGAAAACTATCTGGAAACCATCCTGATGCTTGAACAGAAAAACGGAACGGTCCGTTCCATCGACATCGCAAACGAACTGGCGTTTTCCAAACCCAGCGTCAGCCGCGCCATGAGCATCCTGCGCTCTGCCGGTTATATCACAATGGATAAAAATAATCTCATCCTGCTGACCCGCGAGGGACGGCAAAAGGCGGAGGCAATCTACGAGCGCCACTGCACCCTCTGCCGCTTTTTGGAGGAGGTCCTCGGGATTTCTGCCGACACCGCAGCAGCCGACGCCTGCCGCATCGAACATATCATCAGCGAAGAAACCTTTGAACACATCAAATCCTTTCTGAATGAACAGGACACCGACGGAGGGCAGCGATGATCGCGCCCAACGCGCAGGAGCGGCTCACGCAGATCGTTGAGCCGCTTTTGTTTTGGTATCAAAAGAACAAACGCTCCCTTCCCTGGCGGGACCAGCCCACGCCCTACCGCGTGTGGGTCTCGGAAATCATGCTCCAGCAAACCAGGGTAGAGGCGGTCAAGCCCTACTTCGAGCGCTTTCTTTCCCAGCTGCCCTCTATCCAAGCGCTTGCCGCCTGTCCCGAAGACCGGCTGCTCAAGCTGTGGGAAGGTCTTGGCTATTACAGCCGCGCGCGCAATCTGCAAAAAACTGCCCGCCTGTTGGTCGAGCAGTACGACGGACAGCTGCCTGCCGACTACCGACAGCTGACCACTCTGCCCGGCATCGGTGACTACACCGCCGGAGCCATCGCCTCCATCGCCTTTGGTATCGCCGTGCCCGCTGTGGACGGCAACGTCCTGCGGGTAATTTCCCGCATCCTGTGCTGCGGCGATGACATCGGTCTGCCGCAGACTAAACAATCTTTCCGTCAGCTGCTGCTTCCGGTGGTGCCGCAGCACAGCGCCGGCGACTTTAACCAGGCGCTGATGGAACTGGGTGCCACCGTCTGTCTGCCCTCCTCTGCGCGCTGTCTGCTGTGTCCGCTGGCGGCACTGTGCTGTGCCCAGCAAGAGGGCTGCACCCAGCAATACCCGGTAAAAGCGCCAAAAAAAGCGCGGCAGATTCAGCAGCGCACCCTCTTTGCCATCCTCTGCCGGACGGCTGAAGGCACCTTTACCCTGCTGCACCGCCGACCGGACAGCGGACTGCTCGCCGGTCTTTGGGAAATCCCTTCGGTCGAAGGAGCGCTCACCGAGGAGCAGGCACAGCAGGCATCCGCGCAGCTGCTCGAGCCGTTTGGTCTTTCTGTTCTTTCGGTGCAGCCACAAAAGCCTGCCCGCCACATCTTCACCCACATCGAATGGCAGATGAGCTGCCTGCTGGTCAAAACCGGCGACAGCACCCTTTCCCGCAGCCAAATCGACCGCCTGTTACCGGAGGATTTTCTGCTGACCGACCGGCTGGATTCGGTTTCCCTTCCCAGCGCCTTTCAAAGCTATACTTCTTTGTTGACCACCCTCATCGGCTCATATTAAATCAAGGAGGATTCTACTATGGTTATCCTGCTCAGCGGCGCCTCTCACACCGGCAAAACCCGGCTGGCACAACAGCTGATGGAACATCTGCACATCCCGTACCTCTCCATCGACCATTTGAAGATGGGTCTGATTCGCAGCGGTCAAACCACCCTTACCCCCACCGATGACCGGCAGCTGACCGACTACCTGTGGTCCATCGTGCGGGAGATGGTCCAAACGGTCATCGAGAATCATCAAAACCTGATTGTGGAAGGCTGCTATATCCCGTTTCATTGCAAAGATGATTTTTCCTCGCAGTCCCTTCTGTGTTTTTCTAACGTCAGCCTTTCGGTGCGTCTGGGATTCCTTCTGATTACCGCCGGTGTCTTCCTTCGGATGCACCTGAGCCAAGAATCCAAAGAGAGGTGTACAATCAAACTGTTATGGATGCGCTGATTTTTTCCTGTGGGACCGGCGGCGGTCACAATTCGGCAGCCAACGCTATCAAGCAGGAGCTGCTTCGCCGCGGTCATCGGGTCACCATGCTCGACCCTTACTCCCTTTCCAATACACGGGTGGGAAGCTTCATCAACCAAAGCTACATCAACCTGGTCAAAAAAGCACCGCGCCTGTTCGGGCTGGTCTATCAGCTGGGCAACCTTTACCGACGGCTGCCTGTTCACTCACCGGTCTACCATATCAATCATCGGATGGCGCTTCCGGTTCAGTGCTTTCTGGAAGAGGGCAACTTCGATTTGATTATCATGCCGCACATCTTCCCCGGTGAAATCCTGACCAATATGCGCGACCACGGCATCTGCCTGCCACCCACTTTGCTGATTGCCACCGACTACACCTGCATCCCCTTTACCGAAGAGGTGCAGTGCGACCGATATGTCATCCCCTCGGATGACCTGTGTCCCGCCTTCACCCGCTGGGGGATCCCCAAGGAGCGACTTTACCCGCTGGGCATCCCGGTGGACCAAAGCTTTGAAAATCCCCCTGACAAGCAGGAAAGCCTGCGCCGTCTGGGACTGGACCCCTCCCTGCGCTACCTGCTGGTGGTCGGCGGCAGCATGGGTGCCGGTGGACTGATGCGGGTCATCTCCATTTTGCAAAAACAATATGAATCCTCCCCCGACATCCGGCTCATCGTCATCTGCGGCAGCAACCAACCGCTCTACCGGCGGCTCAAAGAGCGGTACGGTGAGCGCCTGCTGCTGGTGCAACACACCTCGCAGATGGCAGACTATATGAAAGCCTGCGAGCTGCTCATCTCTAAGCCGGGAGGACTTTCCTCCACCGAAGCCGCTGTCTCCTGCACGCCGCTCATCCACATCAATCCCATCCCCGGCTGTGAGAGCAAAAACATGGAATATTTTTCCTCCCGAGGGATGAGCCTTGCGGTTCATTCGCTGCAAAAGGAGCTGCTGCCTGCCGTAGAACAACTGTTGCAGCCCTCTTCTGCCCGACAGATGCTCGCGTGCCAGCAGCAAAACATCTCCCGCCATGCTGCCGAGCGCATCTGTGACCTTGCCCAGCAACTTGTTGACAGCTCCATTTCGGCTGTGTCAAAATAATGCAGAATTTTTGTATATCAAAAAAATCCCGTTCTCTGTTTAGTCAGAGAACGGGATTTTTATTTTATTCTTCTTGAGTACGATTCAGGACATCCTGCTCCAGATTCAGCAGTTTTTCCTTGACCCACAATCCGCCGCCGTAACCGACCATTCTGCCGTTTGCACCGATGACTCGATGACAGGGCACAATGATGGCAACCGGATTGCGGTTGTTCGCCATCCCGACCGCACGACAGGCTTTCGGATTTCCTGCCAGTGCTGCAACCTGTCCATAGCTCATCGTCTTTGCATAGGGAATGGTTTGCAGCACCTTCCAGACCCGCTTTTGAAAGTCGGTCCCCTGCAATTTCAGTGGAATCGAAAAGCTGGCGCGACTGCCCGCAAAATATTCTGTCAGCTGCTGCTGGGTCTGTCGCAGCAAATCTGTATCGTCCGCATACCGGACCGATGGGTCCGGGTCAAAATGCAAGCCGGTCAGATAGCCGTCTTCCTCCTCCAAGCGCAGACAGCCTACCGGTGAATCGAAGCTGTATCTATAGAGCATTCCATCAATCCTCCCTTTTTTCCACCAGAATCGGCTTCTCCTTCTTACCAAATGGGAGCTTGATTTCGGTCATAGTAATGGAAATCAGAATGATGATTCCACCGACCACCATCTGTGGCGACAGCGGGTCATAGCCCAGCAGTACCGAAAAGATGGTGCCGAACAGCGACTCGGTGGACAGGATGATGGCTGCCTTTGCCGAATGAACATGCTGCTGTGCGGTTGTCTGCAAAAAGTAGCACAAGCAGGTGCTGAAAACACCCAGATAGATGACCGCACCCATGCCCTCCGAGGAAAGGAAGGAGGAAAAATCACCGTCGGTCAGCAGGAAGGCAAAAAATCCCCAGACTGCCGCTACGGCAAACTGCAAAAATACAATCACCTTTGCATCCATCTTCAGCGCTAAAATGCCGGTGGTCACAATCTGGCAGGCGAACAAAAAGGCGCAGCCCAGTGTCATCAGGTCGCCAATCTTAAAAGCAAAACCTTCTGAAAAGTTGATTGACAGAATGCCGATGCCCAGCAGGCACAGGAAAGAGGAAACGATAAATTTCGCTCCCGGTTTTTTCTTGCTGATAGCCCACCACAAAAACGGCACGATCACCACGTTGGCTGCGGTGATAAAAGCGTTGTTGGAAGGGGTGGTGTACTGCAGCGCCACCGTCTGCACATAGAACGCCAGGAACAAAAAGGTACCAATCAGCAATCCGCCCTTGATGTGTTCCTTCTTCATGTTTTTCTTCAGGTCCTTGTGGAAAACAATCCCGACAATCAGCGCCGCGATTGCAAAACGAACGAACATGATGAATGCCGAGCTCATCTGCGCATCCAGTGCCATCTGCGAAGCGATAAATCCGCTTCCCCAGATGATTGCCACTACCAGCAGCGACAAACTCCCCATCACTTCTGCCCTCTTCTTTTCCATCTTCTCCATCCTTTTCTAAGAAAATATTTATGCAACACGCTGTAACTGGTGCCGCTCCAGCCAGCCGGAACGATGATAATAAATCACCATCGTCAGAGCACTGGTCAGCCAGGTCAGCGAATAGCCTAAAAATACAACAATAATATTGTGGAAAACCGGCATTGCCAAAGAAATCCAAATGACTCTCAGCACGCACATATTGCCCACCAGCGCCAGCATCGGCACCATCGAGATACCCGCTCCGCGCACCACGCCGCAGTAGGTGTGTGCAGTTGCCAGACAGACATAGCCCGGCACTAAAAAGTGCATCATCTGCACCGCATAGGACAAAACCTGCTGGTCGGAAGAAAAGACCCGCAGCAGCTTTTCTCCAAACAGATACAGCCCACCCGACAAGGTCAGCGTCACCGCCAGCGCAATCACAAGGCAGGTCTTGGCTCCCTTGCGCACCCGGTCATAGTTTTTAGCTCCGATGTTCTGTCCGGTAAAGGTGGTGATTGCCATAGAAAAGCTCATCACCGGCAGGATGGCAAAGCCGTCTATCTTGGTGTAGGCGCTGCATCCTGCCACCGCAGCTGCACCAAAGCTGTTGATGTTGTACTGAACAATCAAATTGGAAAAGGAGATGACCGCATTCTGGATTCCTCCCGGCAAGCCGATGCGAATCGTTTCCAGCAGCACCTTTTTATGAAAGCGGATGTCCTTTAAAATCAGCTTGTAGCTCTCGGTGCTGGTCATCAGACGAATCAGCACCAGACACGCAGAGATTGCCTGTGCAATCAGCGTCGCCCATGCAACGCCGGCAACGCCCATCTGAATCTTAATAACAAACAGCAGGTCCAACAGGATGTTGACCACGCTGGAAACCATCAAAAAATACAGCGGCGTTCTGGAATCTCCCACCGCACGCAGGATGCCCGAACCCATGTTGTAAATCATCAGTGCCATCACACCCATGAAGTAAATCTGAAGATAGGTCACCGACCCCTCCATGATTTCCGCAGGCGTATCCAGAAGGCGCAGGATGGTCGGCGAAAGTGCGACACCTACCACTGCCATCACCAGACCGGACACAAGGCACAGCGCAATGGTGGTATGAACTCCGTCGTGTACGCCTTTGTGGTCCTTGGCTCCGAAAAACTGGGCGATGACCACGCCCGCGCCGGTGCCCAGACCGGTGAACATTCCGACCATCAGGTTGACAATCGGCGTGCTCGCACCCACCGATGCCAGCGCATTGGCTCCGATGTAGTTGCCGACCACGATGGAGTCGACCGTGTTATAAAATTGCTGGAACAGATTGCCCAGCAGCAAGGGAAGTGCAAACAGCAACAGCTGCTTCCAGATGACTCCCTCTGTCATCAGACCTCTGTTTTCCTTCATTCTACCACCCTTTTCTGAGGTATCATTTTATCTCCATTTAACATGGTATCACAGCTTTTGTCTGTGCGCAACCCCCCAAAGCAGCAGAATATACCATCGGTATGGTCTTGTATGCTTATGCAGTCAAGCGTGCGACAGGGTCGGAAACATCCTGCGCCGAACGCCATTGATTTGACAACCTATGCGGTTGACCGACAGATTTGCCGCTACCTTGCCGTCGCGCAGCAGCAGATGCGGCTGATAGTTTTCCTGCCACCACCCGCCTTTGTGCCACTCCTCAAACGAAATATCAAAGGTCTGCTGCGCCAACTGGTCGAAGCTGGTGCGCACTGCAAGATTATCCTGTATCTGATCGTCAAAAATATACTTTTTGTTGTTTATTGTGATATTTTTTCTTGTTGTTATTTTGCTTTCTCTTCTTATTTCGCCAATTTGTTTATATGATTTAACTTTATACCAAAAGTTGATTTTAATATCCACAAAAAAAGACCCGCTTCAACCGAATTTCGATTGAATCGGGGTCACATTTTAAAATGATAAGAAACGATTCTTTCATAGAAACTGTCTATATAACAAAAAACGCGTCCACAAACGTGGACGCGTTTTTTGTTTGCGACACAATCTGCCGCTGGTCTGAGTGGCGGGACTTGAACCCACGGCCTCTACCACCCCAAGGTAGCACGCTACCAGCTGCGCCACACCCAGATGATACTGACCATTATAGCACAGTCCCCCACAGAAATCAAGAGGATTCCCTTAGATTATTCTTTGGTGAACTGGCTCTTGTCTACACCACACAGTGGGCAAACGTAATCGTCCGGCTCCTGTGTCAGATCTCCTTCGTATACATAACCGCATACATCACATACCCAGCGTTCTGTTTCTGCCATTGTTGTTTCCTCCTTTATAAAATGAGATTTATCAACACCGCACAGCGGGCAGACGTAATCGTCCGACTCCTGTGTCAGGTCCCCTTCGTACACATAACCGCATACGTCGCAGACCCATCTCTGTGCGGATGTCTGCTGTTTGGTTGCCGCTTCCGGCTCAATATAGGAAGGCGCATTCTTCGGCGCTCCACCCTTGATAACCTCATGGTAGTAGCGGTAGGTCATCGGAACGGTGTTTTTCAGCTCATACGCCTGCTCCACCGATGCCAAAATCACCTTGTGGGTCGGTGTATCTGCAATCGAAACCACCTGACAGATCAGCGCACCGCTGCACTGCTCATCCAGCACCGGCAGTCCATCCTTGATGGTATAATGCAGCCCTTCATATTTGTCGTGGTCTCTGCCGGAGACAAAGCCCAGCTTCTGAATGACTTCCTTGCGGGTCTTTTCCGAAAGGATAGATACCGAAAAACGGTTCTCCTTCTCAATCAATTCCCATGTATAGTTGTCCTTGTGCATACTGATGGCAACGATTGGATTTTCGCTGGTCACCTGAAAAACGGTGTTGATGATACACCCGCATGGACGCTGACCATCCATCACTCCAATCTGATAAAGTCCATAGGACAAGTTGCGCAAAACTTTTTCTTTTGTATCCATCTTTTCTTCCTTCTTTCTATTTCTTTTCCCTGTTTATTCTACATATCCATAAAGCCCGCGCACCGAAATCTCTCCCGCACGCACCTTTACTTCTTCTTTTTGTGTCAGACATACCAGTTGACCGTCGCTGTCAATGCGAATGGCTTTCGCTTCCGTTGGCGTCTGCCCTTCCCGGCAAATGCAGACCTGTCTGCCTAACGTAATGCAACGGGCAGAGTAGGCATCCAGCAGCTGCTTGGGATCTGCTTTTAGTAAAAGTAGCCAATTTTGCAGATGTACCCCGATCTCCTCGAGCAGCTGGTAGGCATCCGGCACGCAGCAAAACACCTGAGCGACCGACCCTGCATCGGGAAGACCCGCCTGCTCAAAAAAGGATGCCGGCTGACATAGGTTTATCCCGATGCCGCACACCGCAAAGGAGCGCTCCCCACTGCGGCTTTCGCACAGGATGCCTGCCAGCTTTTTGAAGCTGCCGTCCGCCTGCCTGCCAACCAGGTCATTGGGCCATTTGACAAACAGCCCGGCTTGCTGTCCCAGCTGGCTTTCCAGCGATTGATGCAGCGCCATCCCCGCTGCCAGCGGCAGCCATTGCAGCTGCTGCGGCTCCAGCGAACAAAACAGCCAGGAAACAGTCAGGCTCTCCCCCGGTTCGGACTGCCAGCTTCTGCCCAACCGTCCTTTTCCGGCAGTCTGACGATGTGCCATCACCACTGTTTTGTCCGGCAGTTGTCCTCCCTGCCGCTTGAGATATTCGTTGGTCGAATCGACCACATCCAATTCCAACAGTGAAAATCCGCCGCGTAGCTGTTTCATCGGTCTCTCTCCTCCAAGGGCACATGGTTAAAAACGATGCTTTTGCCCTGAATGTCGATGGTTCCATAGGTGGGATAGAACGGCTCCTTTGGACTGCCCAGGCTGCCCGGATTAAAGATGTGCAGCCCGTCCCGATACGCATAATACGCCTGATGGGTGTGACCGTACAGCAAAACATTGGCATCTTTGCTGCGCGCCTGGTCAATCAGCTCTCCCAGGCTGTACTTCACATTCCACTGGTGTCCGTGTACGCAGTAAAACTTGACATCCTTGACATAGGAAATCAGCGTATACTCCTCATTGGCGCCAAAATCACAGTTTCCGCAGACACGCCACTCCTCCACCGGCACTCCATACATCGCCTGGCGGAAATCGCGCAGACCATCCCCCAAAAAGATGAACAGTTCCGCCTGTGGCTGCTGCTCGATGACCTTTTTGATTCGCTCCACCCTGCCGTGGGTATCGGATAATACGACAACTCTCATCTCTAACCCCCTTTTCTGACAATTCTATTATCATACAATCGCTCTTTTTTTGCAACTGCCTTTTTTCTTTTTTATCTGCATTTTAACAAAATTCATTTCCTGTCCATTTCTTTTCTCTCTTGAGCTGCTTTCAAAGGAAACTTTCCCCTTGCCTTTTCATATAGTAAAGAATGAACCGCAAATCATTTTTTAAACACAAGCCCTATCGGCAGTAAAACAGGAGGAAATCATCATGTCTTCTTTTAAACAACCCTCTCCCGCACAGCTGGACCTTCTTTTAAAATTGGCAGGACAACAACTTCACATCGACCCACAGGTGCTGCGCTGTCAGCTTCAGCAGGGAGATTTCAGCTCCCTTCAGGCAAATATGGATTCGCAAAGCGCCACCCGGCTCAATGCTCTGCTTGCTGACCCGCAAAAGCTCCAGCAGGTGCTTTCCAAAACCGACCTGTCCGCCCTTTTGCAGAAGATGAAATAACCCAACCCCATAAGCCATCTCAAAGGAGGGAACCGCCTTGTCCCAAACGGAAAACACCCCTGATTTGGGTGCAATGATTTCCCAGCTGCTTGCCGACCCGCAGCGTATGCAGCAGCTCGGGCAGATGGCAGCTTCGCTGGGTTTGGGTGCGCCTGCACAGTCTTCTTCCAATGAGACTGCTTCCTGTGGCGGTCTGCCCGACCTGTCCGCTGTACTCGGCGCTGCTCCCAATGAAACCAATCCTGTCATCGACCCTTCCCTGCTTCTCAAACTGCAAAGCGCTATGCAGAGCCTTTCCCACCCCAGTCCCAGCGTGGAACTGCTGCGTGCGCTGCGCCCGCTGCTCTCTGCCAAGCGCGCCAAAAAGGTGGACGATGCGGTGCGCATCATGCAGCTGGTCCAGCTGCTTCCCACCTTAAAGGAAATCGGTTTGTTCCGCTTAGGAGGTGACAGCCAATGAAGTGGCAGCAGCGGGAATATTCCCCGCAGCAGATGCAGCAGATGCAGCAGGAGGCACTCGAGCGAGTGCGGCAGATGCAGCAGCGTTCCCGGCAAATCCTCAAGCGCCCGTCGCACCCGCCATCCTTCTTTGTCGAACCGCAGTCCGACCCGCCCGTTCCTGTGCAGCCGGCTCCTTCTGCCGAACCACACCCAACCAGCAGCTATCACCCGCAGCCGCAAACACAACCTTTATCTTCCGCAGATGCAAACGGCGGTTCCCTGCTGGATTTTCTTCCCCTCGAACGGGACCAGCTGCTGATTCTCGGTCTGCTCTGGCTGCTGTACAGCGACCATTGTACCGACAACACCCTGATGCTGGCGCTGCTCTACCTGTTTTTGTAGCGCTCATACCAAAGCGGAATCTCCCGCTCAAATCCGTCATACTGCTGCATCGCTCGATGGCAGCTGCGCGCAAAACCAGACGCCTGCCTTCCCGGTCGCTCATCAGGAATTTTTTGTCTGACGACCATCCCTTTGTAATGGGACCCAGGATTTCATACCCTCTTTGCTCCATCTCTCGCTTCAGTGCTTCCACTTTTTTCTCCTCCTTTTCTCCCTGCTTTTTCTCCTATCTTGTCTTATTTTTCCTCTTTACCAAATGCAATTCCCTTCCATTCCACTTTTTACAGGCTGGATGGAAATTTTTAAATTTCTTACATTCTGCTATTTTGCATTGACAATCGACAGAAAGAACAGTAAACTGATTTTGTAGACTAAAACACTTTCCTGTAGGCTTACTGCCAAAAGGAAGGATTCCCATAAAAGATCGGAGGTCCTACCTGATGAGTGAAAAATTGATTCCTTTGTACTGCTTGACCGGCTTTGTCGGTTCCGGAAAAACCACTGCTCTGCTGAGCATTCTCAAACAGAATCCAAGAAAAAAAATCGGCGTAATCTTCACCGAACCGAGCATCTTTAAAAGCCACGACCTGATGAGTGAGGAGGACATCTCGATCGAACACTTGGAAAACGGCTCTCTGCAATGCAGCTGCAGCGAAGACGCTATTGTACGCGCACTCCACTTTATGCAGCAGTGTCAGCCGGAGATGGTGTTCATCGAAGTTGCCGGTCTGTCCGACCCCATCCATATCAGGCACATCCTGGAGCAGGAAAAAACCGCTCCAAACAGCACCCTGCTCACCGAACACTATGAGATGCAGGGCATCATCTGCCTGGTCGATGCGGACAACTTTATGGAGCAGATTCAGGATGTAGAGACGATTCGCCTGCAGCTGTGTCACTGTCATCTGGCGGTTATCAACAAAGCAGACCTGGTTTCCCCCGAGCTGCTCACCGCCATCAAGGCACAAATCCGTCGAATCAATCCTGACTGTGACATCTCCAGTTGCTCCTACGGCGGATTCAGCCTGGAGCTGTTGGAAAACGACCTGCTGTCCCACTCCACCGATGAAGGTGAGCAGGACCTGCCCGCCGAGCTGCGTCCCGACTCGATTGTACTCAACTGCATCCATCGCCTTCCACGGGAAAAGGTGATTGCTTTCATCAAGCAGTTTGTACCCGAAACCTACCGCATCAAAGGCTTCTGCCTGTTTGAGGACGGTTGGAATCAAGTCGATGTGGTCGGCAGCAGAATCAGCTGTTCCCGCTGTATGCCTCATTCCTCTTCCCGACTGATTTTCATTTCCAAAATTGGTCATGCCCTCTCCGAGCCGATTCGCCAATCCTGGAACGAGCTGCTCGGCCTTCCGATGCAGCTGCACGACTAAAGAAAAACCAAAACAGCTTCCTGTTTTCAGGAGGCTGTTTTTTATTTTCAGATATATTTACTTTATCAGCCATGCCTTAATTATAAGCTAGACCCGATTTCTTTTTATTTTACGATTGTTTTATTCAATTTATTTGAATGATATGATTGAAACAAATTATAGTATAAAAGAAATATTTTCGCTAAAATTCCCGTTATTTTATTGTCACACAATATTTTTTACTGTTTTATCTTAAAATATTTTAGTGTTTCTGCTTTATTTTACTCGCCCATCCTTATCACTTTTGATAGAAGATTTTCTGTAAAGTGAAAATCCCTCTTCTTTTCTTTGTTTAATTCATAGAATGTTCCATTTTTATTATGTAAATCATTGAATTTTTATCAACTTGAAGGTATAATATTGGCATAATTTGCAGGAACGCCGGCAAATCCTGCAATTATGTGCGGTAATTACTTTATTTTAAGAAGAGGTGTCATTATGTTAAGTCTACTTGGCGTAGTAGTTGTTGTCATCGGCTTTGCCATGAAAATGCAGCCCATCACCATCATTTCTATCTCTGCTCTTGTCACCGCAGTATGCGGACAGATCCCTATGGAAGAATTCGTAACCATCATCGGCAAATCCTTTACCGCCAACCGTACACAGCTGGTCGCCTTGATTGCCATGGTGCTCACCGGCAGCTTGGAACGAAACGGACTGCGAATCGCCGGTGCAGAGTTGATTAAAAATGTCAAGGGTCTTACCTCCAGTATGCTGATTTCCGTATGGTGTGTACTCAGCCATCTGTTCATCATCTTCAAAATTCCAATCGGCGGTATCAACTCCTATGTTCGTCCAATCCTGATGCCTATGACCATCGGTGCCATCGAGGCAAAAGGCTATGAACCAACCCCTGAGCACGTTGAAACCATCAAAGCTTTGTATGGTGCCAACCAGAACCTTGCCAACTTCTTTGGTCAGTGTATGTTCCCAACCGCTGCTGCTGTCCTGCTGATTCAGTCCATCATCGCCAGCGTTGGCGTCACCGTTGACGTTATGCAGATTATCCTGGTACAGCTGCCGGTCGCTGTCTTTGCTATCTTTGTCAACGCAGGACAGGCATACATTGTCAACAACATGATGATGAAGCGCTATTCCAGCAAGCCTGCTGCTCCATCAGCCAAATAAGGAGGAAAAGTGATGTTATCCTATTTTTTAAGCCCTGAATTCACCGTCTCTGATAAACTGGTACAGGTGCTGTACCTGCTTTCCGGATTTTTCTGTATGTATTCCGGCATCCGCAGCTGGACCAAAAAGGACAGCGAAAACCCGTTTGCCACCGGATTTTTCTGGTTCACCCTGGGCATCATTGTAGCCTTTGGTATGTGGCTGACCGATTTTCAGGTCGGCATTCTGGTTTGCCTGATTTGTATCCCGGCTGCATTCAATCGCGTAAAACGCAATACTCTGCAAACTCCAACGCAGGAGGAACAGCGCGCCAACTTCAATAAGATTGGTATGAAAATCTTTATCCCAGCCCTTTCCTCCGCTGTGTTCGCTTTGGGCATCGCAATCTTCCTCAAAGGCTGGAACTCGCTGATTGGCTCGCTGCTTGCTACCATCTTTGGTATCACCCTGCTGCTGATTTGGAATAAAGAAAACAAGATTATGACCTTCATGGAGGAAGGTCGCCGCTTCCTGGGTATGGCAAGCGCCATCTTTATCATGCCTCTGCTGCTGTCCTGTCTGGGCGCTGTCTTCACCCGCGCCGGTGTAGGCGAAGTCTTTGCAAGCGTATTCAGCAAGATTATCCCGGAAGGCAACATCTATGTCGGCATCCTGGCATACACCATCGGTATGGTGCTGTTCACCATCATCATGGGCAACGCTTTCGCTGCCATCACCGTTATGACCGTTGGTGTCGGTGTTCCTTTCGTTATGAACCTGGGTGCAGACCCGCTGTACATGATTTCCTTGGCGCTGACCACCGGTTACTGTGGCACCCTGCTGACCCCAATGGCTGCCAACTTCAACATCGTTCCCGGCATCTATCTGGAAACCGAAAACAAATATTCCATCATCAAAATGCAGGTCGTACCTGCCATCCTGATGTTCATCTTCCAGGTTTCCTATATGTGCATCGTAGCAAAATAACCCGAATCCCATGCTGCACAAACTGTTATCGTGCAGCCTCCACTCGTCACCAACCGCTGTCCCTTCTGTCGGACATCTGCTTATCGGCAAAAGGTTCTTCTCTCTTTACCTTTTGCCGATAAGGCTGCTGGCTGTTCCGACCGGAACCCAAAAGAAACAACCTTGCCCGTCGATGATTGAAAACGCTTGAAAGACTGTTCCTCTTTTCTTCCGTTTTCCTCTGCTGACAGACTCTGTTGCAGCTTTTGCGGACAGAAGGCAGCGGATGTATCTCTCTTCCTGTACCGGCAGCAGGATTGCTGTCGGCAGCTGGTAAGTTTATCAAAAGGAGAATGCAACATGAAAGTTTTGGTTACCGGTTTCCAGCCTTTCGGCAAAGAAACCATGAATCCTTCCTTCGAGGCAGTCAGAATGCTGCCGGATGAAATTGCCGGTGCACAGATTGTCAAAGAAGAAATTCCCGTTGTTTTCCGCAAAGGCGGTCAAGCGGTTCACGAGGCAGTTCGCCGCGAAAATCCTGACATTGTCATCCTGGTCGGACAGGCAGGCGGACGCGCTGCAATGACCGTTGAACGAGTTGCTATTAACTGCGAGGACTGTCCAAGCGGTTTCCCGGACAACGAAGGCAATGCTCCGCAGGACGAAAAAATCTATGCCGACGGTCCTGATGCTTACTTTGCTACCATTCCAATCAAGGCAATGGTCAAAAAAATGATGGACAACGGTGTTCCCGCTTCCGTTTCCAACACAGCTGGAACCTATGTCTGCAATGACCTGATGTACCATCTGCTGTATCAGCTGGCTCACGAATTCCCGAACACACGCGGTGGCTTTATTCATGTTCCATACGCAACCATCCAGAACCACCCGAACATGGCTTCCATGACTTTGGAAGAAATCAGCCGCGGTCTTCTGCTTTCCGTAGAAGCTGCTATCGAAAATGAACAGGACATCGCTGCTGCCGGCGGCGCAACCCACTAACTGATAAAAACAGCTCTTTCCAATGGAAAGAGCTGTTTTATTTGCACAAAGGTATCTTTTTTACTTTTATGGGAATGATAAATTTGGTTTATTTTATTTATACAGCATATTTTTGCTTCATTTTTATTAACAGCAAAATCATTTACAATCGCTAATGGGCTCTGTTTATCACATTTGTTTGTATTTTAACTTATTATTTGTTTAAAACACCTATGTATTTCTATAAATAATAAAAATACTATTTATACTTTTTATTTGATTTATAGAATATTCATATTTTGTTTAAATTAGCTTGTTTTTAGCGCTTTATCGTAGTATAATATTAGCATAAGTCACAAAGATTGCCAACTTTATGACAAAAAGTTCTTTCTCTAAATTTTTTAGAAGGGGTGTTTTTATGTATTGGTGTTTGCTTGGCGTACTGGTGGTTATTATAGGTTTTGCCATTAAGCTGGAACCTATTGCCATCATCGTTGTCTCGGCTATCGTTACAGCAATTTTTGGCGGAATCAACGTCATCGACCTGCTGGAAACGGTAGGAACTACCTTTGTTGCAAACCGAAATCAGCTGATCACGATCATCCTGATGATTTTGACCGGCACACTGGAGAGAAACGGTCTGAAGGAAGCTGCTGCTGACCTGATTCGTCGTGCAAAAGGATTAACCTCCGGTATACTGATTGCCATCTGGAACATTGTGGACGAAATCTGTATTATCTTTAAGATTCCGATTACCGGAATCACCTCCTTTGTCCGTCCAATCCTGATGCCAATGACTTTGGGAACCATCACTTCCAGAGGTTATGAGGTTGCTCCAGAACACGAAGAAGCCATCAAGGCTCTGTACGGTAAAGGTTCCAACCTGGCAAACTTCTTCGGTCAGTGTCTGTTCGCAGCAAACTCTTCCGTTCTGCTGATTCAATCCACCCTGGCAAACATCGGCTACGATGTCGACGTTATGCAGATTGTTATGGTACAGGTTCCTGTCGCTATCTTCGCAATGGTTGTCAGCGCATCTCAGAGCTATCTGGTAGATAAGAAGATGGTCAAGAAGTACTATCCTGACATCTACAAAAGCGACAAAAAACCAGCCGCTAACTAAGCAGAAAGGGGAGTAAACCAAGATGTTATCCTATTTTATGAGCCCAGAGTATACCATCTCTGACAAACTCGTGCAAGTTATGTACATCCTGTCCGGTCTTTTCTGCATGTATTGTGGCGTAAGGGCATGGATTGTAAAAGCCAACAAACACTTTTTGCCAACCGGAGCCTTCTGGTTCACCCTTGGTATCGTCGTTGCATTCGGTCAGTGGCTTCCTCCGCTTGCCAGCGGCATCATTGTTGCCATTACCTGTATCCCGGCTGCACTGAACATGGTAAAACAGGGCAACTTAAAGTCTGCTACCAAAGAAGAACAGGAGAAAAACTACAAGAAGATTGGTATGAAGATTTTTATCCCGGCATTTGGCGCGGGTGTATTCTCCATCATCATCTCGATCTTCATGAAAGGCTGGAGCTCTCTGCTCGGTTCTCTGTTCGCTACCATCGTCGGTGTCGTCCTGCTGGTAATCTGGAACCGCGAGAACAAAGCCATGACCTTCCTGGAAGAGGGTCGTCGATTCCTCGACATGACCAGCGCAATCTATATCATGCCGTTGCTGCTGTCCTGTCTGGGCGCTATCTTTACCAAAGCCGGCGTTGGTGATGCGTTTGCCAATATCTTTGGTAAAATCATCCCATCCGGCAACGTCTACATCGGTATCGTCGCTTACGCTCTGGGCATGGTGCTGTTCACCATGATCATGGGCAACGCGTTTGCTGCTATCACCGTTATGACCGTTGGTATCGGTGTTCCGTTCGTTATCAGCCTCGGTGCAAATCCGCTGTATATGGTCACATTGGCAATGACCTGCGGCTACTGCGGTACTCTGCTGACTCCAATGGCTGCTAATTTTAACATCGTTCCCGGTGTTTACCTCGAAGTAAAGGACAAATACTCCATCATCAAAATGCAGCTGATTCCATCTTTGCTGATGCTGGTATTCCAGATCATCTATATGTGCATGATGGTCAACGCATAAAACGAAATCATGTCATTTCGAAAGGGTCCGCTGTGTCATCTGTGCCGCAGCAGACCCTTTCAGAAATGTTATAAAGGAGACAACAAAATATGCCCATGCCGATGAATAAAGGCGCCAAAATCGTCATCAATCAGTGGTGCCGGGTGAAGCCGGGCGAAAAGGTTCTTATCATTTCCGACGACACCCATGTCAAAGAAAGCATCGCGTTGTGGAAAGCTGCGCAGGATGCACAGGCAACTCCTGCCATGATCACCATCCCCGAGGACTGCACACAGCCCGGGCTGATGTTCGATTCGCTGTTGGGATTTTTTCTACATCACGATTTGGTCATCGGTGCAACCAATTTTTCGTTGATTACCACCAATGCCGTCCGGGAGCTACTGCAAAACGGACGACGCTTTCTTTCGCTTCCTCTTGCCACCAACAACAACCATTCGATGCTGTCCTTCGACTTTTTGCAGATGGACCCACAGCAGGCAGGGGAGCACGCCCGCGGGATGATGGAAGCTTTGTATAAAGCACAGACCATCCACGTCACCACCGAACTTGGGACCGACCTGCATTTTGGCAAAAAGGGACGAAATCCCGGTCTATTTAACGGTCTGGCGGACCGTCCCGGAAAGGTAGGCTCCTCCAGCTTTGAAATCTTCATCGGCATCGAGGAAAGCTGCACCGAGGGCAAGGCAGTCGTGGACGGTTCAATGGGGTATCTCGGTATTCCCTCATCGCCTATCCACCTACACTTTTCGCAGGGACGGTTGGTTGAAATTGAGGAAAATCGCTCCGGCAGATACCTCAAACGTTATATGGAGGGCTTTGATGACCCCAGAATCTATGTGGCAGGTGAATTTGGAATCGGGCTAAACACCCTGTCCCAGTGTCTGGGCAACTGCTACATCGAGGACGAATCCACCTTTTCCACCTTCCACATCGGAATGGGGCGCAATCTGGCTTTGGGCGGCATCCAGGATGCTGCCGGTCATTTTGACCTGGTGTTCCACCGCCCTACTATCTATGCAGACCAAACGCTTATCATGGAAAACGGCATTCCTGTCGTTTAAACCTATCATCATTCAAACAGAAAAGGAGAATGCAAAATGAAAGTTGTTGTTACCGGTTTCCAGCCATTTGGTAAAGAAGAAATGAACCCGTCTTTTGAGGCTGTTCGCCTGTTGCCGGACGAAATCTGCGGCGCACAGATTGTAAAAGAGGAAATCCCTGTTGTATTCCGCAAAGGCGGCAAAACCGTCCATGAAATCGTTCGTCGTGAAAACCCGGACATCGTCATTCTGGTCGGACAGGCAGGCGGTCGCACCTCGATGAACGTTGAGCGTGTTGCCATCAACTGTGAGGACTGCCCAAGCGGCTTCCCGGACAACGAGGGCAATGCTCCGCAGAGCGAAACCATCTATGAGGATGGACCGGCTGCTTACTTTGCTACCGTTCCGATTAAAGCCATGGTCAAAAAGATGATGGACAACGGTGTTCCTGCTGCTGTTTCCAACACAGCCGGCACCTATGTCTGCAACGACCTGATGTACCATCTGCTGTATCAGCTGGCACATGAATTCCCGAACACCCGCGGCGGCTTCATCCATGTTCCATACGCAACCATCCAGAACCACCCAAACATGGCATCGATGACCATTGCAGAAATCAGCAAAGGTCTGAAGCTGGCAATCGAAGCTGCTATCGAAAACGAACAGGACATCGCTGCTGCCGGCGGCGCTACCCACTAAAACAAATAGTTAGCCCCTTGGGTTTTCTCAAGGGGCTGATTTTTATATCATCTTATTTTACGGGAGGATTTTTATAATGTTTTCTTTTTTTCAGAAGAAACCACCCTTCACGGTCGTTGTGAAGGAGTTCGACCATTCCCGCTTTGCCGCAGGGATGGAGGTCACCACCGACAAGCATGATTACCGCAAGGATGTCACCGCACTCCAGCAAACATTCCAGTCCAAGCGATCGCTGCTAAAGGAACCGTCCAATCCCAGCGGAACACTGGTTGCCACCAGCCTGCCGGACAATCAGGGACACTTCTCCTACTTTGTCGGTGACCTGGTGGACAGCAGCGAACAGGAGGAAGAACTGCTGGTCAAGGAGCTGCCGGTCGGCACCTACGCCCAAATCAATGTCGATTTCAAGGACCCTTCCGGTCTTACCCTTGCCGTAGCCAAAGCCAAAAATTATTTCTTCAACAAATGGCTGCCCGATTCCGGTTATGAGGTTCTTCCCGGCATCGAATCCTATGAGCTATATGACCGCCGCAGCCGCATCAAACTGGCTTCCATGCTGTTGATTTTCCCGCTGCGCAAAAAATAGCTCATTGCTTTAGGAGGTCATGTCCATGAATTCGATTCCCATGCGCCGTCACCGCCAGCAGCTTTCGCAACAGCAATCCATAAATCTGCTGGAATCTTCTACATCCGGCACCCTGTCGCTCAACCAGCCGGATGGCTTTCCCTATCAGGTGCCATTAAGTTATGTCTACACCGACGGCAAGCTCTATTTTCACTGCGCACAATCCGGCTATAAACTGGATTTGCTCCACCAGGACGACCGCGCCGGATTTTGTGTCATCGCACAGGACCGGATTTGTCCCGAGCGCTACACCACCTTTTATCAGAGCGTGGTGCTGCGCGGCAGGGTGCGCATCGTGGAGCAGCCCGATGAAAGGATGGATGCCGTGCGTAAACTGTGCGCTCGCTATGTCCCGCTGGACAGCCCGCAGAGCCACCAGCAGACCATCGACAAGGAATGGTCCTCGTTGTGTATCCTCTGCTTTGAAATCGAACAGATGAGCGGCAAGCAGGCGCTGGAGCTGTGTCAATAGCCTCCCGGCTGCCGACCACCGCAGAAACATCTGTCCAAATCAAAACCGCCCTCGCACCAAAATGCGAAGGCGGTTTGTTTCATAAGAAAAGATTATTCTGTCTTTTTCGGCTCCGACGCTGGAACATTTTCCGGCGACGGCGCATTGCTCAGGTCGCGGCTGCGGTAGTCCGGTCCCAAGTCGATGACCAGGTAGGAGAGCAGCAGGTTTGCCAGTGCCATCGGCAAAGTCAGCGAGTTGTAAAAGACTCTTGTGGAGGTGTGGCAGAGCAGCAGATATTTGCTGTACTGCACCGTCGGCGAAGAAACACTGTCGGTGATGGTCAAAATCTGTGCGCCGCGCGAAAAGGCATTTTTGGCAATGGAGCCCAACGGATAATAATATTTCGGGAAGGCGATGAAGATGACGATGTCGTCGCTGGTCAGCATCTCCAGCTTTTCCTGGGTATCGTTGAGGTTGTTCAGGTCGATCATCTTCGGCTCAAAGTAGAGCAGTTTCAGCCTTGCTGCCAAAAACTCTGCCAGCACATGAGAGATGTCGTGCGCACAGATGAAGATGCGTTTGCTTTTGCGGATTGCTTCCGCTGCCGAAATGATGGAAAGCAAATCAAGCGAAGCAAAAAATTCCTTGCAGGAGTCCGACTCTTCCCTGCAAATCTGACGCAGCAGCTCCGATTTTCCGCTGACGTCGGTGATGGTGGCATCCGGGACAAAGTACTGCGGCGACGAGAGGAGCTTTACCATATTCTGTGTGTACTCACGGAAGGCACTCTTCATCTCCAAAAAGCTGGAGTAGCCCACCTTCTGACAAAAGCGCAGCAGGGTCAACTCAGAGGAGGAGGTCTTTTGACTCAGCTGAGCTAGGGTGATATATGCAATATCTTCCGGTGACTCCAGCAGGCAGTCTGCAATGCTTTTCTGTTTCTTGGTCATCTCCGGGTAAGCGGAGTGAATTCTTTGAATAATATCCATGTCTTTTTCCTGTCCTTTACCAAATAGATTGACGCCTTGAACTTTTCGATTCGCTGTTTTGTCGCTCACTTTACATTCTCCGCCGCAAAGAGTATAATGAGGCTGTAAAATAGATTAAAAAGAGGCTTCTAATCAATAGTTTACAATATATGAAGTAAAAAGTAAAGTGCAATCACCAAACAAAATGTCAGATTGCGCAATTTTTTTAAACTTTTACTTTTTTCTTTATTGATTTTAAATAGAAAGGATGCATTTTCTATGTTTCTTGCAAAAATGACCACCGAGCAGGCAGCTCAGGCGTTCCGGCTGGACCCAGTCATCCTGCTGCCAGTGGGAAGCTGTGAGCAGCACGGACCACAGTGCGCGCTTGGCACCGACTTCCTGATCCCTGACCACCTTGCCCGACAGGTAGAGGCATTGCCCAACCTTATCGTCGCTCCAACGGTCCCTTATGGGGTGTGTCCCTACCACATGAGCTTTGCCGGCAGCATCGACATCGGCTATGAAGGATTGCACCACCTGCTGCACAGCATCACCTTTTCGCTGATGCAGCACGGCGCCCGCCGTTTTCTCATCCTCAATGGACACGGCGGCAACAATCCTGCCATCGACAAAACCGCACTGGAAATCTACCACGCAGGCGGCGTCTGTGCCAGCATCGACTGGTGGAGTCTGGCAGGGCAGCTGGACTCATCGCTCAAGGGTGGTCACGGGGACATCCTGGAAACCTCTGCTATGATGGCGGTGGACCCGCAGGCGGTGCAGTTGCAGCTGTGCCAGCCGATGAACAGCCATGCGCCTTCTGCCAACACCGACTGTGCCTCCATCCAGATGATTTCCTTCCACGGCGGCTCGGTGCGTTTGCCGCGCGACACCTGCGAAAATGCGCCCAGCGGATGGTTTGGTCCCCGCGACCCAGCTGATTCGACCGCTGCCATGGGTAAAAAAGCGTTAGACCTCGTAGAAAACTTCCTGCGGGAATTTATCGAGGAGTTCCGCTCCTTTCCCTTGGGCAGCTCTCAAACAGAACCGAATTAACCGACAAAAAAATGTTCAGCAGAAAATTCTGCTGAACATTTTTATTGCTTTTCGGACAAATCTGCTTTGAAATCCACTTTAAAAGCGGCGCTCTCCGACCCAGCTTTCGCGGCTTTCCCAAACTGCCTTTCCCTGTGCAAGGCTTTCGGGCACATTCAAAACTCGTTGGTTGCTGCTGCCGCGGAAACGAAGCTCCAGCGTCTTTTTCTCCAGAAGGAAGGGTCCGTCCACCAGAACGTCGATATTCTCCAGCAAGTGACGCTGCTGAGGTGTTCCCTCCAGCAGCTGCTCGAAGGTGTATCCGGTGTATGCTGCTACCTCATAGCCGTTCTGATGCAGCAGCTGCGCCAGCTGTGCGTGCTCTTCCGGCTGAGAAAACGGCTCACCGCCCGACAGGGTCACTCCACGGATCAGCGGATTGCGCTTGACCATCTCCAGAATCTGTTCAGGAGACATCCTGGTGCGCTCGGCAAACTCCCAGGTTTCCGGGTTCTGGCAGCCGGGACAGTGGTGCGGACACCCCTGACAGAAGACGGTCAGGCGGATGCCCGGTCCATCCACGATGCTTTCCCCGACGATTCCCGCTACGTTCAGTTCCATCATTATTTACAGCCGCAGGACAGACCATGTTTCACACGGTCGTGTTCTTCTGCTTTTTTTGCATCGTTCCATTTATCCATGGTACCTACCAGGTAGCCGGTGATGCGGCGGATTCTTTCAAAGCTGACATCTTTGCCTACGGTGGACTGTTTCTGCATTGCGGACATAATTCATTCTCCTTTTGTATTCTAAATCAATCTTTCTCTTTTGGACAAATTTTCGTTTAGTCGATTCCGCGGAAGGTCGGAATATCCGGGTACTGCTTGCGCAGCTGTGCCAAACGCTCCGGGCTGATGGACTCTCCGTCCCGTCTGCCGCAGCGTGGGCAGACATCCCCAATCACGCCGACATATCCGCAAACCGGGTCGCGGTCGACCGGATGGTTGATGGAGCCGTAGCCGATGCCTGCATCGTGCATACAACGGACAACCGACTCAAACGCATCCACGTTGTTGGAGGTATCGCCGTCCAGCTCAACATAGCTGATGTGACCGGCGTTGGTCAGTGCGTGGTAAGGCGCTTCCTTCTGAATCTTCTCGAAGGCAGAGATGTTGTACCATACCGGGATGTGGAAGGAGTTGGTGTAGTAATCCTTGTCGGTCACGCCCGGAATTTCTCCAAAACGTTTTTTATCCATGCGGATGAAGCGTCCCGACAATCCCTCTGCCGGTGTTGCCAGCAGCGAGAAGTTCATCTTGGTCTCCTCACTCTTGCGGTCGCAGTAAGCGCGCATATAGCGGATGATTTCCAGACCCTTCTGCTGCATCTCATCGCTCTCGCCGTGGTGATGACCGTACAGAGCGGTCAAGGTTTCTGCCAGACCGATGAAGCCAATCGAAAGGGTTCCGTGCTTGAGCACCTCGCGCACCTCATCGTTTGGACTCAGCTTATCGCTGTCCAGCCATACGCCCTGACCCATCAGAAATGGGTAGTTGTACACACGTTTGGATGCCTGAATCTCAAAGCGGTCCAGCAGCTGGTTGGCAACCAGGTCGAGCAGTTCGTCCAGTTTTTCATAGAAGCGCTTCTCGTCGTGGTCCGCCTCGATGGCAATGCGCGGCAGGTTGATGGAAGTAAAGGACAGGTTTCCTCTGCCGTAGCTGATTTCTCTGGATGGGTCGTAGACGTTGCCCATCACGCGGGTGCGGCAGCCCATGGTGGCTACCTCGGTCTCCGGGCGTCCCGGTTTATAATACTGAAGATTGAACGGTGCATCCAGAAAGATGTAGTTCGGGAACAATCTCTTGGCGCTCACCTTGCAGGAGAGTTTGAACAAATCGTAGTTCGGGTCGCCTTCGTTGTAGTTGACCCCTTCCTTTACCTTGAATACATGGATTGGGAAGATGCAGGTTTCCCCGTGACCCAGACCGGCGTCGGTCGCCAGCAAGATATTGCGGATAACCATTCTGCCCTCCGGTGAGGTGTCGGTACCGTAGTTGATGGAGCTGAATGGAGTCTGTGCGCCTGCACGGGAGTGCATGGTGTTCAGATTGTGGACAAAGCCCTCCATCGCCTGATAGGTGTCGCGGTCTGCTTTGCGCTCGGCGCGGTGTCTTGCCACCTCAACCAATCTTGCTGCCTTTGGCTCGGTAATCTCATAATGGCTGCACAGGCTCTCTACAACCGCTGCATCGAATTCCTTTGCTCCAATCTCCAAACGCGGACCGCAGCCGGTCTTCTGCTGTGCTTCCTCCAGCACCTGTGCAATCGTCTGCTTTTCGTCCTCGGTGTCCAGGTAGTCCTCAACGCCTTCCATCAGCTTGTTGGTGTATGCCTTTTTAAAGGTCTTTTTTACACCCAGCGCCATTCCGTAATCGAAGTTCGGAATGCTCTGTCCGCCGTGCTGGTCGTTCTGGTTGGATTGGATGGCGATGGCTGCCAGCGCCGCATAGCTCTGGATGCTCTGTGGCTCACGCAAAAAGCCGTGTCCGGTCGAAAAGCCGCCGTCAAACAGATTGACAATGTCAATCTGGGTGCAGGTGGTGGTCAGCGAATAAAAGTCAAAGTCATGGATGTGGATGTCGCCCTCGCGGTAGGCTTTTGCCTGTGCCGGTGTCAGCAGGTAGGCTTCATTGTAAGCCTTGGCGCCTGCGGTGCCAATCTGCAGCATACTGCCCATTGCGGTGTTGCCGTCGATATTGGCGTTGTCACGCTTAACGTCGCTCTGGCGGGCATCCACGCGGGTGATTTCGTCGATGGTCTTCATCAGGCTGGTGTTTGCCTCACGGATGCGGGTGCGGTTTGCACGATAGAGAATGTACTGTTTTGCCACCTCGTCAAAGCCCATGCGCATCAGCTCATGCTCAACAACATCCTGAATCTCTTCGATTTTAGGTGGGGTATCGGGATAATGCTCCTCCAGATATCTGACAACTGCCTCTGTCACCGCTGCGGCGCCCTGAGGAGCCGCCTGACCGGCTGCCTTCATCGATTTTTCCACCGCTGCAAGAATCTTGCTGCTGTCGAAGTCGACGACACGCCCATCTCTTTTGATAACTTTGTTAATCATCTCGATTCCCCTCTTATCTTTATTTTATCTCATTAAAAAAATATCGGGCAACGGTCCTCTTTTGGACCTTTCTATGGATATTTACCTAGTGTAAATCTATAATTTGTATTGCCTTGTACTTTATACCACTATATCTTGATTCTGTCAAGGAGAAAAAAGCGTGTTGAAAGCGGTGAAAAAGGCTTGCTCTTTTGGATTAGAGCAGCCGTAAACCCTTTGCTCATCCGCCTTTGCAGTTTTTGGGCTTACTGGACCCAGCTGATTTTACAAAAAAATTTTCTCAAAAAGCCACAAAAATCTCTGTCTGATTTCTGGAATTTTGCAACAATACTATACCGGTATACTTTAGCCTTAAAAAGCGTTCTCTCCCACCCTCCCTTCTTTCTCAGGACGCCCGATTACAAAGCGTATAAAAACCGTCCTGACAAGCAGGACGGTTTTTATTTTTTGTGGATGAAATTTTACAGAAGCCCTTTTTCTGTTCCCAGCTGGTTAGCAAAGGCTTGCAGCTGCGAGCAGCTCTCCTCTTTCGCCTTAAAACCTACCCCATCAATCACCAGGTACGGATTGCACTCCACGACCTGGATGGTGCTGCCATCCTGAAGGGTCAGGGTAACCTGGACGGTCTGCCCTGCATAATCGGTGTAGGAGTCGTCCTGTCGATAGATGGTCAGCTGTCTGAGGATTGGGGTCAGTTGCTCGACCTCCTCTGCCTCCAACTCAAAGCGAACATCCGGCGGGGTCAGCTGCATTTCCACCTTGCTCAGCTGTTCCGATTCAAGACCTGCATAGGGTTTGTTTCCGGTCAGCAGGGTACCCAATGCCGCACAGATTCCCAAAATAATGGCTGCTGCCAGCGCAATCATCTGGTTTCTTTTTTGTGTGTTCATCCTTCTTCCTCCTTTTTCGGATTCCTTACCATTGTATCACTCCCCTGTCCTCCTGGCAAGGGCGCAAAGTCCTTACAAGCACAAAGACGCGGCGGGAAAATTCCGCCGCGTCTTTGTGCTTGTTGTATCTATCTCTTGGCTGATGTGGATGTCATGCCGGTAGGACGTCGTCTAGCTTCGTCCTTATTATGCAGTATACCTGTTGCCAGCCCAAAAGTCATTAGACACCCCACCCCTTCTGGGAAAATTTATGACAGTCCACAAAACTGTTACCTTTTGGGACAGAAACCATTTTTTGTCCATTCCAAATAAAATCCCATTCCTTGAAAAAAGATTTTGAGTATTGTAATATTAAGGTAGATGTTTTTGTACATAATCGGAAAGGACCGGCTCTCCTTTAAAATGGATAACCTGTCCTGCCTGCTGATTCCGATTCTATTGATAACGTGAGGTGCTGTCAATCATGAAAAAAGATATTAACTGGATGCTGATTGAATCGGTCGTGCGGCGAACGGTTCAAAAGCTGCACGATTCCCCCGAACGGGAAATCCGCAATCTCATTGACCTTGGGCTAAGCTTTGCTGATGGACGCTTTCAAAGAAAATTTTTGAAAGCCTCCCAGAATATGCTGCGCAACGAAAAAAGCGCCTATTATCCACTGATCAAGGATGTTGTCTCCCATGTCGATGAGGAGCGACTGGTCACCTTTGGGATGAATCTGGGCTACAACGGCTGTACCAGAGGAGCCAAAACCATCCGACAAATCGAGCAGGAGGAGGGCTTCAATATTCCTTGGGCGTTAAGCTTCTCACTGAATCTTGCCCAAATTGAAAACGGATGCTATTCCTCTGTCATCCGTCAAGGCACAGAGCTTGGCATTTACGTCTACCTAATGGAAGCTTCCGACCCGGTGGAGCAAAGCCTTGCGCTGACCGCCGAGCATCCCGATTGTGCTTTCGTCCTCTTTGTTCGCCCACAGCAAATTACCGATGCCTTTGTGCAGCAGCTGGAAAAGCAAAACAATCTGATGCTCTCGGTCGAGTGGGGAGAGGGCGCTGTCGAAAGCTGCCGCCTGCTGCGGGAGCATCGCCTGCTGTACAGTGTACATCATCAGTACTCGCCTGAGCAGGTTCCTACACTACTGGACGGTAGTTGGCTCGAGCAGGTGCTGCCTGCACACCCTGCCTTCGCTCTGCTGCTGGCACAACACGGCTGTCCGAATGTACAGCAGCAGGAGGTATACCAATATGTACTCTCGGTGCGGGATGGACAAAAGTATCCTCTTATCTTAATGGACATCAAAAACGACCTGCTGATGATTGACAACATCATCTCCAGCGACGTCTGCCTGGCAGGCTTTGACCGCGATGGCACGTTATATTCCCACAATGCCACCTACCGCACAAAAGACTACAATCTTTTTGCCAGCCCTGTGCGCCAAATTTTAAGCCTTGCAATGAAAAAGACCGATGCTCCCACCAACAAAAATCAGTAGAAGCTTCGGTCATTCCAAAAAGCCAACGGTCAACGCACCAGCGCGCTGGTGTGTCCCTCGGCTACTTCATCCGAAATTCCCATCAGGCAACGCTTGATCAACCGCACAAACTTGCTTGCCGGCATACAGTCCTTGTCCACCAGCCAGCGCTTGATGGCACAAACCAGCGCATCGGCATAAAAATCGACATAAAAGGAAAGGTCCTCATCCTCTCCAAAAAATTTCCCCAAGTCGTTATACAGGATGATAACCGCAATCCCACGAAAATGCTCGGAAAAGCAATTCTGCTCGTCGATGCGCAGCGCCTTGCGGTAGAAGTCGCGGTTGACATAAAAATATTCGCAGACGTCCTCGGCAAGCTCCCATCCCGACTGGTAATTTTTATTTTTGGCAACTCCGATGAATTCTGTGTCGTAAATCCAGTTCATCAGGTCATACTTATCTTTAAAATGATAGTAAAAACTCTTGCGGTTCATCTGACACCGTTCACAGATGTCGCTGACGCTGATCTTTTGAAAGGGCTTGGTATCCATCAACTCCTTGAGCGCGCCTGCCAATGCCTTCTTTGTGATGTTGGAATCTGCCAAACACCGCACCTCCTTTTTGCTATCTTATAGAAAATATTATCATATCCCTCTGTAAAATTCAATCAAAATCCGACGAAAATCTCTCTTCTTCTCCTGATTCGAGTGGGTTCTTTCTTTTACCTGTTTTTAGGACAGATTGGCAAAACCGTCCAAAAAGGTAACGCTTTTACTTTGGCGGGGAAAAGTGTAACATTCTCCCCATTTGTCCAGTGCAAACCATCGTCTCGGCTGATAAACTTTTAATAGCAACAAAAACCAAAATGACGGGAGGTTTTTACTTTGTTGTATCATTATCAAAAGAAGCAAGAGGTTCTGGAAAGTCTATCGAGCAATCCGCAGACCGGGCTTTCCACTCAGCAGGTGGAAAAGCTGACCGAGCAATACGGTCCCAACCGCCTGAAGGAGAAAAAGAAGAAGAGCAATCTGCAACGGTTCTTCGACCAGTTTAAAGATGTTATGATTATCATCCTGCTCATCGCGGCAGCCATCTCCTTTGGTATTGCCTGTGTGGAAGGGGACCCGATGGAATTTTTTGAGCCGGTGCTCATCCTTCTGATTGTGATTCTCAATGCCATCATGGGTATGATGCAGGAGAGCAAGGCGGAAAAGGCGCTGGACGCTTTAAAAAATATGTCCGCTCCCCACGCCAGGGTATTGCGAAACGGCAAGACTGAGGTCATTGACGCCTCCCTGCTGGTGCCCGGCGACATCATCCATCTGGAAGCCGGCGACTTTGTCCCTGCCGATGCCCGACTGCTTGACAGCTCCAACCTCAAAAGCGAAGAATCCGCCCTCACCGGCGAATCGGTTCCTTCCGAAAAGGACGCTGATGCTTTGGTGGAAGAAAAAGCTCCTCTGGGTGACCGCAGCAACATGGTCTTCTCCGGCTGCTCCATCACCTACGGTACCGCCGATGCCATTGTCACCGCTACCGGCATGGACACTGAGATGGGCAAGATTGCCGGTCTGCTGGAAGGTGCAGAAGATGGTCAGACCCCTCTGCAGAAAAAGCTGGCAAAACTGGGCAAGAACTTAGGGCTGCTGGCTCTGGCTGCCTGCGCCATCATCTTTGTGGTTGGTTTAATCAATGGCATTCCGGTTCTGGAAATCTTTATGACCTCGGTATCTCTGGCTGTTTCCGCTATCCCGGAAGGTCTGCCTGCCATCGTCACCATCGTCCTTGCCATCGGCGTTCAGCGAATGGTCAAGAAGAATGCTTTGATTCGCCGTCTGCCAGCGGTCGAAACGCTGGGCAGTGCCTCTGTCATCTGCTCGGATAAAACCGGTACCCTCACCCAAAACCGCATGACCCTGGTCAAAGCATATCTGGATGAAACCGGCGAATTGGAAGACATTAGCGAAAACAATTCCCCTGCCGTCCGTCACCTTCTGGATTACGGCACCCTGTGCTGCGACGGAACCGTCACCTTTGAAGACGGTCAGGAACACCACATCGGCGACCCAACCGAAACCGCCATCGTTCTGGCTGCTCATAAAAACGGCAGCCCACAAGAGCAGCTCAATCAGCAGTATCCTCGCCTGGCACAGATTCCGTTTGATTCCGACCGCAAGCTGATGACCAGCATCAACCGCATCGACGGTAAAAATATCGTCATCGTCAAAGGCGCTTTCGATATGATGCTGTCCCGCTGCATCAAGGGCAATTTTGAAAAGGCACGTCAGATCAACGATGAAATGAGCTCCAACGCTCTGCGTGTCCTGGCAATCGGCTACCGCGAAATCGACCAGATTCCACAGAAGCTGACCTCCGAAGAGATTGAAAACGGTCTGACCCTGATGGGTCTGGTTGGTATGATTGACCCACCACGTCCTGAAGCAAAAGCTGCCGTAGCCACCTGCCGTGAAGCCGGCATCCGTCCTGTTATGATTACCGGTGACCACGTTGTAACTGCTTCTGCGATTGCAAAAGACCTTGGCATCCTCAAGGAAGGAGACCTTGCCATCACCGGCGCACAGCTGGATGCTATGAGTGAAGAAGAGCTTGCACAGAATGTCGATAAAATTTCCGTCTATGCCCGTGTTTCTCCTGAAAACAAGATTCGTATCGTCCGCGCATGGCAGGACAAAGGTCAGGTCGTATCCATGACCGGTGACGGCGTCAACGATGCTCCTGCACTAAAAGCAGCTGATATCGGCTGTGCTATGGGTATCACCGGCACCGACGTTGCCAAAGGCGCTGCCGACATGACCCTGACCGACGACAACTTCGCCACCATTGTCGATGCTGTCCGCGAAGGTCGAGGCATCTATTCCAACATCCGTAAGGTAGTCGGCTTCCTGCTGGGCACCAACATCGGTGAGGTTATGACCGTCTTTACCGCCATGCTGCTGTGGCACAAGACTCCACTGCTTTCGATGCAGCTGCTGTGGATTAACCTGGTCACCGACAGCCTGCCTGCCATCGCACTGGGCATGGAGGCTGTGGAAAGTGACATCATGCAGCACAAGCCAAAATCCAAGGACGAAGGCTTGTTCGCTCACGGTTTGGGATTGCGCGTTGTTCTGCAAGGTATGATGTTCGCGCTGCTGACCCTCTCCTCCTTCTGGATGGGACAGAACATGGTCGGTACCCTTGCTGCCGGTCAGACAATGGCATTCATCACCCTGTCTATTTCCCAGTTGGTACAATCCTACAATATGCGTTCGGAACGTTCTTTGTTCCACATCGGTCCGTTCTCCAACAAAAAGCTCAATCAGGCGTGCCTAGCTTCCCTGGCGCTGGTGCTGCTGGTCCTCTTCACCCCTCTCCGCATTGCCTTCGGTCTGGCTGCTCTGCCTGCCAAGATGTACCTGATTGCTTTTGGAATTTCCTTCATTCCGCTTCTGGTGATGGAGTTTTCCAAAAAGTTCGGTCTGATTAAACACCAGCACTAATCGCGTATTGCATAAAATAATCTGGAAAAAAGCAAAAAAGGTTCTGCGCAGTATGGTACTGCGCAGAACCTTTTTCTATCTCTTTATCTCTTTTTCTGTTCGAAAGCAAATTTCTATCTCCACCTCACGAGTGCCGTTCTCCACCCATTCCGGTGTCGTACCATCGGGTCGTTCCAGTCCTAGAGTATCGTAGTAGTCGTTGGAAAATGCAATCTTCTCATACGGAAATTCTTCCTGCAAGCGTTTGATATAGCCAAACGGGTCCGGCTGCGGGACCACTCCAGTTTTTTCCGCGATGGTTTTGAGCACCTGCTGCACCTGCGGGCTGCTGATGTAATCCACTTCCTCCGGTCGGTGCAGAAAACTTTCAAATTCCTCCTGCTTCCAGCCGATGACCTGCTGCAACGAGTTCGTATGACCGACCGCAAGGAGCAAGCTTAAAAAATCTGCAAAGCTGCGCGCAATCGGATAGACCAGATGCCCGCCGTAATTTTCCGGGTTGACACAAAAGACCGTTTCTGCAAATCCCGGCACAAAGCAGTAGTGGATGGCACTGTCCCAGCCGATGATTTCGGCTCCTATGGGTGTGCAAAACCAGGGGGTTGCATTCCCAGCTTCCAAGCCAATCCAGCTGCCGTCCAGCTCAAGCGCCCGATATTGCTGATACAAATGACTCACTACTCATTCCTCCCTCATTGCTGCCGAGCTTTCTTCTTTGGCGCAGGCAATTCTTCATACACGGCACGAAACAGTCCGACCAAAAATTCCGGCTCCTCCACCTCTTCGACCAGCAGCATCTCCTTTGCTCCCTCATAAGGCGTTTCATATCGGATTCTCGGCAGATAGGAACGTGCTGCCTGCACCGGTTTGACCAGAAGGCGATTGTCATAGATGCCTCCTACAATCTTTCCACGGTAGTACAAAATATACTCGCCCATCATTGCACGGCTGCTGACTCCGTCCAACACGGACAGCTGCTCCAAAATAAACTGCAAATATTCTTTGCTGGATGCCATCTTTTTTTCCTCCCTATTTTTCTTACAGAACTGCCTGTTGGTTTCCATTCTAGCACATCCTTTGCCCGTCCGCTACCCTGTTAAAAGCAGAAGACCCTCATCGGAACAGAGAAATTGTTCCGATGAGGGTCTTCGCTGATTTTCCCCAACACCAACGGGAGTGGGTTAAAAGTTTCTATGGCTGTCCGCATAGCTGAACTGTTCCCGTCTGCGGCGGCGGTTGCGCTTCATCAGTGTGATGATAATCGACAAAGCCAATGCGCCCAGCAAAAACAGTGGCATACTCCAGTAGTTGTAGCCTGCCTCTGCGCTCATGATTTCGGTCCACAGCTGGTCCAGATAACGGTTGGTATCCTCCGACAGATTGACATAAACCTCTGTGTTTTCCAGCTTATCGTCGCTCGGATAGATCACCGGGTTGTTGCGGGTTTCTTCATCCAACAATGCCAGTGCTGCGTCGTTTGGTGTGGAATACTGGATGTATTCAGTATTGGCAGCGGCAATCTCCGGCTCGTTGAGGAAGTTGATGTACATCTCCGATGCCAGCTTCTTCAAACGGCTCTCCTCGGTGTCCTCTTTAATCTTCGGAATACACACCGCATCAAAGAAGAGGTTGGTTCCCTCCTTCGGGATGACAAACCGCAAGCTTTCGTTGACCGCCATCATATTGATAGCGTCACCGGCATAATAAGGTGCGATGGCTGCCTCGTTGCCCTGCATCTTATCAAAAATCTGGTCCATAACATACGCTTGCACCAGCGGTTTTTGCTCCTTGAGCAGTTGCGCAGCCTGATCCAGCTCCATCTGGTCCTCGGTATTGATGCTGTATCCCAGCCGCATCAGCGCAATGGCAAAAGCATCTTTGGAGTTAGAAAACTGCAAAATCTGTTTGGCAAAGTTTGGGTCCCACATCACATCCCAGCTGTCCGGGTCGAAGCCCAGCATATCGTAGTTGTAGATGAGTCCCACCGTTCCCCAGGTGTACGGAACCGAGTAGAGGTTCTGCGGGTCGTAGGAGGGGTTTTTGAATTTTTCGGAGATGTGGCGGAAGTTTGGGATATTCTCAAAATCCAGCGGCTCCAGCATATCTTCGTCAATCATACGGGAAACCATATAATCCGACGGAAAGATAACATCATAGGTAGTGCCGCCGCTTTTTAACTTTGCGTATAAAGATTCGTTTGTATCAAATTGAGTATAGTTTACTCGAATGCCGGTCAGCTTCTCAAACTCCGCATTGACATCCAGCGAATCGTCATCTCCGTTGGAGATATATTCACCCCAGTTGTAAACATTGATGGTGACCCCTTTATCCGCCAGCTGAGAGTAGTAGTCCATATCGTAGCTGCTCTCCTGGTCTGCCACACAGCCAAGGGTCATCCCCGACACCAGTGCTGCGCTCAGTGCCAGAAGGCTCAATCTGGAGAAAAATCCTTTTTTCTTCACTAAAACTCACCCTCCCGTTTGGAGCCTGCCTTGGATACAGGTCTGGACATCGCCTTTGCTTTTCGGCTGCTGACCACATTGTAGATGACCAGCACCAGCAGGACCACCACAAACATAATGGTGGACAGCGCGTTGATTTTCGGGCTGACCCTTCTTCGGGTCATACTGTAAATTGCCACCGGCAGCGTCTGGATGGAAGCGCCGCTGACAAAGTAGGAGATAACAAAGTCGTCCATCGAATAGGTCAGCGCCATCAAAAAGCCGGACACGATGCCGGGCATAATCTCCGGGATGACCACCTTGGTAAAGGCTTTGAGCGGATTGCAGCCCAAATCCAGCGCCGCATCGTAGGTATTTTTGTCCATCTGCCGCAGTTTGGGCAGCACGTTCAGGATGACATAGGGGACGTTGAAGGTGATGTGTGCCACAATCAGCGTCTGCATACCAAATTCCATCTTCAGATAGATGAACAACAGCATCAGCGCAACGCCGGTGATGATTTCCGGGTTGATCATCGGCAGATAGGTAAAGGTCATGACCACCGAGCGCAGCTTTTTGTTCATCTTATCCAGACCGATTGCCGCCAGCGTACCCAGCAGCGTCGCGATGACCGAGGAGACTATGGCAACCACCAGCATCACCAAAAAGGACTGCATGATGACCCGGTCGTGGAATAATTCCTCATACCAGCGCAGGGTAAAGCCGGTCCAGGTATTTCTGCTCTTGCTGTCGTTGAAGGAAAAGATAATCAGCACGGCAATGGGTGCATACAGAAAAGCCATGATCAACCAGATATACAGCGAAGAAAACCATCTGCTTTTTCTCATAAGATTCTCCCCTCCATTTCCTCATCGTCAAAGTTGCTCATAATGCTCATGCACAGCAGGACAACTACCATCAGCACCAGCGAGATGGCAGAGCCCAGGTTTGGATTGTAGGAGTTGCCCAGGAACTGCAGCTCGATGATGTCGCCGATGAGCTGGTTGGTACCGCCGCCCAGCATTTTGGAGATGATGAAGGTGGAAATTGCTGGCACAAACACCATGGTAATGCCGGTGCTGACACCCGGAAGGCTCAGCGGAACGACCACCCGCGCCATCACCTGGAAGGTGTTGCCGCCCAGGTCCTGTGCCGCTTCAATAACATCGTTGCCAATCTTGCACATGGTGGTGTACAGCGGCAGAATCATAAATGGAATGTAGTTGTATACCATGCCCAGGATAACAGCGCCCTGGGTATTGATCATCTGAAGTGGTCCGATGCCGAACAAGCCTAAAAACTTGTTGATCAGACCGTTGTTTTCCAGAATAGTCATCCATGCGAAGGTACGCAGCAAAAAGTTCATCCACATCGGCAGCATGACCATGACAAACAATGTCTGCTTCTGGAAGCCCTGCTTGCGGGAAAGGATGTATGCCAGCGGGTAAGCGATGATGATGCACAAGATGGTCGCAATCGCTGCCAGCTTAATCGAGCGCAAAAGCACGCTCATGTGCTCTCCGCCGCGGGCAATATTTTCCAAAGTAAACTGTCCCTGTGGGTCGGTCAATGCAAAAAACGCCACCATCCCCAAGGGGATCGCGATAAACAAAACCATCCACACAACATACGGCACTGCGGGCAGAGCGCCCAACAGCGACCGTTTCTTTTTATCCGATTTTTTCATCCCATCACGCCTCCATCTTTTTCATGATATGGATGTCCTCTGGACGCACGTTCATGCCGATGTGCGCACCCACCGCCTGACTCTGGGTGGAGTGGATCAGCCACTTATATCCATGCGCATCCACAGTGATTTCATAGTGGACTCCTTTAAAGACGACCGACTCCACCTCACCGCTGATGGGGGAGGTTTCATAATCGCCTACAATAATGTCCTCGGGACGAATGACGACGTCGACCCTCTCGTTCTCTGCAAATCCCTTGTCCACACACTTGAACGCCTGACCTGCAAACTCAACTTCAAAGTCCTCGTACATAACGCCGTCGATGATGTTGCTCTCTCCGATAAAGTCAGCAACAAAGGCATTCTTTGGCTCGTTGTAAATATCCTGCGGAGTGCCGATCTGCTGGATTTCACCGTCCTTCATAACCACCACCCGGTCGGACATGGTCAATGCCTCCTCCTGGTCGTGGGTAACATAAATGAAGGTAATCTTCAGCGACTTCTGAATCCGCATCAGCTCGGTCTGCATCTCCTTGCGCAGCTTTAAGTCCAAAGCACCCAGCGGCTCATCCAGCAGCAGGACCTTCGGCTCGTTGACCAGCGCGCGGGCGATGGCAACACGCTGCTGCTGACCACCGGAAAGCTGGTTGATGTTTCGGTTTTCAAAGCCAACCAGACCCACCAGCTTGAGTATCTCTTTAACCTTCTGTGCAATCAGCTTTTTATCCATCTTTTTGATGTTCAATCCGAACGCAACGTTATCAAACACGTTCAAATGCGGAAACAACGCATACCGCTGAAAAACGGTGTTGACGTTGCGCTTGTAAGGCGGCATTCCGTTGATTTTTTTTCCGTCGAAGAAAATATCTCCCGCACTTGGCTCCACAAATCCGCCAATAATGCGCAGCGTGGTTGTTTTGCCACAGCCGGAAGGTCCCAAAAAGGTCACGAATTCCTCATCGTGAATATCCAGATTGATTCCCTTGAGGATACGCTGACCGTCAAACTCGACCACGATATCCTTTAAACTAATCAAAATATTTTCCTTCATCTGCACTGCATCTCCCTCATGTGGTTTTTCTAGGGGCTTTGTCAGCACCGCAGACGCTCTCCAGCGCCGCACTGTCTGCCCGTGCCTGTCTTTCGACCTAATTACCATATACAACTATATCATAAGGTGACAGGATGTCAATATTTTTCGCTGTTTTTCTGCAAATTTTGGTATTTTCCATCATTTATTGCTTCTGTTGTCCGCTTATCCTGTTTAGATTCCAAAATCCTTTGATTTTCTTTTGTTTTCATCTTCTTTTTTCACGGTTTTTACTTTGGAAGGATTGAAAGCGCCGGCTGCCCTTGCATTCAAAGAAAAAAATTGGTATCATAAAAAGCAGAAAAAGGACACATTTCATACCGGACCGCCCGATGGCGGTGAGATTAAAGGAGAATTGATTTTGAAAGTAACGCTGACCGCTCCCTGCCATTTTGGACTGGAGAGCGTTTTATCGTCCGAGGTCCGCAGAATGGATGCGGAAAATGTTCAGGTCACCGACGGCAGAGTCACCTTTGACGGCGACGAACAGATGATTGCCCGCGCCAACATCGGTCTGCGCACCGCCGAACGGGTACAGCTGGTATTGGGACAGTTTGAAGCCCGCAGCTTTGAAGAGCTGTTCCAAGGGGTCAAACGCATCCGCTGGGAGGACTACATCGGCAGAAAGGATGCCTTTCCGGTCAAGGGCGGCTGGTCGCTCAAATCGCAACTGTACAGCATCCCCGACTGCCAGTCGATTATCAAAAAGGCGATTGTCACCCGTCTCCAGCAGGCGTACGGCGTCAGCTGGTTTGAGGAAAGCGGCAGCACCTGTGCGGTCGATTTTTCCATCCACCACGACCAGGTGATGATTACAATGGATACCTCCGGCACCGGACTGCACAAACGCGGCTACCGCAAAAGCTCGGTCATCGCGCCCATCAAGGAGACTCTTGCAGCCGGCATCATCGACATCGCCCATGTCTATCCAGATTCCCAGCTGTATGACCCGTTCTGTGGCTCTGGCACCCTGCTGATTGAAGGAGCCATGCACGCTATGCGCATCGCTCCGGGACTGCGCCGCCGCTTCTCGGCTGAAAAATGGCACTGGCTGCCCGCCTCGGTCTGGCAGCAGGAACGCCAGCGCGCCTTTGACCTCATCCGCCGCGATTCCACCTTCCGCGCATGGGGAAGCGACATCGACCCGCAGGCGGTGGAGCTTGCACTGCACAACGCAAAACAGGCAGGTGTGGATGCGCGCATCCAGGTGGTGCAGCGGGATGTCCGCGATTTCTCCATCCCGGTCGAGAAAGGCGTGGTCATCTGCAACCCACCATACGGCGAGCGTCTGCTCGATTTAAAGGCGGCGCAGGAAATCTACCGCACAATGGGCAAGGTGTTCTGTCAGGGTCACCCGCACCGCTACTATGTCATCAGCCCGGATATGGAGTTTGAACGCTCCTACGGCAAGACTGCGGACAAGCGCCGCAAGCTTTACAACGGCATGATCCCCTGCCAGCTGTATATGTACTTTAAACAATAAAGCGCTGAATGTGTGGAAACTCCTTTATGAAAAGATATGGTTTTTTCTATGAAATGACTTTAAACTGTATTGACCTTTAAAGAGGAAAGTAGTATAATAAAGTCAACAAAATAAAAAGGACTCAACCTAAATATTTTGTACACTATCGCAAAAGGGGTTGAAACAATGAAGGTTAACATCACAGCCAGAAACACAGGTATCAAAGATTCTTTCCGCGCAAGGGTTGAAAAGAAGCTTGCCAAATTTGACAAATTCTTCGGCGACAGCGCACAGGCGCAGGTCACTGTCATCCATTCCGGTGACCATGAAACAGTAGAGGTCACCATCAAATCAGAAGGTCTTTTCTTCCGTGCCGAAAGAACGGCTGATGAACGCGAAGATGCTTTGGAAGCCGTCATTGACTCCCTGTTCCGTCAGATTGTCAAAAACAAATCCAAGCTGGAAAAACGGATGAAAGCCGCAGCCTTCACACCTGACTTTGTGGAGGAGATGTATGAGCCTGACGAATACAAGGTCGTCAAAACCAAACGCTTCCCGGTAAAGCCAATGGAGGTTGAAGAAGCCATCCTGCAAATGAATATGCTCGACCACACCTTCTTTGTATTCCGCAACGCTGAAAGCGGCGAGATCAATGTCGTATACAAACGCCACGACGGCAACTACGCTCTGATTGAACCGGAAGAAGAATAAACGATAAGCAAAGGCTGTCTGTACAAAATGTACAGACAGCCTTTTTTATTTCTCTTCTGTTTGGTCGTTGAGCATCCGGTTGACTGCGCTGAACAGCGCATAGACCGAAGCTGCGATAATGTCGGTGTGAATCCCGCATCCCCAGTATTGCCTGCCCGCATCCGAGGTAATGCCAATATAGGCGATGGCTCGCGAGGTAGAACCGCGCTCCAGCGCATGCTCCTGGTAAACGATGTCATGGAAGCGTACATCCAATCCCTTGCCCAGCGCATTGCTGACCGCATCAAAGCGACCATTTCCCCGTCCGGTCAGCTCCAGCTGTTGTCCGTGGAATTGCAGCAGCACGGTAGTGCGGTAAATATCCTTGTGGACAAAATAAAAATCCTCCAGGCAGATAGGTGCAGACAGATTCAAATAGGTATCCTTGAAAATCCGGTGCAGCTCCTCGACCGAAAGTTCCCGGCTTTGCTGCTCGGAAATACTTTTAACCCGATACCCAAACTCTTCCCGCATCTTTTTGGGCAGATTGATTCCGTAATGGTGTTCCAGCAGGTAGCCGATGCCACCCTTACCTGACTGAGAGTTGATGCGGATGACATCATGCTCATAGCTGCGCCCAATGTCACGTGGGTCCAACGGCAGATAGGGAACATTCCACAGGGAATTCGGATGCTGCTTTCTCCAACGAAAGCCTTTGGCAATCGCATCCTGATGGGAGCCGGAAAAGGCGGCAAATACCAGCTCTCCTCCGTATGGGTGACGCGGAGAAATCTGCATACCGGTGGATTCCTCGTACATCTGTGCGACCTTTGGCAGGTCGGAAAGGTCCAGTTGAGGGTCTACTCCGTGGGAATACAGGTTGAGCGCCAAAGTGACCAAATCCACATTTCCGGTGCGTTCCCCATTGCCAAACAAGGTCCCTTCCACCCGCTGCCCGCCAGCCAGCAATCCCAGCTCTGCCTCCGCTACAGCGCTGCCGCGGTCGTTGTGCGGGTGCAGCGAAAGAATGACCCGCTCCCGATGGTGCAGATGGGTACTGATATACTCCACCTGATTGGCATAGACGTGCGGCAGCGAAAGGGAGACAGTGGATGCCAGATTGAGGATGACCGGCAGCGGCGATTCTCCCCATTCCTCCACCACCGCATTGCAGATTTCCAACGCAAAATCAGGCTCGGTGGCAGTAAAGCTTTCCGGCGTGTATTCCAGCTGGATCTTCCCCTTGATTTTTGCTGCACACTCTTTGATAACTCGAACTGCCGAAACAGCAATTTCGATGATTTCTTCCTTCGATTTTTCAAAGACCTGCTCCCGTTGTGCCCGCGAGGTGGGGTTGTACAGGTGGACGATTGCCTGTTTGCAGCCGGAAAGCGACTGCATGGTCCGGCGGATGATTGGCTCTCGTGCCGGTGTAAGAACCTGAATCATCACCTGCGGCGGAATCAGATTGTGCTCGATCAGGGTACGCACAAACTGGTATTCGGTGTCACTGGCAGCGGGAAAGCCGACCTCGATTTCCCGAAATCCCATCCGGCACAAAAATAAAAAGAGCGCTTTTTTCTTTTCCAAATCCATCGGAACAACCAGCGATTGGTTGCCGTCGCGCAAATCCACACTGCACCAGCGCGGAGCGGTATCCACATACTCCCGATGCATCCATTGATACTCTGTCTGCTCCGGTGCAAAATAATTTCGGCTATACTTGTCTACATTTTTCATGGGGACCGCTCCTTCCTTTCTCCCTGCCGGTACAATCGCCTACCGGTGGGTGGTTATTTTTTCAGCTTGGTCCTGCTGCCGTCGGGGTGCTGAATCACCACATTTTGCAGGGTCGCACGCAGATTGTTTTTCATGCTATCAACATATTCCCGGCGCAGCAGCTGCTGCTCCTGTTTTTCCTCCTCAGTCAGCTCACGCTCACGGGAGAGTCTGCTCAGTTGGCTGATTCGGTCGATTTTCTTCTGTTCCATCCGTTTTCTCTTCTTTCTGATTTTCTTCACCGTCCTGTGCGGACGGCTCGGGGAGAAGCTCCTTTTGCAGCTCCTCTAAAAAATTGGTTTCATCGTATTTGCGGGCAATCAGGGTAATCTGCGCCACACACTGCTGGTCGGAGTCGATGTAGTAGCTGTACACCACCTTTTCGTACTCCTGAGGCATCTTCAGCTTTTTTTCCAACGACTGCACCATCTGTTCCACCTGCTCGGGCGAGGGCTGAATGGTGCTGATGGTCAAATCCCTCCCGTGGTAAACAAAGGAGAGCACCTGTGTCGGCTGCGGCAGCGAGTTGATGATGTGGGTCAAGATGCTAAAATCGTTGCGCGGAACAAATTCAAAGCCTGCTACTGCCCGTAAAAATGCCTTGAGGTACTCGTACACCACCGTCTGCATTTTTTTGCCCTGGGAAGTCAGGTTCGCTCCTTCGCTGATGCCATCCACCAGATTGTTGATGACCTCGATGCGCTCCGCCCGTGCAAAGGCGATGGTCTTGCCCGCTGTGCGTATGCCAAAAAACATCAGCAAAAGGGCGGAAAGAAAAAAGATGAGTCCGATGCAGATTTTTTCAAACCATTTTTTCATTCCGTCCCTCTTTCATCCTTGCTGTATTATGGCTGCTTTGGTAAATCATACGGCTCGCTTGCTCCGGTGTAGCCTTCCGGCAGCTCCTGCTGCAAATATTCCTCCAGGCACAGTCCGCTTTCCTTCATCAGTTTGGCGTGGGTCTTGCCGACAAAGCGGTAATGCCACGACTCGTAGATGATGCCGGTGACCTCCTGCTTGTCCTGCGGGTAGCGCAGCACGAAGCCGTACTCTGTCGCGTGTTCGCTGAGCCACTGACCGGCTGGTGTGTCTGCAAAGCCTGCATCGAGCATCTGGTAGGTCGGGGTGACAATGTCTGCTGCCAAGCCCGTATGATGCTCACTGGTGCCCGGGATGGCGGTTTCGGTGGCAGTTTTAGCGTATGCTTCCTCTTCACTCATCCCCTGTGCCATGTATGCCTGCTGCGAGCGGTCGAACAGCTGCTGCTGTTTTTCAATCGAGCGGTACGCCGAGCAGAGCATCAGCTCCACTCCGTCCTCTTTGGCAGCCTGTATCATCTCCCGCATGGCAGGCGCTGCCCGCTTGTCCATCTCATAGCCGTTCTGGACCTCCTCGGTCTGGATGCTCCAGTCCTGCGGCAGCGGATTTTCAGCATTGGCAAGCAGCAGGTAGTATTCTTCCTTCTCCTTGGCAAATTCCTCCGCCAGCTGCTGCTGTTTTGTTTCCTGTGAGGACTGCTCCTGCTCTTCTTCCTTTTGAGAGGAGCTTTCCACAGGCGCTTCCTCTTTTCCTTCCTGCTGTACGGCGGCAAGCGGTTGCTCCTGCTGTTGGCTGCGGTCGGACAGGAAAATCCCTGCGGCGGTTCCAACTCCCAGCAGTCCAATCAAGGCAATGGTCACAATCGTTTTCACATTCATCTATGGTCCCTCCCGTTTCGGGTCCTATTCCATATTTCCTGTTTCATACATGATGATGGACAAAGCTGCCAGCGGCGCCGTTTCACAGCGCAGGATGCGTTTTCCCAGCGAGAGGATGCTGCATCCGGCATCCTTTGCCCGCTCTACTTCGTCCTCATCAAAGCCTCCCTCCGCTCCGATGAGGATGGCAATTTCCCCTGTTGCCGATTGCAGCAGCTGTCTTGCCGGAGCAGTGGCGTTTTCATAAAAAAGGATAGGACATCCGCTCTGCTGCATCTGTCCGAGCGCTTGATCCAGCTCAAGCAGCGGGTTTACCTGCGGGATAATCCCTCTGCCGCTCTGCTTTGCAGCCTCCAGCGCAATGCGGTTGTAGCGCTCGAGCTTCTTCTTCATGGATTTTGCATCCGGTCGGGAAACACAGCGGCGGGTCATCACCGGTGTGATGCTGTTCACACCCAGCTCCACCGCCTTCTGGATAATTAGCTCCAGCTTGTCCGCTTTGGGCATCGCCTGATACAGGTGGACCGAGACGTTCGGCTCGGTGACGCTGGGCGAGCGGGACAGCACCTTCAGGTCGATTTGCTCATCGGTGATCCCTTCTATTGTACACGCATAGTCATATCCCTTTGTGTCGCAAACGGTCAGCGGCTGACCGTTTTTCATCCGAAGCACGCGGGCGATGTGTTTGGCATCCTCTCCCGTGATGCTGCCGCTGTTCTGGTCAATATTTTCGGTAAAAAATCTGGGCATATCCTTCTCCTGTTACTTTGCCTTGCAAGCCAGAGCGACCCAGCCGCCGGAGGTGCGGCGTTCGATGACGGTAAAGCCGTTGGCGGCAAGGGCATCCTGCACATCCTGCTCTCTGGTATCGATGATGCCGGAGGTGATAAAGATGCCGTCCTGTGCAAGATATTTGCCGACATCCTGGCTCAGACGGATGATGACATCTGCCACGATGTTGGCGCAGATCAGCTGGAAGCTGCCCTCCACCTGGCTGGTCAAATCGCCCTTGTGGAAGGCGATGCGGTCGGCAACCTTGTTGAGTGCGGCATTTTCGCCCGCTACCTTGACTGCAACCTCGTCGATGTCACAACCTTTGATCTCCTTTGCACCCAGCAGCGCCGCTGTGATGGCAAGGATACCGCTTCCGCAGCCGACATCCAGCACCGAATCCTCCGGTGTGATGTACTTTTCCAGCAGCTCCATGCACAGTCTGGTGGTATCGTGGGTTCCGGTACCAAACGCCATACCCGGATTGAGGGTCAGCATGACGTCACCCTCCTGCAGCTGATATTCCTCCCAGGAAGGGCAGACCACCAGATGCTCGCCCACCCGTACCGGATGGTAATACTTTTTCCATGCGTTAGACCAGTCTTCCTCGTTGACATTGTCCAGTTCCAGTTCCAGACGACCGTAGCGTCTTTCGCTGTCCTGTGCTTTGAGTCGGGCAACGATTTCTCTTGCTCCTGCCAGCTCCTCCATTCCCTGTGGGTTGTCCGCCACATAGAGGGTCACGCTGGTCTCGCAGTTTTTCATCTTCTTCATAACATCCTGGTCGATGTAATCCCAGTGCGGGGTGGTATCGTGCAGAAATTCATCAAAGTCCTGTGCGTCCTCGATGACAAATCCGCCGATTCCCAAATCCAGCAAGCTGCCGGTCAACGGCTCGATTCCCTCGGTGGTTGTATAAATCTTGACCTGTGTCCAGTTCATATCCTTCGTCCTTTCTGTTATCCAATGAGCGGCGGACAGGCGTTCTGTCCGCCGCTGCCGGTTATTCTTCGTCCTTATTGATTTTAAAGATCATCCTCAAAATGCCGGAGAGAAATTTTGGGCTTTTGATGACCACTACCTTCATCTGTGCTACCTCCTTTTTCATCAGTCAAGCGTTTTGCTTTTGCTGTATTCTATGTACAGCGCGCTTGTTTTGTGAAAAAAGGCAGCTTTTTTAATCGCCGCCAGTGGAGAGAATCACAAGGATTCCCTGCTTGACCGAAATCTGTGCGGGCTGTCCCTCCAAAAAGGAATTGCTGACCCCGATGGGAAAACCGTTGGTAATCTGCGCTGCCTCCAGCTCATACTTTGCGTGGCGGATGCACACCCCGCTTGCACAGTCGCTGTGGCAGAATACCGAAAAGTGAAATCCCTGCTGATACGGAATCTGCGCTGTCTGTCCTCCCTTGATGACGGTGATACAGCAGCTGCTGTCGATAATCTGTGCTGCCGCTCCGTGCTCCACCGCGTACACCAGTGTCTGGATATTGGCAAGGGTGTGGTCCAGCCTGCCGCCCAGCATCCCGACCAGCACCAGCCTCTCGTATCCGCGCTGCAAAGCCTGCTTGACCGCCAGCATGGTGTCGGTGTCATCCTTTTCGATGGGGTAGCGCAGCAGCTCGCAGTCGGACTGCACCACTCCTGCATAGGAATCAAAGTCGCCCAGCACCAGCTGCGGAGAAAATCCCAGCTGCACACAATGCCGGTAACCGCTGTCCGCACAGATGAGGTAGTCCTCCTGCCGCACCAGATTTTTGATCTGCTCGGGGTCACCGATCTGCCCTCCGCCAAAGATCACACATCGTTTCATCTGTCTGTCCCTTTCCCTAAAGCTGCAAACCTTAGCGGTCCAGCTCCCATTCCTTGATATTTTTTGCCTGCTCATACAGGTTGAGGTAGCTTTGATGGCGGCTTTGCGAGATTTCGCCGTCCTTGACCGCCTGCAAAACAGCGCAGCCCGCTTCCTTGGTGTGGGAACAGCCGCGGAATCGGCACTTGCCCTCATAGTCGTGCATCTCCCGGAAGCAATCCGCCAGCTCATCCTTGAGGATGGTCTGGAATTTTTCCAGGTCTACCGCGGAAAATCCGGGTGTGTCCGCTACAAATCCTCCCTGTGGCAGCTCAAACAGCTCCACATGGCGGGTGGTGTGTCTGCCTCTGCCCAGCTTTTGGCTGATGTCGCCGGTGTCCAGGCTCAATCTCGGGTCGATGGCGTTGAGCAGGGTGGATTTGCCTGCGCCGGAGTTTCCGCAGAAGGCGCTGGTCTTATCCTTGAGCATCTCCATCACCTCTTGGATACCCTGATGCTCCAGCGTCCGCGTTTCATACACGGCAAAGCCTGCTTTGCGGTAAATATCGGCAAATTCCTTCGGGTCGGCAAGGTCGCACTTGGTGATGACGATGACCGGCTCGATCTGCTGATATTCGGCAATGGCAATCAATTTATCCAGAACAAAGGCGTTCGGAGCCGGGTCAGCGATGGAAACCACCAGCACCAGCTGGTCCAGATTTGCCAGCGGCGGGCGCACCAGGCTGTTGCTGCGCGGCTCGAGCTGTACGACATAGCCTGTTCCCTGCTCGGTCAATTCTACCGTTGCCCAATCGCCCACACAGGGTTTGATGTTCTGCTGACGAAAGGCTCCCCTCGCCCTGCATTCGACGACCGGACCGCCCGACTGCGGTGCCACATAGTAAAATCCACCCAGCGATTTGACGATCCTGCCCATTATCTTCTGCTGTATCAAGATATTGTGTTTCCTCCATTCTGACGTTTTTTCCCATTATAGCAAATTTCCCGGGAAAATGCGAGAGTTTCCCGCAAAATACCTTTTCGCTGATAAGACAAAACAGCCCTGCCGCCTCAAAGGACAGCGCGGGCTGTTTTTCTATCGGTTATTCGTCGTCGTCCTCCTCCTGCGGCTGCTGGTATCCGTCGTCCCGTTCCTCGTTGGCGTGTTCTTCCTTGGAAAGGGATTCTCCCAGACCCTGCAGGTCGGTGGTTTCCACCTTGGTGCCGTTGTCAAAGTTGACATCATAACTCTTGTACAACTGACCGTCGATATAAATTTCCACCTTTGCATCCCCCTTACCGCTCGGCTTGGTGGTCCAGGTCGACTGTCTGGAGAGGTCCGGGTCGCCGTAGCCGGTTTCCTTGCCATCCACAAAGGTCTGGACGTGTACCGTATCGTCGCCCTGCGGCAGGTCGAATTTAATCTCAATCTGTCTTGGCTTGTTCGGGTCCTCCCAGCCGTCGCCGCCCATGACAGTAACGCCGATCACCGTACCTGCCGGTACCAGCGCATCCTCCGATGGGCTCTGCTCCAAAATGGTTCCTGCCGCCTGCTGACCCGGCAGAGGATTGCCGTCCTCATCGGTATCCGGCTGCACCTCACGCACGCACTCGATGCGCAGACGTTTGGTGGAAAGCAAGGTCTTTGCCTCGTGGAAGTTCATTCCGACCACCAGCGGCACCGTCTGATTCTGCTCCTGCGAACCTAAGCTGACATAGACGCTGACTTCATCGCCCTCTGCTACCTCTTCACCAGCTTCGGGCGCTGTTTTAACCACCGTTCCCGACGGATACTCATTGGAATAGGTTTCTGTTTCTGTCCACTTAATGCCCTTCTTGTTCAGGTCGCGGAAGACCTCGGTGGAATCCTTTCCGGTGTAATCTTCCAACACAATAACCTGTTTGCCTGTGCTGATTTTGATGGTGATGGTGGAGTTTTCCTTGACCGTTTTGCCCGGGTCCGGGTTCTGTTCATAGATTTCTCCCTCGTCGTACAGACTGCTGGGTGCTTTTTCCTCCACCTCTATCTTGAACTTTCCAGAGTACTTGGTCTTGATGCTTTCATAATTCATGCCCACCAGGTCCGGGACCTTAACGTTTTCCACCTGCTCAAAGGGCTTGTTGACCATGAACAGCATCCCGATGAAAGCACAGGCTGCCAGCAAAAATGCAAAGGCAATGCCCGCCATCACCGGCACTACCGGCAGTGGTTTGCGTTCATAGCTGTCATCGCTTTGCTGGTTCTGCTGCGACGGACGTCTGGAAGGTTTTTTCTCTTTCTTCATCGGCTGTTGTTCTCCACCTGTCTGTTGTTCTGCCCGCTGATGCCGCAGCTCGTTTTGAATGTGTACCTGCGGCGGCTGCTCGTACTTGTAGGAAAAAACAATCGCGGGGTTTCTTTTAAATTCGTCGATGTCGTGCAGCATCTCTGCTGCCGACTGGTATCTCTTGTCTGCATCCTTCTGCATGGCGCGCATCACGATTTCCTCCAGCCCTTCCGGGATGTCGGGGTTGATTGAGCGCGGCAGAGTCGGCTGACTTTGTATCTGCTTGATTGCCACCGAAACCAGCGTGTCCGCCTCAAAAGGCAGCTTGCCGGTAAGCATCTCGAACATCATCACACCCAGCGAATAGATGTCGCTGCGGGCATCGGTGAAGGCGCCGCTGGCTTGCTCGGGACTGATGTAATGCACCGAGCCGATGGCTTTGTCGGTGATGGTTTTGGTGGTGCTGCGGGAAAAGCGGGCAATGCCAAAATCAGTGATTTTGATGGTCCCGTCCGACAGCAGCATGATATTGTGCGGCTTGATGTCGCGGTGGACAATGCCCTTGTCGTGTGCGTGCTGCAATGCCCGCAGAATCTGCACGGTAAAATGGACCGCTTCCTTCCAGCGCAGCACCTTTTCCTGGTCGATGTAGTCCTTCAGGGTGATGCCGTCGATGTATTCCATCACAATCGATTGGATGCGGTTGGAGAAGATAACGTCATACACCTTGACGATATTCGGGTGATCCAGCAAAGAGATGGCGCGAGATTCGTTGCGGAAACGGCGCATAAATTCGTCGTTGTTCATATATTCTTCCCGCAGAATCTTGACCGCCACCGTCCGCGCTTCCACCACGTCATACGCCTTGTAGACGTTTGCCATTCCGCCCACGCCGATCAGCTCGCGTATCTCATAGCGTCCATCCAGTTTCTTTCCAATGTATTTATCCATTCAGAATAGCCTCCTGCACAGCGGGCATCAGGAACGATACAGCACAACTGCCGTGATATTGTCCGCTCCGCCCTGATTGTTGGCATAGTCGATCAGCTCCTGCAAGCTCTCCTTGCGGATGCAGCTTTTCAGCTGGTCCGGCAGCTTTTCCGGTCTGAGGTAGTTGGAAAGCCCATCGGTACACAGCAGCACCTGGCTTTCCTTTTTCAGCTGATACATCTGGTAGTCGATGTCCAGCGTATCCCCAACGCCGATGGCGCGGGTGATATAATGCTTTTTCGGATGATTTTGGGCTTCTTCGCTGCTGATTTCTCCGCGGTCCACCATCGTCTGCACCAGGGTGTGGTCGCGGGTCAGCTGCTGCACCGCCTTTTTTTCTACCATGTAAATGCGGCTGTCCCCGATGTTGACAATGTGCATCCACTCGTCCAGCACCACCGCCAGCACCAGTGTGGTGCCCATTCCGTGGTAGTTGGGGTTTTCCTTTGCCATTGAATAGACCTTTGCATTGGCTGCACTGATGGCAGAAAAGATGACCGCCTTGGCTGCCGACTCGCTCATCCCTTCGCGGATGTCTCGATGAAGAAATTTTTCAATCAGCTGGCAGGCTGTCGCGCTGGCGACCTCTCCTGCCTTTTCACCGCCCATGCCGTCACAGACGATGGCATATCCTGTCTGCTCCCCGACCCTGCGGCAGATGTAGGCATCCTGGTTCTGATGCCGCTGCCGTCCGGTGTCGGTCGCACCCATAAATCTGATCACTTTTCTTCCTCCTCCCGGACCTGTCCGCTCTGCTGGTCATACTCTCTGCGCAACTGTCCGCAGGCTGCGTTGATGTCCGCTCCCAGCTCCCGACGGATGGTCGCATTGACCCCTCGTTTTTCCAGCGCCTTCTGGAACGCCTCGATGCGCTGGCGGCTGCCGCGCTTGAAGCCTCTTTCCTTGACCGGGTTGACCGGAATGAGGTTGACGTGCGCTGCCATTCCCTTTAAACGGTCCGCCAGCTCATTGGCGTGGCAGATTTCATCATTGACCCCTTCGATCAGCGCATACTCAAAGGAAATCCTTCTGCCGGTCTGCTGGAAATAATAGCGGCAGGCTTTGAGCAGCTCATCGATGGGATAGCGGTTGTTGATTGGCATTGTCTGGCTGCGAATCTCATCGTTTGGCGCGTGCAGCGAGATGGACAGGGTCAATCCGCTTTTGTGCGCAGCCAGTTCATAAATTCGGTCCACCAGTCCGCAGGTGGACAGCGACAGATGCCGCAGGCTCAGGTTGTAGCCCTGCTCGGAGGAGAGGATATTTAAAAATTTCATGACGTTGTCGTAGTTATCCAGCGGCTCTCCAATGCCCATCAGTACCACATTGCTCACCCGCTGTCCGCTGTCGCGGGTCAGGGTGTAGATTTCATCGAGCATCTCGGAAGGACGCAGCGAGCGCACCAGTCCTGCCAAGGTGGATGCGCAGAATTTGCATCCCATGCGGCAGCCGACCTGCGTGGAGATGCAGACCGAATTTCCATACTTATATTTCATCAAAACTGCTTCCACGCAATTGTTGTCCGCCAGGCGCAGCAGATACTTTTGGGTGCCGTCGATTTTGGACACCAACTTTTTGATAATGGTCAGCGAATTTATGTAGTACCGCTGTGCCAGCTGCTGGCGCAGTGCCGCCGACAGATTGCTCATCTGCTCAAAGCTGTCCACCCGTTTTTCATGAAGCCAGGAATAGACCTGCCCGCCACGAAATTTTGGCAGACCCATCTGGACCAGCTGTTCGGTCAGCTCCTCCAGCTCCAACGATTTGATGTCTATCTTCTGTTCCCAGTCGTTTTTCTGCTCCAAACTCATTTATCTTACCCTCTTCATCCCTGCAATAAAAAATCCATCGGTCTGCGCCATCTGCGGCAGCAGTGTCAGCGCCCAGGTCGGTGTGCTGTTTGCCGCCTGCAATACCCGCTGCGGCAAAATCAACGGCTCAAACTCGCTGTGACGCTGCAAAAACTGCTCGACCACCTTGGTGTTCTCATTCGGCAGCAGCGTACAGGTGGAGTAGACAAGCCGTCCGCCCACCTTAACATAACGACAGACGTTTTCCAATATCTTCAGCTGCAGCTGCGGCAGGTCGCTCAGCTGCGCTTCCTCTTTATATTTGATTTCCGGCTTGCGCCCGATGATTCCGATGCCGGAGCAGGGCGCATCGCACAGCACCCGGTCAAACTCGCCCAGCTGCGGGTCGTAGACCGAAGCGTCCTGCAAGCGCGCATCGACGCAGGAAAGTCCCAGACGCGCCGCACCCGCCTGTATTTTTTTGACCTTCTCTTCAAAGATGTCACAGCTGATGATCTGACCCTCGCCCTGCATCTGCTGTGCGATGGTGAAGGTCTTGGAGCCGGGCGCCGCACAGCAGTCCAAAATGCGTTCCCCCGGCTGTGCTTCCAGCGAAGCTGCACACATCTGGGAGGATTTGTCCTGCACATAAAACAGCCCTTGCTCAAACGCCTGCAGCCGCTCGATGGAGGCAGTTGCATTTAAGCGCAGGCAACCGGACAATGCTGCCTCCTGCTGTACCTGCACACCCTGCTGCTGCAAAAGCTCGATGCAATGCTGTGCGCTTGTTCTGGTGGTATTGACCCGCGCATACAGCGGCGGGCGCTCCAGGCTGTGCTCCAGCAGCGCTACTGTCTGCTGCTCACCGTAGCTGTCGAGCAGAATTTTGACAAGCCACTGCGGGCAGGAGTATTGGATCTCCAGCTTTTTGAGACGATTGCCTCGAACGGTGGGAATCTTCTTTTCATCCCGAATAAAGCTGCGCAGCACCGCATTGACAAAGCCGGAGGCGCTTGCCGCCTTCATCTGGCGGGTCAGTTTGACCGCCTCGTTCACCGCTGCCGAATCGGGCACACTGTCCAGATACAGCAGCTGGTACAGACTCATCCGCAGAATATCCGCTACCGCAGGGGTCAGCTTTGCCACCGGCTTTTTCGAGTAGCTGCTGATGATGTGGTCGAGCATCAGCCGCCGTTCCAGCGCACCGTAGAACAGCTTGCTGGCAAATGCCGCATCGCTCTGGGAAAGCTGTGCTTTTTTCAGCGTTTCATTTAGTACCAGGTTGGAGTATCCTCCCTCGTGGTTTACCCGCATCAGCGCCTGCACCGCTGCTTGTCTGGCTGTCATCTCCGGCATAGTGGAATATCCTTTCTGTCTGCAATTTCTGTGTTTGTGTATATCCTGTCCGGTGCATCCCGCACCATGATGGTTCGTTAGTCGTCGTTTCTTCTGCCATACAGCATAATTAAGCGGAACAGTTGTGCCAAGCTGGACAGCAGCGCTGCCACATAGGTCAAAGCCGCTGCTTTGAGCACTTTGCCTGCCATCTGAGTTTCCTGCGAATCCAGCAGCTGATAGCCTTCCAGCGTCTTGAGGGCGCGGGAGCTTGCATCAAACTCCACCGGCAGGGTAACCAGCTGAAACAGCGCAACGGTGGAAAACAGCACGATGCCCAACTGCACCAGAATGCCCTGGTTAAACAGCAGACCAATCAGCAGCACCGGCATGGAAAGTGAGGAACCAAACTGGCTGAGCGGGATGACCGCATTTCTCACCTTGATGGGGACATATCCCACCGCATACTGGACCGCGTGCCCTGCTTCGTGCGCTGCCACACCGATGGCTGCCACCGAGCTGCTGGCATAGACGCTGTCTGACAGGCGGATGACCCCTGCCTTCGGGTCATAATGGTCGGTCAGCTTGCCCGAAACGTGTTCCACACGGATATGGAACAAGCCGTTTTCGTCCAAAATCTGCCGGCAAACCTGTGCTGCGCTCATGCCTCTTGCGCTGTACACCCGGTTGTATCGGTTGTAGGTGCTGTTGACCTTGGTTTGTGCCCACATGGCAAACAGCATCGCTGGTACAATCAAAATCCAATAGTAACGGTCAAAATAGTAATAAAACATGGTCGATTCCTCTCTTCAATTATTCTCATGTCATCTCCCTTAAAAAAGCAAAGGGAGGTCCATTCTTCCATTATATGGGACAAATTTGAATCAGTTATGAAGAGTATATACCGCTTTAGTAAATTACTCGCCCAGCTGCTGCGCCTTTCTGCCGCGCATAAAATCTTCTCCGCTGATGCGTTTTCCGCCCTCCAGCTGCACCTGTTGCAATTCGAGCGCACCGCTGCCGCAGGCAACAATCAGTTTTTTGCTGTCAAGCACCTTTCCTGCCGGTCCGCAGTCGCCCTGTGCCTGCGCAACTACTGCGCGGTGGACTTTGAGCAGCTTGCCCTCAAAGGTAGTATGGGCAACCGGCCATGGCGATAATCCTCGAATCAGGTCATGCAGCTTGGTTGCCGGCTGTGCAAAGTCCAGCTTTGCAATCTTTTTGTCCAGCATCGGCGCATAACAGGAAAGAGCGTCGTCCTGTTTTTCGCGCGGTGCCTTGCCCTGCTCGAGCAGGTCGACCGTTTCCACCAGCGCCTGCGCACCGATGACTGCCAGACGGTCGTGCAGCTCCCCATAGGTCTCGTTCTCCCCGATGGGGGTTTCCTTCTTTAAAATCATATCGCCGGTGTCCAGCCCCTCGCCCATGTACATGGTGGTGACGCCGGTCGTTTTTTCTCCGTCGATGATGCTCCACTGGATTGGACCTGCACCGCGGTATTTTGGCAGCAGCGAACCGTGTACGTTGATACAGCCGTACTTTGGCAGCTCCAAAATTTCCTTTGGCAGCAGTTTTCCATAGGCAACCACCGCAATCAGCTCCGGCTGCAGCTGCTGCAAAATTTCCAGCGCCTGCCCGTCGCGCATCTTCTGCGGCTGAAACACCGGGATCTGATGTGCCAGTGCCAGCTCCTTGACCGGCGGCGGTACCAGCTTGTAACCTCTGCCCTTTGGCTTATCCGGCTGGGTGAATACACCCACGACCTCGTGCCGGGTGGTCAGCAGCTGCTCAAGCGAGGCAGCGGCAAACTCCGGCGTACCCATAAATACAATCCTCATGCTGTTTTGCCTCCCCTATCCTTAGTCCGCCAGTTCCTCTTCGGTCAGCAGGCGGGACATCCGGTCTTTAAAGACTACGCCGTCCAGATGGTCGTTCTCGTGGCAGATGGCGCGTGCAAGCAGCTCTTCGCCCTCCAGCTCAAACCATTCACCCATGCGGTTCTGTGCGCGCACCTTGACATGATTAGGTCTTTCCACCATGCCGTATTCGCCGGGGAAGGAAAGGCAGCCCTCTGCTCCCTCCTGGGTGCCGGAGGTTTCCAGAATCTCCGGGTTGACAAACTCCAGAATTCCCTCGCCTACGTCGATGACAAACACCCGTCTGAGCATTCCGACCTGCGGACCTGCCAGTCCTACACCCTGTGCTTTGTACATCGTCTGTGCCATATCGTCCAGCAAATCCCACAGCTTCTGATTAAAGTCTGTGACCGGACGGCATTTTTTATGCAGGGTATCATATCCATCGGTATCTTTTACAATATTGCGAATTGCCATCTTGTTAAACATCCTTTCATTCTGTCATCTTTTTATATTAAAGGTCGTTTCCGTTCATATCCACCCAGATGTGGACCGAGCGGTTATTTTTTTCACTGTCGAACGCCCGCAGCATCTCCCACATCAAGCGGGAAAAGCGCTCACTCATCCGACACTTGATCATCACTCCATAGCGATACTTTCCTGCGATTCTTGCCAAAGCCATCTCGCAGGGATTCATCAGCCGCAGCGGCAGGTCCGGGTAATCCTTTTTTGCCCTCTGCCCAAAGTGTTTGGCAAACCACATCGCTGCCGCGCACACCTTTTCTTCCTGTTCCCCGGAAAATCCCACCTGGCAAAGGGTGCAAAACGGTGGGTAAAGTCCCAGCTTCCTGCTTTTGATTTCGTCGGCGTAAAAGCTGTCGTAATCCTGCCTTGCCGCCTGCAAAATGACCGGATGCTGCGGCACGCCGGTCTGAATCAGCGCCCTGCCCGGCAGCCTGCCGCGTCCGCACCGACCGACCACCTGAGTCAGCAGTGAGAACGCCCGTTCACACCCACGAAAATCCTGCGAAAAAATTGACTGGTCCGCTCCCAGCACACCCACCAGCGTCACATCCGGGAAGTTGAGTCCCTTGGCAACCATCTGGGTTCCCACCATGATTTGATACTTGCCCTGTGCAAACTCGCCAAACTTGGTTTCATGCGACATACGGGACATGGTGGTGTCCAAATCCATCCGCAAAATCTTTGCCTGCGGAAACAGGCGGTGAAGTTCGTCCTCGATGCGCTGGGTCCCGCTGCCGGTGTAGCTGATGAGCTTGCTGCCGCAGTTGGGACAATCCTGGTCCAAATCGCGGGAATAGCCGCAGTAATGGCACATCAGCCGGTGGTTGGCACTGTGGTAGGTCAAAGCCACCGAGCAGTTGGGGCACTTGACCACCTCCTGACAGTTGTTGCAGCGTACTGCCGTGTGGTAACCGCGCCGGTTGAGCAGCAGGATGCTCTGCTGTCTCGCCTTGAGATTGTCCAGCAGCTCGGCGGTCAGCTCCTGGCTGATGTCAAAGCCATAGCTTTGGGTGGAATCGACAATCTGCACCTTCGGCAGCTGGTTCCCCAGATACCGATGGGTCAGGGTATACAGCCGTATGCGCCCGCGCTGTGCCTGATAGAAGGTTTCCACCGACGGGGTCGCCGACGCCAGCAGCAGCAGCGCCTGATGGCGATGACAGCGCGCACGGGCGATGTCCCGCGCGTGATACCGCGGAGACTGCTGGGAAGCATAGGCTCCCTCCTGCTCCTCGTCAATCACAATCAGCCCGATGTTTTCCAGCGGCGCAAACACCGCCGAGCGGGTACCCACCACCACATCTGCCAAGCCCTGCTGGATGCGCCGATACTCGTCGGCGCGCTCTGCCATGGTCAGTCCGCTATGCAGCACCGCCACCCGCTGACCAAATCGGCTGCGAAACAGCCGAACCGTCTGCGGCGTGAGGGAAATTTCCGGCACCAGAATGATGACCCCTTTGCCCTGTGCGCGCACCTGCTCTGCCAGCTTTAGGTAGACCTGGCTTTTTCCGCTGCCGGTCACACCGTACAGCAAGGCGGAGCCTTCTCCCCGCTGCCACTGTTCCCACAGACCGTCCAGCGCCTGCTGCTGCGAGGGATTGAGGGTGACCGGTGTCGGCTTCTCCTCCTCCCTGTCGGCATACGGGCTGCGGAAGACCTGCCTGCCGTAGTAGCACAGCAATCCGGCTTTTTCCATCTTATCCAACGTCTGTCGGGTGGTTCCCGCGTAGTAGCACAGCTCTTTAAGGGAGGCGCAAGGTGTCTGCTCCAATAGTTCCAGCACCTTTTTTCTTGCCGGTGTCAGGCGCACACCCTCCAGCTTCTGCTCACAGTCCTCGCTTTTGCGCACCATGACCTCTTTGCTGTCGGCAATTTTTTCGGTCGCCTGCTCGGTCAGCAGGATTGCACCCTCCTCCAACAGCTGCTCAAAGTCCGCCTCTCCCCGCTCCAGCTCTAGTTGCTCGAGCAGATACTCCAGCTCCACCGGCTTTTTCTTTGCAGACAGGTAGTCCAGCAGCTGCCTTTGCTTGTCGGTCGGTTGCTGCGGTCTTGCTTCTCCCAGTGAACACATCAGCTTCAGGCGAAAGGTCAGCCCGCTGGGCACCAGCGCCCGCAGCCCTTCATAGTAGGTGCAAAAGGTGCGCTGATGCAGCAGCTCCAGCAGCCACAGCTGTTCTTCACCCAACAGCGGTTTTTGGTCCAGCAGCATCTTGATGGGCTTGAGCTGCTGGGACTGCGGGTCCTGCGGCTGCAAGTGCAGCACCAGACCCTGCTTGGAGCGGTTGGAGCGTCCAAATGGGACCAGCACCCTGCACCCGGGTCGAATCTGTCCTTCCATCCTTCCGGGCACCCGGTAGGAAAAGGGGATGTCAAAGGAATAGGAGGCATTTTCCACCACCACATCTGCCACCACTGCGCTTTCCCTCCTGCCTGTGCAAAGATTTTCTCACAAAAAACGACGGACGGCATGCGCTGTCTGCGTCTGATTGTTCCGCAGCGTTTCTGCTGTGCCGCCCGTAGCCAAATTATTTATTTTACGCTCTGGTCTGGGCTTCCTCGTCCACACCCTTGATTTTTACCATATCCCGAACGCGCACTTTACCGGAAGCAAAATCCTCCAGCGAAGCGGTGACCGGTTTTTTCTCCATCGGCAGACCGTTGTCTGCCCAATAGTCAGCGATTTCTCTTGCGTGTCTTGCAACTGCAACGACAAACGCATAATAGCTTTCTCCCTCGCGGATAATCTGTGACATTGCTGGTCTAAGCATTATGATTCACCTCATCAAGAAATTCTTTCATATTATTGGTTTGAAAGCGGTTTGCCCTGACGATGCAGTCAAGGTCCTCCACCGCTTGTTCAACGGTATCATTGACGACGATATAGTCGTACTGCTGTGCCTGCGCCAGCTCTCCTCGCGCAATGGCAAGACGGTTGTTGACCGTCTGCTCGTCCTCGGTCTGCCTTCCGCGCAGCCGTTGGGCAAGCTGTTCAAAGCTCGGCGGTGCCACAAAGATGAGCAGTGCATCCGGGCAGCTTTTTTTGACCTGAAGGGCGCCCTGCACCTCGATTTCCAAAATCACGTCGTTTCCCTGCTGACGTTCACGCTCCACCGCTGCCTTTGGAGTTCCGTAATAGTTGCCGTTGTAGCAGGCATATTCCAGCATACCGCCCGACTGTGCCGTTTGCTCAAACTGCTCCTTGCTCAAAAAGAAATAGTGTACTCCATCCTCTTCGCCGGGACGCGGAGCACGGGTGGTCGCAGATACCGAATACGCAACATTCTGTCTGTCTGCCAGATACTGCTGGAGCACCGTTCCTTTTCCGACCCCGCTTGGACCGGATACTACGATCAATTGTCCTCTATTCATCCTCTTCCAGTTCCTCCTCATCGTCGTCATCGTTGAGCCGGTTTGCTACCGTTTCCGGCTGCACCGCAGACAGGATCACATGGTCGCTGTCGGTGATAATGACTGCGCGGGTCCTGCGTCCATAGGTCGCATCAATCAGACCGCCGCGCTCTCTGGCATCGGAGATGATGCGCTTGATAGGCGCAGACTCCGGGCTGACGATTGCCACAAGACGGTTTGCAGAAACCATGTTTCCAAAACCGATGTTGATTAACTTCATCCCTATTTTCTTCCTTTCCAAAACAGCCGGAACCTGTTACTCGATGTTCTGTATCTGCTCACGAATCTTTTCAATCTCGGATTTTAAATCGACTACAATCCTTGCAATCTCCAAATCCTGCGCCTTGGAGCCGATGGTGTTTGCCTCGCGGTTAAATTCCTGCACCAGAAAATCCAGCTTGCGTCCTACCGGCTCGCTGGAGGAGAGGATCTGACGGAACTGATGGATGTGGCTGCCCAGGCGGACCGTTTCTTCTGCAACGGCAATCTTTTCGGCAAACACTGCCGCCTCGGTCAGAACGCGCTGGTCGTCCACTGTATTGCTCTGCAAAACCTCCTGCAATTTGGCATACAGGCGCTTGGTGTAGTTTTCTACCGTCTTTGGCGAAAGCTCCTCCACCCGCGCTACCAGCTGCTCGATGGTTTGCAGGCGATTGAGCAGGTCCTGCTTCATCTTTTCGCCCTCTGCTCTACGCATATCGACAAAATTCTGGACTGCTTGCTGTGCAACCTGCTGGACTGCTTGCCACATTTCCTCTTCGTTCTCCTCCACCTTCACCACGCTGAAGATGTCGGAAAAGCGTGCCATCTGCGAAACGCTCACATCATTTTTAATCTGCAAATCTTCTGCAAGATCGCGCAGTGCCTCCAGGTAGGAGCGGGCAAGGTCGTGGTTGATGACCACCTGGGTGTCGGTGCCGCTGATGGTCTGCACGCTCAGGGTGACATCCACCTTGCCGCGGGAGACCGACCCTTTGACAAGGTTTTTCAGCTTATCTTCCAGATAGGCGTATGCCCGCGGCACACGGGAGGAATACTCCAGAAAACGATGGTTTACCGAACGCAGCTCGACGGTGATCTCCTTGTTTCCAATCATCTGACGGGCTCGTCCATATCCGGTCATGCTGCAAACCGCGCTGAGCTGCGGCTGCATATCCTGGGTCGGATTTTGCTGCATTACCTTCACACTCCTCTTGCTGTTCATCTGTTGTTTGACAGGCGCTCGGATGCGCTGGGCGTCTGCATTTCTATCTTATTATTTTACTATACTTGGCAAGGCTCTGTCAATAAAGGCAGGGGATGTTTTGCCTTTTGTCTGATTTTTCTGCCGACTATGTTTTGTGAAACTATGCACTGCGCTAAAGAAATCTACACGCAGTAAAGGTTTACGTCCCACGCGGGAATGTACCGGTAATGCCGCAGGTAAAATCGGTAATCGGGACGGATGGCTGCAATCTGCTGCGGCAGCGCAAACAGGTCCTCGCTGCGGTGGTAGGCGGCAATCAGTATCTTCGGGCGGTCGCGGGTGATGACCTGCCGGCAGCCCTGCAAGGCAAGCCGCTCGGCTCCCTCGACATCCATGTTGATGAGGGTCACTGGATGCTCCCCCGCCAGCTCGTCGAGCGCCTGACCCTGCACCTGGCGAATTTTTGCCTTTGCCGCACCTTGCACACCGGTCACCAGCGAAGGCTCCCGCAGCGCCGACTGCCTGCCCGCGCGGCTGTCAAACTCCAGCATCTCCCAGTGGGAATATGCCGCGCGCTGCACACAGGTAGCTCGGTCGGCAAGTCCCATCTGCTCCACCGCCGCCAGCAGCTTGGGGTATGTCTTGGCATCCGGCTCGAAGGCGAACACCCGCTCGCAGCCGCCGGCGTAGTGCATCAGCTCGGCGATGGTGTCCCCTCGGTAGGCGCCAAGGTCGGCAAAGCTCTCGCTCGGGGTCGGGCGCAGAATATTTTCGTAAGCCTCCTGCGGGTCGGTTTCGCAGTCGAACAGGTACTCCAGCTTGCCGCTGAGCTTAAAGTTGACCATATCGTGCAGCACCTTGCGGGACTGCTCGTCGGCAAGCAGCTGCTCGACCTGCAAAAAGTCCTGCTCGTGGCGGCGGACAAATTCCATGTTGAACAGCTCCACCCCTGCCACCGGCACATCGGGAGCCACCAGCTCGTACTGCTGCGAAAGGGCGCGGATGCGCTCGATGGTGGGCAGGTCGCGGACGGCAAACGCCAGCACGATGATAAAGTCGTCGTACACCGCCTGCACGTCGCGCAGTTTGCCAACGGTGTAGCCCATGAAGGAATTGCCGCGTGCAAAATCGTCGCTGGCAAACATCGCCGCCGGTCGAATCCCGTAGCGCTGCATCACCTGCAAAATTTTCACCGCGCCGTCCCCCATGCCGTACACCACCACCGGTTTGTTGCAGCTTTGCAGGCGCTGCCAGACGTCCTGTTTTTCTGTAATCCAGCTGAGCAAAATAAAACCCCTCCCAAAATCTTCTGCAACGATTATACCACATTTTAGCCGCACACCGCCACTGTCGGGCAAATTTTTCTGAAAAACGCCTTGACAAAGCTTTTTTCAGCCGTTATAATAAATAGGTAAAATTTGATATGGGGGCGTAGCGCAGTTGGGAGCGCGTTTGAATGGCATTCAAAAGGTCGTCGGTTCGATCCCGATCGTCTCCACCAAACTGAGTCTGGACGCAATTCGCGTTCCAGGCTCTTTTTTTATCGAAATGAGCGGCTCGCGTTTTAACCAATCAAAATGGACTAACTTTGTGGGGAGGGTTCCCCCACAAAAGGCTCCCCTTGAAAGAGGGAGGCTTTTCCCTGCACATTGGCTCCCCTTACAAAGGGGAGCTGCCGACCACAGTCGGCTGAGGGGTTGACCCATCATTGCCCCTCCGCTGTGACTTCGTCACACCACCTCCCCTGCACAGGGGAGGCTTCTTCCTACACAGACAAAAAAGAGCCCCTGCCGAATGACAGGGGTTCAGACGATTATCTTTGGTACTAAAGAAATAACCGCCCATTAAGCAAGAGCGGTTTTTCTCAAGTAACTTTTGTCTAGGGAAAACCGCCGTGCCAGCGGCAGCCGTCCTTCTGATTCTCATTATATCATGGAGCAAATGCTTCGTCAAGCCGCCGACAGGCGGCTTTTTGTTTTGCGGAGAAATTCTCCGCACCTCTTTCACCCCTCCGCTGTGACTGCGTCACACCACCTCCCCTGCACAGGGGAGGCTTTTCTCTGTACATTAGCTCCCCTTAATAAGGGGAGCTGCCGACCGCAGTCGGCTGAAGGGTAAACGTCAAGGTAAACCTTGCCGTAACGACAGGCGGCTGAGAAGTTAAAAGGTTCACCCCTCCGCTGTGACTGCGTCACACCACCTCCCCTGCACAGGGGAGGCTTCTCCCTGCACATTGGCTCCCCTTAATAAGGGGAGCTGCCGACCGCAAGGGCGGCTGAGAGGTATGGGAAACCCTCCCCATAAAAAAACCAGCCCACGCCTTGCGGTGTGGGCTGGTTTGAGTTTAGACTGTCTTTCGAACAATCAAACGACTTTATCCTAAGATATTATCGCTTAAT
>ENA-UOJR01000354-UOJR01000354.1-human-gut-metagenome-genome-assembly--contig:-C115P-NODE-354-length-66597-cov-11.089357_pt1 | contig 66597 bp, 54 predicted proteins | sample MGYA00242354_ERZ723901 | MGnify/ENA metagenome assembly ERZ723901
TGCATCTTAACGAAACAATTCAGAGTGCGCAAGTTGAGCACGCCTTACAAATGTTTCTAATTGTTGTATGTTTTATACAACAGTCGATTTATTGTTCTGTCTTACCTAGATTTCTTTTGATGCAGTATTCGTAGCTTTCAACTTGTTTTTTGAGTGTGAACATGTTCACATATATGTAAGCTGGAAACTGAGTCCTGTTTAGGCAGAAGTTGAAACTCAAATGATGGCGTAAATAAAAAGAAAGGAGACCGCGCGGGTCTCCTATTGAATTGAAGCGTTAGTTGCTGGACGTATTATTTGGTTCCTGCTTGTCCCCAAACATCTCCCCAAGAACCGCTTAAGGCTCCCTTGGCATAGTCAACAACTCTGTTTTCAAAGAAGTTGGTGTGCGTTACACCAAGCATGGAATCGACCCAAGGAAGCGGATTGACGTTTACTTTAAAAATCTCTTTCATGCCCATTGCGGCAAGTCTGCGGTCGCAGATCCAGCGAATGTAAGCTTTCACATCTGCAGGAGACAGATTCTGTTTGCTCATGTCATTGACGCCGAAAGCAAGGTCGATGAATGCATCTTCCAACTCGATCATTTTCTCGGCGATGTCGTAAATGCGCTTCTTCAGAGAGTCGGTCCAAAGTTCCGGATTCTCAATAATGTATTCACGGAATAAACGGATCATGCTTTCCGTGTGAAGAGTTTCATCATTGATGGACCAGGCGATGATCTGTCCCATGCCTTTCATGGTGCCGTTTCTTGTGAAGTTAAGAAGCATCACAAAACTTGAGAACAGCTGCATACCTTCCGTGAAGGCAGAAAAAGCAGCCATTTTTACAGCGATGTTCTCCTGCTGGTCTTCGGCGAGACCGTGGAAGAAATCGTGCTTTTCCGCCATGGCTTCGTATTGCAGGAACTCGTTGTAAACAGTTTCCGGCATACCGATCGTCTCGATCAAATGAGAATAGGCTGCGATGTGCACCGCTTCTCGAGCGGCAAAGCTCGAGAGCATCATGCGAATTTCAGGGGTCGGGAAAAAGGGCAGGTAGGTATTGACGTAAGCAGAGCTGACGTCAATGTCGCCCTGTGTGAAAAAACGGAAGACCTTAGTCAGAAAGTCTCTCTCTCCGTCAGTCAAAACATTTTTCCAGTCCTTGATGTCTTCGATCATCGGAACCTCTGTCCAAAGCCAGTGCATTTGCTCACTGGCCATGAATGCGTCATAGGCCCATGGATAAGAGAAGGGCTTGTAATAATTACGGCTTTTCGTCAAACTGGATTTCATCACTATCCCTCACAGGCAAGGCAGCTGGAATTCTCGAGAACTTCACGCATGTTGATGGATTCTTCAAGACGATGTCTTTCAACTTTTTCGCCTAACTTATCAGCTTTGCGGAGCTTGTCGCTTCGACAGTAGTAAAGACTCTTCAAACCAACCTTCCATGCGAGGAAGTGACAGGCATGGAGATAGGCTATAGAAACATCAGCCGGGAAGAAGAGATTCAGAGATTGACCTTGATCAATAAATTCCTGACGGTCAGCAGCAAGATCAATAAGCCAGCGCTGGTCGATTTCCTGAGCGGTTTTGAATACATCTCTAATTACTTGAGGCAATGCTTCCAAATGCTGAACGGAACCGTCATGCGCAGTGATGCTTGTCCAAACTTCATCAGTGTTTAACCCGTACTCTTCAAGAACAGGAATAAGCATCTTGTTCTTAATAATATGAGCACCGGAAAGTGTGTCCTGACGATAAATATTCGCACGGATCGGTTCGATCGATGGCGATGTTGCGCCCATGATCAAACTGGAAGAAGCATTCGGAGCAACAGCGTTCCAATGAGAGAAGCGTCTTGGAATGCCGGCATCTTTTGCATCCGGGCAAGGACCGCGTTTTTCGCAAAGAATCTCATCGCCGCGAGCGCATTCCTCTTTGATATGAGAGAACATGCGGTAATTAATCGACTTGGCTAAAACGGATTCAATCGGAATTCGCTTGGACTGCAGGTAAGCATGGAATCCTAATGCTCCGATACCGATAGATCTTTCACGCAGAGCGGAATAACGAGCTCTTTCGACAGAGTTCGGAGCATTATCAATGAAGTATTGGAGGACATTGTCCAAAAATTCCATTACGTCCGGAATGAATTGTTCATTGGTATTCCAATGGTCAAAATATTCCAGATTCAGGGAAGAAAGGCAGCAAACGGCAGTTCTTTTTTCGCTGGTCGGCAAAAAGATTTCTGTACAAAGATTCGAGCCATGGATCTTTAAGCCCTTGTCACTGAGCCAAGAGGGAAGGGCGCGATTCGCTGCATCAATAAAGACGATGTAAGGCTCACCGGTTTGCATTCTGAGCTCAAGGATGCGCTGCCAAATATCTCTGGCGGATACCACTTCTACCACACGGTGAGAGTGAGGATCACGAAGTTCCCAAGAATCATCGGCATCCGCATTAACCATACTCTTCTCAATTAAGCGCATGAATTTATCGGAGATGTTTACTCCGTGGTGCAGATTGAGAGTTCTTAAGTTCTGGTCACCCGTCGGCTTACGCATTTCCAGGAATTGAATGATGTCGGGATGATCCACATCAAGAAAAGCTGCATAAGATCCACGGCGAGTTCTGCCCTGACGGTAAGCAAGGCAAGCTGCATCATAGATTTTTAAGTGAGGCATTACGCCGACGGACTTATCGTCTGCGCTTCTAATATCTACATGGATGCCAACCCCGCCGCCCAGCATGGAAAGCCAGTTGACTTCGGATAATGTATTGACAAGACCTTCAGCTGTATCCTGCATATAAACTTCAAAGCAGCTGATAGGGAGTCCTTTCTTACTTCTGCCGAAAGAAAGGATAGGGGTCGAGAAGGAAAGCCAATGCTTGGAGGCGTAGTCGTAAATACGCTGAGCATGAGCAGGGTTACTTGCGAATGTTTCTGCTACCGTTGCAAAGCGTTCCTGCGGGCTCTGCTCTTCTTCCTTCATGTAACTTTCACGAAGGCGTTTACGCGAAACTTCTCCTAATAATGAATCGCGTTCGAGATCAATTTCAATGCCCATTTGTCAATGTAACCTTAAGATTTAAAAGAGTTTTTCTTAAAACTAGAAATTTTGTGCGGCCTTCGATTGTACATTCAGAAGGGATGAGCTTGGCTTCCAAAAGCACTTTCAGAAGTAGCTTGTTACCAGAAATGAGAACAAAAAAAGGCTGGGCCGGAGCCCAACCTTTTGGATCAGAAAACGAAGAAATTAGAGGTGTACGAACGGATCGTATTCAGCTTTGGAAATCGGCTGCAGGCCAAGTGCTGCGCATACAGATTCGATATCGTAATGGCTTCTGAAGAAGGCGTTCCACTTACTAAAGGTAGGAGCATCCGTCATAAAAACTTCGCCATCCTGATCAAACAGGAAGTTTGGGTCTTCTCCGGAGGCTGAGATCAGTTGTTCTGTGTATTCCTGACCGTCGTGCCAATCAATGAACGAGAGAGAGCGAAGTTCACCTGTTTCTTTAATAAGAATGTTCATGAGACATCTCCGATTGAAAATTTAATATCTCTTACGGGTTAATAATGACATAAAAATTCAAACTAAAACGATTTTACGAAAATAATTTCCTAAAATAGGTGTTAACACTGACAAAATAAATCATAAATTACATATTGCAATAGCGCTATTTCATAAGATGAAAATCCGCCTTCACGATTGAAAAGCACTAAATTTCCATCAATTTTTTACTGAGAAAAAAGCAACATAGAGAAGAAAATTTGACATCTTTTTGTTCTCTGAGGTGAGGACAGAAAGCTCTAAGTTAAAAGAAAAGTACCTTAACTGAGGAGAATATTTGTCTTTGCGCTGCGGTTAACCGATGAGATTTTTGACACCGGCCCGGGACCTTGAAGTAAAAAAAATCCCGCTCCAGATTGATGTTGCAGAGCGGGAAAGGTGGGTCTAATACGTCTTAATTCGGACGCCTATGGATAAAGAGTTTTACTAGACAATGAATCTCATGATGAGCATGCCGATGGAAGCCATCAGGATGCTGTTGAACATAAGCAGCGGCCAGTATTTTTTAGGAACGTCGGCAACACCGAGAAGTCGGCCCATGTACTGAATCTGGGAAGCCATCAGGAGGAGGGCCGGAGAAAGAATGGTGATGTCATGTGCATTAAGGGTGCCGCTGGCGAGCAGGCTGGCTGCAACACCGACCCCGGCCCCGCAGGAGAGCCAAGTGGCGCACAAAACGGTAATGGCCTGACCGGGAAGATCAAAGATGCTCATGACCGGGCCGCAAACTTTACCTAAGAAAGCCATGACGCCGAAAAGATCAAGGATATAAGCCAAAACGAAAGCCATCAGCACATTAGGCATTAAGTTGTTAATGGCGACGTTAAAACCTTTTCTAAGGCCGGTAATGAAGATATCAAAAGGATTATTGCTCTTTTTGACTTGTGTGGCTGTTGCATTAGGCATTTTGGAAATCCTTCTTATAGAAAGTCTTGAGGCAGAAGCGGACGAAAACACCGCCGACAAACTTGAGGCAGAACATCACGACTAACGGGATCCAAACAGGAACCAGGAATGCCATGAAGAGGGCAGATGCGATGGAGAAATAGTTGTTAATTAAACCTGCACCTGCGTACTGCCAGCCTGCAATCACAACCAAGTTTTCTTTAGAAATCTTTCCGGAATCGACCAACCCCTTAGTCAGAGCTGCACCGGCGTCGGTACTCTGGAGGTCAGTAATAAGAGCCAAACCCGTGATACCCGGGACACCAAGGATCGGACGAAGCAGCGGGGTCATCAACTTTTGGGCTGCTTTTAAAGCACCGTAGTGGGAAAGAACTTCCAAAAGTCCCAAAGCCAACATCACGCCGGGAACCAGAGATAGAGCAAAAAGGAAACCGGCTCGTGCACTAAGACCGCCTTTACCGACGAAAGTGGCGGCTCCGGAAACTGACCCGAATTTGCCGATCAACGTAGTGAAGTCAAAAGCACCGAGCCAGCGATATGCATCTGGCATTTTGTAGAAGACACCGGAAAAGAAGCACATGGCAAAGAAGAGTGAGATATATGCGCCTACACCTACTTTTTCGGCTTCTTCCGCTTCTTGGGCTTGAATGCCGTTCGAAGCAGTTAAAGTTTCTGAGGACATGAGGTACTCCTGTAATCGTTAAAAAATGAATCAACGGAAACAGAATAGAACAATTGGCCCATCAAAAACCTTTGTCTGATGAAAATTATGTCGGAGTTTTCCCTAAGGTATAGAGAAATTTAATCTTTTAGAAGCCCATTTCTGAAGAAAAATTTCGCAAATAATGAAAGTCTGAAAATTCTAATTATCTGAACGGGGTCGAACAATTTATATTTCTTCTCTAAAAGGGGGATTTTACTGAGATGTTACCCCCTGAAATTACCGTTTTAAAAACGGAAAGATCGGAAGTTTTTAATTGAAAGGTTTAAAAAACTATTGACAAAGCCAAATTTTGAAACATTTATTTATAAGATTAAAGCGTTGTTAACTTACTTCTCTAGGATTCGCAATGAAAAAAACTCTTTTAGCAGCTGCTCTTCTTGCTGCAACTTCTTATGCAACAGCAGCCTCTAACGTAACTTTGTATGGCGTTTTAGATGCAGGCGTTACGGTTAGCAAATTACACGGTGACTCCACAAAAGTTCAGATGTCAAACGGCAACTGGATGGGCAATCGCTGGGGTATCAAAGGTTCTGAAGACCTTGGAAACGGCAATTCCGTTTTCTTCAAACTGGAACAAGGTTTCAAATTAAGCAATGGTAACGAAGCTTCGGAAGGTAAGGCATTTAGCCGCGAAGCAGCTTTGGGCCTTTCTGGGACTTGGGGTACAGTTGCATTCGGTCGTTTCGGGGGCTTGTCTTCTGACTGCGGAACATATCCCATTTTAGGCGGTGCTCCCTATACGACATCTTTCCAGACAATCGGCAGCATGTATAGCGCCTTCTATCTGACAGACAGATACAACAATTCCATTATTTACCTCACTCCTGAATATAACGGTTTTCAGGGTTCCTTCATGTATTCCAATGGACGTGACAGTGATGAAAACAAATGGTCTTACAACCAGCACTACTACGGTGCCGGCCTGACCTATGGCAACGGACCTCTGAATGTTGATTTGATTTATGAGGCTTTGGACTACAAAGGAGAGGCCGACAAGAATAAGACAACTCAATTGTTGAACCTCGGTGCTTCTTATAATTTCGGAGCTTTCACTCTGTACGGTGCTTATGAGTATGCGATGCACGCACCATTACCCGGATTTGTTACTTTCCAAAAAGATGAAGACGACTTAGACGGCAAGGCTTTGGACAATAAATACAACAATGGAAAAGCGAATAACTATCACGCTTTTGCACTGTCTGCTTCAACCAATGCACTTGGCGGTGAAGTAATGCTCCAGTCTCAATTTGCTTTCGGTAAGAATAAGAACGCTTCTGAAGCAGGCTTGGAAGATAAATTCAACACCCTCTCTATCGGCGCGGCTTACTTCTATCATTTCTCAAAGCGTACTTTGATGTATACCCAGGCCGCTTGGGGTACAGCAGGGAAGGCTCTGAAGCATAACACAGACGATCTCCGCGGTTGGAATGCCACAATCGGCATGACTCATACCTTCTAATCCTAAAACGGATAGAAAGTGAAAAACGGGGAGCTTCGGCTCCCCGTTGTGTTTGTGTGAGTTTCAATGACTAGGAGGTACGGGAGAAAATTTCTAATGCTCTGAGCTGACCGGAGAGGGATGGTGAGGGCGGGGAGCTAAGAAATTCGGGTCCTGTGCGAGGCTCTCAGACAAAATTTTGAGATTGTCCGAAATGTCCTTCAAATTGAGAATCAACTCTCTGATGTTATAACGGTTATCTACAATCGCTTGGTCCGCACCGGAAATTGTCTTATTCAGCTGAGTAACGAGTCCCGATCCTTTAGTTTCATGAAGAGTAGTGTTTAATTTTTCCGTTGTTTTAGTGAGTTCTGAAAGCAATGAATTAACGCGCGCAACATCTACTTTTGAGAGGATCGAATGGCTGGAGTTGACGTAATTTTCTGCATTTGAGAGCAGCGTGTGCAGTTTATCTGGATCCAGCATACTGACTGTATTGTTAAGTGTTGTGAGGAGCTCCTTTGTGGACTGGGTTTTTACTGCATCCGGAGTTACATCATCAATTTTGGTCTTAATGTTTTGCAGCGTTGCCAGGAAATGCTGGATATTTTCCAAAATCTCATTAGTCAGACTGATGGTCGCCGGAACGTAGATGTATTTCGGTTTCCAAGGCACATCTTTAATTTCGGGCGGATAAAGTGTCGGGTTTAAAAAATTAGCCGCAAGGTAAATTGTTCCGGTGACTCCGGCCAACTCCGTTTGGAACCGCAATCCTTTCTGAATGAGATCTGGCAGCTGGTCTTTGAGCTGATTTTCATCTATGTAGACAATCATTCGTACGACTGCTACAGACGCATCAGGTGAAAACAAACTGATGTGGTCATCGGGGTATACCTTGCTCGACAATGAAATTTCGGTGACTTTTCCGATATCGATGCCCTTGAATTTGACCGGTGCCCCAGGGGAAAGGCCGTTTACCGATTCTGTGAAATAGGTTTCAACGATCGTTTTAGGCCGGAAATAATTTGGTGTAAAGACGGTGCAAAGCAGACCTATGAGTATTGCGATCACAATCACAATGCTCATGCCGACCCAAAAGTGAAATTTGTCTCTTGATGCACTCATCTTTCAAAATATAAAACCATTGCCTAGCTCATCATTATAGGAAGGTGACGGCGGTTTAAGTTCTAGACAACCCAGGTCGATCCCGAAAGTGAGAATAAATCCAAGGATGAGAAAGCTTTCAGCAAAACAGTTTCTTTTCTCTTGACTGCCTATAATCTTCGGCAACCAACTAAAAGCAGTGGAGACATTCAATGGAAACAATGCAGGAATTGTTTTATCGTGATCCGTACGCAAGAGAATTTTCAGCAACTGTTACTTCCTGTCGCGAGGGCAAAAAAGGATTTGAGGTTGTGTTGGACGACACCGCCTTTTACCCTGAGGGCGGCGGACAGCCCTCTGACGAGGGGACCTTAGGAGAAGCTAAGGTTATTTTTGTAAAAAGGGTCGGTCCAGAGATTGTTCACTATATAGACAAGCCTCTGGAAGTTGGGTCTACAGTGATTGGGAAAATCGATTGGGAACGCCGTTTTGACAATATGCAGAATCATACTTGCGAGCATATTTTCTCCGGACTTGTTCACCAAAAATATAAATTGGAAAACGTCGGGTTCCATATGGATCCGGACGATATTACCGTTGATTTCAGCGGTGAAATCCCGATGGAATCGATCCCTGAATTAGAACAACTGGTAAATCAGGCGATCACTCAGGATATTGATCTCAAAATTGAGTTCCCAACTGAAGAAGCCTTAGAGGCGATGGAATATCGCAGTAAAAAGGAATTGCATGGCGTAGTTCGCATCGTGACAATTCCGGGATGCGACCGCTGTGCCTGTTGCGGTACCCACGTTCGTCGTTCCGGAGAGATCGGAATGTTCAAGATCCTGGATGCGTCCAAACACCGAGGAGGAACAAGAGTTCGTTTTGTAGCCGGTGAACGGGCCAGGAGAGATTACGGATGGAGGGTAAAGGAGATAGCAAAGGTTTCTGCTTTATTCTCCGCTAAGCCGCATGAAATTGCTAAAGCAGCGGCAAATTTCATTGAAGAAGGAAAAGCGAAAGACCAGAAGAGTGCCCAAAGAACCGAAAGATATCTTCAGTTTGTGGCTTCCGGCCTTGTGTCTAGGAACGGTCTGGTGAAAGTTTTTGAAGAGGATTTGTCTCCTTTTGAGTTAAAACGTTTTGCCGGAATGCTGAAAGAAAAATTTCCCGAAAGTTCAATCGGAGTTTTCAGTCCGATAGAGGGCGGATTTAATTATGTTATTGCGTCATCAGATCCGGAACTCCCGAAATTCAGTAAATCCTTGAATGCCAAATTAAATGGGCGTGGAGGAGGCCGAGACGGAATGGTTCAGGGAACGTACCGTGTGGACAAGGAAGCCGTTGAAGAAGCTTTTGACGAGATATTTTCAAAATAAAACTCAAGTGTGAACATGTTCACATGTGTTTACACGTGCTGATTTTGAGTTGAGATACGTGCCCTAAAGAAAGTCGATTCGTAGAATGGATTTCGTAGATAGGTCATATGAAGTCGATGAAAACGACTAGAGGCTTGAGGAGGAAGAGATGGCAATTAGCGGATCAAACGATATATCGCTCTTGCAAATGGGCATCGGTTTATTACCGGTTGGGATCTCCCTGTTTTTATCCTGGAAGTACAAACTAGGTCTCTCTAAGTCGTTAATTATCGGAGTCGTCAGGGGTACGATTCAGTTGGTCGCTGTTGGATACATCCTTCTTTGGGCTTTTCGACAATCAGACCCCTGGGTGCTCGCTGCCCTTATCTTGTTTATGGTGGGGGCGGCTTCCGAGTCCGCTTTAAAACGCTTGGGCGGTCTCCAGAATGCAAAAAGTCGGAGAAAGTATCGGTGGATCCTGTTTACCGCGATTTTCTTGGGGGCAGGTTTAACGGTTTCTTACCTTGAATTTGTTGTAATTCGTCCGACGCCTCTTTGGGAAGGCCGTTACTTGGTTCCGTTAGCTGGGATGATTGTTGCTAATGCTATGAATTCGGCTGCTTTGGGCGTTGAACGTTTCAGAAGCGAGCTTGAATTGCGATCAGGGGAGATTGAGACATTGTTGGCGCTTGGGGCAACGCAGCAGGCCGTGCTTAAAACGGTCCAGGTTTCTGCTTCTGCCGCGATGCTTCCCGCGATCAATATGTTGATGGTTTTAGGCATCGTGGCGCTCCCCGGGATGATGAGCGGCCAAATTTTAGCTGGTGAATCCCCCTTAACTGCTGTCAGGTATCAGTTATTAATCTGTTTTTCTATCGCTGCAACAGCGGCGATCGTGACTTGGGTCAGCATTCAGATGACTCAAAAGCTTTATTTCACCAAAAACGATCAGTTTATCCGTTCACAAGATTCCGGAGACTGACGAAAGAAGAGAAAAAACAGACGTCCTCGTAAATCGCCTCGGCGATTTCTTGACAATCTCCTTGTCATAAATGACAAGGAGATTGTCAATTGTTCTTACGTCAACGCACGGGGCGTTCTGTAGTACCTGTTAAAGAACGAATGCGCTTATAGGTTTCATTACATAAACACTGGTAGTTATTAGCAGCTTGTTCGATAGAGGCAAATGGTGGGCGCTTACATTTTTTAGCGAGGTCTTTTTCCCACAAAAGTTGATCTTCCAATACTGTTTTTGGTTGTGGGCTAGAATTTTCTGCGGCTTGGACGGTTCCGAACAAAATTTGCTCCAGTCTTTGATACTCTTCTTGATGACAGAGAATTTCGTGGCTTTCTATTTTCCCTGCACGCCGTAAGCAAACTTTAAAGTTTGAATTTGTTTCAAGCTTCTCACCTTCCAACATGTCTAGGCGGTCTCTTGCAGCTTGGAGGTAGCAGGCCAAGCTAAGATGCTGCTGATCATTTTGTTTGCGGAGTGAATAATCGCAGTGACTTTGACGCCAACTTTCCCATTGTGATTGGTAACGCTGGGCGGTAATTCTTTCCGACTCCGCCAACAGCGTCATATTTCTATCAAGTGCCTTTGCAATGGACATATCAAGACGCTCGAGTAACCGCTCTTGACAAGCTGTTAATTGTCGATCATTGACTGCCCCTTTACGACAGGAAATATATTGCTCGTCTTCCTCGAAGTCCGAGGCTGATACAGCAGAAGAAAGGGCCAAAATAACGACAGCGAGAGATAAGCTTAGGCGTTTCATCAAATTTAGGCGCGGAGACCCCTGCCTTCAGGCAGGGGAGGAAGCGCCTTCTCCTTTCGAATTTCTGTTATATAAGTTTGTCTCTTTTCCAGCAGATGCAGCTTCTTGTAGCTGATGCCTGCCGAAATTCGGGTTCCGTCAAGCTTTCGAACATCGAAGTACCCTGATGATCGACGACCGAAAATGAAGCCTTCTTCTCCCTTGCAGGCAACCTTGTCAAAAAGACGGAAGCCTTTGATCTCAAAGGGAGCCTGATTGCGCTTTCGAAGCCCGTGTTTGAGGATGGAAAGCTTGTGAATCTGCCGGTTATTCCGACGCGTCTGCTTCTGGAAGAAGAATTCGCCGAGCCTTTTGGCGCCGAGATTGCCGGCGATGCAGAAAGCATCCGCACAATGCGATTTGGCAATGCCGTTCGAGATCCGCGCGTGCTTGGTCCGGTAGCCATAGGTGTTGTTCACTTCCAGCTCAGGATGCGAGGCCTTCAGGCGGTTCAGTACCTCCCAGCGCATAATTCCCATGAAGGCTTCCGCGCGGAACGATTGTCCGCGCTTTGCCTTCAGCGTGATTTCACCGCGATGAAGGGCCTTATGGCACGTCTCACAAAGCGTAATCAGGTTGCCGGGTGAATCTCCGCCCGTACGTCTGCTTTCCAGATGATGAACATTAAGCACCGGGTCTTTCGATCTGCCGTAACAATGCTGGCAAACATGCCCGTCTCTGCAAAGAACATACTCGCGGATGTTCCAGAAGCCGAGCTGTTCTCCCTCCTGGTATTCTTTCCCTGAAATGTCGGGATTCTTCAGCAGCTGCAAGTCGAAAGACGCCGTTTCCACGGTGATCTTTGTGACCGGCAGCAGTCGAAGAACCGCTTCTATGCGCGACAAGTGCGCGTTGATTCGGTTTTCAACCGACGGTGCAAGCCAGCCTTTGCGCTTGGTGCGGATGCGGTTGTCGAACCTCGGTGCGCGGTAGCGAGTTTTACGATTTCTGCGAGCCCGGCGCAACTCACGACGCGCAGAGAGCAGATCGGTGATGTCCTGACGAAGTTCAATTTCGGATGCATAAAGTTCAGCTTTTTCCGTTGATGCGGAAAGACCGACATGTTTGTATCCAGCATCAACACCCAGACTCACCGGCTGTTTGGTCTCGCCTGTCGCAATCGTCAGCTGAATAGTGAAAGGCGTTCGCCTTACCACAATAGCTTTCTTCTCTTTAAGCAGAAGGCGCGCTTTTGCCGGTGAACAGGGCATCAGCGGTTTTCCGCGTTTGTTTAGGACAAATACTCTCAAGTTTTATCTCCTCGGTCTTTCGACCGGTTGTGATCCTTCGCCAATGTTGGAAGGGGTTTCAAGCCGACAGCACCGCTCCTACCTCTCAGAGCTTTTAACCATCGGCCGCAGAGCGCGGGACTAGGATCTGCATCCCGCGGTGCCTATGTTCCCGACCAACGTAGTCCGCCAAATGACGGACTGAGGCTAGTCAACTAGAGGCTTATTCAAGCCTCGGCCTTTAGGTCGAGGTAGTTGACAAAAAATCCGTTGCGTGCGTCACAATTGCGAGATTTTATTGTAGAGATTTATGAAACTGTTCTCTTCGTTGATACTAATAATTTTTCCTTCCAGAAGCTCCGAATAAGAACAAGCCGCCTCGGGAAAAACAAGGCGGCTTGACGTAACTGTGATCGTTGCTTAAGTTATTCGCCGTTTAGAAGTACACCGGCATCCGGGACAAACGAAGCATCTAATGTCGAGCCTTCCGGCAGTAGTGAAGTGCCGGGAAGAAAAGGAACTGACATCGAGTAAGGTTTCGGATTGATACCATTTACTACTTCGAATTGGTAGTCTATCCGGTCTCCTTCAAAGAGGCGGTTAATGAGTTTGACTGCCAGACAGTTTTCCGAGGTGCCGATGTTGAGGTTTTCTGGTCGTACGATCAGGAGCGCTTTTCCCCCAATTCTTGGAGGATTTAGGACGCCCATTCGAGCTTTGACCCTACGGCCGGCAACATCGACAAGGCCGTACTTATCTTCAACAGAAACAAGCGTGCCGTAGAAAAGGTTAGCCTGCCCGATGAAATCGGCAACGAAAGGCGTTGCCGGGTCATCATACAAATGCATAGGCGTACCGATTTGTTCAATCTTGCCCTTGTTCATCACCATGATCCGATCGGACATGGTCAAAGCTTCTTTCTGATCGTGAGTCACGTAGAGGCAGGTCAATTTGAGTTCCTGTTGGATTCTACGGATTTCCGTTCTCATGTGCAGGCGCAGTTTTGCGTCAAGGTTCGAGAGCGGTTCATCCATAAGAATCAGTTGCGGTCTTAAAACCAGTACTCTGGCTAAAGCGACACGCTGTTGCTCACCGCCTGAAAGCTGGTTAGGGTAGCGATGCTCGGCTTTTTCCAATCCGACCATAGCAAGCGCTTCTTTGACTTTCTGTGCAATGACGTCGGAAGATTCTTTGCGAATACGCAGACCATAGGCCACGTTATCGAAAATCTTCATGTGCGGGAACAAAGCGTAGTTCTGGAATACGAAGCCCATGCCGCGTTCATTGGCAGGGATTTTTGTGACGTCTTTGTCTCCCAAAAGGATTTGGCCCTCCGTAGGAGTTTCAAAACCTGCGATCATGCGCAGAGTGGTAGTTTTACCGCAGCCGGACGGTCCTAAGAACGTGAGGAATTCGCCCGGTTTAACTTCAAGATTTACGTTTTGAACGGCGAAAAACTTTTCGTTGTCCTTAATGTAGCTGCGGGAAATGTTTTTAAGCGTAAGAGATACGGACATTTAGCGAAGTCCTCCGGAAGCATCGCCTACCGGACAAAGAACTTTTGCCATTAAAGCCATAAAGGCAGAGGCGGCGAAGACAATCAAAATTAAGACGATGGAGAATGCACAAGCTTGAGCGAACTGAAGCTCGGTCATACATTCCAAAATACGTGTAGTTATCAAGGTCCAATTCACAGAAACCAAGAAGATCGTGGCACTAATCGCGGTCATCGAGTGGATGAACAGGTAGCGCATACCCGTTAAAACCGCCGGCAAGACAAGCGGAACGGTGATTTTACGGAAGGTGTAGGCCGAAGAGGCACCCAAACTTGTAGAGGCTTCTTCGATAGACGGATCAATCTGAGTTAAGGCTGCAATGACGTTTCGAATACCGGCAGAAGAGTACCGGAACACATAGGCGGCAATAAGAATGTAAACCGTGCCTGTGAGAACCAGCGGCTGATCGTTAAACGCAATAATGTATGCGATACCGACAACCGTACCCGGCAGCGTGTAGTTCAAGAGAGAAACGGTTTCCAGTGTTTTGTGACCGCGGATCTTGAGCCATTTGCAGACGTAGCCGATGAGCACGGCCAAGAGCCCGCCGAGCGGTGTGCCGATGCAAGCAATCAGCAAGGTGTCTTTGATGGCTTTCATGCCGAACGTAAAGACGTAATGATAGTTTTCTAATGTCAGGGAGTTATCAACACCCCAAACTTTCACCACTGAGCCCACCAGAATGATGGCGTAGAGATAAAGAACAAATGCCGTAATAAAAGCAACGGTACCGACCACAATCGAAGAAATGAGCGGTCCCGGACCTTTAATCGAGCTCCTTCCTCCGGCTTTACCGCTGACGGTGACAAAACTCTTACGGCTGACCCAGAAATTCTGCAGAGCATAAACGGCAAGTGCCGGGATTAAGAGCAGGAAGGACAGAGCCGCGCCGCCCTTGAAGTCGTACATGCCGGTAATTTGTAAATAAGCCTGCGTCGGCAGAACCGGGAAGGAGTGGCCGCCCAAAACCAGCGGAGTTGCAAAGTCTGCGAGGGAGCAGGAGAACACAAGGAGAAAGGCGTTTGCCAAACCCGGGACTGAAAGAGGAAAGGTGACGGATTTGAAGACGTTGAACGGGGAAGCACCCAAGGAGTAGGCCGCATCTTCCAAGTTCGGATCGATTCTCATCAGAATCGTAGACAACGTCATAAAGGCAATGGGGAAGTAGGTCAGCGTTTCAGAAATGAACGTTCCCCAGAAGCCGAAGAAATTAAAGTTTTCCAGACCTAAGGCAGTCAAAATAATGCCGTTGGGTCCCAAGCAAAGCGTTAATGCAATACTTGATGTGAAAGGGGGAGAAATCAGCGGCAGAAGCGTGACTGCACTGATAAAGAAAGTCAGCCATTTCGGAAGCGACAGACGCGTTACCGCAAAGGCAAAAATGAATCCGATGATCGTGCCGGCAAAACCTACGGCGCAGGCCAAAATAATACTGTTGACTATGGCGCGACGGTCATACCAATTGGCGAGGAACGGCAAGAGGTTATCAAATGTCAGATGACCGTCGACAATGAAAGTCATTGCCAGCAGGCGAACGATCGGGTACAGGACGAATACGCCCATGGCGAGCCAAAGGACGCAGATGGTGAGCAAGGTCACCGGGTCCCTCTGCTGCTTATTTCCGCTCGTCATTTAAGTACTCCTAATGAAACGGGGGTTCGACTTAATCAAGCAGAACCCCACAATTTTTAAATCACGTTAAAACGGTGAATGAATTACTTAATGACTTCGTTGATCCAGCGATTTGTATACTCTTTGCGCTTTTCGCCTTTCCAAGCGACGTCAACGTCTTTCATATTGATTTTGGAGAGGTCGAGCAGAGGATTGCTGGTCTTAACATCGGAGCGTGTCGGAACGTAGTTAATCTTATTTGCAACGATAAAGTCAGCAAATTTCTTGCTGGCAGCCCAGTCAACGAATTTCTTAGCGGCATCCATATTCTTGGCATTTTTAACGATGCCGGTGGCCTCAATGCCGTACGAGACACCGTCTTTCGGATAGGTAATCACGACGGGGTAGCCTTGCTGCTGAATGTCAAGCGCGTCAACAATGTAGAAGATACCTGAGCCGCACTGGCCGGTAGCGATAGGCATTGCACCACCTGCACCGCTCTTTGTGTACATCTGGATATTGCCGTTTAACTTCTTCTGATACGCAAAGGCGGGATCTTCGCCCATAACTTTTACGAGGGAGTAGATACGTTCCGTAGCCGTACCGGAAGTACGGGCGTCGGCCATCTGTAGGTTGTTTTTGTAGCGTGGATCGAGGAGATCATTCCAGGACTCCGGTGCATGCATTTTGTTCTTTTCTAAGAACTTGGTGTTCGTTAAGAAACACAGAGGAATGATACCGATACCGGTCCAGTGATTCTGAGGATCGCGCAGGCTTGCAGGGATGGCATCGGAGTCTTTGGGGCGATACTGTTCGAAGATGCCTTCTTTAACGCCGGCAGCGTAAGTGTCAGCTGGACCCCCGAGCATGACGTCAACCTGAGGATTTTTCTTTTCAGCATTCAGACGGGCCAAAGCTTCGCCGGAGGAGAAACGCATGAAGTTAACTTTGACGCCTGTGTCTTTTGTGAATTCTGCGAAAACCTTAGAAGCATATTTTTCAGGCATGATGGAATATGCATTCAGTTGTTCGGCAGCATTGACAGATCCTGCCAACAGCGTAAATGCCATTGCGGCAACGGTAAGTAATTTCATAGAGACCTCTGAGTTAACCGACGAAGCGTCGTAATAGTCGTAATTGTAACCACGACAGCTTGATTTGTTGAAATTTTTTGCACAAGGCCGATACAAAGCGCTTATTTCTCGGGACTTCCATGAGGCAAGAATCCAACAGACGGGAATTTCAACGGTTGCGCCTGACCTTGATACAAACAAGTACCTCATTGAAAAAAACGGAATTTTTAAGGAAAAATCCTGAAAAAAGTCAAGGCAGCTGAAGCTGCCTTGAAATAGAAAAATCAGACGGGAGAGTTTTCACCTTCCAAAACAGAAGGGAAGTCTCGGAAATCAATTTTGGTCTTCTGGACTTTTTCTTTAATGGGAAGAACTTTGTGGAGCGGCTCGTTATGGACTAAAGAGAGCAGCAACGCCTGATACTGATCTTCCGTCATTTCGCAGAAAACGGATTCTCCATTCACCATGCAGAAACGCACGGGTTCTTTGAAGGTACGGGTGTCGGTGAAGCAGACAAGATTAAGGTTGATGAGTTTCCCATCCGGAAGCAGGACGATCATAGTTTCTCCTTGGTTTTCATTATTCATACTTCAACCTTTCTATTCTAGCTGTCGGGGATAGCCTATTCTTGAAAGGACTACTTGGAGTTTGAGAAAATTGAGTTTTCCTTTAGATCGACAGAAAATAATTATTCTGCCTACCGCGGTACATTGAGAAATATTCAGATAGCTCGAAGGTAAAGAATAGTTCCTATGGAGAAGATCCTCAATGAGTCCAAGATGGTCCCTAAGAGCGTCTTCTCCTCAATTACCCAAACTTGGAATGGAGTTGAAAATCAACACGATGGATGGAGAACTTATAGAGGTTGGATCATCGGAGGCCGCAAGAAAGGTAATACTGCTCCATGGATTGACGGGGACCGGTTCCGTTATTAAGCCGGTTGCCGAATATCTCCGAAGGAGTCTGGGGAATGACTATTCTTTCCTCCTTCCGACAGCATCCGTTATCAGGGTCAAACAATTTAATGGAGAACCTGTTCACGCCTGGTTCGACGTTAAAAACTGTGATTTTCGAAAAGAAGTAGATGTAGACGGTATTTTTGAATCGTCCCAGCGTATTGGCTCCATGATCAGAAGAGAGATGGCGCGAGGAATTAGTCCGGACGATATCTTTCTTGGAGGATTCTCCCAAGGAGGCGTCATCGCATTAACAGCAGCCCTTTTAGAGCCCTTTCCGATAGGCGGAGTTTTTGCTTTGTCTTCCTATCTTCCCTTAGATGAACCACTTGTCAGTCGACTTACGGATGCTTCTAAGACTATTCCGGTTTTTCAGGCTGTATCTCTTAAAGATGAGTTCATTTCCCAGGAAGCATCCAAGAGAGCCTCCTCTTTCTTAGCAAATCGAGGCAACCCCATCCAGACTAACACGTATGACATGAAACACGAAATCAGTAATAGAGAACTTGATGACGTCGCGGCGTGGATGAAATCTTTAGGTTGAAAATTTAGCAAGCTCAGAAATCCGGCATAAAAAATCCGCCGGCGAACAATCTTTGCCAGCGGCTTTGTTAACTTCAGGAGTACTTCTCTAACGGCTCCTATTATACATTTTCTTAGTGAAAATACTAGTATTCATCCTAGGGGAGCACCCCGTTTTGAATAAGATATAACTAATATGAGTTATATTCATATCGAATTTTCTAATGAGAATCTAGCGGCAATGCTTTCTTTGCCGGTGAGGGAAGATGAAATAATTCAGAAATGATTTCGTAATCAACGCTGTTTCCTTCAATGTTGTGGTGAACAAATCACAAAAAATATCCTAGGAATTACACTTAAAAATTTCGTAAGGACAACAAGTTAACAAAAGGTTACACCATTCCCAAGAAAATTTTAAAGTTCTAGCATGACCACATAATTATTAACTCAAATCCATAGGTGCAAAATGGTTGGTGTACTTCTCACGCTGGTTGCAATTGGGCTGGTTAGCTACTTCGTTATTAAAAACTACTATCCTCCGATTATCCTCTTGCTTTTGGGCTTGCTGTTGCTGTTCTGTGCATATCTAGAAGGTGTCCCGGCAGTTGCTCCTAAAGCTTCCACAAATTTCTTTGCGTTTGACTTTGCTCAGGCATTTACAAACCTCTTGAAGGGTCGTCTGCCTGGCTTAGGTCTCAACATTATGGCTATTGCCGGTTTTGCTGTTTATATGGACCGCATCGGTGCCAGTAAAGCTTTAGTTAAGCTGTGCGTTAAGCCTCTGAAAGCCATTCGCTCCCCTTATGTCCTGCTAGCTCTGACGTATGTCGTAGGGCAGTTCATCGCATTGTTCGTGAACTCTGCTGTCGGACTCGGCCTTCTGCTGATGGCTTCGATTTATCCGCTGCTGGTTGCACTAGGCGTTTCTCGCACCTCAGCTGCCGCAGTCATTGCGACAACCTGCTGTTTGGACTTGGGTCCGTCCAGCTCCAACGCGATGCGTGCTGCCGACCTTTGCAACATGGACGTCGTGACTTACTTCGTTCAGGGCCAAGGTCCTGTCGCCCTCTGCACGATTGCTTCCGTTGCAATCGGTCATTTCTTTGTCCAGCGTTGGTTCGATAAGAAAGAAGGCGCTTTAGCTAATAAAGAAGATACAAAGGAAAGCGCTTTAGACGTCGACAAGGCTCTTGAAGGTGCCGGTCCCGCGTATTACGCCATTCTACCGATGCTGCCGCTGGGTCTCCTGATCGGTTTTTCTCCTTTAGTCTATAAGGCCATCAAGCTGAATCTCGTTACCGCGATCATCGTTTCTTTAATTATTGCTTTAGTCGTCGATATTGCAACTCGCCGCGATTTTAAACAGTGCTGCAAGGATTCTCAGGCAATTTTTGAGGGTATGGGCAAGGTCTTTACCTCTACCGTCAGCTTGATCGTTTGCGCAGAAATGTTTGCTCTCGGTTTGAACAAGATCGGCGGTATCTCCACGATGATTCAGGCGGCGGCTTCTATCCAGAACGCAGGTTTGTTCATCATGTTGATCGTGATGCTCGTCATCATGATTGTTGCCGCTATCGTTACGGGATCCGGCAACGCCGCCTTCTTTGCTTTCTCTCCGCTTCTTCCTGAGGCAGCTTCTTCTGTCGGTATTCCGACATTAGCTCTGGCCGTTCCGGTTCAGCTGTCTGCCGGTATTGCTCGTACGATGAGCCCGATCGCTGGCGTCATCATTGCGGTCTCCGGTATTACAGGATTAACTCCGATTGCCCTGATCCGCCGCACAATCCCGGTCATGATCATAGCAGTGATCGTTTCCGTAACCAGCAGCTTAATCTTCTTATAAAAGGATCTTTCTATGGCTTATTTAATAAAAGGGGCTCATGTCTACAACCCGGATAATTTGGGTGTTCAGGACGTTTTGGTGGTTAACGACAAGATTGCTGCAGTCGGTAAAGATCTGACGGTTGTTTTACCTGAACTTGAAACGGTTGAGGCTTCCGGCAAAATCTTGACACCGGGCTTCATTGACCAACATATTCACGTTACCGGTGGCGGCGGGGAAGGCGGTCCGCGCAGCCGTACGCCTGAAATCGTTCTCAGTGAACTGATTTCCTGCGGCACCACAAGCTTGGTCGGTGTTTCCGGAACAGATAGCGTTACTCGTTCTTTGCCGAATCTTTTGGCCAAAGTCCAAGCCTTGACGGATGAAGGCGTGACCGCTTGGATGTATACAAGCAATTATTCTTATCCTCCGACAACTCTGACGGGATCGGTTAAAAACGACCTGCTGATGGTTCATGAGGTATTAGGCGTTAAGATCGCATTGGGCGACCATCGCTCCTCCTTCCCGACAACACAGAATGTTCTCGACCTCCTGACACAGATTCGCGTAGGCGGCATGATTGCCGGAAAGATCGGTGTTCTTCATATCCATCTTGGCAATGTTCCGGGCGCATTTGAGATGTTCGAAGAAATCGTTAACCGCGGTTTCCCGATTCGTCACATTCGTCCGACGCACTGTGCTCGCGATAAGTATGTCTTCGGCAAAGCACTTGAGTTTGCGAAGAGAGGCGGCCGTATCGACATTACAACCGGCGGCTCCTGTTGCTTTGAAAGCCCTGCAGATGCAGTTGAAGCAGCATGGGATGCCGGAATTGAACCGTCTATTATGACAATGAGTTCTGACGGTCATGGCTCTGTACCTCGCTTTAATGAAAAAGGCGAAATGGTTGGTCTCGGTATCGGAGGCGTTGCGTGTAACCTCCGTGATCTCAAGAAGCTGATTGCAAGAGGTCATGCGGTTGAAAAAGTTCTTCCTCTTCTGACTCGCAACGTAGCTCGCGGCTTGGAAATGAAAGGTAAGGGCGAAGTTGCCGTCGGAAATAGCGCTGATATGTGCCTTTTCGATGAAAACTGGGAACTGCAGGACGTCTACAGTAAAGGCGTGCTGATGATGAAGGACAATGAGCTCCTGCAGAAAGGAACCTTCGAATACTAATTTTCTGATTATGTGAATTAGACCGCACTTCTGTTCAATCGGATGTGCGGTTTGTTATTCTTGCTCGGTATTTTTAAAGATCCTAAGGATTGAGATGAACGGGAAACAAAAGGAATTTTTAGCCAAGAGCGGCATTAACTTAACTGATGGCTTGATTTATTTCTCCGAGAACGAAAGACTCTATGAAAAGTACCTTTTCCGTTTTTTAGAAGAACCGACATTCCCTGAGCTTTTTAAAGCAATAGAAGAAGACAGAAGAGAAGATGCCAGAAGGGCTGCTCATTCTTTGAAGGGAATTACTGCCACGCTGGGTTTTACCAGCCTGAATACACCCGTAAAAGCTCAGGAGTTCGATTTTAAAAATGGACGATGGGAAGAAGGAAACCAATATACGGATGAGCTAAAGAAAGAATACGCCCGCATCATCAGCGTTCTTCGAGCTGCAAAGGCACTGGAAAATTAAACCTAAAATAGGATGCGTATTCACATAAGAGGGTTTTCACCTAGTGGATTATGCTAATATGCAGATGTGGCAATTGAATGTTGTCACTTCTCCTTGGGATTTGAGGTTGAGTTGAGATTACGTTCTGCCGAGCAAGTCGGCCGTAATTTCAAATTTAGATTGGAGCGCTCGGGATTGATTCTTCGAGCGCCTTTTTTTGTCTGAGGTGCCTTAAACCAGTCGGCATTTTTCCGCACAAAATAAAACCTCTGCAACGAAATCGAAGCAGAGGTCCTTGGGATTATTTTGGTTTGTTGAGAAAATTGTATTAGTACGTAAAAGCTTTGACTAGAGTAATAACACCTAGAGGAGTGAACTATTTTAGGCAAATAGCAGAAAAATTATTCTTATATAGGTTTTTTATCTAGATGTTTGTGCTAATATCTCTACGTGGCAAATGATTTTGTCACTTCTCCTTGGGATTTGAGGTTGAGAATGATACATTCTGCCGAGCAATTCGGCTGTATCTTTCTGATTGATTAAGAGCACTTGAAACTATTTCTCAGGTGCTTTTTTTTTTTGCCTTTCGGTTGCTGAAATTCAAAAAGAAAACGGCCGGAGCCTAGAGGTTCGAGCCGTTTCACACGTAATTCAGAGGTTGGAAATCAATACACTTCTTCGATGTATTTCCGGGTTTCAGGCCCACTTGGCGGAAGAGCCGGTTTTTCAATCTTGGGGACTTCGCCGTTCAAAGAATGAAGGAAGGCAACAATATCATCCACCTGCTTCGCACTTAGATTGGCGTCGAGCTGAATGTCAGCCATTGTCCCGACGGCCTCCGGCAATGTTCTGATCGCTCCATCGTGAAAATACGGAGCTGTTTTTTCAATGTTCAAGAGTATAGGCACTTTGAACATCATTTCATCCCATGGTTTGCCGGTGATGTCCATTTTTCCTTTAGAAGGATTGTTGGTAATGTAAGGCCGAACGGAACCGACTTTTTGGAAAGACGTTCCGCCCAGAAGATTCCCGTTGTGGCACATGATGCAGCCAGATCTTCTAAACAGTCTTAAGCCGTCAATTTGCTGCTGAGTGAGCGCTGTTTTATCTCCTTTGACATAGCGTTCAAATGGAGAATTCGGAGTCGTTAACGTGCTTTCAAAGGCTGCTAAGGCCTCCGCAATTTCGCTAAAAGTCGGGTTCTGACTTCCGAAGGCTTTTTCAAAATAAGGCCTATATCCTGGAATGGACCGAATAACTCCTTCAGCTAACTCAGGCGTCATTGCCATTTCGAGAGGATTGGTAATCGGGCCCGTTGCTTGTTCAGATAGATTCTTAGCTCTTCCGTCCCAAAACTGCGCAATCTGTTTGCCTGCGTTAAAGACAGTCGGAGAGTTCACTGTCCCTTTTCTTCCGGCGTAACCAATAGAAAGAGGCTTCGTATCTGCACCGTTTGTGGAAAGATCGTGACAGCTGTTGCAGGAGATTTTGCCTGATAACGAAAGTCTTGGATCAAACCAAAGCATTTTGCCAAGTTCGATTTTTGCCTCCTGCTGAGGCGTTTGAGGAATATTGACGGAATCAAGGAGCGCCGCGGAGGAAGATAAGGCTGTAAAGGCGAAGAGGGAGCCGACGATTAATTTTGTTCGCATAAATCTCTCCGAAGAGGAATATTAGATTGATGTTAGTCGCGGATGGCTCTTCAAAGGAGGTCTTTCACTCAGATTAAGCGGAAAATTTTTCCCACAGTACTACGTTAATGGTTTGTACTGAGTAAATGTCCTTAAATACTTTGGTAGCTGTTTCCCGGAGCGCAAAAGTAAAATCCAAAGAGACTTGGGGAGAAGTGCCTTTTGAGGAGGAATACAAATGAAGTTAGGAAAGATGTTTGTCTTGACTGGGGCCTTTTTAGTAATGACTAATATCGCAAACGCAAAATTGCCCGGCTACACGGAGGGCGCAGAAATAATGCGGCCGAAAATCGAGAACGGCCAAATAGACTCTATGTCTGGCATTATTTATTCGCAAATCAAGGGGCTGAGAAGCAACAGAGCTCTTCGTATGACGGTGATGATTCCTCGAGACGGCAAAGCAAAACCCGCAATTATTTATTTCCCCGGCGGGGGATTCACTTCCGCAGACCATGAAAAATTCACCGAAATGCGAACAGCTTTAGCTAAGGCTGGATTTGTGGTTGCAGCCGCTGAATACCGAACAGTTCCGACAAAATATCCGGCATTAGTTAATGACGCAAAAGCTGCTGTGCGATTTCTTCGTGAACACGCAAAAGAATATGGTATTGATCCTGCAAAGATCGGCGTTCTCGGTGACTCTGCCGGCGGGTACCTTGCTCAAATGTCGGGGGCTACTAATGGTGAAAAACAGTTTGATAAAGGTGATTTCCTGAACCAGTCTTCTGACGTTCAGGCTGTCGTGTCTCTTTACGGGTTGTCAGACCTTCGCAATATCGGCGAAGGATTCCCAGAAGAAATTCGAGTTGTGCATGATTCGCCCGCTGTGACTGAAGCTTTGTTAGTGAACGGCCCGGCGTTCAATACTTTCCCCGGCGAAAGCATTACGAAAGATCCGAAGAAAATGCTTGATGCCAGCCCTCTCGGACACGTCAGCGGTAATGAACCTCCTTTCCTTCTTCTGCACGGAAGCGCTGATCCATTGGTCAGTCCTGAACAAAGCGCCAGCATGTACCAAGCTTTGAAGGCGAAGAATCAAGATGTGAAATATATCTTGGTAGAAGGTGCAAAACACGGAGATCTCCCCTGGTATCAGCCGAACATCATCAATACTGTTGTGAATTTCTTTAAAGAGAAACTTGGAGATCCGGCTAAACTTGCCGAAAGCAAACAAGTGAAAGGCGGAAGTCTTTAATTCTCACTAGAGCCTAAACAGGTGCGCCGAGCGCACCTGAAAGCATCTTCGGAATTAAGGAACTACGAATTTGAAATTGTGGCACTGAGCACAATAGTTTTCTGACTTCTCATGCTGCAAGTGGCACAAGATGCAGTCACCGTTATGAGGAGCAGCATGAGGATTTGCATCTGGAAGATTCCGCGTCTTTTCCGCTAGTACTGCCTTCTGATGACATTGTGTACATGTTTCTTCTGTGGGGTATTGAGGATTTTTCATGTCAGTACCATGGCAGGTTTGGCACTGAACGCCTTTTGCTTGGTGCATATCTGCTCCCAGCTTACCCGCGCTGAAGGAGGGTAGCGACAAACAAAGACAAGAAAGTAAGAACAGTACTTTTAAAAGATTCTGATTGCTCATTTTTTCTTTGGCTGAGGAATTTTGAAGTTTCAATCAGCGGCAGCAGGCGCCGCTGATTGGAAAAGTACGGCTAGCTCCAGTTTTGTTCTTGAGCAGCTTTTCTTCCTGCAATTCGTCCGTTGGCTAAGCAGTCAAGAACGGCACAAGAGCCGAGTCGCACGGCGCCGTGTACACCCCCGGTTGATTCTCCGGCGGCATAAAGGCCCGGGATGGGTTTGTCGCTGGACACATCAATGACCTGGCCTTTGCTATTGGTTTCCAAGCCGCCCATGCAGTGGTGAACCTTTGGCGAAAGGATTGAGCAATACCACGGTCCTGTTCCGATGGCCTGGGCTCCTTTGTAGATTTTTCTGCCCATTTCGTCCGGAGTACCTTCGGCCTGGTGCTTGTTGTAGTCGGCAATAGTGGCCTGCAAGGCATCCATCGGTACGTTATATTGTTTTGCCAGATCTTCTAATGTCGCGAATTTGTGGACAACTTTTCTTTCGAGCTGCTTGTCCAAAATTCCGGGACGGCTCTTCTGAATCGTCAGATCAACGGCGGTTTGGTCTGCTAATGCGATGCAGGTATGACCTTTATTGTTATTGGTAATAACAGCGTCGGCACGAATCTTTCGGTTGGCTAATTCATTGACAAATCTCTTGCCTGTTGCACAATCGATCCAAATTCCTTGTGTTGCTGCTGCGCCCTGGGCGAAATACAAGGCGACGCCCATGCCTTTTTCTTCAGGAGAATTCCAAGGGCCGCATTGAATCCAGTCGGCCTGAATCAAATTACCGCCGATTCTGGAGGCTTCTCTCCAAAGTTCTGACGTAGCGCCCGGCTGGTTCGTTGTGTCGAATTTGTCCGTCAATTTCGGATCATGTTTCATGCGGTAGTTCACATCCGCTCCGAATCCTCCATGGCAAAGGATTACGGCTTTTTTGGCCTTGATGAACTTAACTTTGCCGGACTGCGCGTTCGGGAATCTGTAGCCTTCTCTTACCTGCAGGCCTTTAACTCTTCCGTCCTCATCACGAATGATTCTTTCTACGTAGACTCTTAGTCTGACGGGTATGCCTAACTTCTTGGCGTATGCAAGTTGTTTATGGACAATTTCGGATCCGGACCCGTTGATGGTATAGACGTGACGGGGAACAGAGTGACCGCCTTCCTGGCCGACTTTGTCGTTGTATTGGACACCGAGTTCTTTTACTGTCCACTCGTACGTTGGTAAAGCTTCTTCGGTCATCGCTTTGATTTTCTCGGGATAGCCGTAACCGAGTCCGGCGGCGATCATGTCGCTTGCCAGAAGTTCAGGAGAATCTTTGATGCCTAATTTAACTTGAGCCGGATTTCCCGGAACTGCGAAAATACCGCCGTTAATGACGGAATTTCCGCCAGGCGCTCTCATCTTTTCCAGCACAATAACATTACCGGCATTTGCGTTTTTAGCTTCTGCGGCCGCAGCAAGGCCGGCAAATCCGGAACCGACGACAATTATGTCAGCCTCTTCATCCCACTTTGCTGGCATTGGGTCCTTGGCTGCTGCATTTGCAGTTACGGTAATTAAGGAAGAGGTAGCCAAAAGAGCGGAAGATGATAAGAACTTTCTTCTATTGAGGGTATTCATGATTTTCTCCTTAGAAAATAATAAGTTATGGATATAATCGTAAATACTTCTTTCTAAGTCCACCATGTTTTCTCTAAACTCTTAATTGTGAAATAGACAATTAAGAAGACGTATGAAAATCTCGGAGCGACTTCTTGCCTGGCAAGTGCTTTTATCGCTGTCCGAAGGAAAAGGCTTTTCTTTAGCAGCGGATAAGTTTGGTCGGGACGAAGCCTTTTATTGCCGCCTAACACATGGGCTTGAAACTGAAATCGGAATCCGGTTAACGGAGCCTCATTCAAGGCCAGTTCGTTTAACTCAGGATGCCATTGAGCTGCTGCCGGAGATTGAATGCTATTTGGAGGCCGCAAAGAAGTTAAAAGAAAAGATTTCTGCTTCGGGAAGTCATAAGTTATCAATAAAGCTCGGGATACCGGTTAATGTTCCTCGTACCAGTTTTGTGGAAATTATCCAAAGTTACTCTCATCAGGATCCAAATCTAAAGGTAGAGATACTTTCTGACGTGGACCATGAGGACGTGATTTCAGGCAAGGTGGATATTGCGTATTTACCGTATCGTCCGCCTGCGGAAGGGCTGTTTATTTGGGATGTCAATAAAGTAGGGAACGTTCCGTTAGCTACTCCCGAATATGTTAGGAGGAGGGGAAATCCGCAAAGTCCTGAGGATTTGAGAACCCACGACATTATTTTGAGAGCGGGCCGGAATTATCCGGCTACAACCCATTTGCAAAAAGACGGTGAATTACGCCCACTTGAGTACAAACAGATTGTTTTCTCCGGCGACGTGCTATCAGGTAAAGAGTGGCTGATGGCAGGGATGGGGGTCGCAATAGATTTATCTCTCGCCTTTTGTTGGAGGGATATAGAACAGGGAAGGTTGTTGCCGGTATTAAATGGCTGGAGTAGAGCTCCGTGGGATTTGACGGTGGCAATAAAAAAGCAAAACCTTTCCAATCAACGCCTTGTAGCTCTTGCAAGGGCTCTTGTCGAACATGAGACGAAAGCTTCTATAAAACGAGCAGAGTTTTATGCCCTGGGCCTGCAAAAGTTAAAAGCCAGGCAATAAATCAACACAGCTGGTTAACTGTTCGATTTTCTGCAGACAGCAGAAAAATCCTTGTTTTGATCATAGACGGAAGATTTAACGTCAAGAATCCCGAGAAGCGAGGAAAAAAGCTGATCATGAGAAGTGTCCGCTTTGGCCTGCTCGCGCAGGCAGACGTCGTTAAGACCGAATTTTTGCTCAAAACCTTTTGACAGCCACAGAAGCATAGGGACTTCTTTTTGCTCTTTAGGCGCGATTAATTCCGGCGCGCCGTGCAGATACATATTGTTTTCGCCAAGGCTTTCCCCATGATCGCTAACATAAAGCAGTCCCGTATCAAAACCGTCCAGACCCTTCAACCAATCAATGACGCCGGCTAAAAAGTGGTCGGTGTAAAGGATTGCGTTGTCGTAGGCATTCACAATCTCTTCCCGAGAACAATTGTTGAGCTTCTCATCCGTGCAGACAGGCTTAAAGACTTCAAAATTTTTAGGATAGCGTTTAGAGTAAGCGGGGCCGTGGTTCCCGAGCTGGTGCATAAAGACTACGGTCGTTTTGCCCGGCTTTAAGATTTCTGAGGTATCAATGCCTGCGAGCAAGGCTTCGTCATAGCATCTCGGTCCTGAGCAAAGCGAAGGGGCTTTGGTTTTAGAAATGGACAAAGATGGGACGCCTTTGCAGACGCCCTTGCATCCGGATTGGTTATCGACCCAAAAAACATTGATGCCTGCTCTCTGAAGAACCGGCAAGAGGCTTTCTTCTTTCAAAATTCTGTCTCTGTCGTAGCGATCTCGACCAACACGGCTGAACATGCAAGGCAAAGAGACATCGGTACTCGTGCCGCAGGAGATCGTTTTGCTGAACGGAATCACATTTCTGGCACGCAGCTGGGGCGTCGTATCACGGCTATAGCCCGCAAGACCCCAATTGGCTAAACGAGCGGTTTCTCCGACAACAACGATAAAGAGTGTTCCCTTGTCATTCTTGTGACTCGCTCCAAGCGCGGGCTTTGGGTCGATGACGATGCGAGGCGCATCGACCTCTGTAGAACCGTCTTTAAATACTGCTTTGTACGTTCCGCTGAAGACGTTTACTGGTGAGATTAAATTTCTAAGGACGGGCTCTGAACGAATCAGCGAAGAGACGCCCTGAAAGTTGAGCATGAGGAAACAAACGCCGATGACAAGTCCAATTAATCCTTGGAATAAACCGCGCACAAAAGACGAATGCTTAATCGGGACAACGAAAGTCAGATAAAGCTGCGGAAGGCATAAAAAGGCGAATTCTAAAAAGAACTTAGCAGTTAGGAGTTCCGCGGCTTCAGCCGTATCGGTAGCGAGCGCATTGCGCATCATTTCCGAATTAATAATGGTCCCGTACTGGTAATTGAAGTACAAGGCTCCGGCGGCGCAGACCGTAAAAAATAAGCTAAAAACTTTGATTAAGAAGCTGTAGTTTAAAAGCCGAAGAATTGCGAAAAACGTTGAAAATAGAATAGAAGCGCAAACAACCAGAAGCCATAAATCGGATGGCGAAAACTTCAGCGCAGAGCAAGCCTTAGAGAAAAAGGGAAGATTAAAAATAAAAGTGAGGGAAAAGGCTGTGATAAGGCAGTAAGAAAGCGCGGAAATTGGTTTTTGGCGAATCTTTACCGGAGCTTTCGGAAAGAAAAACAGTCTGTATAACAGCGCGCAAATGGCCCAGTCCAAAAACATCGTCGCAACAGAATGGGAGAGAAAATGTGCGCCTTGCGCCTGACGTCCCAGCCCTAAGATCCAGCCTAAAACAAAGGCGAGGATAAGAAAGATCCATGCCTTCTTAAATTGGAGCTGCCGAAATGCAAAGTAGAGCGCAAAGAGGCAAAAACCGGAAGAGGCGTGTCCTGCAGGGAAACACTTTCCGGCGCTCCCGCTTCCGCCGTACTGAGGAAGCGACCAAGGACAAGGAGAGGCGGATAAGGACTTCAGGCCGCTGATGATGAGCGCACAGGCCGAAATAGAAAGCGTGACGTACAGGCAGACTTTTCGATAAGGCTTTAATCGGGCGAACTTCTTCAAATAAGAAAGCAGAAAAAGAATCAGCGAACTCACCGCAACAGCAACTGCGACATACTTGCCGCCTTTATGGAGCACTGCTGAAAAGAAAAAACTTCCCGTCCCTAACCAATTATTTCCGGAAAGATAAAACGGTGCCGCAAAAAATGAGTCGATCGGTGCGTAGCGAAACTCCGAAATTAGGCATAGCAACCACAAAGGAAGCAATACCGTTAGAATGTCATTGAAGCTCCAAACCAGGAAAGAATTGGTCTTCTTTGGCACTTTTAAATTCATCGTCTACAACTCCGCACCGATCGGAAGATAAGTATGGGTCTCTTGCCTGAAATGACGGGTTAAGCGATCGTGAAAACTACGTTAAAAACGAACAGATATGCCGACGATTTTGATTGTGGAAGACAACGAGGACATCAGGCTCAACCTCGTTGAATATTTAGAGTCCAAAAATTACCAGACCGACAACACGGATGACGGCTTGAAAGCTCTGGCTTTAACAATCGTCAATAAATATGACCTCATTGTCCTGGACATCATGATTCCCGGTATGGACGGTTTGCGCCTTTGCCGCGAACTGAGAAGCCGGGGCAACACGACTCCCATTATTATCTTGAGCGCTAAAGACAGCACAGACGACCGCATCATGGGTCTTTCCGAAGGCGCAGATGATTACATAGTGAAGCCTTTTTCCTTGGCTGAGCTTCTGCTGCGGATCCAAGCCGTCCTTCGCCGCAGTTCAACGCCGGAAGAAAAAGTTCTTCAAGTCGGGAATCTCAGGCTCGAACTCGACAGCAAGCGGGTATTTCGCGGAGATACGGAGCTCAAGCTCAATCCGACAGCTTTCCGGATTCTTGCCTTTTTGATGCAGAAAAGTCCCGAAGTTGTTTCTCGTGAAGAAATTGAGGATGAGATCTGGGGCTTCCAGCGAGTGGCCGGGGATAATTTGAGAGCTCATATCTATCAAATTAGAAAAATCGTAGACAAGCCTTTTGAAGAACCGCTGATTGAAACTCGTCACGGGTTCGGCTGGGCGGTACGAGCAAAAGAGGATCGCGGGGAATGAAAAAAGGTCGTTCGCTCAAGCAATCGTTGGGACTTTTGTGCGGCTTAATTGCAGCCGCCTGCGCAGTTCTTTATTCCATTACATTGGTTTATGTTTTAGAGACGGCAGAGAACAAGCTCATGGCATCTGTGATGGATGACATGCTGCAGACGGTTGTGACTGCCGATATTCTTCAGGGAAAGCCGCCGCGATTGGATCAGGTCACGCGTCTCTATATTGAAGGAGATCCTACCCGGCAGATTCCGGAGCTTTTTAAAAATTATCCTCAGGGCTATACAGAGTTCACGGATGGCGAAGATCTCCACACTTACACCAAAATCATCGATGGGAAGCGTTATGTCCTGACCCGTCATCAAGGCAACTTCGAAATTTGGGAACGGCATCTTTTCCGAATCGGCGTGGTCGGATTTCTTCTTTTAATCGCTATTTGCTCTTTCGTCGGCTGGTATTTGGGCCGTAAGCTGCTGTCTCCATTGGGACAGTTAACCAAGGAAGCCGTGAGAGCCGAGGGGCTGATTCAAAACGGCAAAATTTACACGGAAGAAATTTTCAAGGGTTATTGGCCGGACAATGAAATCGGAGAATTAGAAAGATCTTTTAAGGCGCTTGTTTCGAAACTCAAAGTGCTGGCGATGAAGGAGCGGGCTTTCTCTACTGAAGTCAGCCATGAAGTTCGTACTCCCCTCACAGTGATTGATACGAGCCTCGAACTTCTTAATGAACAGGTTCAAAGCAACGACCGTCAAAAAACTTTAATTCGCCGGGCGCAGAATGCCTCTTCCAGAATTAAAGGGATGGCGGAGGTTTTCTTAAATATCGGACGTGCTAGAACAGGTCAGAACAACGCGCTTTGCTCAATGCCCGAACTCATTGCCGGCCTGAAAGAGTCTTGGAAACAAAAGGCTGAAAACAAGGGATTAAAGCTTTCGGTCGAACTGAAGAATGCGCCTAAGCAGACATTTAATGAGGTGCTCGGGGCAACCATCTTTGACAACCTTGTCTTCAATTCCATTCACTATACGGACAAGGGTTCGGTGACTGTGATTATTGATGAAGATAAGGCCATTATTCGAGATACGGGCATCGGAATTAAAGAAGAGGATAGAGAAAAGGTTTTTGACCGCGGTTTTAGAGCCGGACAGGGCAGTCGCGGCCATTATCAGGGATTTGGGTTGGGACTGGCAATTTCAAAGCGCGCAGCCGAGGCCTTAGGCTGGAGTATCTCCCTCAAATCCGAAGTCGGCAAAGGTACCGACTTCGAGATTCGTTTCAAGTCGGACTCAGTTAACGAGGTTAACGGCGATTAGCAGGAAGGGAAGGACGAAGATCATCGCAACAGTGCTTGCGCCGATGGCCTCAGAGGCAAACTCTTCGTCTCCGCCGTAGGCTTTAGAGAGCACGGCAATCACGGAAGAGACAGGAAGCGCGGAAGCCAAGATGAAACACTTCCGCATGAGCGGATCCATGTCCAAAGGCATCGTGCACAAATACATCGTAATCGGACGAATGACGTAGCAGGAGAGAAGAATCAGCCAAACTTCCCTTGGGAGTTTCCTGAGCTTCTCAAAACCGATTTGCCAGACGGTAATACCGACAAAGACCAATGCTAGCGGTGTCGCTAATTGACCGATTGTATGGGTTGACTGAGCAATGAACTTAGGAACGGGAATCGACAGGAGGACAACGATTAAACCGATAAGGAAACCCATCAGCGGCGGGGAGAGCAGCATCTTGAGTCCGCGAACCGAGAAGATCTTAGGCTCTTCTGTCATGCCTCGGCGCGCACCGTCTAACTGAATGTTAAAGATGCCGACGGTCCAAATGAAGACGCAATTGGCAAAGAAGTAGACGAGCAAATAAGGAATTCCGTTCGAGCCGTACATTGTCTGTACCAGAGGGACGCCGACGAACAAAACGGTCGCGCCGGTAAATGCGGCAATGAACGTTCCTTTCATGTGAGGCCGAACCCAGCCGAGCTTGATGAATAGGACGGAGATCAAAAAGTTCAAGCCGACCGTGAGGAACGGAAGCCCCGCAAACTTCAGTAAGTTATAAAGCTCCCCGTGCGAAAACTTAGAGATAACAGAATAAAAGAGGAAGCACGGAAGAGCGGCGTTGACGAGTTTAGAAACGATACCGCGGTGCGATGGGGCATCAAACCAGCCTTTGCGTGCGAGAAAAACACCAAAGCCGATCACGATCAATAAAACACAGACCGCGGATAGTGAATGAAGTATTGTGGCGGCTAACATTATTTTTCCTTGGGATTTGCTGATAGTTTAGTCCAGCCAGTATTGTTAATCGACGATAGGAAGACTCAAAAACTAAAGCAAAAACCGCCTTAGAGAAGGCGGTCAAAAGCGCATGTGAACATGTTCACACAGGGAAATTACAGGGCTTCTACAAACTTTAAAGCGGTTGTGACAGAGGCGAAGAATGCCTTGATTCCGGCGTTTTGTGTCTTGCTGTCGATGTTTTGTTCTGCAGTCGGCCACCACGCAAGGATTTCATTTTTAACGAACTGCTGCGCCTCATCAATTTTGTCTTCGGCTAAAAGGTGGCCGAGGAAGGCAAGTTCAACTGCAAGATGATCGTCAGGCAGGTTGGAGGTGTTCTGAAGACCTCTACTGAGATAAGTTTTAAAAGCTTCGTGAGTATTCTTTCCGGTTACGGTAATCAGGCCGCCTGCCCAAAAGGAGTGCGTCATACCAATGGTTGTGTCGCCGACACCATAAAAGAGTTTGGCGGCATCGCGATCAAATTCTTCATTAAAAGTAACCTCGTTGAATCGAGGTCCGCCAAAGCCGACTTCATCGGCGATACCGTTAAAAGCTTCTGCAGCCTTGGGATAAACGGAAGTTTTATTCTCATGCGGGTCGAGAATAATTTCGCTTAAGACGGTGATGATTTTTGCTAATGCTTCGGAGCATTCTTCTCGAGAAATTTCTATGTAATTCATGTGAGTATTCCTTGGGACTGGCACAGAAGGAGCTGGCCAGCGCATCTTTTTTATTCAATGAGACTTTATCAGTTTGAGGGCTTCAGGGCTACTTTTTGGATGTCATCTAGCACCTCTCGTTTTCTCTTATTTGCCTTTCTTTTTCTTGGTATAGAAAACATAATTTCCTTGTACAAGAAGGATGGTTTGTGCTTATGATCTGTTGGAAAGTAGATAAAAACAGCCCGTTGCCGATATACAAACAGCTGGTTAATTTAGTTCGGGATTCGGTGGCTTCGGGACAACTGAGGAAAGGAGAGGTGCTTCCGTCCCAGCGCCAGCTGGCAAAACTTCTTGGTTTGTCCCGCGCAACGATTGTGAAGGCAATGGAAGAAATGACGGATGCCGGACTTGTTGATATCAAGGAAAGGTGCTTCCGTCCCAGCGCCAGCTGGCAAAACTTCTTGGTTTGTCCCGCGCAACGATTGTGAAGGCAATGGAAGAAATGACGGATGCCGGACTTGTTGATATCAAGGAAAGGAACCAAGCTGTCGTTTCCGATCTTTCCACAAAGGGCGTCCAATGGAACGTCTACTTCCGACGGTCCGGCCATCGTTACTGCAACATACAAAAAAGCAGTCGTATTGACGGCAAAGAAATTAATCTTTCCCGCCTTCGTCTATCTTCAGAATATTCGGACTGCGACACAAACTTGAAATCGCTCCGGAGGATAGAGCAGATCATCGGGACCTCTTCTGTGTTGAGGCGCGATGACATTCATGGTATTGAACCTCTTCAGACGGCAATGCTTGAATACTTAAACCAAAGAGGGGTTGCTTGTTCTCGAGATGAACTTTTACTCGTTGCTAGCCCCGTACAGGCGATTTCTTTTGTTGCCGAACTACTTTTATGTGAGGGCGTGCACCTCTACTACTCAAGCCCGAGTGATATAAATTACTTTGGTTACCTGGACTCTTATGGTGCTCAGTTACATCCATTGCCCAGTGATCCTGAAGGAGTTGTTGTTGACTCACTATTAGCGGAAGGGAATCCCAAGAATGATAAGGTCTTATTCATATGGTCAAGTTGTAATCCGCCGACGAATGTTTCACTGAGCAAAGGACGCAGGGACAAAATTCTCAGCGTGTGTAAAACGCATAATATTCCTGTGATTGATAACTGCATGCTTGAGTTATATAACTTGGAGAAAGACGGACCCAATTATTTGTTTAGGCAGGGATTCTCTGACGGAGTCGTTCAAATCGGAGCTTTCCCGAGAGGTATGGCTGCGGGAACCTGGCTTTCGTGGATCGTAGCCCCTAAATCTGTAATCTTGAGACTTGAAGATATTAAGGAAAAACGATTCCGAACGATCGACATCCTCTCTCAAAAAATTTTGCTGCACTTGCTTGAAACAGGAGAGCTGCAGAACTACCACGATTCCGTTCGAGAAAAGCTTAGGGAAGATACGTTCTCGAATAATTACCTTATTCAAAAGTATTTAGGGGATATTGCGGAGTGGATCCGCAGGGCTAGCGGCTGGTGTTTCTGGCTGCGCGTTAAAAAACCAATTAATACCAAATTATTGTTTGAATCAAGACAGGGAATTTCTTTTAACCCAGGATTTTTTTACGACCCTTTAGATACGCAGCATATTATGTTAAATCCTCCCTCTTTAACTAAAGAACAATTTGAAGAGGGACTAAAAAAACTCCGAGAAGAAATCCTGTATCTCTTCCCGGAGGCTTTCAATAAAGGCTAAAAGCTGTGTTTTATTCCGCTGAAAAGTTCTAACGCGCGAGTAATTTCTTTATGCCCGTGCGCCTTGGCTTCCGATTTTCCCCAGTTGGTTCCGGCGTATAAAACTGTTCGTTTCGAAAGAGGATATTCCTGTCCGATAGAGAAGATCAGCCGTTTGAGTTTGTCTTTATTCTCTGCGCCTTCGTTCTTACCATGGAAGTATTGCACTGCGGCTTTAAAGGTTCCGCTAAAACAAGAGATGTCGGTACCGGTGATAATCGCTATGCCGTTAATCCCTTTTGTATTCGGATGTTTTGCTTCAACAGCTTTAAAAACTGAGAGCGGTTTTTTACCTACAGATAAAGAATTTCTCGCATATTGTGCGGCTAGGTAGGGTTTGAAACCGTCAAATTGCTTATTGAGAGCAAGTCCGTAAGTCTGACCGTCTTTATAGCCTTTACCTTCGACTGTCGGATTCATTCTCCAGCCGGCAAAAGCCAGAACATTCAGACCGTTCTTCATGTAGGTCACGCCGCCGGACAAATAACGAGTGTTGTCGACATTTCTTTCGGCTTCTGTCCCCAATACGTCCAAAGAGTATTGGGCCATTACTTGCCAACCGTCTATCTTGGGAGACTGCCAGGCAAAGGTATTGTCCATTCTCAGATAATCTGACATCGAAGAGCCGGAAGCGGCTATCCCCCAACCCGTCGCAAAAGGTCCCGAGTTTGGTCCCCAAGGATCCCAGGAACCCATGCCGGACATAAAGTTGCCAATACGGCCCATGCCGAACTTTCCGTAAGCGCACTCATAAGTTAAGTTCGCTTCTCGTCCGAAGGCATAGTTTGCACCTTGGCTCTGAGCTCCGTTGTTTGAGTCAAAACCTTGTTCCAGGACGAAGCTGACGGCTCTGCCGTTACCCAGGTCTTCTTTCCCCTTGAATCCGAAGCGGCTCGGTCTCATAAAGCCTGTTTCTTCATAGACTCTGGTCTCACCGTTCACTCTAGCTACCGCAATGCCGGTGTCAATGACGCCATAAACTTCTACTTGTGACGCCCACGCGAGCGAGGGTAAAAATAAAGGCAAAGCTGCCCGCATAAGAAAATTTAATTTTTTCACAATACTCTCCTCAGTTCCTCCGGGGCTTTTTTGCCCCGGTTGCTTATTTACTTTGTTCTCACATCAAAGGAGTGGCAGTTGTTGCAATACATCTTCGGAGGAGCTTTGTGAGCGGTGTGGCAGACGGTGCAGCGGACGGGACCGGAGTGGCTGTCGTGGATTGCAGCTGCACGATTGCGACCGCTCTCGATATAGACTTTAGGTACGCCGTATCCCTGAGCATCCAACTTTGCTCCCCGATAATGCCCCGAACTGTTAGCGTGGCAGCTTAGGCATTGTTTCTCATTGGGAGCGGTTGTCGGAGTATTTATTCCATGGCACTGCTGACAAGTCACGCCCAGCTTTTCATGAGCCTTCATGGATTGGAGAGCCTGAGCTTGCGCCAGAGAGGAGAAAGCCAAAGCTAAAGAAAGAAAACAAACTGATAGTGAAATACGCGGCATATTCTTCTCCTGGAATTAATTCTTTGATTCATTAACTAAACGCATGGCATCACGGCCGGCGATTAAACCTCCGGTCATACCGAATCCGCTTGTAAAGCCCGGGTATTTGATGTCGTAACTTGTGTCATACAAACCGCCCATATCCATTCCCACGGCATACAGACCAGGGATGACGTTGCCTTTTTTGTCCATCGCCTGCATTTTTGAGTTCATGCGGATTCCGCCCAGGGTCTGGAAGAAAGCTCTGAGGCCGCGCATTGCATAATAAGGACCGTGATCGGAGAACTTAAACAAGAATTCTTTGGGTCTGCCAAGCATCTTGTCTTCGCCGGCATCCGCGGCAGCGTTGATGTCTTTAACAGTTTCGACAAGATTCTGGATCGGGACGCCTATTTTCTGAGCTAACTCTTCAATTGTGTCGGCTTTGAAGGCATAGCCTGCTTTAATACCTCTTTCCAGGCCTTCGTTCAGAGCGGTCATGGGTTCTCCACGGATGACAATTTGATTGAAGTCAGTGAGAGGTCCGTCTTTAATAAGTTTGTTTTTCATGTTCTCATCGAAAATAGAGAACATCACGCCACCGTTTGCCGTCATGGCGTTATGGTTGTCATTCCAGTAACGGCCGTTACCTTCGTTATAGAAACGCTGACCGAACTTATTTACCCACAGAAACGGCTGACTTAATGCAGCCCTGGACTCTTTGAGCCATTGAGGACCGTTAAACTGGAAGATGACGGGTTCATATTCAAGGTAAGGACTGTTGCCGGCAATGGTATCCATACCTGCCAAATCAGCTCCGATCGCTTTGGCCATATTGATGCCATCGCCTGTACGGCCTTCAATGCCGAGGCCTCGAAGCATGATTCTTGCCATCCCTTCCTTGCCGATGTCCGGAACGTATTTCTTCAGCATTTCCTGATTTCCAGGGAAACCACCGGTCGCCAGAATGACGGCTTTGGCTTTAACAACAACCTTTTCGCCTTTGTAATTTTTGGCTTCTACTCCGATTACTTCACCTTTATCGTTTTGAATGAGTTTCTGAGCAGGGGTTTCGAGAAGAATTGTTCCGCCTTTCTTTTCAATATCTCTGTAGAAAAGTTTGATGAAGCCGGCTCCAAATCCGTCCGGAGCCATATGACGGTCTTTTTTGCCTCTCTTATTTAACTGAAATTTATAACCTTTAGTTTCAATCCAGTCCATAGCCGGACCGCTTTCATTGATAAGCGTTCTCAGAACGACGGCATTGATTCGGTAGTTGTAGAACCGAACGACGTCTTTGTAGACCTGGTCTGCTGTCGGTTCTTTAAGTCCGTTTCTGCGTTTGTAATCCGAATCTGCTGCGAAAGCACCTTCGAAGTAATTTCCAGCACCGCCGAGGCCGGGAAGTTTTTCTAAGACAACAACTTTGCCGCCATGATCCAAAACCGACATTGCCGAACTTAAGCCCGAGATTCCGCCTCCGATAACTACAACGTCTGTTGTAAGTTCATGATCCTGAGCGGAAGAAACTAAACAAAAGCCCGCCAGGGCAGAAATGACTGCTGATTTGACTAATGTTGGACAGCTCATTTTTTCTCCTTGTTCAAGTATGGGATTCAGGAGAAATCTTAGAAATTTCTTAAGAACCGAGAAATGTCCAATGATCCAGTTGGAACATGACCAGAGGTTATAAAATGCAGACCAGAAGATGGATTTAAGCAGTCCAGAAGAAAAGTTACTGGGTAGACGGTAAGGGCAGGTCTCGTTCAATCCAGGATGTAATGTTAACTTTTTGAGCAGTAAAAAGACGAGTAATGGCTCGTCGAAAACCACCACTCCTAAGGTCAGTTTGTAAAGACGTTATCACTGTTCACCGGCAACGCTATTCATATAGCCTCTTGACTGTAAATAATCTTTGAATTCTTCAAGACGATTTGTTTCGGAATCTTTAGCTTGCGGCAGGAAAATTTTTAATTCCCTCCGAGCCCATGGATCGTTTAATTGGACAGTTTTAAATTTCCATTCCGGAGACTTTTTCTCTAATGTCTTTTGAGAAACGATGGCGTAGCCGACCCCTACAGAAACGAACTCAAAGAGAATGTTTGGGTTGTCTACCTGCACTTTAAGTTTCATTGGCAAACCCAAATCCACAGCTTTTTTACACAGGAAAAGCTGCATGGAACAATTTTGAGATAGGCCGACAGAATCGAAAACCAGTAATTCTTTGAAATCGACGCGAGCTCGATCGGCAAACGGATGGTTTTCGGGAACGATGGCTACTAACCTATCTTCATGGTACGGGAAGCTTCTTAATGACTCAGGGATAACTAACTTCACAAACGGAGATTCCAATGTCTGCTTCGCCCGTGGAAACCGCTCTGACGACGTCAATAGAGGGCCGCTGTTCCAACACGAAGGAAATTTCATTATGGATTGTCATATATTCGGCGAGGTCATAAGGGAGGAAATCAACAGCCGCGCCATAATTAGCGAAGATTTTGATTAGTCTTTCTTCTTTACGTATGAACGGCCGAAGCGAAGAAGCCATGCCCTCAAAGGTCCAGAAAACCTTTTTTGATTGGTCAACAACTAATTTTCCAGCAGAGGTTAATTCAACGCCCTTAGGACTTCTTTTTAGGAGCTTGACTTTCAATGCATTCTCTAATTTTCGAATGCGAACGGATGCGGAGGGAGCGGTAAGGCCGATTTTTTCTGCTCCCCTCGTTAAGTTTTGGCAGTCTGAAATTGCTTGCAGCAACAGCAAGTCATTGAGATCGTAGTGAAACATTTGGGCAAATTGTGTTAGATGAAACCTAACACTATCTTAGCTATTTTTAAATAGAAATTCTCTTCTATAACTCACATAATTTAATAACGAGATTGGCTCGTCCACAAGGAGAATTAAATGTTTAAACCATCAGTAGGGTATGTGTTGATGGCGGGTGTGTTGTCTTTTGCATTTATTAATGCAGCCTCTGCCGAACCTTTCAATGCCGACCTTTCTAGACAATATATGAGCGGAGATAAAGCAGCTTATTTAGCCGGTGTTCATACAAAGAAAGGGCTTGACTGCGCCGCATGCCATACAACGAATGTGATCTCAGATTCAGAGACTGAAATCAATAAACAATGCGCCATTTGCCATGGATCATTAGAGCAAATGGGAACAAAAACCAGCTCTCAGACCCCCAATCCTCATAAAAGCCACATCGGCCAAATGCAATGCACGGCCTGCCACTCCGGTCATGTCCCGAGCGTAGCTTATTGCACAAATTGCCATGACTTCCCGACTTTGAACAAAATGAAGCAGGGTGTAAGCCGATTGAAGGCCAAGTTCACGGACGACTTGTCAAAATATGAAGAATTAAAACCTGTAAAAATAGAAAAAACAGACCTGCTTATTGTTGGTTCTGGCGCGGCTGGTTTCACGGCTTCAATGGCTGCAAGAGAAGCCGGCGTAAAAAATCTCATCATGATTGAGAAGATGGCCGTTCCGGGCGGTAATAGCCAATTGGCAGCCGGCGGTATGAATGCCGCAGGAACAAAATTCCAGAAGCAGGCAGGTATTGAGGACAATCCGCAGTTGATGTTTGACGACACCATGAAGGGCGGAAAGAATGTTTCTAATCCGGATCTCGTAAGAGTGCTTGCCGATAAATCAAACGAGTCTATTGAGTGGCTCGATAAACACGGAGCAACTTTAAGTCATGTTGGTCAGGGTGGTGGATCTTCCGCGGCTCGTATGCATGGACCGGCCGACGGTGCCTTTGTAGGCCCCTATCTTTCTAAGTTCTTCAGAGATGAAGCTGCTAAGTCGAATTTAGACCTCCGCCTCAATACCAAACTTGTCAAACTCATAAAAGGAACGAACGGAGAAATTACCGGAGCTTTGGTTAAAGGCAAACATACTGGCATTTATCAGATTGATGCGAAAGCGGTCATCCTTGCGACTGGTGGTATTGGTGCCAATCCTGAGCTAATTCAGAAGCTTCGCCCGGATATTAGCCCTGAAGTAAAAACCTCTAACCAACCGGGCAGTCAGGGCGACGGTATCATCCTCGGCGAAAATGTCGGCGCTGCAGTTGTAGATGCGAAGGAAATTCAATTGAATCCGACCCTTCTTGTCGGCTCTCCGGTAATCGTTTCCGAGACGGTTCGAGGAGCAGGTGCTGTCTTTGTAAATAAAGAAGGCAAGCGTTTCATTAGCGAACTGACGACAAGGGATAAAACAAGTGCAGCGGTTTCGAAACAGACAGGAGGCGTTGCTTACGAAATCTTTGATCAAAAGGTTAGGGATAAAGTAAAGCAGACAGGCGCTGCATTTGAGCTTGGGCTTGCAAAAGAAGGTAGGACCTTGGAGGAACTCGGAAAAAACGCCGGAATTGATCCGAAGAATCTAGCAGCAACGATTGCCCAATACAATAAATATGCAGAAGCCGGTAACGATCCTGAATTCGGTCGTCCGAAGATCTCAGCGAAGGTGGATACTCCAAATTTCTATGCGATTGAAGTCACTCCCGCTATTCACTATTACATGGGCGGCTTGAAGATCAATCCTCAGGCCAAAGTAATCGATAAGAATGGCAAAGTTATCGAAGGTTTATTTGCCGCAGGTGAAGTGACCGGCGGTGTTCACGGAAAGAACAGACTCGGAGGCAACTCGATTTCCGAGACGATTACCTTCGGCAGAATTTCCGGAGAGGAAGCAGCAAAACGAATAGCTAATAACTAATCGATTATTGTTCCTAAGCAAGAGATGCCGGCGAAGTTTGCCGGCATTTTTGCGAGTAGCGGGTAAGAAGGCGGATCAGAGACGTGCCTCAAAAATACCCTAAGAGACACGAGGCGGTGCCGCACGCTTTCGGCACCGCACTTCAAACTTAGGCTTTAACTTTCATAGCCCCAAAGTCCGTAATGGAAGAAATGAAGCGGATCTTCGGAGAAGTACCGGCATCCTTATTGATGATCTGGGCCTTAGCGATCAAGGCTTTCTGAGCAGCGGTCGGATTGTCGTAGTCTACTAACTGCAAAGCCTTAGTCGAGCATACTTCAACGCAGGCAGGCAAGCGCCCTTGGGAAGTACGATGCGTGCACAGCGTGCAGTGCTCGGCTTTTCCGGGAATGCGCGTTGTCCAAGCTGTCGGACTGGCAGATCTGCCGCCGAGCGGCTTCAGATCGCCGAAGTAAGACTGCTTATTCGGATCGGAGAATTTAGGAGCACTGTACGGGCAGGCAGCTAAGCAGCCTTTGCAACCGATGCACTTTTTCTGGTCAATCAGAACTTCACCGTGCGGTCCGAAGTAAACGGCTTTTACAGGGCACACCTTCATGCAAGCTGGATTTTCGCAGTGCATGCAGGATACTCGGAAGTATTCGATGACTTCTTCAGCCGGATGCTCAAGTCTTTCCAAATGGTTCCACTTCACACCGGGCGCAACTTGGTTTTCTTCTTTACAAGCGACGAAGCAGGCGTGGCAGCCGACGCAGTCGTCAGCATTAACAATGATTCCATATTTGCTCATGACGATCTCCTTAGGCTTTCTTTTCAATACGGACGGGATTTTCGAAGTAGCTCGGATAACCGGACAGCGGGTCGCGATTGCCGCGGTTCATGAGTTTCTGGGTATTCTGGTTGTCGAGCCAGCCATATTGAGCGTCAATCGTGCCGACAGGAACTATCAGAGAAACCACTGCTTTAGCTTCTACAGGACCGCCATACGGGGAAGTGATGAGGATCGTATCGCCTTCCTTAATACCTCTGGCTTCCGCGTCTTTCGGATTGATGTTGACGTGCAGACAGTCTTCAATTTCCATCAGGTAGGGCTGGTCCGTACGCGTCTTGCTGTGCGTGATGTACGGTTTGCGTGAGCCGTTCATCAAGCGAAGATCAAAATCCTTGCTGAGCTCGGTCATCGGCTTGTAAACCGGAAGGCCGGGATAGCCGAATTTGGCGGCACGATCCGAGAAGAAGTCCAGCTTGCCGGAAAGAGTGTTGAAACCGGGTTTGCCGTCAGGACGGAGTCTTCCGTCTTCGTACTTCTTGAAGCCGGGCTTCGGTGCTGGGATGCGGCTGATCTGAGGCAATGCATTTCTAAACTTAACGAGGTCGCCGCCTTCGTACTGATGAAGGATGAAGTCGAGGGCTTTTTCGGGATCGCCGTCGAAGAAGTGTTCGGGTTTATCAACAATGCAGCCGAGTTCCAGAGCAATACGCCAGTCTTCTTTAGCTTCGCCGAGCGGTTTGATCGGTTTGCGAACGGCAATGTTAGGACCGTACCAGCCGAAGGGAGCATGGCGTTCATAGTTCATCGCAGCAGGAAGAATGATATCCATGTTTCGGTGGCTGTCTTTGCGGTGGAAGTAGTCCGTTGCGAATGCAAAGTCTAATTTCGAGAGGGCGTCGTTATAGACATCAGGCTGCGGCCAAATGTTGACGTTAAAGCCCCATCCGCAGAAGACTTTGACTTTACCGTCACGAACCCATTCAGGCAGGTTGTTCGGGCTTGTCTGATCCTGTAGGTCATGCCAGAGCGGAAGTTCGTCTTTATCTAAGCGGCGAGCTTTTACTTCAGGAGAGTTCCACCACTTCTTATCGGCCATAGCGGGGTGCAGACCGAATGCAGCCATGGACAAGCCTTTGGGAGGCTGACCGAAAGGAACGCCGCCAGGGATGTCGATATAGCCCATTAAAATTGGCAGTAGGAGCAGACCGCGAGTGTTATTCACACCGTTGGAGTTGTGAGACAGAGACTGAGTCGTCAGAGTGAAGGAGCCCGGGCCCTGAGCCCAGAGGCGAGCCGCGGCGACAATCTTGTCGGCCGGAACGCCGGTGATTTCCTGGGTTTTTTCGGGTGTGAACTGGTCAACGTACTTGGCGTACTCTTCGAAACCATGTGTCCACTGATCAATGAAGGGCTTATTAATAAGGTTTTCTTTGATCAGAACGCGGGCGATACCGGCAGCCAAAGCGGCATCCGTACCAATGGCAGGAGCCAAATGGATATCGGCAATTTCTGCGGCTTTGGTTCTTCTTGTATCAACTGTGATGATCTTGCAGCCGCGTGCTTTTGCAGCCTTTATGGCTTCCCACCAACCCAGGGGCTGAGCCCAAACGTTGGTGGCCATGATCATGTAAACCTTAGTATCTTTCGTCGGAGTTGCGCCGTTGTTCGGCTGTCCGAAGTTGAGCTGTTCTGCCATCATGCAGCCGGAGCGGCAAGCGGCGGAGGATTCTGTGGCCCAAGTGGGAGAGTCGAAATAGCGAGCCAAACGGTAAATAGAAGGTCTCGGTTCTTTCGGGTCGCCGGCATAGAACATGACAGATTCGGGGCCGTATTTCTTCTTGGCGGCGAGCATGTTGGCTGCAATCGTCTTGTAAGCTTCATCCCAGGTAATACGAACCCATCCCGGATCGGCAGCCCCTTTGGGAGCCGTGCGTTTCATCGGGTAAAGCAGACGATTCGGGTTATATAAGCGCTGCAGAGTGCTCATGCCTTTAGAGCAGAGCCAGTGACGCGGATTTTCTTTCCAGTTTTGGATACTGATGATGTTATTGCCTTGTGCTTGGAACTGAATTCCGCAGGAAGGTACATGGTTGCAAGAATCGCAAATGGCAAAGCCCGTCCATTCCTGAGGCTGGGGATTTGAAGCCTGTGCAAGAACGGAAGTAGCCGGAGAGACGGCCGGAAGAGCGGAGATTGCCTTGAGAATTTGCCTTCTTGAGAGTTTTTGCATAATTGTTTCTCCTTGGTCAGCATTGGGGTGCTTCTGAGTGAAATTTTGGAGGCTTTTCGCGTGTTTGAATAGAGGAGTTTTCCTGTCATATTTGATTAAAATTGACAAAAATCCTCATCAAAATTGATAACGATATGGCCCAAGACAGACCTACCAGCGAGTTGCTCAGATTTCTTGCCGAGTTCTATGACTCCCGCAACCTTATTTCCACGGCAAACCGTTTAGGCAAAGGTTCAGCAACGTGCTTTCGCCTCTTAGCGCAGGCTCGTGAAATTTTTGAAGATCCTTTGTTTGTGAAGAGCGGGCGTGCAATGATGCCGACACCGAAGATGGATTCATTGATCGGCGAAATCCAATCCATTTTGATGCGCATAGACCGTCTTCCGAGTCCGAAGGTCTTTTCGCCAAAGAATTTAACGCAGGATTTCCGTATTGGTTGTATTGATAATGCGGCTCTGAGATTCATAGTTCCGTCGCTTGCTAATCTGTTTGATCAGGCTCCGAATATTCGTCTGTCTATCATTTCGCTCCATGAGCATTTTCAGTGGGCGCTGGAGAAGGGCAACATTGATATTGTCATCTACGCACCGCCCAATTTGAAGTTAAGAGAATTAGGAAAGAAATTCCATTACGAGACGCTCTATAACACCGATCACTTATATGTGGTCAGGAATACTCATCCTTTGGCAGTCAAGCTGAGGGAAGGCAAGCAGCTTAAAAGGTCGGACTTAAAGAACTATCGTTTTATTGCGGTGAAGTACGGTTATTCGGAGGGAAAGATCACGACCGACTCCTCGGGGTTTGAAGAGGGGAGCAATATTGCCATTGATACCCCTTATCTCTTAACGGTTCCGCACATGCTCACGCAGTGCGATCTTATCGGACGTTTGCCGGAGTCCTCTGTGAGAGAACTTATCGGCAACCTGCCTCTGACCATTCTTCCGAAGAATCTAGTCGCAGATCCGGCGTGGACACCGGTATTTCTGTGGCATGACCGTACGCATTTTGATCCGGCGCATCAGTGGTTTCGCTCTGTTTTACTGCGCAGTCTCGAAGAGAAACGAGCTAAAAAACGCCGGAACAGAAAAAATAGCGAAGAGGATGAGGTCGGCCGCACCCAATAGAACGCTCGAAAAGAGTGAATCTATTGCCGAAAATCACAGGTAACTTTTGCTTCTCTGTTACAACCATAAAAGCTAACCTTCTGTAAAATCGAAACTTTTCACAAGAATAATTACTTTTGAGTCGCAAGGTGAATCAGTCATTACGTTTTGATAAGAAGGATCGAGATCTGCTCAGAAAAATTAATGAGGTCATCGATTCCGGCAATGTGTCTTCTGCTGAGCAGGAGACTTTTAGAACCGCTCTGCACCCGCACGGCATTCAAAACATGGTTAGCACCCATGAAGAACGGATGGCGATGGCTGAGGTTAACCTTTTGCAGCGTTTAAATGACGGGACAGGCGTAGAAGAAAGACTTTCGGCTCTGAAAACGCTTCATGATGAAGTGCTTTACAGCGCACAGACACCGTTCCGCTTTAACACTTCGCGCGTGCTTATTCAGCTCATGAAGGAGATTGTCCGCGCACGCGGCAATGAAGAAGAACAACTCCGTCTGATTCACGATTTCCAAAAAGTGGCGGCGGGTAACCCTCGTATCGTTCGAGCATTCCTTTCTAAATTCTTTCTGTTGGAGATGCCGGAAGAGTGGAATCAGAAAACGATGGACGACCATGTGCACGACGCCAATACCATGGGCCGAAAAAATCCGACCTATTTGGTGATGGACGCTCGTGTGAAAGGAATTCGCCGTCTGACGGTTGTCTATTACAACTTTGTTGATCCGAAAGTAGTCTACGAACTTTATGAAGCTGCTCATATCATGGGCATTTCGGTTCGGCTGGGTATTAAATTTAAAGCTTGTTTCCACGATCGTTATGTTGAATTCCTTTGGACGCCGAAGGGATTTACGGACACAAAGTCGGTTTTGGACTTTTTAAAAGAACCTGAAACCGGAGCCTTGATGCAGGAAGGCCGCTCAGTCGAAGACTGGGCCAAAGAAGAAGTCCTTCAGACCTTGGAAGTCTTTAATGCCAAGCACGCAGCAGAAATCGCGAAGGAATGGGGCATTGAGGTTCCCCTTCTGTCGGCAAAAGAATTTGAAGAGTACGTTGGCATGGGACAAACCACGCTGATTCGTCTTTCTGAATTTGTGCACTCCAAACTGCTTCCGCTTGTTGAGACAGAAGCTGATAAAGTTAAGCAGGAGCTCCTGAGCGCATCTCCTGAGGATCAAGGCGTTCTTCAGGAACGCCTGAATAAACTGGATGAATTGACTTCTGTTGTGCTTTACCAGCGTTGGCTCCGTCCGTCTCGAAATCCTGAAATTCCCTCGCTGTCTGAATCGGCGGATGATAACCGTCCGGATCTTCTTAAGGTTGACGTTCAGGGACTCCTGTCTCGTCTGATGCACATTCGTCCGTCGTCACGCATTACGCTTTTAACGGGCAAGCTGTCAGATGCGGATGTTTTAGAACTCCTTTGGCTCGGACAAGGTCGGATTTCGCATCTGGAAATCCTAAACATGAAAGAGCGTGAGCTCGGACGTGTAAAACACTTGAACGAGATCAATCAGCTGCAGCAGGCGATCAACCGACACAATGCGATTGAGCTCAAAAGAATTATCCAAGAAATGCACCAGCGTCTGGAGATTGCACAAAATCCCGAACGCAGCGCTCTCTTTAATGAGTTCCTCGAGAACATCCCGTGCATCTTGAGTTTCTATGCCAACCAGCCGCTCGGCAGCCGGTTTGGATCGGACTCCACGACCATCTTAGGTACACGATTCGGTATGGGCTTTGCCGTGCCCGATACGCTTCCGCGCAGCGCGCAAAAGATGATCGAGAAGGAAAGCGATGAGTCTTTCCAAATTCCTCTGCATGTTCCGGTTCAATGTATCGATGTTTATTCGGAGCCTGAGGAAGTTTCTCCATTTGTGAAATGGGTTCGCAAGAACTTGGGCTTCACAAAGTTCGGAATGAAACACTCAAGAGAATGGGTCGCGACCTACGCCAACGCAGAAGTCACAACGAATAACTGCAACGTGGTTTCTCTCGGCGGCATTACACGAGGCAATACTAACGGGCTTGTGGCTGACGAGAGTAAACAGAAAAAAGAAAAGACCGGTTTCTCTTATACCAATACGACGATCCTGAACATTATCAAGGTCACGATCGGTTTCCTGCCGGCGTTCCTCACTTTCATGCTCACTCAGAATTGGTGGGTGCTCGCTTGGTTCGGAGCTCTGATTTGGTTCAGCATTACCGGCATCCGCAATATTATTCAGGCGGTTATTGCTGGGGGCGGCTTCCAGAAGGGCGCGCGCATCGACTGGAAATCCTTGATTAATTGGTCTCGCGTCAGTGACTCATTGATGTACACCGGCATGTCGGTTGTGCTGCTCGAAGGCTTTACTCGTAATGTCCTTTTGGGGCATATTCTCGGGATCACAGTGGATAAGGCGCCTCTACTGGTGTTCTCGATCATTGCTTTGGCAAATGGTCTTTACATCTCTTCTCATAACATCTTCCGTGGATTTCCGAAGACCGCTGTTGTCGGAAACTTATTTCGAAGCATTTTGGCAATTCCGGTAGCCATGGTCTACAACGTGATCCTCGCGATGATTCTGCCGATCATTACCGGAATGCCTGCGGCCGCGATTTTGGTGCCGGCGGCAGCGATCGTGTCTAAGTTCGCTTCCGATACAGTGGCTGGAGTGATTGAGAGTGTGGCTGATCGCCGCAATAACTACCGCCTCCGCACATCTGACTTTCGTATGTCGGCCAAGGCGCTCTTCAGCTGCTTCGAGCGTATGGAACTGGCTTTTCCGAAGAACGATATCCTCTCCTTAATGTCTCGTCCAGCAGATTTCATTCGTGTGATTTCCGAGCGCTCTAAATCGATGGAAATCGAATGCATCGTGATTTCTCTCGATTTGATGTATATCTGGTACTACCAGCCTTGTGCACAACATGCCTTCCTGACGGAACTCAAGAGAATGTCTGCGGAAGAGCGTTTAGTTTTTGTTCGCTTCCAGAAATCTCTCACTGAGTACAAGGAAGTTTCAAGGTTGTTCTTAAGCGGAATGCTTGGTTCTAATTTCTCGAAGGCTTTGGCTTTCTACCTTGATAACTACAAAGCCTATCTCTCTGCGATTGAGGATATTTGTAGAAAGATTGAGGAGCGTTCTCCGGTCGAGTTTCAGGAGACCCACTTGAAAGCCAGTCCCCTCGTCCCAGCGGTAGTTTGGGTGAAGACTCAGGCCACAGCACTCGGAAGAAAATTCCGAGGAAAGAAAAAAGAATCTTTGGCGCAGGAAACGGTGGAGAAAACTACGACTGAAAACGTCTAACCGCAATTGAAGAAACGGTGGATCGGCGCATCTGTTTTTGAATGGATTCGCCGATTTTTCGTCTAAGAATTCTTACGTTTTTGTTGAAGACCTGAATCAATCGCATTAAGTCAGATTCAGTTTTCGACATAGATATTCAATAATATTTCATATCGATGTTGAATAATATTACATATGCATGTTGAGTATTATCCAATATGTAGCTTTGTCAACTAGAAAATAACGGTCAGATTTGCCAAATACTATGAGCAACAATACTTGGCGAAATAGGGAAGGCTTTCTCAGTCATACAAACAATAGATGCGTTTTCAGCAAGATCCGGAAGAAGATCCTCAGCTTTATTGAGCCATTTTGCATCATGAGTGTCGGGTGAAGTTTTAGACTTAATCTCCACGCAGCTGTACTTCCCATGGGCATGAATGATTAAGTCAATTTCCATTCCGGTGTTGTCACGGTAAAAATAAAAATTAGCTTCTTTCCCGTTGTGAGCCCAGCTTTTTTTAATTTCGTTAACGATGAAGTTCTCAAAAATATTTCCGGCCAAGTAAGAGTTACTTAACACTTTCCCATTTTGAAGATTAAGAAGATGGCAAACCAATCCAGTATCAGTGAAGTAGAGTTTGGGACTTTTCACTAATTGTTTTCCAACATTATGAGCATACGGACGCAGTAAATGAATAATGCCGGACGCTTCAGCAATTGATAGCCACCTTTTAACCGTGGGCTGTGATACTCCAACTTCCTTGGCTATCTCTTGAAGCCTGAGTTCTTGGCCAACTCGTCTGGCAATAGTGATTAGAAATTTTTCGAATTCATCAAACTTCTCTATGCCGGATAAGCTTCGGACGTCCCTTGAAAGGTACAAGTCTACTAATGATCTAAAAAAACAACTTCTCTCTGTTTCGGTCGCTTTCTTTAACTCCGGCCAAAATCCTTGGAAAACAGCATTCCAAGTATCAGCAGGATCAAGAATGGGGAGATTTGATGAAAGAGAAAAACTAGGAAGGTAAGGCTTTTGTTCCAGACCTTTCCCTGCAATTTCATAAATGGAAAAAGTCCACAATTCGAAATTCATTAGTCTGCCCGGCAAAGCATCCGACACCTGCGACATTAAAGATAGTTTTTGCGAACCGCTCAACCAATACAGGCCTTTTTCAGATCTTGAATCAACTGAAATTTTTAGAGCTTTAAAAATTTCCGGTACACGCTGAACTTGGTTAAAGAAACAAGGGGGAGGATTAAGCTGCAGGAATTGGAGCGGTGCGTTTTTAGCCGATTCCAGATTGTTAATATCGTCAAAACTTATGATGGTTCGCTTATCGGACGACAACTGTTTCAATAATGTACTTTTGCCAACCTGCCGCATTCCTGAAACCATAACGATCTTAAAGAATTTGGAGGCTTCTTCAATAACGGGCTGGATCGTGCGTGGTAGGTAATTCATAACAGGAGCTCCCTCATACTTATCAAAAGTATAAGTATTGGTGAAATTTTATTCAATGTCCGTATCAAATAATATTTAATATGAATGTTCAATAAAATTTGATATATATATCAAATAAAATGTGAACGACGTTTTCCTAATTCAAAAAAGCTTGCTAAACACCAAGGAGTCGAAAAATAGCCTCAAATCTACGGCTCAGAATCCGGGCACCGACTGCCTTTTCAAAGAAGCCTAGGAAAAAATATCTAACGCTCAGCTTATTAACCACACAGGTCAGGATTTCTGCCTAGTGGGTATTTTGTTTTTGGCTAAAAACCGCTAGAGTGTCGATCATAATTATTCACCCGACCAAAAGGCCCAACATGATCGACAAGGCAACCAGAGAGAAGATTATTTCCTTAATTCATCGGGAGGTTGTGCCGGCGCTGGGATGCACTGAACCGATTGCAGTATCACTGGCAGTTGCCAAAGCAACCGAGCTCTTAGGTATGCAGCCTGAAGAAATCAACCTTGGCCTTAGCGGGAACATCATTAAGAACGCAATGGGAGTCGGCATACCGGGAACCGGGATGATCGGGCTTCCGATCGCAATCGCCCTTGGAAGTCTCATTGGAAAATCCGAATACGGTCTCGAGGTCCTCAAAGAAGTCTCCCCAGAAGCTGTCGAAAGAGGAAAAGCTTTTATCGAGTCGGTTCCAATCAATATCAAACACTTGCCGGACTCTCCTTCTAACCTTCATGTTGACGTTGAGGTCCGAGCGCAAGGTCATTCGGCTAGGGCGGTTATTTCGCGAGAGCACACGCTCTTTGTCCTCTTGGAAAAAGACGATGAGGTGATTTTTGCGGAAGAAGAAGGTTCCGGGAACGGTGATGCTCAAGACGCAGATGATGTACAACTGAATTTCAGAATGGTTTTTGATTTTGCGACGACGGCTCCGTTAGAAGAAATCCGATTTATGAAAGAAGCTCAGAGACTTAACGAAGAGGCCGCGGAGTTCGCATTAAAAGGTGACTACGGTCATTCCCTTGGAGCAATGATCCGGAACAACGGAATGAAGTACATGGGCGATTCAACCCTGGCCCATATGGTTGAATTTACTTCGGCCGCATGTGATGCTCGCATGGGCGGAGCAACCGTTCCTGTGATGTCTAATTCCGGCAGCGGCAACCAAGGAATTACCGCGACTTTGCCGGTAGTTGTTTTCGCTAAAGATATGAACGCGAGCGAAGAGCAGATGATTCGGGCCTTGACACTTAGTCATTTGACCAGTGTCTACATCAAGCAAAGTCTTGGGCGCTTATCGGCCCTTTGCGGCTGTGTTGTAGCTTCGACCGGAGCATCTACTGCTATCACTTGGCTAATGGGCGGCGGATATGAAGACGCGTGTGCCGCCGTCAAAAATATGGTAGCTAACTTGTCAGGGATGCTTTGTGACGGAGCCAAGCCCGCCTGTTCCATGAAAATCTCTTCAGGTGTTTCTACTGCTCTGATGTCTGCGATGCTGGCGATGAACGGCCGCTGCGTATCTAGCATTGAGGGAATCGTCAGCGAAGATGTGGATCAGACGATTCACAATCTCACCTTAATCGGTAAGGAAGCGATGGTCGAGACGGACCGTCAGGTTCTCGAAATCATGACCCATAAATAGGGGATAAGAGCCAAGCTTGGAGTCGGTATTTCTCCCTCCAAGCTCTCATACATAAGAATTATTTGGCTTCTTGCAGTTTATTCAGTCTCTCGAGCGCCAAGTAGCTGAAGAAAGCTCCTGCCGGAATCAATGCTTTGTCATTGAAGTCAAAATACGGGCTGTGAAGAGCTTCTTTGTGTTCCGAGTCTTTCACTCCGATAAAGAAGAAACAGCCCGGCAAAACCTTTTGATAGGAACTGAAGTCCTCACTGATCATGTAAGGCTCGGCAAGTTCAATGACATTTTGAGCACCGAAACAACGATCTGCCGCTTCCTTTGCATCTTTTGTGAGTTCGGGATCATTATTGACGGCAGAAACGCGGCGTTCATAGACAGTTTCTGCTTTGATGCCGTAGGCCGCGGCGATGCCTTGAGAGCGCCGTGTCAGCTCTTCCTCAATTGTGTCTCGAATGGATTCGTCAAAGGTTCGAACCGTGCCGATCATTTTTACAGAGTCGGAAATGATGTTGTAAGCGCGTGATCCTTCGGTATTAAAACTGCAAACAGAAACAACAGCGGATTTAAGCGGATCCAATGTGCGCGAAACTAAGCTCTGCAGAGCGTTATAAATTTCTGTGGCAACCGGCAGCGGGTCTTTGCCGAAATTCGGACGTGCACCGTGTGTCCCTACACCGACGACGCGAATGGAAAACAGATCGCAGGCAGCCATGGTCGGACCGGCTTTGAAAGCGATCGTTCCGACATCTAAGGAAGGTTCGTTGTGCGCGCCGTAGATCTCTTTAACGCCGTATTTTTGGAAAACGCCGGAGTCAATGACGCTTTGAGCGCCGGCAACATTTTCTTCGTCTGCTTGGAAGATGCAAAGAATTCTTCCGGGGAAATCACGATGTTTGACCAGATAGATAATGGCAGCGATCAGCCAAGTCTGGTGGCCGTCGTGTCCGCATGAGTGGGCATTTCCGTTTTTGGAAGCCCATTCGCATCCGGATTTTTCTTCGATCGGGAGGGCATCGATATCGGCTCTAAGAGCCACCGTTGCTCCGGGCCTATTGCCTTCGATCAAAAGGAATCCGCTTCCGGGAGAGGTTTCTGTATCTAATCCCGAAATTCCGAATTGTTCAAGAATGGATTTGATGCGGGCAAGCGTGCCTCGTGTGTTGAAACCGACTTCGGGATTTTCGTGGACGGTTTTGCGGAAGGAGATCAAACGAGATTCGTATTGTTGAAGCTCCTGACGAATGCTTTCTGGATCTATTGTGTTTTTCATTTTCAGCTGAGATAGCTTTATTAAATAAAGCGTCATTCTCGGAAGGTCGAGGCCGATAGTCAAGAGCACGACTAATTGTTGAATTAAAAGAGCTGATGAAAATGTCTAACTTCAATGTTTCTGTGCAGAAGTTGTGTGTTGATTGCCTATCACTTTTGGTTTGATGTTTCTGGAGAGAAAAAGTGAAAAGGGAAAAAAACGCCGTGAAATCAGATCAATTTGGAAGAAAAAACTAATCGAAAATACTCATTCGCTTGTTGTTTCAAAAAAGAAATTCTTCAACTTGTGAAAGATAAAATCAAAGAAGAAGAAAAACTTTATTGCCTTGAGCCTGATGGGGACGAGTCTTTTGTAGAGGGTGTAGTTGGAACATTCGAGAAGTTTTTCCTCCTTCATAGGTTTTGCCTGTGAGGCTAATTGATGAAACAAACCTTAAATCTCAAATAAAGGAGGGTGCCTTTAGAGCGCCGGAATGATGTTTACTTCGATGTATTGGTATCTTTTCATCTGCCTTTTATTCTTCGGAATAGGCGACTTCCTTGGCGTTGCCACAAAAGCCAAGGTTTCTGCAGTGTTCGTGAGCTTAATGCTCTTTTTAATCGCTTTCATGGCCGGGTGGATTCCTCCCGACATCATTAAGAAAGCCGGCTTGGATCAGATCGCTAAATGGTCTGTGATTCTGCTCGTGTTCTCCATGGGAACTACCATTAACATGCGTGAGCTGATTGCCGAATGGCGCACGGTTGTGACGGCCCTTTTGGCAATGGGCGTCATTATGCTCGGCGCATTTTTGATGATGCCGTTTATCGGTTACGAAAACACTATGGTCAGCGTGCCTATCGTGACCGGCGGTATCGTTGCAACTCAGATCATGACAAGCGGAGCGATGGAACATGGTTTTGCTCTGGCGGCAGCATTGGGTACGATCGTTTTCGCAGTGCAGAAATTCATCGGTACTCCGTTAGCCAGTTACTTCGGACTCAAAGAAGCTCGTTTCTTAATCGATGAATACCGCAAAACCGGTGTCGTACCACAAGATACTTATGCACCTAAGAAAGAATCGGCTGCCGGTCCCACTTTCTTTGAAGGTCACAAGAAGTACTACGGCCAGTTCACTTGTTTAGCGATTACAGCGCTTTTCTCTTGGATCGCCTTTGTAATCGGCAAATGGACAGGCCTTTCTGCAACAATTTGGGCCTTGATCTTGGGCGCTGCTGTCGGCAGTACCGGTTATCTGCCTCGCAATATTCTGAAGCACGCCAATGCCGGCGGTTTACTGAACTGCGCTGTTTTCTGTGCCATTATCCCGTCGCTTGCCACGATTAAACCGGAAAATCTCTTGACCCTGTCTTACTCAATCTGCGTGATTTTCGCGATTTCGATCTTCTGCATCATCGTGTTCTTCAAGTACCTTCCCTTGTGGAAGATCATCGGTTCCAAGAACGTTGCCGTCGGCGTTGCTGCCTGCCAGTTAATTGGTTTCCCGGCTACCTACTTGGTCGTTAATGAAATTATTAACGCCGTTGCCGAAACTGAGGAAGAAAAGAAGATTATTCATGAACGCTTAATGGCGAAATACCTCGTTGCAGGCTTCGTGACCGTGACAACCTTCTCCGTGATCGTTGCCGGCATCTTTGTGAAGTTCATCTGATCCCGATTTCAAGGTTAGGAAAGAAAACATGATTAAATTTGATCCTCAAAATTATCCCTATCCGTCCAAACGCAACGTGGTCTATGCTCGCAACGGCATGTGCAACGCTGGGAATCCGCACGCTGCATCCGCTGGTCTTCAGACTCTTCTGAAAGGCGGCAATGCAGTGGACGCAGCTATCGCAATGGCCAGCGCTATGCCGGTTGTGGAGCCAACCGGCAACGGTTTGGGTGCCGACTGCTTCGTAATCCTTTGGTATGAAGGAAAAATGTACGGCCTGAACGCTTCGGGTCCCGCTCCTAAGTCTCTTTCCGTTGCTGCACTAAAGGACAGAGGATTTGAAAAAATTCCTTCTTACGGCGTTGAACCGATTGATGTTCCGGGTGCGGTTGCAGGCTGGATGACGCTTCATGAACGCTTCGGCAAACTTCCTTTGGAAGAAGTGATGGCACCTGCCATTCGCTACGCAGAGGAAGGCTATCCGGTGACTCCGAATATTTCTCGTCTCTGGCAGGAAGCTTTCGAAAACTATTCCAAATATCGTGATCGTCCTGAATTCCAGGGCTGGTTTGATACATTTGCACCCAACAACACTTGGCTCAAACCCGGCGAGATGTTCCGCTGCCCGGATATGGCTAAGACATTGAAAGAAATCGCTGCTACCAAGGGCGAAGCTTTCTACCGCGGAGCCATTGCCGAAAAGATTGATGCTTTCTTTAAGAAGCACAACGGCTTCTTAACCAAGGAAGACCTGGCTGCTTTCAAACCTGAGTGGGTTGATCCGATCAGCGTGAACTATCACGGGGTGGATGTATGGGAGCTGCCGCCTAACGGGCACGGTATTACCGTTCTGATGGCCTTGCAGATTCTTAAAGATATGAATCTTGCTGAAAGAGATTGTGCCGACACAATGCACAAGCAGATCGAAGCAATGAAACTCGCGATGGTAGATACAGCTGAATACGTCGCGGAACCTTCTTTCATGAGAGTTTCTGTTGATCAGCTTTTAAGCGAAGACTATGCTGCCAAACGCCGCGCATTGATTAACGATAAAGCCATCATGCCGGAACCGGGCGATCCAGGATGCCCGTCTACCGTTTACTTCTGCTGTGCAGACGCAGACGGCAACATGGTGAGCTTTATCCAGTCCAATTTCCGCGGATTCGGCTCCGGCATCGTTGTTCCGGGCACCGGCATTTCTTTGAATGACCGTGCAGAGAATTTTAAATTTGACGAAAACCATGCTAATGCGTTGACGGGAGGCAAACGTCCGTACCACACCATTATTCCGGGATTCCTGACTCAAGACGGAAAACCATTAGGACCGTTCGGAATTATGGGCGGATGGATGCAGCCCCAGGCTCATGTTCAGGTGGTTATGAATATGATTGATTGGCACCTGAACCCTCAGCAAGCGCTTGATGCGCCACGCTGGCAGTGGGTCGGTGGTAAGAAAGTCGAAGTGGAGCAAGAAACTCCCAACTACATCATTCGCCAGCTTCAGCGAATGGGACACCAAATCGTCGTCCAACCTGATCCTTATCATATGGGTCGTGGTCAGGTCATTCTTAGAGATGAAAACGGCGTGCTTTGCGGCGCAACCGAGAAGCGTACCGACGGACAGATCATGTCCTACTAATCAACAAAGGTCTCGATGCCAAGGCGTCGGGACCATTGATTCAGGATCCGGTTCTTTAGCGAGGCCCGGTTTCTGTTTGAAGATTAGATAATTAATTTAACGTGACCGTGTGCGTTTAAACGATATCGGCGCTCGGTTCCGTCAGACAGGTTTGACACCTTGAATACATAGGCTTCTGGATCTTTCGCTTCCGGCAGATGCTGAAGGGCTTTTTCGATAGCAGCTTCAATTGAACGGACACCGGAGACTTTAACGGTTCCGATGATATCTCCGTTTTCCTTGAAAACTTCAACCTGATCGATACTTTCGAAATCTAATCTATTGTTTGGCATGACTCTCACTCCCAGCCGAGTATTTAGCAGGAGAATTATCAGGCTCTGCGGACAACAATCTGAGTAATCTAACCAATTGTGAGCAGGAAGCTGTCAGGACGGCTTTCTTATGAGAAGTGATTACCGAGAATATAAGTGAAAAGGCCGCCTGATGAAACCGGCGGCCTATAACTCATAAGCCTACTTATTGCTCAGAAGCGGCGCCTTCACCGGCGATTCTTCCGAATGTGAAGATATCTGCAATAGCATTTCCGCCAATACGGTTGCTTCCGTGGATACCGCCTGTGACTTCACCGGCAGCATACAGACCCGGAATCACATTTCCGTCGCGGTCCAGTACTTGAGCTTTCGTATTGATCTTGGCCCCGCCCATTGTGTGATGACGGCACATACCGATCGGACCCGCATAGAACGGGGCTTTTACGATCTTGTGACTCAGCATAATCGGGGTACGGCCGAGAGGATCTTTTTTGGAATCAACCATTGCGTTGTATTCATTGATGGTCGCGACCATAACTTCCGGCGGTACTTTGATGAGTTTGGCGAGTTCTTCAATCGTGTCTGCTTTGAACAAGGTGCCGTTTTCCAGAGCACGATGGTTCATCTCGTTGTAATACTCGTTGTTCTTATCGAAGCCGTCTGTATCGCATACCGGGAAGACCGTTTGATCGGTTTGAGCCAAAGTGGCGTCACGAATTACGTCACGGCGAGCATCTTCGGCAACATATCTCTTTCCTTCCTTGTTGAGGAAGATGGTGTATTCGATAGCTTGGAAAATATCAGCGGTGTGTTTGTAGCCGGGAGCAGTCCACGGAATGCACTGGATGTAATCCAAACCAACGGCTAAACCTCCGATACCTTGGATATATTTGAGTACTTCACCGGTAGAGCCTGGCTGGTTCGTTGTGTTGAGTTTTGTCAGACGCGGGTCAAAGTAAGAGCACATTGTCGGGTTTGCAGCGAAACCGCCTGCTGCGGCAACGACAGCCTTGTTGGCTTTCCAAAACTCTTTCTTGCCGTCTTTGAATTCAACTTCAACGCCTAAGACACGGCCGGAGTCTGGTTTTTCACGAATGATCCCGACGACTTTGTGGTTAGTCAGAACCGGAAGGCCGATCCTGTTGGCGTAGTTCATGCAGGCTTTGATGTAGTCTCCGCCGCTCTGACCGACAGGATTGCGGCAACGAGGCCACAGGCCGCCATAGATTTGGTAGATGCCGGGTTTGAACTGCACGCCGACTTTCTTAAGCCATTCGACGCTTTGAGGAACGTTTTCGCACAATGTGGCGACAAGAGCAGGGTCGGCGCGGAAATCGCCCGCAGCCATCGTTTGTTTGGTATGGAGCTGAGGAGAGTCCTCAATGCCTGCTTTCTTGTAATCTGCTTCTACGGCCGCATTCAAGCCGCCTCCGCTAACCATAGTATTGCCGCCTGGAATGGAAAGTTTTTCCAGAACGACAGCATTTGCGCCTTTTTCCTTGGCGACGATGCCGGCAGAAAGACCGGCACCGCCGGAGCCGATGACAATGACGTCATAGGTTTTATCCCAAGTGGTGGGCGTCGAGCAGGGATTTGCTGCATGAGCGAATGTGGAAATGGAGGCGGCAGCAGAGGCTGCACCCCCAACAAGAAATGATCTTCTGTTGAGTGTCATCCTATTCTCCTCGGAAGTAGGTGATTTCAGTCTACGCTTTCATACAAAAGAGACAATTAGGGTTAAGTCCCTTGCGTGCTAACGAATTTGGGTATTTATTTTTTGAACAAAAATAGATAATTAAGACAAATTGTTAGTCAAAATTTCATTTGACGGTGAAATAGCCCTGTAAAAGCATTTACTTTTGCTTCAATAAAGAAAAAAGTGAGTTTTGATGGTTGAATTTTTAAATCCCCCTAATTTTCTTTTTAGGACTAGATAAAAACACGGAGATCTCAGATTTTTTAGTCAGTTTTAAAATGGCTGAGCAATCAACCTCATTATTTCTACTAAAAATTAAGGCTCAAATGTCCAAGGCACTCCACATTCATTCAAAAGACAACACCGCTGTCTGTACCTCAGAAGTCAAAGCTGGAGAAGAAGTCGAAGTCATTGATTCCGATGGTTCCAGAAGCTTCATCAATGCAGTAAGTTCCATTCCTTTTTGCAACAAGATCGCGTTAATCGATATCCAAGAAGGAGAAGAAATTTTTAAATATGGCGAAGTTATCGGCAAAGCGATTGCGTTCATTCCTAAAGGAACTTTGGTGAATCATCTCAATATCGCGAGCCAGCCGCGTTCCTACGCTGAAGAGTACGTATTAAAAGGAAAATACAAATGAAATTTTTAGGCTTCAAACGAAAAGACGGCTCTGTCGGTGTACGTAATCACGTTCTCATTCTTCCTTCCTGCGCGTGCGCGTCAGAAACTTGCCGTGTGGTTGCTTCTCAAGTTCTAGGGACTAAAAACGTCATTATCAATGTCGGCTGCTCTGATGTCACAGCAAATACAGAAATGACTCAGCGAGTGCTGACAGGATTTGCGCTAAACGCTAATGTTTTCGGAGTTGTCGTTATTGGACTTGGATGTGAAACTGTCGGGCATCGAGAGCTCGCAGAAAAAATCCGCATGTTGTCCGATAAACCGGTCGTTTCTTTCGGAATTCAAGAAGAAGGCGGAACCATCAAAACAGCAGCTCTTGCCGTTGAGGCGGCTCGGAAAATGGTTGAAGAGGCAAGCAAGCTGCAAAAAGTAGAGTGTGATGCTTCAGATCTTTTTGTTGCGATCGAATGCGGCGGATCGGATGCAACCAGTGGGATTGCGTCCAATCCGGCAGTCGGGAGTATGGCCGACAAAATCTATGATCTTGGCGGCACAACGATGATGAGCGAAACCGTTGAGTTCATAGGCGCTGAGCATGTTCTCGCCAAACGCGGGGAAACACCCGAGATTCATGATCAGATTATTCGTATCTGTGAAGAGTATGAAAAACATCTCGCCCTAGCTGGGCAAGATTGCCGATCCGGCCAGCCTACGCCCGGTAACAAAGTTGGCGGTTTGTCGACAATCGAAGAAAAAAGTCTCGGTTGTATCCATAAGGGAGGAACTCGTCCGGTTTCCGAGGTTCTCCAAGAAGCAGCGAGGCCAACTAAGAAAGGTGCTCTCATTATGGATACGCCAGGGTATGACATTTCTTCTGTCACGAGTATGGTCGCCGGGGGCGCGACGATTGTGGTCTTCACAACCGGCCGAGGCACTCCGACCGGCCATGCGCTAGCTCCAGTAATTAAAGTTACTGGAAATCCATTGACTGCGGAAAGAATGAAAGACAATATGGATATTGATGTTTCCGGTATTTTGGAGGGAGAAGAAACGATTAACCAGGCCGGGGAGAGAATCCTGAAAGAAGTGTTGGAAGTCGCCGGCGGCAAGGTAACAAAAGCAGAGGCTTTAGGCTTTTCTGATATCGCTGTTGATCATGTTTGCCGTTATATCTAATTTTGCAAAAAACATGGACGACTAAAAAATGCGCCCGGCAAGTTGCCGGGCGTCTGATTAGTAAATGAGGTTATTGATTGACAGTTTCAGGCTGATCCCAGACTTTGATTTCCGACAGTTTTCCTGTGTATTTAGTTACGCTGACAAGACCTGAAGAGGCAACATTGCCGCAAGCTAAATCAGATGTAGGAATATCCATAGTCAATGTATTGGAGTTGCCATGAATGTCCAATAAAGTGCCGTCAGTCATCTTGACGGGCTCATACCAGGCACCGTGATGAACAACAACCGTATCTTTTCTGATTCTGTCCGTGACATAAGCACCGGCTAGTAGCGCACCGCGGTCATTTTTAACCAGAACGATATCTCCGTCTTCAATACCGAGTGATTTTGCGTTTTCCGGATTGATCCAGATCGGTTCGCGCTTCAAAATATTTGCAAAATCATGGCTGGAAGTACCGTCAAGCTGGCTGTGCATACGATAGCGACTCTTACAGGCCATATATGCAAGCGGATATTTCTTGTTAGGTGTATTGAGGCCTTCGGTCGGCTCTAAATAACTCGGATGACCTAAACAGCTCTTGTAACCGTAACTTGCTATCTTGGGACTGTAAATCTGAATTAAGCCGCTTTCCGTACCAAGAGAATTTCTCTTCGGGTCCTTGCGGAAATTAGCGAATGCAACATAGTCTCTTTCCTGCGGACGCACGTCATAGAGGAAGTAGCCTTTCTTCCAGAAGTTTTCAAAGGATGGCAGCTTGACTCCCATCTGTGCTCCGAACTTCCTGGACTGCTCGTAAATGAACTTAATCCAATCCATTTCGCTTCTTCCCTCTGTGAATTGGTCTCCGCACCCCATTCGTTTGGCTAATTCACTGAAGATCCAATAGTCGGGCTTAGATTCATATTGAGGCTCGATTGCCTGCTGCATCGCAACGATACCGTCATTGGAATAAGTTCCGATATTGGTAATATCGTTGTGTTCGAACTGGGTTGCAGCGGGTAAGACAATGTCCGCATGGCGAGCAGTAGCAGTCCAGCACGTGTCTGTTACTACGACAGTCTCAGGAATCTTCCATGCTTCCAGCAGTTGATTTGTCGAAGGCTGATGAGCGAAGGGGTTGCCGCCGGCCCACATTACCATCTTAACTTCAGGATAAGTGACCTTTGTTCCGTTGAAGTCGATCGTTTTTCCTGGATGCAGGAAGCAGTCTACAAAGCGGGCGACAGGGATTACCTTGCTGCCTTTCCAGGCCTTGTTGTAAGGAAGGACAGGTTCGACCGAAGCAGGCACGCCTCCGACAAAAGGACCGTAAGCAGCAGGGGATCCTCCGCTTGAATATTGATAATTTGTCCCTATCCCGCCTCCAGGCAATCCGATCTGTCCTAAGGCTGATGCTAAGGCAAAACCCATCCAATGGGGCTGTTCGCCGTATTGAATGCGCTGAATCCCCCAGCCCATCATGATCATAGTGCGGTTTTCTTGAAGCTCGTGTGCTAAAGATTTGATTCTTGATTCAGGGACACCTGTCACTTTGGATGCCCAAGCAGGAGTTTTCTCAATACCGTCAGTTTTACCCATGACGTACGCATTGAATTCTTTCCAACCGGAGGTGTACTTATTGATGAAGTTGTGATCACATTTCCCGGTCTTTTCCAGCTCGTGGATCATGCCTAGCATCAATGCACAGTCAGTACCCGGAATCGGTGCAATCCATTCACTGTTGAGATATTCTGCGGTGTCTGTAGCAATAGGGTTGATGGAGATGGTTTTGATGCCGGAATCTTTGAGGGCTCTAAAGTAACCGGCAGCGTTATGCAGAGTAGTTACCCAATCAATATCATCTGTGACGAGGGGGTCTGCTCCCCAAAGGACAACACGTTTACTGTTTTTAAGAACATTATCCCAGCTCGTGGAGGTGGGGTCCGACATGCCGACCACATAGGGCAAGATACGGCCAATGGCTGCCGTTGAATAGCTGTTAGTGGTTTGGATGAATCCGCCGCAAAGGTTGAGTAAGCGCTGCTGCAAATTTATGGCCGCATTGACCTTACCGCTGGACATCCAACCGTAAGAACGACCGAACATCGCGCTCGGGCCGAAATCAGCGTAAATACGTTTCATCTCATTGGCGACCAAATCTAACGCTTGATCCCAAGAAACTCTTACCCAGCGGTCAGTGCCGCGTTTTTCTCGAGAGGCGGGACCATCTTTTAAGTAACTTTCCCTGACCATCGGATAATGGATTCTTGAGGCAGAATAAGGCAAATTGCAAAGACCGTTAATATTCGGAGAAGGCGCGTAGTCGTACTCAAACGGGTGAAGTGCCACCATTTTTCCGCCGCGAATCTGAGGACGGACGATGCCCCAGTGGCATGCCGTAATGCATGATCCTTCGTTTAGCGGAGATTTTCCGAGAGAGAAAGTCTCTGTTAGGCTAAGGTCAGGAAGCGGCTCCGGCAATGCTGGGTATTTGGCAGCGCTTTTAGCTCCAGCAGGATAATCTTTAAATTTTTCTGAAACACTGGGTTTTTCTTGTGCCGACACAGTGTTGGAAAGGGCTGCGGCACCTGAAGCCGCGGCTATGGCAAGAAAAGAACGTCTAGAAATAGAAGTCATAAATTGTGTCCTCTAAAGGGAGAGGTCTCATTTTTTGGGGAGAGACTTCCGTAAATGATAAAGATTCTTAACTAAAGTTGCCTTGGGGTTCCCCTTAATTTTTGAATAGCTTTTCACCCAAAAATTAGGCATTTTGTCTATAAAAACAAGAAGTTCTTGGCGTTAATTTTCATTATTAGCGGGTGTTGATTCTCGGCTCATCGTTTATTACAAAACTAATTGAGAAAAAAGCTCTCTGAGATGAATTGATCTTAGAGAGCTCAATTAGAAAAATATATTTTTTCTTAATCAATAGCTAAAGCGCCTTGATTGTTTTGGGTTTCTTCTACAGCTTTATCTTCTGCAAAATAACTATTAATTGAAGAAATAACTTCAGAAGTGTGCGCTTGAGGCTTTGTTATAAACGAAACGCTAACGAAAATAATCAAAGAAATAAGCATCGAGCAGAGTGCACCCGAAAATCCGAACGGCGAGACTTTGAAGATAAAAGTCATAGATACCATGCAGATTTCACCGATAACGATCGAAGCGATGGCTCCTTCGCGGGTTGCTTTCTTCCAGTACAAACCGCCGATAACGGCCGGAACAAGGACGGCAACTCCGCCGTTAGAAAGTACCAACAGATCAGCGAGGGCTGTTGGGCGAGTTAATGCAAAAACAACCGATGCCAAACCGATAATCAAAACACCGATCTTTGCGACGTTGTAGAGCGTGTTTTCATTGGCCTTTTTGTTCACGAATTTTTTGTAGATATCGGTCGCGACCATTGTAGAAGTTGCGTGCAGCTGAGAATCTCCGGTGGACATGGCTGCTGCGAGAGCTCCGCTGATGATTAGTGCAGCAAATACAGCAGGAGTGTATTTAAGCAGCAGTTCCGGGAAAATCGTATCCGGGGCTGCGATATCAGGCATTAAAAGTCGGCCGATCATCCCGACGCAAGGCGTAAATACGTAAATCATCGTCAGATAGATAGACGAGAAGACGGCTGACCATTTCATGACGTTAAGATTTTTTCCGGCGAAAAAGCGCAAGGTGACCTGCGGGAACATCATCATGCCGAATGTAATGACGATCCAGCGAGAAACCCAGTCCTGAGCGGTTACGACGCCGTTTGGCCCCGGCATTGTGAAGAGTTCCGGCGTATGAGAGAACGCTGCTTGGTAGGCATCTGCAACGGATGGGAAATTTGCAAGGATAACCCAAAGCGAACCGCCGAGTAGGCCGGCGAACATAAATACCCCTTGAGCGGCGTCGGTGATGGCAACACCTTTCATCCCGCCTAACCAGACCAATACGATCATGATGGCAAAGAAAATCAATGCTCCAACGGTGTAGCTCAGCATGCCTCCGGAGATCGTTTGGAAAATGTAGCTGCATCCAATGGCTTGAATCGCCACATACGGGATGGTAAAGATCATCGTGATGAGCGTTACAAGAATGCCTACGGTTTTCGATTGATATACGTCAGAGGCGTAGTCTGATACAGACAAATAACCGTAACGCTTGCCTAAATACCAAAAGCGCCGCCCCCAAACCCAGAAGAGGACGCCCGGAAGAACTGTCCATAATCCGTTGCACCACCAGCCGATACCGTTTTTGTAGGCGAATCCGCCGGCTCCCATAAAGGCATAAGCACTATGGTAGGTTGCTGAGAATGTCAGTGTCAGAATGAAAATGCCAAGCCCACCGCCTGTGGCAAAGTCCTTGATGTTTTTCTTATCTTTTTTGGAGGCATAAAGCGCAATACCTAAAAGTACGGCGATATAGACGGCTAAAATCACTAATCCGATATTCATTTGGACCTCCTACAGTTCAGGCCGCTGCACGGGCACGATGGGTTTTTGGTCCTGCCGACAATCCCACGCTTTGAGTTTGTAGGCAGCAATAATGAAGTCGGCAATCATGACTAAGAACCAGAATTCAAGCCAAATGTACATGGTTGGCCAGCCCAATAAGAGCGGATGTTCTACGCAATAGTCGTTAAACCAAAAGACAATCGGCGGATTGACCATAAGGACGCTGACGATCAAAACTGCATAGAAAAGCTTGTGTCCGAGAGATTTCATAACGTTCTCCTTGGATCAAGCGTTTTGAAGCTGCTCAACGACAGCGATCAAGTTCTTTACTAAATGGTTGTGATAGATCTGTCCGCGGCGAGCGTCGGATTTAGAAGGTTCACCCGTACAACCGCCGGATTTTTTCGCTGCTGCTTTCGCGTGTTCAAGCGTACTCGGGACATAACAAAGTGTGTCATGTTCGTAAGTCGGATCGACAGAATAAAGAGGAGTATCTTTGATCGGATTGTCTATCGCTTTTTCTAAATGAACCATGTCCGGATAGCGAGCCATCATATGAGAAGTTTCTACTTCTTCGGCGTGTCCGACCGGACCGAAGCCCAGTTCCTTCACAATATCCTTGCTCATGTAAGCCGGATCAAAAATCTTGACGGTGCAGCCAAGCTTGCTCTGAGCTTTCTGTGCGCAGATCTGCATCCAAACAACGTTCACGATGCGATGACCGTTGATCAGAATAATCTTATTCAGACCGTGAGCATTCAAGGATTCGATGATGTCGTAGGTCAATTCAGACAGTACCTCAGGTCGGATTGTGACGGTCCCCGGTAGTACCATGTGATGCGGGCTCCAGCCGAACCAAACGGGCGGAGTCAGGACTGCACCGGTTTTCTCAGCAGCTTCTTCAGCTATTGTCATGGCAACATAGGTGTCTGTGCCCAGAGGGAGGTGGTAACTGTGCTGTTCGACACTTCCGATCGGGACAATTGCTACGCCTTTTGATTTGACGATAGCCTCTTTTGCTTCTTCCCAGCTTTTGGTTTGCAGCCAAGCGCTCATTTTTGTCTCCTAGGTTTGAGTTTTTCTTATTAATAATTTAATGAAGGGAAACAGTAAATTAAGAGGTACTGATAGCTTTTTTGCGTGACATACAAAGAGTTAATCAGCAGTAATTAAAGTGTGAACATGTTCACGGACAACCTCCTCAAATATCCCGCTTCCTAATGGCCAAATAACCTCTGTACATGTAAAGGTGTAATTTTTGTTAAACTCACCCGACTTTTGAAATCCCTAATGGAATGATCAGGATATTTTGAAAGTATTTGAGACAAATGCTTTGGCTTAGGTTTCCCATCTATCTGCCTCGTTAAATTGATATTTGTCTCTGGGATGAACCGATCACAATTGGAAAAATAATGGAATTTTTACAGCCAATTTTGGCATTTATAGCGCTTTTGATTATATGGCTAAGACCCAAAGCAGAGAATTGGGCTTTTACTGCTATGTGGCTTGGCTGGCTTCTTATGATTTACCTATATGTCGGGCATACATCCGGTGCTCTGTTAGGCAACATGAATCTGTAGGAGACATCGAACGTCGGAAAACAAAAATATTTCTTTAGATACCTCAAGAGGCACTTTCTTCTATTTCTTTCTCTGCACTGCTGCAGCCATTGTTTTCTCTTTCCGTCATATCGCTCCACACTTAGCCCGAGATTTGGATCAAGGCTTTGGCTTAATGGTCCTTGGTGTTCATACATATTTTTGGGCTGAGGTTGTTTTTTGGGCCCTCATTATTCTCCTCGGAGTCATGTTCTTTTTTGCACCTAGAGTATTAGGTCCGGCGAGCGAAAACGGTAATAATTGGCGCACCCTGAATTGCTGGGGCTAATGGCTAGTCCTTGAATATCTATTCAAACCTGCACATACTCACCTCCCTTTTTTGTGGGGGGGGGTGAGTAGGAGAGAAATTCACAATTTGATGACTATCGGAGAAGTCGCCGGATCATTCGGAGTT
>ENA-UOJR01000357-UOJR01000357.1-human-gut-metagenome-genome-assembly--contig:-C115P-NODE-357-length-66072-cov-194.853886_pt1 | contig 66072 bp, 65 predicted proteins | sample MGYA00242354_ERZ723901 | MGnify/ENA metagenome assembly ERZ723901
TTTGAGGAAGTGAAGTAAGTTGCAATAGGTGATTTTATAGAAAAAAGAGGCGTGTAATCCATTAAGTTGCACGCCTCTTGTGTTTTTGAATTTCAAGTCAATCTTATATACTTATTTTTCAGTTTGAGGATTAATGACAATGCGCCAATAGCCACCAAAGTCCGCACCTTCACGAGATAAGATACCCATAGACCGCAATTTTGCAATTTGTTTTTCTACGGCACGAGAACTTATACCAATCTTGTAAGCCATAGTTTCGGCTGACATAGGAGGATCGGAAATGACGAAATCGATAATCTTCTGTGCTGTCTTTCCTATGTTTTTAGGGGCATCTGTGCTCTCTCCGAACCTTGTCTCCGAACTTTTGTCGTTTACACCGAACATTTTCGCATTTACACCGAACTTTTCGACCGAACTTTCTTCGTTTGCAGGATACTTTTTGAGGGGACTGTTTACCCTTTCGGCCACTTCTTCTACGGGTATTCTTTCGTTCTTTCCCCAATTCAGATTATAGAATGTAGTGAAGAAAGAAGATGCTTCCGTATTGGCAAAAGCCGACACGGATTTAAGCCATGACTTCACTTTCTTACGTTCCAACATTTCCTTGAAATCATAAGCTGAACATTCCGTTATCAATGTATTGTTGCGTATCTGCATCGTTTTCTTTTTGTTGTTCGGGATAACTCTCTAATATAGTTTACAAAAGTAAGGATAAAACCGAGGAATTGGTTAACCCCCCTCGTTCCCTTTTGATTTTCATGCATTTACATTACGTAGTTTATAACAGTTATTTTATCTTTTCTTTATAACACTATTCACTACCCGTATAGAGGAAACCAGTTTATTGGTGGAAGTAAATACGTCCACATTCCACACATGGGATGAACGCCCTTTATGAACGATGGTTGCCACTGCCCTTACGGTATCTCCTTCGTGTGCAGAAGAAATATGATTTCCGCTGACTTGCATTCCCACGACAATCTCATCAGGTTCGCAGATAATCATGGAGCCGAGCCCGGCAACGGTTTCTGCCAAGGCAAGGGTGGCACCGCCATGCAGAATGCCGAAGGGTTGGCGGGTACGGTAGTCGACCGGCATGGTTGCTTCTACGCGCTCATCCGAAGCGTATGTGTATTGAATGCCCAAGTTTCCCATCAATGCGTGTCGTGCCCGTTCGTTCAGTAAATCAAGAGGCACCTCTGCTGCACGCACTTCTGCCAATATTAGTTTTTCTACGGCCAGGGCCACTCCATCTTCTTCATTCGATGCGGTCACATAGTCTACACAGACCTTTACAGAATCTTGTGAATGTCCCATAGCTACCCCCATGCCGGCCAATTGGAGCATGGTCACATCGCATACGCCATCTCCAACGGCAATGACTTCTTCCCGTGTTACTCCCAAATGCTCTAATAGGGCGCCTAACGTATTCGCTTTATTGACTCCGCAGGGCACCACCTCTAAAAAGTAAGGCTCGGAACGGAAAGCATCCAGAGTACCTGCCAGGCGTTTTTCCCAATGTTGTTCCAGCCCTATCAGAGCTTTTTCCTTGTCACTCACCAGCATGCACTTGCAAGGTGCGAAGTCTATGGCAGTAGAGAATTCATCTTCCTTGATTATCTTCAAATTGTTTAGCAGGGCTTCATTCTTTATATATTCATTGTCCGGACTATCCGTAATGAGGGTATCATCGTGGTAGGTGAAGATGGCAAAGCCGTTCTTGCGGGCTTTCTTTTCCAGATAAGGCAGCATTTCCGGATTGATGCGTCGTTCAAACAATATTTCTCCGTTCTGTGCTTTTATTATCTGGCAACCGTTATAGGAGAGAACAAACCCTCCATAATTGCCGAGTTCGAGGGTTTTGGCCAGTGGCATCAATCCATAAGTCGGCCTACCGGATGCCAAAACTATGCGCACTCCCATTTGCTGGACCTTTAGCAGAGCAGCTAATGTCCTTTTACTAATTTCTCTTTCATCATTGAGTAGCGTTCCATCTACATCAAGAACCAATAACTTATATTTCATGGCAACTCGATTTTGGGGTTATTATGTTACAAAGTTAAAAAAATGACTGTTAAAACGGTAATATTCGTTTTATTGTTTACTGAAACTTCTTTTATTTATCCTATCTTTGTCCACGTTTTGTTCCGCGTTCTCTATCCGGAGAAGCGGATGAAAAGGGAATCGGGTGAAAGTCCCGAACAGTCCCGCTGCTGTGAGTTCCATGCTCGGTGTATCATACTTGTGCCACTGTTCTTCGGGAAGAACGGGAAGGCGATGTACCGGGAACGAGTCAGAAGACCTGCAAAACAAAGTCGAAAAATTGTCCATTCGAGGAAAGTGGGCAGTGCGCAAATGGTTTAAGATAATCTTCATTTATTCTATGTCAGGAAGGACTAAGGTATTACTGGTCTGTGCTGTTTCATTGGGTGCAAGTATACTCCGGCTCTCTGCCCAGGAGGTGGGGGGAGATACGATTACGGGGAAAGTGCATCAGATAGAGAAAGTGACAGTGACAGCACGCAGGTCGCCCAATAAAGTGACTTCTGCCGTACCCATACAGACGATGTCACGGCAGGATATCAGCCAGCTGGGAATACAGAATATGGCAGATGCTGTACGCCGTTTTGCCGGAGCCAATGTAAAGGACTATGGAGGCATTGGAGGACTGAAAACGGTTTCCATACGCAATATGGGAGCAGCCCATACAGCTGTCAGTTATGACGGGGTGGCGGTGAGTAATTGTCAGGCAGGGCAGATAGATATCGGGCGTTTTTCGCTGGACAATGTTTCCATGCTTTCGCTCGCCATCGGGCAGTCGGAGGACTTGTTGCAGTCCGCCCGCTTGTATGCGTCGGCCGGTGTGCTGGGCATAGAGACGGAAAAACCTCATTTTGATGACGGGCGCAATGCCGCTTTTCAGGCACGGGTGCGCGGAGGGTCGTTCGGCATGGTCAGCCCCTCGCTGCGCTGGTGGCAGAAACTGGGCTGCCGTACACGCGTGGCGGTAGATGCCGGTTATATGAGGGCAGACGGTAATTACCCTTTCACGCTGGTCAATGGGAAATACGTGACGGAAGAGAAACGTAACAACTCCGGCATCTATTCCTGGCAGGGCGAAGCTACCTTTTATCATACTTTCAAGGATGACAGCGAACTGGATGTGAAGGGTTATTACTTCTATTCCCGCCGGGGACTTCCAGGGGCGGTTACGCTCTATAATCCCCTTTCCGATGAAACGCTTTGGGATGAGAATACTTTTGTGCAGGCACGTTATAGGAAGCATTTTTCGCCCCGGTGGAGTTTGCAGGCACAGGCAAAGTATAATCATGGCTGGAACCAATATAAGGATGAGGGCAAGGAATATGCCGACGGATATTATCGGGAAAATCACCGGCAAGACGAATATTATATTTCCGCGACCGTTCTCTACCGTCCTTTGGAAGCTTTGACCCTTTCGTTGGCGCAGGATGGGGTGATAAACAAGTTGCGCAACAGTTTGCCGGAATGTCCTTTCCCTACAAGATATACTTCCATCAGTGCCTTCAATGCACGCTACCGGCAAGGATGGCTCACGGCCACGGCTTCGCTGGTGCATACTGCCACTTCGGAGCATGCCGAGAAAGGTACGGTCCCCGATGACTTCCATCGCTTTGCCCCTTCTTTATCAGTCAGTATGCAGCCTTGGCAGGACGAGTCGCTGTATTTCCGGTTGATGTATAAGAGTACGTTCCGTCTGCCCACTTTCAACGACCTCTATTACTACCGGCTGGGCAACCGTAATCTGCGACCCGAGAAGGCAGACGAATATAATGTCGGTATCACATGGAGCAAATCCGGATTGTCTGTGTTCGACTATATCTCCGTTACGCTCGACGGTTACTATAATGATGTGACGGATAAGATTGTGGCTTTTCCCACCACCTATGCGTGGAAGATGGCGAACTACGGCAAGGTGCATGCCGCAGGTGTGGATGCCACTTTGGCGGCAACCGTTCCATTGACGGAGAAAATAAGACTGATTATGTCGGGCGGATATACATGGCAAAAGGCCATTGACCTGACCGATTCCGACGCGAAGAACTATAAGGACCAATTGCCTTATACTCCTCTTCATAGCGGAAACGCGTCCGCCATTGTAGAAACGCCGTGGGTGAATGTGGGCTACTCGGCGGTAGGAGTGGGAAAGCGTTACTATTTGTCGCAGAACATTCCGGAGAATGAGATTGAGGGCTATCTGGAGCATACGATGAGCCTCTCTCATGAGTTTGCTTTGGGCGGTTGCCGGCTTCTGTTGCAGGCCGAGATTATAAATCTGACCGATGAACAGTATGACGTGATAAAATATTATCCTATGCCGGGTCGTTCGTGGCGGTTGACGGGTACTTTCAAGTTTTGAATAATCTATTTATGAACAACAAAAACTAATTATAAACAATAACAACTGTGATTATGAAAGTAAGAAGTTTATTATTCGGTATGCTCTGCATGCTTGCTTTGGGTGCCTCTTTGGCATCTTGTAGTGACGACGATGACGATTCTCTGGATGACGGCGGGTCGAAGGTGACACTGCCGCAGACGCGTGTTTATATTCTGAATGAGGGTGGTTGGGGAGCTAATAACGCAAGACTTGCCTTTTATGCACCCAATAAGGATGCGGATTTCATCAGTGATATTTACCAGACTCAAAACAACGCCAAGTTGGGTGACCTTGGTCAGAGTATGATTGAGTATGAAGATGAAATATATATAGCTGTAAGTGGTTCCAATTATCTGACTAAGCTGAATGCTGCGGGTGTGGAGTTGAAACGTGTTTCGTTTGTAGACGACAACGACCTCAGTGCAGGCATTCGTTATATCGATGCTGAGGATGGATATATCTATGCTTCCTTCTACGGAGGAGCTGTAGCTAAAATCAATGCGAAAACGTTGGAGGTAGTGGATAAATTGACCGGACTTGGCGACAATCTGGAAGGTGTGGCAATCTGCGAGGATATGCTTTATGTGGCGAATAGCTGTACTGCTGATTGGAGCACTTATCACAATGACGTAAAGGTGATAGATTTGCGTACTTTCAAGTTGAAAGAGACGTTGACGGTAGGTTTGAACCCCAATGCTTTGGTTGAAGAGGATGATAAGGTTTTTTTGATTTCATGGGGTAATTATGTTGATATTGGCTATTCATTACAGATGATAGACCCTGCTGCCAACAATAAGGTGACGGAATTAGGCAGTGCCACCCGTATGTGTGCTACTGATGATATTCTCTATTTGACTTATTCAAATTACACCAATCCTACCGCTTCTTTTTTTACTTATAATATAAAGACTGGAAAGATGGATGAAGCTTCTTTCTTGAAGGATATACCGGAAAAGTTGAAAACTTCTACGATTTATATGTTGGAAGTAAATGATAATAACGGTGATTTCTATATTGGTACTTCTGAATATACCACGAACGGCACCATTTATCGTTTCAAGAAAGACGGTACCTTTATAGAGCAGTTCGATGCAGGAGGTATGAATCCTAATTCTGCTATCTTCTTCAATTAATATCAATGAAAAGAAATAGTTTACTTATCTGTCTGTTCGCAGTCCTGTTTCTTTCCTCCTGCGGAGGAAGGGGCAAGACTGCCTCTGCTTTGGCCAACGGTGACACCATTCCCTTACGTTATGCAGAGAATCTTACCTTAGTGTCCTATCCCGGCTATACCCTTGCCACCTTGCGCAATCCTTGGGATACGTTGCACACGCTACATACCTATATACTGGTCCCGAAAGACCGCGAACTCCCGGCACATCTTCCGGCAGGTACTGTGGTACGTACCCCGCTCTCCAAATCAGTCATCTACTCTTCCGTCCACTGCGGACTGATGGATAATCTGGGTGTGTTTGGTAGCATCGGCGGTGTCTGCGACTTGAAGTACATCAAACTGCCCACCGTTCACGAAGCCTGCCGCCGGGGCACCATCGCCGATTGTGGCGACGGTATGAATCCCGATATGGAGCGCATCATCGACCTGCATCCCGATGCCATCCTTCTGTCTCCGTTCGAGAACAGTGGCGGTTATGGCCGTATCGAGAAACTGGATATTCCCATCATCGAATGTGCCGACTACATGGAAACCTCCGCTTTGGGACGTGCCGAGTGGATGCGTTTCTACGGACTGCTCTTCGGGGTTGCGCCACAAGCCGACAACCTTTTTGCTGAAGTGGACAGTTGTTACCAACGCCTCAAGATGCGTGCGCAACTTTCATCCACCTCGTTCTCCGTTGTCAGTGAGTTGAAAAGCGGCTCGGCATGGTACGTGCCGGGAGGGCGTAGCACCATAGGAAGGCTTTTTCAGGATGCTTGCGGGCGTTACGCTTTTGCCGACGATACCCACAGCGGCTCTGTTCCTCTGGCTTTCGAGACCGTTTTCGACAAGGCGGGCGATGCCGACGTCTGGCTGGTGAAGTACAACCGTGACCGCGACATGAGCTATGCTGATTTGGAGGCGGATTATATCGGCTACACCGGTTTCAAGGCTTTCAAGACCCGGAATGTCTATGGTTGTAATACGGCGAAAGTTCCTTTCTACGAGGAGGCTCCGTTCCGTCCCGATTATTTGTTATCCGACCTGATACAGATTCTGCATCCCGAAATAGGAGATTTGGGAGGCTTGCGCTATTTTTGCAGACTGAAGGAGTGATGAACACAGAGATACGGAACTTTTGTGAAAGTAATAGAAAACTCTGTGCCTCCGTGTCTCTGTGTGCTAAATAATGTAACTATGAGTAAAGGCTGGAAATATGGTATCGGGTTGGGAGTAGTAATCTTATTGCTTTTTGCGGGCAATCTGCTGGTAGGGTCGGTTTCGATTCCGCCTGCCGATGTTTTCCGTATCCTGCTCGGTGGAGAGGGGGAGAAGGCAAGCTGGAGCTTCATCCTTTGGGAATCCCGTTTGCCCCAAGCGCTGACGGCGCTGCTTTGCGGTGGCGCATTGGCTGTCTGCGGACTGATGTTGCAGACGGCTTTCAAGAATCCGCTGGCAGGACCATCCATTCTGGGCATCAACGCCGGGGCAAGTCTGGGAGTGGCCTTCGTCATGCTGCTGTTTGGCGGTAGCATCACGGCAGGGGCGTTCAGTCTGTCCGGCTTCTTCTCCGTACTGCTTGGCGCATTTATCGGAGCCATGCTGATTATGGCACTTATCCTTTTCTTTTCCACGCTGATAAAGAGCAATATCATGCTGCTGATAACGGGTATCATGATAGGCTACATCGCTTCTTCGGCCATTGCCCTGCTGAACTTCTTTGCTACGGCAGAGGGGGTGCAGTCCTATATGATATGGGGGCTGGGCAACTTCGGTGGAGTTTCCCTACAGCAGATGCCGGCCTTTGCGCTGGTCACCATTGTGGGACTGTTCGGCTCATTATTGTTGATAAAGCCCCTGAACGCCTTGTTGCTGGGAGAGCGCTATGCCGAAAATCTAGGTGTCAATATCCGCCGTGTGCGCAACTGGCTTTTGATTATCACCGGGCTCTTGACGGCTGTCACCACCGCTTTCTGTGGTCCGGTCGCCTTTATTGGCCTGGCCGTGCCGCATGTGGCCCGCATGATATTGGGGACAACCAATCACAATTCCCTATTGCCGGTCACCATCCTGAGTGGCGGTGCAGTGGCACTGCTTTGCAATCTGATTTGCGTCTTGCCCGGCGAAGCGGGTATTATTCCCTTGAATGCCGTCACGCCCATTATCGGTGCGCCGGTCATCATCTACGTTATTCTGAGCCAGCGGAAGCCCCAACAATTCAACTAAGCTATTGCCGACAGCTTGACAAGTTTTTGCCTTACTATTGGCAAGACTTTGCCACCGCGTTGGCAAACTTTTGCCATAGGCATGGCAACGTTTTGCCAAACCTATGGCAATGTCTTGGCAAAATTTCTCTCTGATTATCAACGTGCTACTTTTTTTGTATTTTTCTCTCCATTCTATAGGGTTTTATCTTCCTCACCGCTCTTATTAATAGAAACCCCTTAAAAACATGCCTTATGAAAAACTTTGTAGGATTTACACTTGGGTGTTTGTTTGCATTCTTATCTTCGGGTATCACCCCGTTGATGGCGCAGGACGCGGCAGTGAACGAGCTCGTCATCACCGGTACGGTCAAGAACAAGGACAGCAGGAAGAAACTCGAAAACGTGAACGTCTCTGTTGTCGGCAACAATATCGGAACGGTGACCAATGCCGACGGCACATTCTCCTTGAAAGTAGCGGAAGCGGAAGCTTTCCGTGGACTGGAAGTCTCCCATATCGGCTATCTCACTACACACCTCTCTCTGGAAGAACTTGAAAAAACGGGCGAGCTGACCATCTGGATGATACCGGCCCCCAATCTTTTGAGCGAGATTGTGGTCTATGGCAATAATCCCCGCGTCATAGTGGAAGAGGCCATCAAGAAAATTCCAGTAAATTATTCTGGCAATGACAACATGCTGACCGCCTTCTATCGGGAAACCGTGCAGAAGCGCCGCCGCTATATCAGCGTGTCCGAGGCAGTGATGGATGTCTATAAGACGGATTATAACTCCCGCGATGTAGACCGCGACAAGGTGCAGCTGCTGAAAGGCCGCCGCCTGCTGAGCCAAAAGCAGAGTGACACGCTGGCTGTGAAAGTGGTGGGAGGTCCCAATTTGTCCCTTTATCTGGACATTGTGAAGAATGGCGATGCGCTGTTGAGCACGGACAATCTGGACTATTATGAATTCCGTATGGAGGACCCCGTCAATTTGGATAACCGCATGCAGTATGTGGTCAGCTTCCGTCCGCGGGTCAGCCTGATGTATGCCTTGTTCATCGGGAAACTGTATATAGACTACGAACGGCTTTCCTTTACACGTGCCGAGTTTGGCCTGGACATGGCAAATCGGGTGAAGGCAGTGGAGGCCATTCTGCATAAGAAGCCCGTCGGCTTACGGTTCCGCCCGCAGGAAGTCACCTATCTGGTGACCTACAAGCAGCAGGGGGCCAAGACTTACCTGAACTATATACGGAATGTCATCCGCTTTAAATGCGACTGGAAAAAAAGGCTGTTCTCCTCCAGCTACACCGCTTTCTCTGAAATGGTGGTGACCGACAGGACGGAAAGCCCTCTCTCCGGCATCTCCAACAAGAACACCTTCAAACGGAAGCAGGTATTCTACGACCTGGTGGATGAGTACTGGAACGAAGACTTCTGGAGGAACTACAATATCATAGAACCTACGGAATCCCTGGAGAATGCAGTCAGCAAATTGCGGAAACAATCCAATTGATTATCTGATAGTTTTCCTTATATTTGGAGCAACCGAGAAAAAACACCGTGTATGCTGGACGAACTGATGATACTGGCCAGAATAAAGGAGGGCGATATAAAGGCGTTCGAAGGAATCTTCCGCCGGTATTATTCCCCTCTTTGCTGGTATGCTGCGGGCATCACGGGTGATACGGCGTCTGCCGAGGAAATTGTGGAGGAGCTGTTCTACGTGCTGTGGAAGAACCGGGAGCGGTTACAAGTATTCCAGTCCGTGAAAAGCTATCTCTACCGTTCTGTGAGGAATGAAGCCGTGCAGTTTTGTGAGCATCAGGAGGTCAAGGAGCGCTATCGGGCATCTGTCCGTACGGAGTCCGGGCCGGGCTATTCGTCCGACCCCCACGCGCATTTGGAATACGAGGAACTTCAGACCCTCATCCGGCATACGCTCGACAAGCAGCCCCGGCGCCGGCAGCAGATTTTCAGGATGCACCGCATGGAGGGGAAGAAATATGCAGAGATTGCCTTGTCGCTTTCGTTGTCCGTCAAGACGGTGGAAGCGGAAATGACCAAGGTACTCCGAACCTTACGAAATGAAATTGATAATTATATCCGGACACAATGATGGAAGTAGATAAAAAGAAGACAAGGACCGACGAGGCATGGGTACGGCTTTATGCCCGCTTCGAAACGGACTGCCTGCTGCCGGCAGATGCGGAACACGCTTCGGCAACGCACCGCAGGCTTTACCTCAAGTGGGGGAGCGTTTCGGCAGCCGTGATTGCCGGAATCGTATGTTTTGCCGCATGGTGGGCCGTACCGGAACAAGGTGGGGACAGTCGTAGCTTGCTGACGGAGGAGAACCGGGAGAAGCCCACACTGGTCAAGACCCTTGAAGACGGTTCGGTGGTATATCTGGCGCAGGAAAGCACGCTGAAGTATCCCGAACATTTTGCGGAAGACAAGCGGGAAGTGAACCTGCAGGGTGAAGCCTTCTTCGATGTGGCAAAGAAACCCGAGCAGGCTTTTACGATTGAGACGGCGAGGGTGCGTGTGGAGGTACTGGGCACGGCTTTCAATGTCAGGAGCAATGAAGGGCTCCCCTTCAGCTTGTCCGTGAAGCGCGGGAAGGTGAAGGTGCTGCTGAAACAAGAGGAACAGACGGTCTTTGTAGAGGCGGGAGAAACGGTTATCTTGCAGGGGGGCAGTCTGCTCGTCAGCGAGACGGAGAATCCGGAGCTCTTTGACCGCTACACCAGCAACATCCGTTTCAAGGACGAGTGCCTGGAGGATGTGCTGCGTGCCATCAATAAGGAGTCTGCCGGCTGGCAGATAGAAGCCGCGTCGCCAACCCTGGGCAAACGGCGGCTGACGGTCGAATTTTCGAATAACTCCCCGGAGTCTGTGGCCGAGCTGATATGCTGGACGTTCGACTTGAAGTGTACACGTCAGGGCAATAGACTGATATTGTCGGAACAATGAATTCAATGAAATGCTTCATTCTCCATTTGCCACTCTTCATTTTCTTCCTGGCAGGCAGTGCAAGAGCGGACGGAGGCGATGTGCTGGACCGCATCGTCCGGCTGCCTGGAATGAAGGGAACGGTTTATGCGCTGTTGGGGAAAGTCTCGGAGCAGTCCGGCTATCTGTTTATCTATGATAGTAAGGTCATCCATAACGACTCAGTGGTGAGGGTCAGGAAGCAGGAGTGTTCCGTGAGGCAGGCCATTCATAGGATAACCGGCAGCCGGAACCTCGAATTGAAGGTATTAGGCAACCATATATTGATAACACGGGCGGCAGAAAGGAAGAGTATGGAAGAAACGGTACCCCTGCCGCCCCGACCGGCATATTCCACCATTGCCGGAATCCTGCTGGACAAGGAGACGGGAGAGCCCGTCGTCAGTGCGTCGGTCATCGCACAAGGAACCTCACTGGGTAACATTACCAACCAGAACGGTGAATTCCGGCTCAACCTGCCCGACTCGTTGAGGCGCTGCATGCTCTCCTTCTCCCATCTGGGTTATGTGGGGCAAACGGTGGAAGCCTCTGCTTTGGAAGGACGCAGCAATGTCCTGAGCCTTGAGCCGAAAGTCATTTCCTTGCAAGAAGTGCTTATCCGCTTGGTGGAGCCTAAAAAGCTGCTTCGCGAGATGATAGAGCACCGGGATAGGAACTGCTCCACTTCTCCGGTCTATCTGACCACCTTCTACCGGGAAGGTGTACAACTGAAGAACAAGTTCCAGAGCCTGACGGAGGCCGTTTTCAAGGTCTACAAATCACCGACGATGGAACCCGGACAGAAAGACCAGGTGAAACTGCTCAAGATGAGCAAGATAGATAACCGGGAGCAGACGGACAGTGTGCTTGCCAAAATCAGCTCCGGGGTGGAGGCATGTCTGCAGTTGGACATCATGAAGAATCTTCCAGACTTCCTCTTGCTGGAATCCGGCGAGGAACTTTATACCTATACTTCGGGCGACATCGTATCGGTGGACGACCGTACTGCCAACGTCGTCTATTTTGAGCAGAAACGTGGGGTAAAGGAGCCTTTGTTCTGCGGAGAACTCTATATAGACTCGGAGAACAGCGCCTTGCTGCGTGCCCGCTTCGAAATTCATCCCCGGTATGTGAAGGCCGCCACACGGCTTTTCGTGATACGCCAGGCTCCGAAAATCAGGCTGACAACGGAGAAACTTGTCTATACCGTCTCATACAAACCCTGGAACGGTACCTATTATGTCCACCACATCCGTGGCGACCTTTACTTCAAGATGAAGAGAAAACGCATGCTCTTCAGTAATCCCACTCTGTATACCTGGTTCGAGATGGTGACCTGCCGGATTGACGGGGAGAACGTGACGCGCTTCCCGCGTGCGGAACGGTTGCCGGTGCATACCGTCTTCTCTGAAACCGACTTCAAGTATGACGCCGATTTCTGGGGCGACTTCAATGTGATTCCGCTGGAAGAGGAGCTTGGAAAGATTATCGAGAAGGTCTCCCTGAAGATAGAGCAGACGGAAGCTCCGTAAACATGGCCCTCAATCGTTTGCGGTGGGTAGGTTGTATATTCTACACTAAAATTATCTCTATTTTGTTTTTTTATTGTAATTTTGTCCCCGGTATTAGTTTAAATTTAAAGATTGTAACTATGAGATTACCTGAGGACCCGGTGATGCTGTACAGCTTCATCAACATGAAACTGCGTGATTTCTATCCTTCGCTGGACGCGCTCTGCGAGGATATGAACGTAGAGAAAGAGGACATTGTACGAAAATTGAAGCTCGTGGGATTTGAGTATAATCCTGCAAAGAACAGATTTTGGTAAATAATGTTTCTGTATAAAACAACTCCCGTTGCTTGTTGTTGTAAAGCGCAAGTTAACGGGAGTTGTTTTGTTATGGAACTATGGGATAAGGCAGAACGTCTTTGGACGAGGGTCAAGAACTGGAAAACAGTACGCGGCTGGCACATCTGGAAGTTGAAGCTGGTGGATGCCCGGTTGTATTTCGTCAGCATGTTCGTCGGTTTGCTGACGGGACTGGTCGCTGTGCCCTATCACTATCTTCTCTATTATCTGTTCCACCTCCGCAGTGGTTTCTTCGCTTCGCATCCGGCCTGGTACTGGCACATTCCACTCTTTCTGTTTTCTTGGGGCATTCTCGTCTTCGTCATGTGGCTCGTGGGGAAAATGCCGCTTATCGGCGGGGGAGGTATTCCGCAGACACGCGGCGTGATTAACGGGCGCATCACTTACCGGCATCCTTTCATCGAGATGGTATCCAAGTTTGTAGGGGGCATTCTGTCCTTCTCGGCGGGGTTGTCTTTGGGGCGCGAAGGGCCTTCCGTGCAGATAGGCTCTTATGTGGGTAGCCTGGTATCCCGCTGGACTCATATCCTGAAAGGCGAACAGAAACAGTTGCTGGCAGCCGGGGCGGGAGCGGGGCTCGCTGCGGCTTTTGCAGCGCCACTGGCTTCCTCGCTCATTGTAATAGAATCCATTGAACGCTTCGATGCCCCTAAGACGGCCATCACTACCTTGCTGGCGGGTGTTGTGGCAGGAGCCGTGGCAAGCATGGTCTTTCCTGTGAATCCTTACCATCTGATAGAAGTAACGGAACCGGTTTTCGCCTTCTTTGTCCAGATGAAGTATTTCTTGATATTGGCGGTGATTGTCTCCGTATGCGGGAAGTTCTACTCCTCCACCATGAATGCTTTCAGGCATGTGTATGCCAAAGTCAATTCTCCGGCGTATGTCAAGATGTTCTATCTGGTGCTGGTGGCCTACATCATTTCGCTGATGCAGGTCAATCTGACTGGAGGCGGGGAGCAGTTTCTGCTGGCCCAGGCACAGAACGGCAGTACGCAGATTATGTGGGTGACGGCTGTCATGTTGCTGCATTTCGTCTTTTCCGTTTTCTCTGTCTCTTCCGGATTGCCGGGCGGCAGTTTCATTCCGACGCTGGTTACGGGAGGGTTGTTGGGACAGATTGTCGGTCTGGTAGGAGTGAGGTACGGTGTCATCGGGCAAGAGAATGTCAGTTATATCATGCTTGTTTCCATGTCGGCTTTTCTGGTGGCCGTGGTCCGTACACCGCTCACGGCCATTGTGCTGATTACGGAGATTACGGGGCATTTTGAGGTCTTTTACCCTTCGGTGGTTGTTGGTGGGTTGACCTACTATTTTACGGAACTTCTGCAAATGAAGCCTTCCAACGTCTCCCTCTATGAAGATATGATTCATGCTCCCGATTTTAAAGAAGAGAAACGCTATACGCTTTCAGTGGAGATTATGACGGATTCTTATCTGGACGGGAAACTGGTGGACGAACTGTCCCTGCCGGAGCGTTGCGTCATTATCAATGTACATCGGGATGGAAAAAATCTGGTCCCCGCAGGAACTCGTTTGATTCCGGGGGACCAGGTACAGATTGAGATGGACTCGCAGGACATAGAGAAACTCTATGAACCGCTTGTCAGTATGGCGAATATCTATTAAGCCAGATTGCCTATCTCGTCCAGATTCTTCTGGATGTCGGCATCCGTCAGCTCGTAATTCACTAAATCGCCGGACAAATACTTGTCGTAGGATGCCATGTCGATAAGTCCGTGACCGGAAAGGTTGAACAGAATCACCTTCTCTTCACCCGTTTCCTTGCATTTGTTTGCTTCGCGGATGGTGGCGGCAATGGCATGGCAGGACTCGGGGGCGGGGATGATGCCCTCTGCTTGCGCAAACAGACAACCGGCGTCGAATGATTCGAGCTGCTTGATGTCCACCGCTTCCATATAACCGTCTTTCAGCAGTTGTGATACGATGACACCTGCACCGTGATAGCGTAGGCCGCCGGCATGGATATTGGCAGGGGCAAAGTTGTGTCCCAGTGTAAACATGGGCAGCAACGGAGTGTATCCGGCCTCGTCTCCGAAGTCGTATTGGAATTTGCCGCGTGTCAGCTTCGGACATGAAGCAGGTTCGGCGGCGACAAAGCGTGTTTTCTTTCCTTCGAGGATGTTGTGGCGCATGAAGGGGAAGGCGATACCACCAAAGTTGGAACCTCCTCCGAAGCAAGCGATGACGGTGTCGGGGTATTCACCCGCCATTTCCATCTGCTTTTCGGCTTCCAGTCCGATGACGGTCTGATGCAGGGCCACGTGGCTCAATACGGAGCCGAGGGTATATTTGCAGTTGGGAGTGGTCTGTGCCAGCTCTATGGCTTCGGAAATGGCTGTTCCCAGTGAGCCCTGATAGTTGGGATGGGCGGTCAGTATATCTTTTCCGGCGCGGGTAGACATGGAGGGAGACGGGGTAACCTGCGCACCGAATGTCTGCATGATGCTGCGGCGGTAGGGCTTTTGCTCGTAACTGATTTTTACCTGATAGACAGCGGCTTCCAGTCCGAAGAGGCGGGCGGCATATGCCAGGGAAGCTCCCCATTGTCCGGCACCGGTTTCGGTGGTCACGTTAGTCACTCCCTCCTGCTTGCAATAGTATGCCTGCGGGATGGCGGAGTTCAGCTTGTGCGAGCCCATCGGGCTGACGCTCTCGTTCTTGAAGTAGATATGTGCCGGTGTGCCGAGCGCTTTCTCCAATCCATAAGCGCGCACCAGCGGAGTGCTGCGGTAGTATTTGTACATTTCGCGGACCTCTTCGGGGATTTCAATCCACGTGTCGGTCTGATTCAGTTCCTGGCGGCAGAGTTCCTCGGCAAAGATGGGATACAAGTCTTCTGCTTTCAGCGGTTGCTTGGTGCCGGGGTGAAGCGGTGGCATGGGCTTGTTCACCATATCGGCTTGTATGTTATACCAGTACTGTGGGATTTCCTCTTCCGGGAGAATGAATCTTTTCTTTTTGTTGCTCATAGTGGTTAAAATTATTAATAATTCAATGCCCAAATGTAGCTATTATTTTTGAACCAATTTCTTTTTCCTTTTGTTTTTTGTATATCAAGGTATATTTGTCTAAGTTTGCCGCGTTTCATTAATCGATGCATTTATGAAGATTTATCATAAATTCCTTTTGTATCAAAATAAATGGATTCACCCTTACGTACGGATGACAGTGGGAGTAATGACTTCCATCACTTATTTGGCCTCCATCCTGCTGATTGTCGGCGTGGTCTATGAGCATGGCTTTACGATTTCAGAGGTCGAGGCGCATCAGCTCCAACGCTTGTACCATGGGGTGTGGATTGTTTTTCTGGTAGATGTCACCCTTCGCATTTTGCTGGAATACAAGGATACCCGGCGCACCTTCAGTAAGCTCACCTGGATACTGACCATTCTGCTCTATCTGACCCTTATCCCGGTCATTTTCCATCGTCCGGAGGAGGAGGGCGCCATCTTGCAGTTCTGGGAATTTCTGCATGGCAAGGCCTATCATCTTGTCCTGCTGCTGGTGTTTTCCTTTTTCAGCCTTTCCAACGGGCTGGTACGGTTGTTGGGGCGGCGTACGAACCCTTCGCTTATTCTGGCTGCAAGTTTCCTGATAATCATAATGATAGGCACGGGGCTGTTGATGTTGCCGCGCTGCACGACGAACGGCATATCGTGGGTCGACTCGCTGTTCATATCCACCAGTGCGGTGTGCGTCACGGGGCTGACGTCTGTCGATGTGGCGTCCACTTTTACCCCGACCGGTTTTGTGGTAATCATTCTGCTGATTCAGATAGGCGGTCTGGGAGTGATGACACTGACGAGCTTCTTTGCCATGTTCTTCATGGGTAATACCTCGTTGTACAATCAGTTGGTGGTGCGCGACATGGTGAGTTCCAATTCCTTGAATTCCCTGCTCTCCACCCTGGTCTATATTCTGGCCTTTACGCTGGTGATTGAAGGAATAGGGATGCTTGCTATCTGGGGAGACATCCACGGGACGATGGGGATGGACCTTCAAGAAGAGCTGGCTTTTTCCGCTTTTCATGCCATTTCCGCTTTCTGCAATGCGGGATTCTCCACGTTGCCCGGAAATCTGGGCAATCCGTTGGTGATGACGGGGCACAACCCGTTCTTCATCTATATATCTCTGCTGATTATTCTGGGGGGTATCGGTTTCCCCATACTGGTGAATTTCAAGGATATTATTCTTTACCATCTGCGTCGTCTGTGGCACTTTCTGCGTACGTGGCATTGGGACGGCAAGCGTTTTTACCATCTGTACAACCTGAATACAAAGATTGTACTGATAGTCACCTTCCTGCTGCTGGTACTGGGCACGGTGGGCATTGCTGTCTTTGAGTGGAATGCCGCCTTCGCCGGCATGTCGGTGGCCGACAAGTGGACGCAGGCGTTTTTCAATGCCACGTGTCCCCGTACGGCAGGCTTTACCAGTGTGGACTTGGCAGGCTTGGGGGTACAGACATTGCTTATATATCTGTTTCTGATGTGGGTGGGAGGCGGTTCACAGTCTACGGCAGGCGGTATCAAGGTAAATGCCTTTGCGGTAGTGGTGCTGAATCTGGTGGCTGTGTTGCGCGGCACGGAACGGGTAGAGGTGTTTGGCCGTGAGCTGTCACATGATTCCATCCGTCGTTCCAATGCCACGGTGGTGATGTCGTTCGGCGTCTTGTTGCTGTTTGTTTTCATCATCAGTATGCTGGAGCCGGGTACGTCGCTTTTGGCCATTACCTTCGAGTGTGTGTCGGCATTGAGCACGGTGGGGTCCAGTTTGAACCTTACCCCACGGTTGGGAGACGACAGCAAGCTGCTGGTGGCACTGCTGATGTTTGTGGGGCGTGTGGGACTAATTACGCTGATGCTTGGCATCATCAAGCAGAAGAAGCATACGAAGTATCAGTATCCGAGTGGTCAGATTATAATCAATTAAATAAGATGAAGTATATTATTATCGGTTTAGGGAATTATGGTCACGTGCTGGCAGAAGAGCTTTCTGCACTGGGGCACGAAGTGATAGGTGCGGACGTGAGCGTCGGCCGGGTGGATAGTCTGAAGGAAAAGATTGCCACAGCCTTTGTCATCGACGCTACGGACGAGCAGGCCTTGTCCGTGTTGCCGCTGAACAGTGTGGATGTGGTGATTGTTGCCATCGGCGAGAATTTCGGTGCATCCATCCGTGTAGTGGCTTTGCTGAAGCAGAAGAAGGTGCAGCATATCTATGCCCGCGCCATTGACGCTGTCCACCGTTCCGTACTCGAGGCTTTTGAGCTGGAACGCATTCTTACTCCCGAGGAGGATGCCGCACGCGGACTGGTACAGTTGCTGGAATTCGGTGCCGATATGGAGACCTTCCGCGTGGCACCGGATTATTATGTAGTCAAGTTCACCGTTCCGGACAGGTTCATTGGCTATTATGCCAATGAATTGAATCTCGATAAGGAGTTTGGCCTGAAGATGCTCGCCTTGAAACGTGCCGAGACTTTGAAGAATTGCCTGGGCGTCTCGTATGTGCAACACAATGTACTGAACGAACTGCCGGAAAATGACCAGATACAAGCCGGCGACCAGTTAGTGTGCTACGGACGGTATAAGGATTTCCAGAAGTTCTGGAAAGCACTATGATAATTGGTAGTTGGAAATGTGTCAAAAGTGGTATTCACCCCCCATTTTCAACTAATCAAAGTCTTTCTCCCGACACCGATAATGGAAATAATCAGTCAGGAAGTGTGCATTCTTGCGTATGAACTCTTGCCCGTATTCTTTTCTTTGCAAACTGTTCAGATAAGCATCCGGAAGCATGCCTTCGTCTTGCAGGATGCAACTCAATTGGTAGGGGATAATGTCTGGGTTGACGATGAACATAATGGCGTTTTTCTCTGCTTCCTCCTTATTATAATTAGGGTTGTCCGGAGATTTGATGCATTCGCACAGCTTGAATTGGATATGTAGGCCGGTGTGCGGGTTGGCCATCAGCATGGCTCCGTTTTCCGTATTTATGCGTGGTATGTCCAGGCCTTCTTTCAAATTGTAGTCCATCTTGTTCAGCAGAAAATCAGAAATCTCCTCTTGCGATTGGCAGAATACAAAAGATTTCCCGCCGGATGCTTTTATGAAATCATGGAATGCAGCCTTTTCATTCGTCTTTTCTTTCTGTTTCGTCAAGTCGTCCACATATTCCGCCATTTTCTGGTTGTACTTGTTCTCGAGAAGCATGCCGCACTGCCACCATGCGTTGCCAAAATAAATCAGTTCGCAGATAAGGGTGCTTTTCCCTACCTCTCGGCTACGGATGGCCGAAAGGTTCAAGGACTTCTTGGTTATCTTGAATTCGCCTTCGTCCTCACTGCACAAATCTTTGACGTACAGATACCTGTCATCTTCTTTCTCCAGCAGATAACAACTGTTTTCCCGTACCTTCACCTTGCCCCAAAGCTGATGTTCGGGATGGGCATTGCCGATGAGAGCCAGCCATTCCGGTGAGGTCAGCGACAGCAGGTTGCGGCGCCCTTTGAACGTCAGTGAGGTGCGTGTGGCATATATGAGGGTCTCTGCCATTTCGGGAGTAATCTTTTCATCATCCAGCAACCGTTCAGCTTCGTCCCGGCATTGGGCGACATTTTCGATGTTGAAGTAGCATTGGTAGTGAAACCAATCCAGTATCTCCCGGTAGCGGAAGAAGTCTTCTTCTCCCATGGCAGAGTGGTATAGAAATTCCTGCATCCTTTCATTTTCGGGAGCGGTTTCGTATTCCTCTGCAAGCAGTCCGTATATCTCTTGTGCAGTCTGCTCTATTCCGGGATTCTCGGGGTTGATGGCGCTTATTCCCCGGCACAGATATTGTATATGGTGCCAAAGCAGAAAGCGTATGTCCTCCAGATTGATTTCATCCGGAAAATAATCGCCTTTGATGGGGTAGAAGGGCAGATAGGCTCCGTATCGCTTCCGGCACTCGGCAGTGAATGCCTGCCAGATGCCGGTCTGGGAGATGACGTCCTCAAACCATGCGGCGAGGCAGAGGCTTGTATAGCGTATGTTTTCCTCTTCTTCGAAGGCGTCGGCTATCGTTGAAGAGTAAAGTCTTTTGTGGATTTCGTTTGCAATGCCGACGTAGTACTGGTCAACGCTGTTTGTCTGCTTGTACGGATGCAGTTCCAACCATTTTTTGGGATATATTTTCTTCATGACTCTAAAGTGAGTTTGGTGTGTATTTTTTATATGTTTCATTTCCAGCGTAAAGATATGTTTTTTATGGGAATTTTCTTGTTTTTCCTCCTTTCGATTAGTATATTTGTATGCTACTATTAAATCGTTCCATCGTGTGGAAAAAATCGTTCCACCATGGTGGAACGATTTTTCTTCCGTGGTGGAATGATATTTTCTCCATGGTGGAATGATTAAAGAATAGCATTTCTTCTCCTTAATGCCGTGGAAGAAGAAATGACGGAATTGCAGGACCATTTAAAAACAGAATATATATGAGTGCGTATTACGACCTTTTCGAGAAACCCGACGTCCGCCAGACCGGCGAGCAACAATCCCTTTATGCCCGCTTTGTCCCCAAGGGCACCATCGACCGCAAGGAATTTATCGAGCGTGTACATCTTTTCACCGGCCTCAGCCGCAGCCTGCTGGAAGGAGCGATGGCAGGCTTTATGGACGAGTTGCGCGACTGCCTTGCCAATGGCTGGACGGTGGAGCTGGGCGAACTGGGTTACTTCACCCCCTCTTTGAGTTGTACCCGCCAGGCGACGGACAAGAAAGAGCTTCGTGCTGCCTCCATCGCTTTGCGCGGGTTGAATTTCCGTCTGGGCAGGGAGTTCTATAAGGATTTGAAAGGTAAGATGCAGTTGGAGCGTTGTCCGCAATCGGCATCGGCGCCTGCTTCGTCTGCCGATGAGGCGTTGGGCGTGGAGCAGCGCTGGCAGTTGCTGGATGAGTATTTGCAGCAGTATCCCTGCATCAATCGCTCCCAGTATGCACGGCTGGCAGGACGTAGTTATAAGCAGGCGGTTGTCGATTTGAATAGGTTTATAGAAGAAGGGGTGCTGATGAGGCATGGGATGGGGCCGAGTGTGGTGTATGCCAGAAAGAGGTAAAATTCAAGATGTGTATTTGCATCCGAATCGAAATGCAAAGGACATATCCCGTGAGCTCAATATGGATAAAGGGCTGTTATTCCGCATATTGAAAAAGCTGGAGGCAAATCATTCTCGACACCCCCAAGAATACGGACAGAGCACATCTGTTTTATGAGAAAGCCGGATTCAAGAAAATAGAGAAAGAAGAACTCCCCATCGAATACGATTATCCGTATGATGACAGTGACTTCTTCTGCCTGACCTTGAACGGATACCAATAAATTTACGGTTATTAGAAATTCAATCGGATAAATTAAGATTTATGGAGATACATAAAGTCCATTCTGTTTTTTTCAGTGCTACATTTACTACCAAAGCCATCGTGCAGGGTATCGTCAAGCAGCTGCACGCCGATAATATCCAACATGACATTACGAGTAATGTTTTAATCCCCCGGTTTGAGATTGGGACGCAATGAATTGTTGGTCGTAGGCGTGCCGTCCTATTCAGGAAGAGTGCCCGACACGTGCCATTGCGTCGGAGAACCCCATAAAGACAGATGAAAGTCAATGTATTTCATGTGGAAGGTGCATTGCCCTATGTCCTGTCGGCTCACGAAACTACCACTATCCATTTTTCGGAAAAAAGAGTTTGGAGTTTGCAAGCGCAAATTCAGAGAGAAAAGAACTTGAACTTTTTTACGCTGTCAATTAAAGATGCCGTAAAGGATAAAAACAATGTATGATTAAGGAATAAAATTTCTTAATCATTGTCTATCAGTTCCTTTCTTTTTCTCCAATATCCTTTTTTATCCTACGAAAACCTCCTTAAACCTCCGTTAAAGCACCACCCCGTTTTCTGCCCGTTGTATCTTTGCATCGTGGTCACAAAGAAACTGGTTTTGCAGACTGACGAGCGAACAAGACCGACTTTTATTAATCAATTTAAAATTAAAAAACTATGGCTTTGAATTATGAAGTAAAAAAGAGAGTATTCGGTTCTGACGAGACAAAAACGGAAAAGTACGTGGCGCAGATGAAAACTTTGGGTGTGGTAGGTTTTAAGGATTTATGCGACGAGGTTTCCAAGATAGGCATGGCGCCTCGCGGTGTGGTGAAGTTGGTGCTGGACGGATTGATCGACACCTTGAATATGGATATCAACAAGGGATTTTCAGTACAGCTGGGTGAGTTCGGCTGTTTCCGTCCCGGCATCAATGCCAAGAGCCAGGACAAGCTGGAAGATGTGAAGGCAAGCACGATTTATCGCCGCAAGATTATCTTCACCCCGGGCTTCTACTTTAGGGACATGCTGACCCGCGCCAGCGTAGAGAAGATGGATTGGTCGGGCAACGGCACCGTTTCTGGCGGGGGTAGCTCCAAACCAAATCCGGATGGCGGCGGTTCCGATGGCGACCAGGGAGAAAATCCGTTAGGATAAACATTCTGTAAATAAGGAGAATATGAACTTTCTCAGAAAAAGGTTCATATTCTCCTTGAAATACTTGACTTCGCCTTTTGAATATCGTATCTTTACATCAATCATTTAAAAATCAGACAAACTGCTATGGAAACAGAAAATGGCTTTCGTATCACGACTTATAAAAAGAAAGATTTGGCATGCCTCTATTGCCCCAATGCTACTGCACGTTGCGCCATCCGCACCCTGACGCGGTGGATAAAACGGAATCACGAACTGTATGAAGCCTTGGCGCATACCGGGTACAATGTAAGGACACGGACATTCATGCCGAAGCAGGTGAGCCTTATCGTACAGTATCTGGACGAACCTTAATATTCTTTTCAACCTCATTTATTATGTTAAAGCGGGAAGTTGCGGTTAAACTTCCCGCTTTTGTTTTTGTCATAGATACGTTGCAACACAATAGGTATAACTAACATAAGGTATTAATTAAAAAAAGAGAAAAATGATGAAAAGAATAGTTCTGATATGGATGGCCGCCTTCCTAATGGGTGGCATGGCAATGGCACAACATGCCCGCCACAGTGATAAAATGCCCGAACCGAAAGTCCGTGCCGAGCGCATGACGGAACGGATGGTGAAAGAGTACTCCTTGAACGATACGCAGAAACAACAACTGCTGGAGGCAAATCTGGCATTGGTTGAGAAAATGGGAGATATGCCGATGCATCGTGCCAAAGCACACAAGCATCATAAGAGAGATGGTAAGCGCCATCAATTGACGGATGAGCAACGCGCGCAGAAAAAAGCGGAGATGGAAAAGAAGCGTGAAGAGATGAAGACTGCCCGTATTGCTTATGATTCACAACTCCGGAAGATTATGACGGAAGAACAATATGCTGCATACAGCAAGAAAGTGCAGGATAGAAAAGCAAAAATGGAATCTAAAAGAAAATAAATTTTCTATTGCATTCAATTTGTACTATTTTTGTCCGGTCAACTACTAAAAAACAGAACGATGAAGAATATAGTCTATATTTTAGTGTGTGCATCGGTCATTTTCTTCACTGCTTGTTCGTCGCAAGACAAGAATAAGAAAGACGGTACGCAGGTATTGATGCAGGATAGTACAGAAATTGCCGGCCCACAGCGCATGCAGGTGTCTGATGTAAAAACATCCTTTACGTATAAGGGAAAAGAGTATCAGTCTTCTGTAGTGCGCCGGCCGGATGAATCTCTGCCGATAGTGAAAAACGAGCAGGGGGAGAAATTTGTGGATAACCGTATCACCTTGCGCATCACGTGCGGCGGGAAGCAGGTGGTGGATAAAGTGTTCACCAAAGATAATTTTGCTTCGTTGGTGGATGCCAAGTTCATGAAGTACTCTATTCTTGAGGGGCTGGTCTATGACAAGACCACTCCGCAAGGAATCATATACGCGGCCAGCGTCTGCTATCCGCAATCCGACCTTTATGTTCCCATCAGACTGACCATTACGGCTGACGGGAAAATCTCCATGGCAAAAGAAGAACTGATGGAGGACTATCAGACAGACAGCATTGATTAGTGGATAGTTTTCCAGATTGTTTCCAGTTTTGTAGACCATCTTTGCCGGTATGAAAATCCTGATTGTAGAAGATGAGCAAGATTTGCGGGAAACCATCCGCACTTCGCTCTTGAAAGAAAAGTTTGTTGTAGAGACCGCTGCCGACTATTTTTCGGCATTGGATAAAATCAATGACTACGATTACGACTGCATTCTGCTGGATATCATGTTGCCTGGCGGGAGCGGTCTGGACTTGCTGCGTGAGCTGAAACGGCTGCACCGCAGTGACAGTGTGCTTATTATCTCGGCCAAAGACTCGCTGGACGACAAGGTGGACGGGCTGGAACTGGGAGCCGACGATTACCTTACAAAGCCTTTCCATCTGGCAGAACTCAATGCACGTGTCAAGTCATTGATACGTCGGCGGCAGGCGAAGGGAGATGTGACCGTCACCCTTGGAAATCTTTTGCTCTACCCCGACAAACGGCAGGTAGAGATAAACGGAAAACCCTTGCAGCTGAACCGCAAGGAGTTCGACCTGCTTTATTATTTTGTAGTCAACCCCGGCCGGGTCATCAATAAAATGAGCCTTGCCGAGTCGGTGTGGGGAGACAATATAGACCAGGCGGATTCGTTGGATTTTATCTACTCGCAAGTGAAGAATCTGCGTAAGAAATTGAAACAAGCTGAGGCTACCATAGAATTAAAGGCTGTCTATGGATTCGGCTACAAACTCTCCGAACGATGAAGCTGCTGAGCTACACCTACCGCAAACTTGCATTGCTGCTGTTTCTGTTGATGGCAGTGTGGGGTGTGCTGTTCTATTACGCAATCATTGACGAGGTGGTGGATGAGACGGACGATACGTTGGAGAATTACGGTGAGATATTGATGGAGAGTGCGCTTCACGACCCCTCGATACTCGAAACGGAAGGCTCGTTGATGTCTTTCTATAAGTTCACCCCTATATCCGAAGAGGAAGGGCGGCATTACAGACAAGTGTTCTATGATGCTACGGTTTATATCGAACTGGAGGATGAAGACGAACCGGTACGTGTCATGTGTACCGCTTTCCGTATGCCCGACGGGCAATATTATGAGTTGAAACTGATGATTTCCATTTTGGAGCGGGATGACATGGTGGAGGCTATGCTTTGGTATCTGGGAGCGCTGTTCCTGTTGTTTCTCATCTGTACTTCCATCGGCATCCAGTTGGTGCTGAAGGGAGTGTTCCGTCCGTTACATAGGTTGCTTGACTGGCTGCACTGCATTCAGCCCGGCAAGGAGGTGCCTCCATTGGACAACCCGACGAAGATACGGGAGTTCCGCCAGTTGAGCGATGCTGCATTGGATATGGGCAACCGCAGCTACAAGGCATACGAGGAGCAGAAGCAGTTCATCGAGAATGCCTCGCATGAGTTGCAGACACCGCTTGCCATCGTGAGGGGAAAAGTGGAACTGCTGGCTGAGAGTGAAGGGATGACGGAACAGCAAATGGAGCAGCTGGACGAGATATATGCCACGCTGGGGCGTGCCGTAAAACTGAACAAGTCCCTGCTGTTGCTTTCCCGTATAGAGAACGGGCAGTATACCGAGATGGAAGATGTTTCGGTGGATGAGATATTGGATGAACTCTTGCCCGACCTGATGGATATCTATGAACATAAGCAGGTGAGACTGATACGAAAACGGGAGGAGCAGCCTTTTATCATCCGTTGCAACCATTCGCTGGCGCAAATACTGGTTTCCAATCTGGTGAAGAACTCGTTGCTGCACAATAGGGAAGGGGGAGAGTTGCAGGTGTTTACTACTCCCGCTTCTCTGGTCATCAGGAATACGGGGGATGCCCCTTTGGATGGAGAGAAGTTGTTCCGGCGTTTCTATCATGGCATGGATGGCAAGAAGGACTCCACCGGACTGGGGCTTGCCATAGCGCGTTCCATTGCGTTGTCGTCTTCATTGAAGCTCACGTATGAATGGCAGGACGGTATGCATACCTTCCGTCTGGTTAAAGAAAGTAAAATTTACTGTTAACTGCGGTTATTCCCAAATCTTTCCTAATTCTCTACCGTTATTTGCAGTGTGAATAATATGAAATTTATTAGTAACATTAAAAAATAACGATTATGAAGAAAGTATTGTCTATTCTTGTGTTGGCTCTTGTAGCTGTTCAGTTTGCCTTTGCCGGTGATGTCATCACTCAGGATACCAAGCAGCTTCCGCTGACGGCACGCAATTTTATCAACCAGTATTTCTCGAAACCGCACATTTCACACATCAAGATTGAAAGTGAAATATTGCAGACTAAAAAATATGAAGTGCTGTTGACAGACCGTACGGAAATAGACTTCGACAAGAAAGGAAATTGGTTGGAAGTGGATTGCAAGAAGTCCGCTGTTCCCGAAGCATTGATTCCGGTTCCGGTAAAGGAGTATGTGAAGGCTAACTTCCCGAGAGAGATTATTACTAAAATCGAACGCGGACGTACCGGTGTGGAAATTGAATTGGGTAATGACTACTCTTTGAAGTTCAACAAAAAGGGAAAGTTCGTCAGCATGGACGATTGATTCTCCAGTAACTATTAACCTAAACTTTATAGAGAAATGATGAGAATGAAGATTCAAATGTTGGCGATGATGTTCATCGCCGCCTTGGTACTTGGTGCATGCAGTGATGATGACGACAAGGATGATGTCAAAGTGCCCGAAGCAATGTCACAAGCATTGAAGTCCAAATACCCTTCCGCAATCCATGTGGAATGGGAACAGAAAGGGGGCTATTTCGTTGCAGATTGTAAAGTGGATGGGCAGGAAAAGGATGTATGGTTCAATAATCAGGCGGAATGGCAACTGACGGAAACCGAATTGCTTTGGAATAATCTTCCGGGAACAGTACAGACCTCTTTCAGCGCCAGTGAGTATGCCGGTTGGAAGATAGAGGAGATTGTTCTTTTGGAGTATCCGGTAGTGCCTATGCAGTTTGTCATTGAAGTTGAAAAGGGAAATGCAGAGTATCAATTGTTCTATTCGGAAGAAGGCGGCTTGCTACAGACAAAAGATGTGAGCGGTAATAGGGATGATACGCATTGGCCGGTAAAACTTGATTAGAGAAGAGTTAAGGATAAGGGATTAAGGACATTAGTGTTGTGCAATCATATTGAAAACTTAATCCCTTAATCCTTAATCCCTTATCCTTAACTACATCGGCTTATAATCCTTCGCCAGTCCTCCTTCGCTGGTTTCTTTGTAGAGGGAGGGCAGGTCGTTTCCGGTTTCTTTCATGACTTCCACCACTTTGTCGAATGACACGCGGTGCATGCCGTCGGTGAAGGAGGAGTAAAGGTTGGCATCCAAGGCGCGTGCGGCGGCGTAGGCATTACGTTCGATGCACGGGATTTGTACCAGTCCGCAAACTGGGTCGCAGGTCATACCCAAATGATGCTCCAATCCCATTTCGGCGGCATATTCTATTTGTGCCGGACTGCCTCCAAACAATTGGTTGGCTGCGGCTGATGCCATGGAACATGCTACACCTACCTCTGCCTGGCATCCGGCTTCCGCTCCCGAAATGGAAGCGTTGGTCTTCACGATGTTTCCTATCAGTCCAGCTGTGGCAAGGGCACGAAGTATGCGTGTGTCGCTGAACTCCCGGCTTTTTTGCAGATGATAGAGCACTGCCGGTACAATGCCACACGAACCGCAGGTAGGTGCAGTGACAATGACCCCACCTGACGCATTTTCTTCACTTACTGCCAAGGCATAGGCAAATACCAGTCCGCGCGACTGGAGGGAAGCCTTGTAGCCACTGGCACGTATATAATAGGTAGAAGCCTTTCGGCGCAGATTCAGAGGGCCGGGCAAGACTCCTTCACTATCCAATCCCCGTTTTACGGCAGCCTGCATGGTTTTCCATACCTCCTGCAGGTAATCCCAAATGTCGCTTTCCTCGCATTCCTTGACGTACTCCCAGTAACTTTTTCCGGTACGTTCACACCATTGCAGTATTTCGGTCATACTGTTCATTTCGTATACATCCGGGGTGTTTACGGATGATGCTCCGTCATTCTCTTCTGCCAGGGCACCGCCGCCGACACTGAATACAGTCCATTGGTCGGTCTCCTTGCCTTCGCTGTCCAAAGAAACGAATTTCATGCCGTTGGGATGGAAGGGCAGGAATATTTTGGGTTCCCAGATTATTTCTACCGGTGCTGCGGGTTGCAGTGTCTCGGTGATGGCAACATTGGTCATGTGTCCCTTGCCGGTAGCGGCGAGGCTTCCGTATAGGGTTACTTGGAATGCGGCTGCTTCGGGATGCCTTTCCAGGAATATCTGAGCTGCCTTGCGCGGTCCCATGGTGTGGCTGCTGGATGGACCGGTACCGATACGGTAGAGTTCTTTGATTGATTTCATATATTTCAGATTTATGATTTAGCTTTAACTATCAATTATCAACTGTCAATTATCCATTAACTCAAGTCCACAACGGTGATGCCTGCTCCGCCGAACTGTATATGTTCGTCGGCAAAGTGGCGCACTCCGGGGACAGTTTCCAGATATTGGCGGATAAGCGTGCGCAGGATACCCGTTCCTGTTCCGTGAAGGATACGCACACGCGACATGCCGACGAGGATAGCATCATCAATGAAATAGGTGACGGCTTGCAGCGCTTCGTCGCCACGCATGCCACGGACATCAATGTCTTGCTTGAAATGTAGTTTCTTCTCATACATGCTGTCTTGGGTCTGGACGCTGATGAAAGTGCTTTTGGCGGACACGTCAGCTTGTTTGGGCTGCGCGTTGGTGCGTTCCAGCCTGTCCAGCTTGACGGTAGTCTTGATGCTGCCGAACGCGATAATCGCATTCTTGCCGTTCACTTCCATTACCTCGCCCACAGAGGTCTGTCCCTTTATTCTGACGTTGCAGCCGGGGACGATTGCCGCGAGGCGTTCCGCTTCTTTCCGCGCCTGCTGTTCTGCCAAAGCCTGGGCAGACGGTCCGTTCTCTTTTCCATTGCCTGCTTTCTTTTCCTTTTTCCGGTTCTGCTTTTCTTTCAGCTTTTCCATCTTGCGGGCAATTTTTTCTTCCAGTTCCTTGTTGGCAAGCGCTTCCATTGATTCGCGGAAGTCCGTCAACTCCTGGCGGGCCTGGCGTGTCTTTTCTTTTTCTGCCTGGGCTTCTTTGATGGAGCGTATGGTGTTCTCGATGCGTGCATTGGCTTCCTGCATCAGTTGCTCCACCTCTTCTTTCGCTTTGCGCAGAATATCCTTCCGGGATTTCTGCAAATCTTCGATTTCGGTCTGATAACGCTCGATGGTCTCTTCCATGTGCTTTTCACGCTGGCGTATTGTCTGGCGTTTGCCTTCCCAATAGCGTTTGTCGCGCACAATGTCCTGCAGGTACTTATCGGCGTTGATGTATTCGCTGCCCACAATTTCCGAGGCATCGGCGATGACATCTTCCGGCAGACCTATCTTGCGGGCAATCTCCACAGCGAACGAACTGCCCGGATTGCCTATCTGTAGTTGGAACAGTGCCTGCATCAGATGGCGGTCGTAGAGCATGGCGCCATTCACTACACCTTCGTGGTCTTCGGCAAAATGCTTCAGGTTCTGGTAGTGTGTGGTGATGACACCGAACGTCTGTTTCTGGTTGAAACGCTTCAATACGGCTTCGGCAATGGCACCTCCTATCTGGGGTTCTGTTCCGCCCCCGAATTCATCAATCAGGATGAGGCTCCGTTCGTTGCAGCTTTTCATCATGATTTTCATGTTCGTAAGGTGGGAGGAGTAGGTGCTCAAATCATCTTCAATGGACTGCTCGTCACCGATGTCGATGAATATACTGCTGAATATTCCGGCATGACTGCGTTCGTGCATCGGGATGAGTAGTCCGGATTGCAGCATGTATTGTAATAAGCCTACTGTCTTTAAGCAGACGGACTTGCCGCCTGCGTTCGGACCGGAGATGATGAGGATACGTTGCTTCTCATTCAGTTCGATGTCAAGCGGTACGACTTTTTTGCCATGTTTGGCGAGAGAAAGTTGCAAGAGTGGGTGTACCGCCATTGTCCAGTCCAGCAGTTGCTTGTTTTCGAGAGCCGGTTTCAGTCCGGATATTTGCTCGGCAAACAATGCTTTGGCACGTATGAAGTCTATTTCGGCAAGGAACTCGTATGATAGCAGTACGTCGGGGATGGAGGGACGCAACTGGTTGGAGAAGCCCGTCAGGATGCGGATAATTTCTCTGCGTTCGTCACCTTCAAGTTCTCGTATGCGATTGTTGGCTTCCACTACTTCGGCAGGCTCGATGAATACGGTTTTACCACTGGCCGACTCGTCGTGTACAATACCGCGTATTTTCCGTTTCAGTGCCGGTGCAACGGGAATGACCAGACGGCCGTCACGCATGGTGGGTGTTACGTCTTTGTCCACAACGCCCTCGGACTGGGCATTTCGTAGAATACTGTTCAGTGAGCGGGAGATGCTTCCCATAGTACTTGCCAGTTCCCGGCGGATGCGTGCCAACTCTGTAGAGGCATTGTCCTTGATTTTTCCGTAAGGAGAGAGGATGCCGTTTATTTTTGCTATGAGCTGTGGGAAAACGGTGATGTCTCCTGCCAGTCTTTTCAGACAAGGGTAGGGGGAAGTGCCCTCTTCCTCATCATCGTCGCTTTTCTGTAGGAAGCGTACAATATCACGTATGGTTTCTAGTGAACGGCGCAGGTCAAAGAGCTCTTGTTCATCTAGATACATGCCTTCCACGCGTATGCGTTTCAGTGACGGACGTACATCAAAAAAGTATTGTGCCGGGAAGTTGTCTTCTTCTTGGAGTATGCGTACAAATTCAGTGACTTGGTCCAAACGCTCCTCCACCTCTCCAAAGTGGTCGGAGAATGCCATGTCCATCACCCGTTCTTCGCCAAGTGTACTGAGGCATTTTTCTTTCAGCAATTGGCGTATTTGGTCGAAACCTATTTTCTGTTCAAAGTTCTGCGGATATATCATGGTGCAAAAGTACTATTAATTCATGAAAAAAGAGAAAGGAAGTTTGCAGAATTAAAAATGATTTGTACCTTTGCACCGCTTTAAAGAGGAAAGCACTTCCCGAAAAGGAAGTTTTAGGAGAGGTGGCAGAGTGGTCGATTGCGGCGGTCTTGAAAACCGTTGTGCTGCGAGGCACCCGGGGTTCGAATCCCTGTCTCTCCGCAGAGCTCCAAAGACAAAAAGGATTCAAAGTATGACAAATCCCGTAAAACCTTGATTTTACGGGATTTTTTATTTCTCTTCTCGGACATCTATCAGTAATTCGGGTTATATAATCAGTAATTTGGATACCTATATAATAAATAATACCCGCTACTTTTGTATCGCTATAACAATTGGATTTATATGTTTCAACTAAATAATATATCGTATGAAAAGATTGGTGTTGTTTATGATGGCAGTTATGCTGTTGTCTATTACTGTTAACGCACAGAAAAAAGGTGGTAAGACACTGGTAGCTTATTTCTCGGCAACGGGAACAACGGCAAGGGCTGCCAAGTTGGTGGCAGAAGCTGTTGATGGGACCCTCTACGAAATACAGCCTGCGAAAAAGTACACGGCTGCTGATTTGGACTGGCACGACAAAGCTTCGCGCAGCAGTGTGGAGATGTCGGATTCCAAATCACGTCCTGCATTGTATTCTAAATTGGGAAGTCTCGCGGAGTATGATACCATATATATAGGTTTTCCTATTTGGTGGAATTTGGCTCCAAGAATCATCAATACATTTATAGAAAGCGGTGATTTTGCAGGTAAAACGGTTATTCCATTCGCCACTTCGGGAAGCAGCAGTATTTCTAATGCAGAAAAGGAATTGCAGACGAATTACCCCGGCATAAACTGGGGAAAAGGCAGGCTGCTGAATGGAGCGAGCCGGGAAACTGTCAAGCAATGGATTAAGAAATGAATTTCCAACCGAAACTTAAAGAAGTAGAGATGAAGAACATGGTAAAAAACATATGTGCGGCGATGGTTATTAGCCTTTGTGCTGCAGGACATTTGTCTGCAACAGAAAATAATCCTAATAATGATAATAAATTTATGGAAGAGAATTTGAATCTGACTCAAGAGTGGGACAAGACATTCCCACAGAGTGATAAAGTAGACCATAAAAAGATAACTTTCCACAACCGTTACGGCATTACACTTGCCGCCGATTTGTATGTACCCAAGAATGTGACGGGTAAATTGCCTGCCATTGCCATCAGTGGCCCATTTGGTGCCGTGAAGGAACAAGCTTCGGGCTTGTATGCGCAGACATTGGCAGAACGTGGATTCCTGACGATTGCTTTCGATCCATCCTATACGGGAGAAAGTAGCGGCCAGCCCCGTTATGTGGCTTCGCCGGACATCAATACGGAAGATTTCAGTGCAGCGGTCGATTATCTTTCCACCCGTGACGATGTAGATGCAGAGCGCATCGGCATTCTCGGTATTTGTGGATGGGGAGGCATGGCGCTTAATGCAGCGGCTATCGATACTCGCATCAAGGCTACAGTTACGGTAACCATGTACGACATGAGCCGGGTCAATGCTAACGGTTATTTCGATTCTATGAATGCCGATGCACGGCATGAATTGCGGCGCCAGCTTAATGCTCAGCGTACGGAGGATTATAGAAACGGTACATTTGCTCTTGGAGGAGGTGTAGTAGACCCGTTGCCTGCCGATGCTCCACAATTTGTGAAGGACTACCATGCCTATTATAAAACACCGCGCGGCTATCATAAGCGGTCACTCAACTCGAATCACGGATGGAACAAGACTTCACCGCTTTCGTTCATCAATATGCCTATCCTTTCATATAGTGATGAAATCCGTAGTGCAGTGTTGATGCTGCACGGTGAGAAGGCCCATTCACGTTATTTCAGTGAAGATGCTTTTAAAAAGTTGCAGGGTGATAATAAGGAACTGCTGATTATTCCCGGTGCAAACCATGTAGACTTGTATGACAATATAGAGGTAATTCCATTCGGCAAAATAGAGAGATTCTTCAATGAACATCTTCGATGACCGCCTTTAATGTGTTAGGAACCGGACGTACTTTTCTTTAGCCTGGTTCAGCAACTCCTCTTTCAGGCAGATGTCTTTCCGGAAAAGCGAATGCTCCGGGAAGATTTCTTTTTTCTTGGACGCCTTGTTCCAATTTCCTACTACATGCCCCTTATAGAGAAGTACCGGAAAGAACAATCCGTTGTTGGTGAAAGCTTTGGAATAGTCCTCTTTGGGTAGGACGTCCGTCCGGTCCTTGTATCCTATCAGGTATTCGTCGTAGGAGGGAAGAAGGTGCAGGTTGCCGGTCGCCTTTCCAGATGTCCGGCAGGAGTCATGGATGTACCATGTCTGGCTGTTCCATTGTTCGGACATCAGTTCCGGTTCTATCAGAGAAATAGATTGCCTTGCTTCCGTTAAAGGCAAACCGGACCACCAGGAGAAGTCTTGCAGGGTAGCGGGGGCATGGCTGCGGAAATAGGCTGTAGCCAGACGGGCCAGCGCTTCTTCTTTCGTCAGTTCGGGGGTAGGTGGAACTCTTTCGTCCAGAAGGGCATAGGTGTGTTGTCGTCCACGGCATTCTCCGCTACACACAATACCTTCGACTTCGGCACGCGACATAAAGCGGGTCATGTGGTAGTTGTCTGCAAGCAGTCCCGAACGTTCAAAATGTTCCGCAATCTCTTGTTTCGTCAGGCTTCGCTTCCCGCTGAGGATATTCCCGAGTACGGTATGGCTTCTGTCATATTGCTGTTCCGTGATTTCCAGACCATGTCCTTTTGCATAAGAATCATTGGCGGATTTGATGCGTTGTGCAGAGAGTTTCAGTATCCAACGAATGTCTTCTGCTGCTACCAGGTGCCATGTGGGACGCATTATGTGGGTTCTCAGTATTTCCCCTTGATGCAGGGCTTTTTCCACGGCTTGAATTCCCGGTGACTTCAGCCGCATACCTACGGCCCATTTCACCATTGTATAGTCTTGTGCCTGCATGGCGCCCATCCAGGAGACCAGCTCTTTCGGGTGGCCGAAGAGTGGAGTGGACAGTTGCTGGTTCTGTAAGCGTATTTCAGGGATTCTCATGTCGGTATGGTATTCGTTTGTATCAATAGGAATCGCAAAGATAAGAAAAGCAGGTCATCGCAGGGTATATTGTGTCCGCAATTATATTCTTTTGTTTCTTTTAACAGCTACTAATATAGCTATCTTTTATTTTTGCAACGCACAAATTGGGAAAATATTCATAATTAAATAACCATAAGAACTTTTTTATGACTATGAGAACAAATTGTATTTTATTGTTAGTTATTTTGTTGGGAGCCTTTCCCTTAAGTGTACATGCCGATGAATTTGGAAGCATAATTCTGTACACTCCTTACACAAAAATTTCCGTGACGCCCGGAGCGTCCATTGATTACAGCATTGATTTGATTAACAACACGGACGGGGTTACAAATGCAAATCTCTCGGTCAGCGGATTGCCGGGCAGTTGGAAGCATGAAATCAAGTCAGGCGGCTGGACCCTCAGCCAGCTTTCTGTACTGCCCCAGGAAAAGAAAACGTTCAATTTGAAAGTGGAAGTTCCTCTAAAAGTAAATAAAGGAAGTTATCATTTCACAGTATTTGCCGGAGAAACCAAACTGCCGCTGGAGGTGGTCGTGGCCCAGAAAGGAACTTACCAGACCGAGTTCACTACCGACCAGCCCAATATGCAGGGCAATTCCAAGTCCACCTTTACCTTCAATGCCACTTTGAAAAACCAGACGGCCGACCAGCAGCTGTATGCGCTGATGGCCAATGCCCCCAGAGGCTGGAGTGTCGTGTTCAAGCCCAACTATAAGCAGGCCACTTCTGCCCAGGTGGAAGCGAACAGCAGCCAGAATGTGAGTATAGAGATTGTCCCTCCCGCCAATGTGGAAGCCGGCAATTACAAGATTCCGGTACGTGCGGCTACCGGTACGACTTCTGCCGACTTGGAGCTGGAAGTTGTTGTCACGGGTTCCTACGAGATGGAATTGTCCACGCCCAGAGGATTGTTGAGTACCGAAATCACAGCGGGAGATGTGAAGCGTATCGAGTTGGTGGTCCGGAATACCGGCTCTTCATTGTTGAAAGATATCCAGCTTTCTGCCAATAAGCCCGTGGACTGGGAAGTGTCTTTTGAGCCTTCGAAGATTGATATGCTGAAGGCGGGGGAAACGGCCAATGTCGTAGCTACCATGAAAGCATCCAAAAAGGCATTGCCCGGAGATTATGTGGCTACCATGACGGCCAAAACTCCTGAAGTGAATACAGACGCCCAATTCCGCATTGCCGTGAAAACCCCGATGATATGGGGATGGGTGGGCGTTTTGATAATAATCGTTGCCATAGGTGCCGTATGCTATCTGTTCCGTAAATATGGAAGGAGGTGAGCATGGACGAGCGAGTGATTGCATTGACAGACTTGACCAAGCAGTATGGGCGCTTCACTGCCGTAGACCGCATTTGCTTGACTATCCGTAAAGGGGAGATTTTCGGATTATTGGGGCCAAACGGCGCCGGCAAGTCAACTACCATCCTGATGATGCTGGGACTGACGGAACCCACTTCCGGCTCTGTGGAGATTTGCGGTATCGACTCTACCAGGCATCCTATCGAGGTAAAGCGGAAGATAGGCTATCTGCCCGAAGATGTGGGGTTTTATGATGACATGACCGGTCCGGAAAACCTTATATATACTGCGCGTCTCAATGGCATTTCGGATGCCGAAGCGAAAGTCAGGGCGCTGGAGCTGATGGAGCATGTGGGGCTTGCCGGACAGATGAAAAAGAAGACCGGGAAATATTCGCGCGGTATGCGCCAGCGATTGGGACTGGCGGACGTGCTTATCAAAAATCCGGAAATTATAATCCTGGATGAACCTACTTCGGGAATAGACCCTGCCGGTGTTCAGGAGTTCATCGAGCTCATTAGGCAGTTGAGCCGGAAGGAGGGACTGACCGTCTTGTTCTCTTCCCACCACCTGGACCAGGTGCAGAAAGTTTGCGACCGCGTGGGACTGTTCAACAGCGGGAAGCTGGTCACCTTGATTGATATGTCTGATTTGAAGGACAAGCATCAGGAATTGTCTGATATTTATAACCATTATATGGAGGAAGGAGGGGAAAGGCATGAATAAAGTCAATTATCCTTTTTGGGTAGTCGTCAACAAGGAAATATCCGACCATGTGAAAAGTTGGCGGTTCATTATCTTGATGGGAATCATTTTGCTTACGTGCATGGGCTCACTCTATACCTCGCTTACCAACATCGGTGCCGCCATCAAGCCCAATGACCCGGACGGTTCGTTCCTTTTCTTGAAGTTGTTCACAGCCTCGGACGGCACATTGCCTTCTTTTGTGCAGTTTATCAACTTTCTGGGGCCATTGTTGGGGATTGCGCTGGGATTCGATGCTATAAATTCGGAACAGAACAAGGGGACGTTGAGCCGTATGCTGTCACAGCCCGTTCATCGTGATTGCATTATCAATGCCAAGTTCGTGGCTGCATTGATTGTGATAGGTATAATGCTGTTTGTACTGGGATTCCTCGTAATGGGCTGCGGGTTGATAGCGATAGGCATTCCTCCCACAGCAGAAGAATTTTGGAGGATTGTATTCTTTCTCATAATCAGTGTATTCTATGTGGCATTCTGGCTGAATCTGGCCATTCTGTTTTCGCTTTGCTTCCGTCAGGCGGCCACCTCGGCATTGGCTTCGGTGGCGGTATGGTTGTTTTTCAGCGTGTTCTATACGATGATTGTCAACCTGGTTGCCAAGGCGTTGAGCCCCTCGCAGCTGGCATCTCCTTATCAGATAGTCAGTTACCAGAAATTTATTCTCGGTCTGATGCGTCTGGCACCTAGCGAACTGTTCAATGAGGCGACCACAACGCTGCTGATGCCTTCCGTCAGAAGTTTGGGGCCGCTCACTATGGAGCAGGTTCAGGGGGCCATTCCCAGCCCGCTGCCATTGGGACAGAGTCTTTTGGTGGTGTGGCCGCAGCTCACCGGACTGATTGCAGCTACTGTTATCTGTTTTGCCCTTTCGTATGTCATATTCATGAGACGGGAAGTCAGATCACGGTAATGATAAGTATGTTTTATTGAGTGTTGAAAGTCCGTTCCGGCATTGGTTGCTTGAACGGACTTTTAATATTATTTGCCCGAACATTTGGTAATTCCAAAAACTTCCCTTACTTTTGCGCCCCGAACAAGGAGAGGTGCTCGAGTGGTTGAAGAGGCACGCCTGGAAAGCGTGTATACCCCTAAAGGGTATCGGGGGTTCGAATCCCCCTCTCTCCGCTGAGCTAACCGGACAATACCGGACAGTAAGCAGACAAGTCCCACAAATTCAATGATTTGTGGGACTTTTTTATTCCCTTGTGTCTGCCTTAAAGTACACCTTTTCGCCCCTAAAAGACAAAGTTCGTAACCTAACTCGTACCCCCGACAAACAAAAACGGAAAGGGGGTACAGATTGTCCGAAATTGGCGAAGTCCTGTCGTTATTTGGCTTGTCTGCATGGAACTCATTTTTAGAGAATTACAATAGTTTTGCAACTTAAAAAGTGAGTTATGAAATCGACATTCAACATTTGCTTTTACGCAAAGAAAGACAAGCAGAAAGCCAACGGTGCGTACCCCCTTTTCGCCCGTATCACAGTGGACGGCGTGGCAAGCCGTTTTAACACCAAGCTGGACGTGTTGCCCTCTATTTGGGACGGCAAAATGGGCAAGGCTACCGGACGTACTTCGGAAGCCAGCCGCATAAACCGTATGCTGGATGATATAAACGCATCCTTGAACACCATTTACCACGAAATGCAACGGCGTGACAATTACGTGACCGCCGAGAAAGTGAAGAACGAGTTTTTAGGTCATAGCGAGAGCCACGAAACAATCCTTACCCTGTTCCAAAAGCACAATGACGATGTGAAGCAGTTGGTCGGCATATCCAAGACGATAGCGACCTACCGAAAGTATGAAGTCACCCGCCGCCACCTTGCCGAATTTATCCAAAGCAAGTACAACGTATCGGACATATCTATTAAGGAGATTACCCCTATGTTCATTACCGATTTTGAGTTGTATTTGCGTACAGCCTGCAAGTGCGGCTACAACACTACCGCCAAGTTCATGCAGTTCTTCAAGCGTATCATCATAATTGCCCGCAACAACGGCATACTGGTGAACGACCCTTTCGCCAGTTACAAAATCCGACTGGAGAAAGTGGACAGGGGGTATCTGACAGAGGACGAGATTAAAATCATCCTCAAAAAGAAAATGGTTTCCGAGCGGTTGGAACACGTCAGGGACTTGTTCATCTTTGCCTGCTTCACCGGGCTTGCCTATATAGATGTAGCCGGGCTTACGCAAGACAACATTCGCAAATCCTTTGACGGCAACCTTTGGATAATGACAAAGCGGCAAAAGACGAATACGGATGTTAATGTTCCTCTGCTGGATATTCCCAAGATGATTTTGAAGAAGTACAAGGGCAAGTTACCGAATGGTAAGATACTTCCCGTAATCAGCAATCAGAAGCTAAACGCCTACTTGAAAGAGATTGCCGATGTATGCGGTATTAAAAAGAACTTGACATTTCACCTTGCTCGCCACACGTTCGCAACGACTACCACGCTGTCAAAGGGCGTACCCATTGAAACGGTGTCTAAAATGTTGGGACACACGAACATTGAAACGACCCAAATCTATGCCCGCATCACTAACAGCAAGATAGGTAGTGACATGCAGGGGCTTGACAAGAAGTTTATCGGCATCGAGAAGATTTACAAGGAAGTCGCTATGTAATCTTGATTGTTGGGAACTGGTCACAAATTGTGACCAGTCCTTACTATTATTCCAACATTACTAAATCTCCTAAAATATACGATTATGGACTTACAGATTATCCAAAACAAAATTTTTGAAGTCAGAGGTTGCCGAGTGATGCTCGATTATCATTTGGCAGAACTCTACCAAGTGGAAACACGAGCCTTGAAGCAGGCGGTCAAGCGCAATATCGAGCGTTTTCCCAGTGATTTTATGTTTGTTCTCACCAAAGAGGAAGCTAACTTATTGTTGTCCATAGGGGTATCACAAAATGTGATACCTCCTGATTATAACTTCGGTGTAGCCATGCCTATGGCTTTCACCGAACAGGGCGTAGCCATGCTTTCTTCGGTTCTCCGTTCCAAAATAGCCATAGAGGTGAACATTTCAATCATGCGGGCTTTTGTCCTCATGCGCCAAATGGTAATCGGCTACGAGGAACTGTTAAGGCGCATCGAGGAACTGGAGGTAAGCACCGATGCACAGTTCAACGAGCTATATCAAGCCCTTACCCAGCTTCTAAGCCAGTCGAAGCAGCAGAAAGAACGCCGTCCGGTAGGTTTCGTTACCTATAACCGTGACAAAGACGAATAGGTAACGATTTTCCACATAACAAACTATATCCCAATAAAATACACTATTCCAACTTGCGGGCAGTCCACCGACTACCCGCATTTTTATATCCTTTTCGAACTGGCACATTCCCCGAAACGCCAGCCGTGCGTGGCATGGCTGACTGTATTCCGTGAAAAGAGCCGTTGGAAACCCGCACAAGCGTACCGCAGGTAAACTTGCCATACCCTTGCCTTTCCCGCCCGCATGGAGTGTTCCCTAAAGGATGAAAGGGAACAAGCACTTTTCCCCTGTTTCTCTATCTGTAAATCTTCCTCATTATGCAGTCCCCCAGCCGGGACAGTCGTTTTTATCATTTCAATAGGCAAAGGTAGTTACGTGTTCTTCACGATTTTGCAAGGTCGAGCCGTTCCGGTTTGGCGAAAAAATCTTCCCTGCCTTGCGAGGTATTTTTTGCCCAAAACCATGCAAACTCTAAACACTACCCTTTTAAGCCTATGTGAAACGAAAACGACCGACCCGACCGGAAGACGCATAAAAAAAAAGTCGGATTTACGGGAAACAGGAAAAAAGTTCAGTGAAACTTCAACTCCCTCACCTCTCAAATCCGCATAAAATTAAAAACTTAAAAATTACAGCAATATGGAAGCAAAGGTATTATCGGAAGCAAAAGTTTATGTAGGCACTTACGGCAAGTATAATAACGGTTCATTGTCCGGCGCATGGCTCGACCTTTCGGACTATTCGGACAAGGAAGAATTTTACGAAGCCTGCCGGGAACTGCATGGGGACGAGGAAGATGCGGAATATATGTTTCAGGACTGGGAGAACGTGCCGGAGGGCTTAATCGGCGAAAGCTGGATTTCTGAAAACTTCTTTTCCCTGCGTGATGCGGTGGAGGATTTGGACGACACCGAGCAGGAAGCCTTTTTCGTGTGGTGCAACTACAAAAGCCATGATTTGAGCGAGGAAGATGCGGACGACCTTGTACGTGATTTTCGGGACGAGTATCAGGGGGAATATGACAATGAAGAAGATTTCGCCTATGAAATCATAGAAGAATGCTACAACCTGCCGGAGTTCGCAAAGACCTATTTCGATTATGAAAAGTTCGCCCGTGACCTGTTTATGTGCGATTACTGGTTTGATGACGGTTTTGTGTTCCGTGCGGCATAATCAAATACCAATCCGGGCAGGGTGTCAAAGCCCTGCCCGCTAAAAACAACCAAGTTTATAACCATAAAAAATAAGACATCATGCTGTCACTTAACAAAAGCGGGGTAAGCATTACCCAAACACCGGGAGAAGAAAAGTTCGTGAAATGCTGTTTAGGGGCTTTCAGGGGACAAATTTATTATCAATATGACTACCGCCACACGGACGGCGAACTTTTCAGCACGGTAGCCAAAACGCTGGACGAGTGCCGCCGCAGGCGTGACGAATGGGTAGCGAAGAAGAACGGAGTAATAAACAAGTAAATTTTAGGGACATGAAAACGACAGAAGTAAACAAGGAGCTTATCGGCAGGCGTTGCGAGTGCATTTTTACGGGCTTAATGGTAACGGGCGTTATCGAGGACACAGAAGAAAACGAACACACCATAGAAGTAAAAGTCCGTTTCTACCATCCGCACCAGTGGGGCGATGATTTGTATAATGATGTGTGGGCGTGGGGGCGTAAAACTGACGAGTTCGGCACGCTGCACCATTTGCAACTGTTAGAGGACAAACCGGACTTTCAGATAATGACGATAGTTTTCGGCGAGCCAATCAGCCAAATAGACCGCAGTGTTTTTGAAGATGTGGAAACGTGGGGTGTCTGTTCCCTGCAAGGCTGGGTAAATAGCTACGAGAGTGTCCGGTTTGTAGCCATAAACGACCATACGGCAATCATTACGGGCGAATACAACATGGAACAGGTAAAGGTGTGGTTAGAGAAATACACGTCCATAAAGAGCCTTAAAACCAATTGATAGAGAACGGCGGCTGCTTGCCGCCGTTACTTTCTTCCGTGAGCCTGCCAGCGGGTGAAGAAAGTAACAAAGAAGCCGTTCGTTTGTAAGCATCCAATTTTAGGGTACCCCCTTTTAGACGGGCGCCAGCAGGCACCCGTCTAAAAAAGAGTCCACAAATTTAACGATTATTGCATATTGTCATGGGAAGAAGGTTTTCGTAATCCGTTCTTCCCTTCTTTAATTCCCTTAGCAACTTGCAGAAGTAATCCCTGAAGGAGACCCCTGCCTGTTTGCAGGTTTCTATAAAGGTATTATAGATGGGAGTATGCTCCATCATTTCTGTAGGCGAAGATCTGATTCCAGAAGTTCTTCAGATAGTTAAGGGCCTTGCTCATAAGTTCGCTTCGCCTCTCATCCGGGTTTGCCAGCAGATCATAAAGCTCCGTCCTTATCTTCTCGATGACCTCCGTCGTTTCCTTGCTGTTCCTTCTGCGGTAAACCTCGTCTGCGGCAAGTCTTTCCCGGCGGTAAGACTCTTCCATGCCGTATAGTCTTGCCATCTGCTCAAGGAAGATTCTTGCCTGCAGGCATCCCTGGTCGTAGGCATACTTGAACTTAGCCCTCGCATGAGCCAGACAGCAGAGATGTTCCATATCCATAAGTTCATTGTCAAGATACATATATACGTTGTAACCATCACTCTGAAGTGATTTGATTTTTGCATCACCAAGGAACTCCTTCAATACATTCCTGCTCCTGCCTCCATGTTTCTGCAAACCTTCACCGTCCGTTGTATCCTCATAAAAGAAGATGACAATCTTGGGTATCACTTGATACAGTAGCGCCTGACTGTGGAACCTCACTTGGCGGAGCAGTAGGAGTACCGTCAAAATCGTCCTTGTCATCATGCTTCCCTTTCAGAATCTTCTTGCGTTCTATACCCTTCAGACTTTTGGATGAAGCGTAGGCTTGGGCGTTCATAAGGGAAAGACGTTCGGCAAGGGCGTTATACTTTTTCTCAAGCTTTTTGTATTCCTTCAGCTGTAGCTTGTATTCGATAGCAGCCTTCTCAGCCTTGCTGTTTGCCTTAAGCAGGGCATCTGTAAGGGAGTCAATCTTACGGTTGGCTTCCTTCAGGTCTTTTCCTATTTCATCAAGTCGTGCTACCATTTCATCAAGCCGCCTGCTCTTGTTCCGGTTCTCCTCAAACAGGAACAGGGCGAACCTCTTTATCTGCTCATTATCCATACCTTCAAGGGGCGTATGCTCCTTTTCGGGTCTGTCCATCATCTCTTCAAGATGCTTGCGTCTGAGTGTATCTCGCATATACGTTGAACTTTGCATCTCATGTCATGAAGTTCAGGAAGATAATAGAAGTTATGCAGTCCGTTAATACTTAGCATAACCCCTCCAGTTTCTCTACCAGCGTTTTCAGCCCCTGATAGTCTAAGCCTTTCTTCTGTATGCACAAGCCCTCACGGGTTCTTATCGTCACCATGATGCTTCCTTTATGGGGAGATGTACGCTGGGGCTTGCCTTTAGCAACATCCTGCTCTTCATTGCCTGTCTGAATCAACTCTTTCGGAATACCTTCCACTTCTACAGGTACAATCTTCTTCTGTGTTTTCTTGAACCAGGCATAGAATGCGGTGTACGGAATGTTGTTGCCAATACAGAACGAGTTGATGGAAACTCCTTTGGGTTCGCCCTCGGTCTTGTAGAGGAACCACAGTCTTTCAAAATCTTTTTCGCTAAACATAATCTTTCGAATTTTAAGTTTAGCACGAAGGTATGGGAAAGAGCCATGCTAATCAATACGCCAATTTTGGATGCTTACCCATCATTGGGTTGTTAGATGATGGCATTAACATAAATGCTATTATTGGCATAAATCATCTGAACAAAAGGTACATCTTCACGTCCAAGTTGCCCAGACATGGCTTTGAATTGCTCTTTATCGGTGATACTTGGCGAAAAAGAGCCATTCGGATGAGAGTGCCACTCGCCAAGATAGCGAACTTGATTACCTGACTTCAATCGGATTATATCAATAGAATCAGTCAAACCATCACATCCTCTCACAAATGAGCATGGATAACATTTGCTATCTTTCGGCTCGTATATCTGATAAATGACATAGATATATTTTCGGTCTTTATCATAGCAACCTAAAAGGCAACCACCCGTCTCACAATCTCCTTTTAACTGGACGATTGATAAGATTTCCTCCTTTAAATCTTTTGCTAGAAGGACATGAATCGTATTCACTTCAAAGGTCTCCCACGTCTGAACGGCTGGGGCGGTCTTGGTGACTGTGCTTTCAGCCTCGTCAACATGCCAAATACCAACGAATGCGTCATCACATGAAGCGTGTCGCTTGATTTGTTGGGAAGCGATAGCGGACAGCATTTTCACATTGTCGTAGTTGATGACAGATGACTCTGAACGACAGCTGAAATCGTTCGTCCTGACCATATCGGACATATCAAGATGAAAGGATAGAGATGAAGTCACCAATACGGCTCGAAGATAACTCATTTCCAACAAGTCCAGGCGATTCTTTGCTTCTGAATCCTCAAAAAGGAGAACAAGGTCAGTACCTTTTGGGCTTAGGAATATTGTGCAATTGCGAGATTTGCCTTGCCGATTTTCATGAGCAAGTGACCGTTCAACAGCGACCGAGGTGCTTGCATCCACTATGATGGAGGCATCGCTAAATGCCATTTCCTTTTGGTGAGTATTGAGTGAAAAGAAATCCTCCAACAGTACATCTATCTTTTGATTATTGATTCCTTCCAAATAATTCTTCATGGCGGTGGCTTTATATTCCATTGTGCTCTTTATGGGTAAGATATGCCGTGCCGTGTTATGTGGGAAATATATGTCGTAGTCAATAAGTACAGCCTTCTCGCAGAAGCCTTCACGCAGAATATTATCTACTATATTACTCCCTAAAGTGCCTGTACCAATGAAAGCAATCTTATCCACATTATGAGTTATCCTATTACTATCTCTGTTGAGTGAAATAAGAGGTTGAGGGAAGGTGAAGAGTATATCTATCTTCAAAGACCTGAACCACTTATCAAATGAATCTTTAGAGAGTCTTTTCAGTTTGCTTTTTAAGGATTTGATCTGCTGTTCAAACTTAATGACGAACAAGTCAATTCTATTTTCTGTTGGATGGCCCTCCTTCTTTTGCTCCACGTAAAGTAACACCAGAAGCGGAAGATTGTTGTCGTTCGATACCGCTGAAAGATATTGGTTAAGGATGGCATGGTGAAGTTCTACCCCATTTGCATACTTCAAAGAAGCCAAATCTGCTACAGTCTCGGGAAGCGATGCAAAGTTTCTTGTAACAACCGAATCCAGGCAGATTCCAATAATGAAATGAGATGCTTTGTTTTTCTCCACATATTCAACCGTATAGGAAGTTTTTGTCTTATGCGTTAACAGAGCATAATTGCAGTGACGTTTGCTGTCAAGTTTTAACTCACAGGTCATTCTGGCTGCGAAGAAAACTTCTATCGGTCTGTCTGCTTCGTGCAACTTGTTCATACTGTTCAAAAGAAACCATCTCCTGATATATCCTATGAAATCGAATGCACTAAACTGATGCCTAATATCCAAGAAGGGCACGTCGCTTATACATAAAGAAACAGGGCGCAAGAACTCTTTCGCATTGGAGTGAGGCAGAGCCACAGGGAAATCCTTACGCAATGCATATACCTCCGGCATCATGACATCTTTTTTATCACAAATCACAGCGACCTCCTCGGTATCATGAATATCGTATGCGGGTTCATCAGGTACACCTATTCTCCTAATAGTGAAAAGTATGACCTCGGATCCATTAGCTTGTTTCCTACATCCTACCAAGTCACAATCATTTGCAACCGATATACTATTGTATATGGATTTCGCTCTTGGCAGACGGAGCTGGTCGCCACGCACTGCAGAACCCTTAATCACTTTATGATTGTATGACTTCATTTTCCTGCTCTTGGAGCTGGTCGGCTATAAACACTATTTCCTGCTGATTCCGTATTGTATTCCTTCTTCCTTTTCCCATGTTCGTCGATATAGAATACAATGGGTTGAGGAATGCCATTCACCTTGTGGTCAAGAGCGGTGTTACGGAAATTATCTTTTGTTTTAAGACGTTTCTTATATTCCTTCTTTGCCTGATAGCATGGAGGATCTTGATCTTCTTCTTTGATTTCTTTTGATGATGATATAATGAATGACCTGTCTCCAATTTGTCTTGCAAGTATCTTATCTGCAGATTCACAGACCTCATCCTTTTTGTTCGTATCATTGAAGAATGTCCAAGAACAGTGATGCGGAGCCAAGAAAATGTTCCATTGCAGATTGGAATCATCTTGATTGTTGCCAAGGATGTGCTGCCATATATCATGTTCTGCATCACCTCCAATGAGCAACTTGCATTTTGGTTTATCTTCCCCTTCAATCTTAAATGCATATTGTATGACGATGGAAGCGTCATTCTTGTTTTTTGTTGCCTTGCTGCCTTCAATATCCTCCTTGAAAGGCGCATGTATAAACATGTCCAGCCATTTGAGCGAAGAACCATTGGCAGTACTTACGGTTGTGCCAGGAATGTAGCTATATCGTTTGTCAAACTCCTTGTCCTTGTCATATCCGATGATACGGAGATAATTGCCATAACTACCCTTGAACGAGTCATCATCCTTGTACAGTTTACGTCTGCGCTTGGCTTCTTTACGAATATCCTTGGCATCCTCACATTCTTCATTGCTCATGACAATGGGAGTGACCCATAGTTCTCCGATGATAATCTTGTCTTTGTCCTTCTCGTCATCGTAATTCGCGACTTTCCCGGAATAATAATGCTCTCCAAAGCCAAGACAATGGTCTTCGTGCGGATGTGTATTGATGAACAAGTCCACAAACGGATGTCCATCTGAGTCCTTGCTTAATTCCTTCAGCAAGTCTGCCTTTACGTCATAAAAAACCTGTTTGCCATCCTTGTCATTTAAATTACTAAAGAACTGACAGTCAATGATAACAGTCTTTCCATTGGAAAGTTTTATCAGTGTACAGTCGGCATTATCGACTGGGTAAAATTTTATCGTATGTTCCATAATAACCTGTTTTGTATTAGTTCAACAAATTGGGTAAATACATCCGGACCTGAACAATCGTCATCCATTCAGAAAATTTTTGCAAGCAATAAATCTTCTTTTTGGATAGACCATCAAGGCCAGTGCATACGTCTCTTGCTATTTCTACTTCTTCTTCGTTGGGTCTCAAATGTTCCAAAGAGTCCCAACCTATACTGTTTTTCACCTTTTGCATAAGCCGTTCTAAATCATCACTCTTATATCCTTTGCTAATCTGATGATGTTTTCTCATGGCCTCGGCTTCACCCTCTTCGATTCCATGTTCTTGATAGACTTCTGCCGGTACCAGTCCTTGTGCTATGTTCCATACAAAACTCCTAACAAGTCTGTCTGTAGCATCCCATGTCAAAGAAAGGTATGCAAAACGGCTTTCCACATTACTGGATGAAAACATAATTTTGCGTGATTGCAATTTCTCAATACGCTTCATGAGTATATCCGAAGTCTTAATTAGTAGCTTAACGATATTCCATATTTTCTTATCGTCCAATTCCGTATTACCAGCATTGCTTACAATTGCATACTTTGTGAAATAATGCTCGGAAGTTTGTTCGCTGATTTCATGAACGCCTTGATTGTCATACAAACCGCCATCAACGAGCAGAGGTAATTTACTTACCTTGTTTTTTCTGAATTTTTCAGGCATTCTGATTGGATTGAACGCAAATGGCACACATGAAGATGCCATCACTGCCAATGAAATCGGGAAATTGACTCCCGTAAAACTGTCTGTACCAGTACGATAATCCCTATAGGCAAATCCCCAAGCCCTATCTTTAGAAAATTTGAATGGGGATGCCAATGCAACATCTGTCGTGTTGATAATTGCACGTGGTACATCCGGCAGGTCAGACAATGTCTTTCCGTGAAAGAAATGCCAGTCGTATTGTTTCCTTATCCAGATGCTTAATGGCATCAATTTGAAATTGAGGAACCAAAAAACAGGGATAATAAGCAACGACCATGCCCAACCAAATACATAACCAATGGCAATGAATGCGGAAACAAACAAGAAGACATTGGTGTACGCAAGGTGCATAACACCGATGTGTATTTTCTTATTGAAATCTTTCAGAAACAATCGGAAATTGTCTTTATGTAAAAGATAATAAGCCGCAACGATAGAACCGCCGGACACAGAAGATATGACATCAACCTTGTCCAAAAGTCCAAGATAACGCAATGCCCGCAATGTACCGACATGATACGCTGCAGCCCGGTACCCACCACCAGAAAGTGCAAGACCTATTTTATTACCTATATTATCCATAGCTATTCTGGTGTTGCAGTTGAGTAACCTTCTCTTTCACCATTGTGAAGAAAGTTTGCTTGATTTCTATGTGTAGAATATACTTTACATCCAATCTGTTTCAACGCATTAATCGTGCATTGATTCAAATAATGTCCCTGCTTTTCTGTTGATATGTAAGCCACTTGTGGATGTAAATGGAGTATAGACTTGCTGTCTAAATTATGCTTGCTACCATGATGGGGAACTTTCAACCAAAATACATTCTTTATCATATTCTGGTGACACTTAGGTATATTTGCAAATGCTTCAACTCCTGCGTCACCGGTAAAGAGAAATTTCTTTCCTTGTTCAGGTTCAAAAACGAACATTATGCTACTTTGATTATGTACAGATGTATCATCAGACGCATCATCCAACGCTTTGCTTAAACATGTTGCAGTTGGCTTGAATGCTGCGTCATCATCCTTGGCATCATAGCTATATCCCTTCAAGTTATCGTATCTCATATTTGGCGCAAGCTTCTCAAAATAAGCCTTAGTTGGACCGATGATTGTAAATCCTATGAATCCCTTTTCTTGTAAAGGAGTAGCTTCCCATTTGTTGGTCAAGATATTCCTTCTAAAAACAGGCTGTGCAAACTTTTCTTCAACTGGTATGTGCAATGCTTCTATTTGTTCCAACAGATTCTTGCCACCCTGGTCGAACAACTGAGCAGTACGTTGTTTGAGCGTACTTGGTTTGACATTGTTTTGAACCTGATTCACCTTTACGTGTTTTTGAGGATTATTCAACCAAAATTTTTCAATCTTGACTGCATCTTTTTCTCCATCAGATAACTTTTCTAACATCTTGACGAATCCACCAAAATGATCGTCGTCAGGATGGGTCACAATCGCCAGGTTGATAACTGGATTATTATAGTACTTTCTGATATGAGACAGAATCTTATCTCCATCGCTATAATTTCCTGCATCCACCAGTATCATTTTATTCTGTTGCATACTGTCAGTGTAGTAGATGATAAAACAATCTGCAGCACCGACAGAAAGCATCTCTATATGATAGTCCGTAATAGTCGGTTTTATTTTATTTATATTCACCTTAATTTCGCAACATAATTAATAATTATTTTTATAAGTTCCTGGGCAGCAAAATGTTGCCCAGGATTTTGTCATGTCAGAGTTTTCACTTATCTTAGTGTTGCAAATCCAAAAACAAGGAAAACCGTAACAGACATGGCGAAGATAGCGATAAAATCCGAAAAACTCACCCCTTTTGGAGGCATATTTCCATTTTTAACATATTCATTCAAAACAGTTTATTCGTTTTCGCTCCTATCACTATTGAAAGATAGTGATAGCTGCTGCACCTGTCCAAAGCTGTCAATCACATAAATGTCAATCGTCTGCTGGTCGGTTGATGCCGAGGTATAGTAGAGCCGGAACGTTTCTTTCTCCAGCGGGTAAAGGTCATTGGGCAGGAACACCGTGCCGTTATCCATTTCCAGCTTCCCTTTGCCGTCCGGCTGGAAGTACCTTATCTGATAGGTAGTCGGCTGGTAATAGCCGCCACGCACCAACTGGCAGCGTATTTCGGCGGTTTCCCCGACTTTCAGCCTTTTGGGTACTGGCAGCGTTTCGATGCTGAACGGGTACGCCTGCTGAATATCCAAGTTGTCATTACAGGCGGTGACAAGCACGAGGGCGGCCACGATGTAGCAGCCCATGATGATTTTATACATTACATTCTTCATATACATTATTATATAGCGGTCAGTTGATAATGAATTTCACTCCCACAGATACCTGCGTGTGGAACTTGCCTATGTCCAAGCCGAACAACGCCCGTTCCCTTGCGCTGACAAGCAAGGCTATCCGGTCAGTCAGGTAGGCTTCCAGTTCCAGCGTTAAAGCCCCGCCGTACACAAAACAGTCCTTATCCAGCAGAGTAGAGCCGTCCGGCAAGAGCTTTTTGCTTCGGTTGCTCACTTCATACCCGGCGAGTGCCGACAGTCCCAGCGACAGGAAAAAGGTCTTTCGCCTGTCCGATAGGAATTTCAGGTAATAGCCGCCCTCTGCGGTGAACTGTTCTACGGGTATCTGCATATCCTTGTAGTCATACTTCTTGTGCAGGTATTCGCCGCCAATCACCCAGCGGTTGGCGTTCTTGGTGTAAACGCTGTACGCCGCCCCGATGTGGTAGGCGAAATCACTGCCAGCGTTCCAATGCACCCCGTCCGTCATGCCCGCCGTGACCTGCAAGCCTTTCATGCCCGGCAGGTATCTTTGTGCGTGTGCCTGAAACGAGGTCAGGCACAGCGCAAAGAGCATCATTATAAAGATGTGTTTTTTCATTCCCTACTTGATTTTTAGTTCGTTAATCACTTCTGCGTTCACGATGTCGGCGTTCTCCACCCGGATAACCTGATGCCGCCCGCCGTTCTTCTCGTAGAGTTCCACCAACAGCAGCTTGTCGTCAGGAATGGTGAACTTCGGCAGGGCGTACACCGTGCGCACGGTCGATTTCCCGGCAATCTCTATCACCTCGTTGTAGCTGCGCACCGCATCCAGCACCGTTTCCTGAATAGCCGTGCGCTTAGGTACTTTCTTATCGACTATCTTAAACTTGATGAAGTCGGTATCGAAAGGCACGTTGGAACTGTTCTTCGTCTGCGTGTGTACATAGAGCATCCCGTTATAGGTATAAATACCCTTGATTAAGAACTGGATGCCGAAACGCTTGCTACCCAAGTGGCGCACTTTCCGGTCATTGTTCTTGTAGATGCTCTGCATTATCAGTTTCACCAATAGCGGGCTTTCATTCCCCAGTTCCCGGAAATAGATGTTCATCCGGGTATGTGAGAAGTCGGACGTATCTTCATTCTCCAAGAAGTCTTTCATTTCGATGTTGAGCATTTCCGGTTCACGGGCGTACTTGGCGTTGAATGAAAAGAAACTGCCGTCCTCGCAAATGACGGAGAAGTTCGTTTCGCCCGGAAAGCCCTCTGTCGTGGCTTTCACCCGGATTACGTTCTCCGCACCGTCCGCCTTGCCCGCTATGATGTGGTTGCTTCCCAAATCCACGTAGCGGACGGCGGCGGGGAAGATGATATGCACCGTCTTGGCAAAGGTCACTTCCACGCCGTAGGGCGTAACCATTTGGCGGTACGGGAGTTTTCGGGTAATACCCCGGTACAAGTCGTTGCCAGCCGCATACTTCACGGTATCAGTGGTTTGTGCGTTTGCCGCACACACGCCCAACAAGAGGGAGAAAAATACAAAAATCTGTTTCATCGTTAATTGAAATTTTAGTGGTTGAATATTTGTTGAGTAATTATTGTTTGGCGTAAAGCATCACCTTGTACCCGGCTTTCAGCTTTACTTTCACGGTTCGGAACTTCTTGGCGAGGTAGCCGGACGTTCCTTGTAGCAAGCCCCTTGTCACGTCCATTGCCACCTGCTGCCCGGCACTCCGTGCAAAGGAAATGCTTGTACCCAGTCCGCTTCCGATATTCGCCATAGCTTCGTTGAACGCTTCCTGCTCCATAGAAGACGGTACGGAAAGCCCCTTTTGCCCGTCCGTGTCGAACACGGCGAGTTCCACCGGGATGATGTTGCCCGCATACTCAATCGAGGACACCAGTATGTCGAGCCGTTCGCCCTGCACCTTTGCCGTCCCCGCCACAAGGGTATTCTTCGGCACGACTATGTTTCCCGCTTGCATGGGTTCGAGCAACCGTAGTTTCACCGCCTGCCCGTCCGTCAGGGCTTGGTCTTGGTGGATGCAGGCGGCTATCGTGTTCCTGCCCATAGCGTAGCCCGTGCCTACCGCCGTGTTGAAGCCGTAGTTTCGTGGCTGGCTATAAGCCCGGATGAAGTCGGCATCGCTCATGGGCTGCTGCAATCCCGATACGGTTGTTTCCCGGATAGCCTGCACGGGCTGGGCTTGCGGCTTTTGGGTGACAGTCCCGGCAACAGGCACTTGTGCCGTTTGCCCGTTCTGCCCGCCGTCATTCATATACTTTGCCGCCAGTTCATAAGACTTTTCCAAGAGTGCCATTTGGTCGTCAGCCGTAGGCGTGGCGTTCTGCTGCTGTTGCAGTCTGTCGGTCAGTTCCGCCACCTGCCGCTTCAAGTCCTCTTTTTCCTCGTCCACAGGGGGCGTTTCGTAGAACGTGCTTAACTGGCGGTTGATGTCCCGGTAAGCGTATGCCGAAGAAGCACCGCCGCCCCTTTGTGGCTGCGCATCTTCTTCCGGCATCAGGTCGATTTCCGCTTGCGGTTCTTCCGTTTCATCGTCCCCCGTGAAACCGAAGTCCTGCAAGGATTGTATCTTGTCCTGCTGTTTGCGACTTATCATCGCCTGCTCGTAAGCCTTTTGCTTGTCGGCTATAATCCCGTCCTCTGCGGGCAGGGGTATGTCGGCGTTGAAGCCGCCCACGCTCTCCACGTTCACGTCCTCTTTGCCGGAGGGGGCGAATATCAGGTACATGCACCCGGCAAAGGCAAGGAACATCAGCGGGAAGACTATCATTTTCCTGCGCTGCTGCACCTGCTGCGGGGTAAGTTCCCGTTTGGGTTTATCTCCCTTTTTCGGCTTCCCGTCCGTCTGCGGTACGGTCGTGCCGTTCTCATTCTTCTGTACTTCTTCCATATTCCGGTCTGTTTAAGGGGTTGATACTGTTGATTGTGTCATTGCCTTGCAATGGCAGTTGTTTGATATGTTCTATTTGCAGCCGCCTGCCGTCCCGTTTCCCGATATTGTAGATTGATGAAACGGTGATGTAGATAGACAAGCCGCCGAAAAAGAAGAACATCACGAGGATAACCGCCAGCCTTTTGCCCGGCGTAATCCGTCCGCACATTCGGCGCAGGCGGTCGTCTGCCCAGTCCTGCACCTTTTCGATGTAATTTCGTTTTCTTTCCATAAGGCTATCTTTTAATGGTCTGCAAATCCTTGTTCTCGGTAATGGTGAACGCTTCGATGATGAAGCCGTGCGGGTTGTTGTCGCTCCGTGTGGCGTTGAGCAGGCGGCACGAGGTCACAAGGCTTCGCACCGTCAGGCTGCTTTCCCGGACAATCAACTGGCGGGCATACGTGTTCACCTTGTAGGGGTACTGGTCGAAGTCGCATTTCACGCTGTCAATCTCCACCGTCTGCGTGACGTTTCCGGAAATCACCCGGTTGTAGTAGCCCTTTTCCGCCAAGTCCTTGTAATAGTTGAAAGCGGTCTTGTCGGCGAGGAACAGCGAGCGTTTGATATTACTTTCGATAGCCCCCTTGTCGGGCGATAACGTGAAGAAAAGTTCGTGGAAACGCCGCACGTGCGACTTCGCTTCCACGGGTCTGTTCTGTGCCATGTCCTGCGAGAGTGCCAGCATCAGGCTTTTGCCGTTGTCGAGGACGTATATCTTCTGCCGCTGCTTTTCGGCGAAGCTGTACGAGTTCCACACGGCAAAGCCCGTCACCAGTGCGCACAGGCAGATGAATACCAGCGCAAAGAGCCGGATTTGCCGGAAACTCGTTTCGATGTTCGTTAATGACTTAAATTCCATATACTAAATTTTGATGTTGGTTATTTGAGTAGTTTCCCGGTTACTTTCCCGCTTGCCGCACCGACCGCAGCCCCGGCGATTGAACCAGCCCGTGCCACGTTGCGGTTATAGGCAGACGTACCGCCAGCCGACACTATCCAGCTTGCCACCGTTGGAATGGTGAAGTAGCCCACGATGCCGATAATCATAAAGATTACATACACGGTGCTGCTCCCGTCAGGAATGAAATTCGGGTCTGAAAGTTCCTGAATGTCCTTTTGGAGCATCAGCGTTTGTATGCGTGCCAGCACGCTGCTGAACAAATCGGACACGGGCAACCACAGGTAAATGGAGATATAGCGTGAAATCCACTGGGTCAGCGTGCTTTGGAAACCGTCATAGACGGAAATCGCAAACGCCAGCGGACCCAGTATGCTTAACACGATTAGGAAGAACGTGCGCAGCGTGTCTATAATCAGCCCCGCCGCCTGAAAGAGCATTTCCAGCAACTCCCTGAACCAGTCCCGGACGGACTTCTTTATATTGTACGCCGCCCTGTCCATGTACATACCCGTCATAGTCACCATGTCGGAGGGCGACCAGCCCAGTTCTTCCAGTTGCCTGTCAAATTCCTCGTCCGATGCGAGGTAAGCCGTTTCGGGGCTTCGCATCAGGGCTTCATATTCCAGTCGGTCTTTCTGCGCCCGGTACTCGTTCATGTCGAAAGTCTGCGTTTCCATAAGCTGGTTGCACCCTTTCACCACTGGCGACAATACCGTGTTGATAGTCCCCAGCACGAACGTGGGGAAGAACATGATGCACAGCCCCAGCGCAAAGGGACGGAGCAGCGGGTACACGTCTATGGCTTCGGCACGTGCGAGCGACTGCCACACTTTGGCGGCTACATAGAACAAAGCTCCCAGCCCGGCTATCCCTTTGGCTACCCCCGTCATGTTGCTGCACAAGGGCATCATTTCATCGTACAGCACCCGCAACACTTGGTGCAGGTTGTCAAAATCCACCGCTGCTAATAACATAGGCATACCGATTTATATGTTACCAGTAGCGTTCATCCGCCGAGCCGTAGAGAGCCAGCACCCGGTCGGTGTCGTTCTTCTTCTTTGCCCGCAGGTAGGACACGGATATGTTCTTGCGGGTGTAGTAGTTCACGAGGTTGCGGTAGTTGAGCAGGCTTCGATAAGCGTTGTCTATGATTGCCAGCCGTTCGGCATCCGTCAGCGACATACCCGTGATGTTCACTACATTTTTCAAGTCCTGCAACACGTCCGAGCTTTCCGACATCAGCTTGGCATAGCCGAATGAGATTGCCGACAGTTCGTCAGGCGTGAAATTCGGGTCTGCCAGCATACTTTGGAAGTTGCGCACGTAGATTTCGGATATTTCCGCCACCAGTTCAATGGACTTCTTCACCTTGACACCGCCCTTAACCACGTCATGCACCGCTTTGAGCGCATCGTAATATTTTTTACCCTGCTGGAAAATCTTCTGCGCTTCCATGAAGCCGTCCAGCGTGTTCTTGGCTGTGGTGGAAGTCTGCACTATCTGCTTGGTGGTGTTGATGATACCCTGTGCCAAGTTGCCGGGGTCTGACACCACCCACTGGGCGGATGCCTTGCCGATGAAGCAAAGGCATACCGCCATAAGGAGAATTGTTTTCTTCATGTTCCTAATTTTTAAGTTGTTGATGATTGGGGATTGCGTTTGCTTTCCGCAAGCCGCTTGATAGCCAGTTCAAGGTTGCCGCCCAGCTTGTCGGCGAGGGCGAACAGTTCCATTTTCTCGCTTTCCTCTGTCGTGAACGTGTAATATTCTTCCAATGAAACTTCCGTGGCGTACACCGCCGATTGTGTGCCGCCCAGCGAGAAGAAAACTTCCTTGTACTTCCGTCCGGGGTGGTTCGCCATGTTGATAGACAATATCTGCGAACGCTCCTTGTCGGTCAGTCCCAAGAGGTTCTGTATGCTGTCAAACTTGTTGAGATATTTTCTTTGGTCTAACAGGATTTTGCAGTCCGAGTTATTGATGATACTCTCTTTCACTATGGGCGAGGAAATAATATCTTCCACTTCCTGCGTTACCACAATCGCTTCCCCGAAATACTTCCTGACGGTTTTGTACAGATATTTTATGTAGTCCGCCATGTTCGCCGATGCAATCGCTTTCCACGCTTCCTCGATTAGTATTAACTTCCTTATTCCCTTTAACTTGCGCATCTTGTTTATAAAGGCTTCCATGATGATGATAGTCGTTACCGGGAATAAAATCTTGTGGTCTTTGATGTTATCCAACTCAAAGACAATGAATCGTTTATGCAGCAAATCCAGTTCCTTGTCGGAGTTCAGCAGGTAGTCGTACTCACCGCCACGATAGTACGGTTCAAGCACGTTCAGGAAATTGTTTATGTCAAAATCCTTTTCCCTGACGTTCTTCTGTTCAAGCTGTCGGCGGTAATCATCCCGGACAAACTCGTAGAACGTGTTGAAGCAGGGCGTTACCGACCTGTCGCCCGTGATACGTTCGATATAGGCACTCACGGCATTAGACAACGCCACTTCTTCCGACCGCTTGGGGGCTTCATCGTCCCGCTTCCACAGGGTGAGTATAAGGGTCTTGATACTCTCTTTCTTCTCGATGTCAAATACCCCGTCCTCGACATAGAACGGGTTGAACGCTATCGGGTTCTCGTTGGTGTAGGTGAAATAAATCCCGTCCTCTCCGTGTGTACGGTTGTGGATAAGCTGGGACAGCCCCAAGTAGCTGTTGCCCGTATCTACCAGCAGCACGTGCGCCCCCTGCTCGTAATACTGGCGCACCATGTGGTTGGTGAAGAAAGACTTACCCGACCCGCTCGGCCCAAGTATGAACTTGTTGCGGTTGGTCGTGATGCCTTTCTTCATGGGCAGGTCTGAAATGTCGATGTGCAGCGGGCGACCGCTTACCCTGTCCACCATTTTGATGCCGAACGGCGAAAGCGAACTCTTGTAGTTCGTTTCTTCCACGAACAGGCAGAGAGCCTGCCCCAAGAACGTGTAGAAACTTTCCTCTGCCGGGAAGTCGGCTTCGTTGCCGGGTATGCCCGCCCAAAAGAGCGTGGGCGTATCGACCGTGTTGTGGCGTGGCTTGCACTCCATTAGCGCAAGCTGGCTTCCCACATCGTTGCGTATGCGTTTGAGTTCGTCCCTATCGTCACTCCATGCCATGACGTTGCAATGGCAGCGCACCGATACAAGCCCCTTGCTGTGGGCTTCGTTCAGGTACTCGTCTATCCACTCCTTGTTCACTTGGTTGGCACGGGAGTAGCGGGAGAGCGATTGCATATTCCGGGCGGTCTGCTCGAAGTTCTTCAGGTTTTCGGCGTGGTCGTCTATGAAGATGAACTGGTTATAGACGTGGTTGCACGACAACAGCACGCCCACCGGGGCGGCGAATGACAGTCGGCAGTCGCTCCGGTCAGTGGACAGTTTCTCAAATCGGCAGTCCGTCCCGACCTTTCCGGGCAAATCTTCCACGTCCGAAAGCGTGTGCAGGCACAGTATATCGTTCCCGATACGCATTTCTTCCGGGTACAGCCCGATGTCTTTTAGGCAAGTAGTGTCGGTTTGCGAGAGCGAGAAGTATTTCTCGATGATGCCCGCCTTTCCGTCCTGCCCGGTGATTTCCGATGCCGCCAGCCGGGTAAGGGTGACAAAACCGCTGTCGTTCATAATCCTTTCAAACTGCCCGACCGCTTCGATGAACTTTGCCGCCGCTTCCTTGTCGGCTATCTCCTGCGGTACAATCCTGCCCCGGCAGAGGGTGGAGAAGTCGCTCTGTCGGCGGCTTCTCTCCCTTGTCGTCTTTGTCAGGAACAGGTAGCAGTAATGGTTCAGGAACGGGCGTTCATTGAAATGCCGTTCAAAGGAGCGGCTTAAAAAGCTAAGTTCGTCCCTTTCGGTGTCGGGCTGGTAGTTCTCCTTGATGAAGAAGTCCTGCTTGTGTACTATGGAGTAGTCGGGCAGCACCTTGACCGCCTTGTACCACGCCGAATGTATGGCTTCGTACTCGGCACTGGTGACGGTGAACAGTTCGGGCAGTTCCACCCTGAAAGCCACCGTTATGTCCGCATCCTTTGAAATGATGCAGCCGTTCTCCACCGCCAAAAGTGGAAATTTCCTTTCCAGCGTGGTAGCCTTTAATGTATTCCTCATGTTCTTTCTTCCTTTCTTCTTTTGTAGTTGAACAGCCGGGGTATCGCCTTTCGGCTGATAATGAAGCGTGGGTGTCTTTTGCGTGCGGCTGCTTTCATCAGCCCGTGCGTGCCGTACCGTGCGTTGAGCCGGAACGTCTGCCACACGAGCAGCAGCGAAGCCGACACGATGAAACCGATACATAGCCACTGGTTCACGCCTGCCATGAACAGGACGATGAACACCACGAAGACGGCGAGCAAGCCGCCGCAAAAGATAAAGAGGTACTGGCTTTTCAGCCCCTTGAACTCCACCGGCTTCCCGATACCCCTGTTTACCGGATATTCAGACATTGCCGCCTTTTTAGAGGAAGAACGAACGCAGGATAGTGGCGGCGACAATCAGGAAGATGCACGCCCCGAACCAACTGGCGGCGGTCTTTGAGGTGTCGGGGTCGCCGCTCGAAAATTTGTTATACACTTTTACCCCGCCAATCAAGCCGCAGACCGCCCCGATTGCGTACACCAGTTTTGTTCCGGGGTCGAAATACCCGGTGATTAGGTTCGTGGCTTCGGTGATGCCCGCCTGCCCGTTTCCTTGTGCGTAGGCACTTACCACGGCGGCAAGTATAGCCGCCGACAAGAAGATTTTCTTTCTCATTGTGATTTGTTTTTAATGCCGGGCGGCGGGTGGATAGTCCGCCTTTCCCGGCTGGTGAATAATTTGAAATTTTAGTGGTCGGGGATAGTCCCGTTTTTCTGTTTGGTTTTCAGGTTGCCAATCAACCGTAGTCACGTTGCTTCATATTGTTACACATTATTATATTATAGGAAATCGTTCATGTCGAACGCTTCATGTTCCTTGCTTGTACCGCCAGCTTCGGCAGGAGCAGCAATAACCAGTTCCGCTTCGTTGCGCCCCAGCAGTTCAGCCACCTTTGCCAGCCCGCCGTTGATGTTCTCCACCACCGCATCGTAGAGGTTCGTCCCCTCAATCCTTGCCAGTGTCCCGGCGACTTGCCGCTGTTCCGCTTCGGTGGAGGTGTCGGCGTTTGCCGTGCGCACCGCTTCGCCCAGTTCATCGAAGCTCACGCCCGTAGCCCGCCCGGTATCATCGTCACCGTCCATGTACCCGGCTATTTCCTCGTCCTCGTAGTCGGGTTCGTCATTCTCGTAACCGGGCGTTTCTTCCGGAAGTCCGTCAGCCTGCGGCGCAAAAATAGTATCATTTTCAGCCGCTTGCGGGAGGTGTTCCGATTTGTCCTGCGCTGTCCCGATTAGTCCACCCTTGTATCGGCTTTCACCTATCAGCGTGTAGCCTGAAACCCCGTTTCGTGGAAGCGGCGCATCATCCGTTCTGCCTGGTGATGTCCGGCTGTCCGTGTAGCGATACCACAGCCATAGGGCGATATAGTACACCACCAGCCCGGTAAGTATGCAATAGACCACCATAGCTATACGGGTTTTTGAAAGTGACTTTCATACAGGGTGTTTATCTCATCTTGGTATTGCTCAAAGTGGCGCAGTAAAATATTCTCTACATAGCTGCTTACCGTCACCTTGCGCCCGCCTATTACCGTCACGATACGCATCAGCTTCTCGTGTGTCGTGCGGCTCACGTACAAAGGCTGTCTGTCGGTCAGTTCCACTTTCTGAAAGTAGGTTTCCCGGTAGTCACCCGAACCGCCCTTGCGCTTGCGGGGTGTCGGTTTCTCTACTTGCACCGTTTCTGTTTCTTGCGGTACATCATTCGTCTTATCATTATCTTGTTTACTGGGGACACCTTGCGAGATAAGCTCTTTCATGAAATCCTCGTCTATCTTCGGCATCCCGCCGCTTTGCTTTGCCATATCATTTTAATTTGATGTAGTACACTATTTCGGTTATCAGTTCTTCCAAGTTGCTTCCCCTTACCAGCGGGCGGCTGGCGGGAAAGAGCGTGGAGCGGAACACCGCCTTTTTATCCGCCACCAGTTCCTTTTTGTAGCGTTTGGTATCGGGGATAAAGGTTTTCATCAGCGGCAGTTCCAGTTCCTTAATGGTCTTGTCGTAGGCGGTGTAAAGGTCTGTTTTCTCCCGCCCGTCCACCATGTTCCAAAAGAGGTACAGCCCGGCAAGTCGGCAGGCTTCATTCTTCACCAATAGCTTTTGGATAGCCATTGCGAACGACAGGCTGCTTTCCAGCACCACCTTGTCGGCTGAAATGGGGGTGAAAATGTAGTCCATGCCTGCAAGGGAGTTTATCACGCCCTCGCTGTTCACCGTGCCGGGCAGGTCGAAAAACACTATATCCGGCACGTGTCCGGCGGCTATATATTCGTCAGCCGTTGCAATCGCCTTTTCGGGCGAACTGCACAGCACCGGGTAGGCTTTCTTCCCCAGCCGGGTGAACTGTTCATACGCCATTCGCTTGTAATCTTCATCCGCCCCGACCTGCTCGGCATCCCGCTTTCGCATCCCGGCAATGGAGTGTTGCGGGTAGTCGCAATCGACCACCGCCACATCGTAGCCTTTGAGGTAATAGAGGTAACTTGCCGCCAGCACGGTAAAGGTGGTTTTGCCGACCCCGCCCTTTTGGGTGGAAAAGGCGACATAAAGGGGTGTTTTCTCGTTTTCCATATTGCTTTCGTTCATTATTGGTTGATAGATTTATTTATTGCTTTCAATCAATCCAGCCATATAGCTTCCATTCTTGCCATATTGCAATCTTGAAATCTTGAAAGACTTTTTTATTTCAATCTTGTTTTCCTGCTTTCATTCTTTCTTGAAATCCTGCAATCCTGCTTTCTTGAAATCTTGCTTTCTTGCTTGAAATATGGCTTTCAATCTTGAAATCCGATGCAAATAAAAGGAGAAAAAACGTTCGTTTTTAGATGTGTCCCGATTTGTCCTGCGTTGTCCCGTTTTGTCCACCAACCGCCTATTTTATAGCATTATAAATCACCGTTACTTTGCAGCGGAGTAACAAACCGCAGGGGGCAGAGGTGTAAAACCGAGCTGGTGAACGCAGGGCTTACCGTTCCACGCTAACCCCAATCCGTCCGTGACGGATTTCGATTTTCGTCAGAAAATAGCAAGGTGTGTTTTGTATGCTACAAAACCGTTTTCCGTGCCTGAAAACGCCTTGCCCCTTGCGGGGGTAAAAATCACTCCGAAGTCGTAATTTTTTAATCCAAAGAAGCATGGAAACAAGAAGAACCAACAAGGGCGGTCGCCCCGCCCTCGCAGACCCGGCGAAGCACCGCCATGTCCTTTACCTGAACGACCGGGAGAACGCCCGCTTCCTCTCGCAGTGGGAGCAGTCGGGCGTTACGAGCAAGTCCCGGTTCATCGCCGCCCGGCTGTTCGGCGAGCCGTTCCGGGTAGTGAAAGTGGACAAGTCGGCGGTCGAGTATTGCGCCCGGCTGACCGAATTTTATGCTCAGTTCCGGGCGGTAGCGGTCAATTACAACCAAGTGGTAAAGGCTCTGAATAGTAACTTTTCGGAGAAAAAGGCACTGGCTTTTCTCTATAAACTGGAGAAAGCGACTACTGAATTGTCGGCATTGAACCGCCAAGTTATAGCATTAACTAATGAATGTAAAGAACTATGGTTGCCAAAATAAGCACGGGCAGCAATATGTTCGGCGCACTGGCGTACAACCAAAACAAGGTGGACAGCGAAGAAGCAAAGGTGCTTTTCTCCAACCGGATGCTGTTGGGCGAGGACGGAAATTTCTCTATCGGCGAGTGTATGCGCAGCTTTGAAATGCAGATGCCCGTGCAGCTATCCACCAAGAAGCCGATACTTCATATTTCCATAAACCCACATCCGGAAGACGTGCTGACCGACCAGCAGCTTTCCGACATTGCCAAAGAGTATATGCGGAAGTTGGGCTATGGCGACCAGCCTTATTTGGTGTACAAACATACCGACATCGCCCGCCACCATATCCACATCGTTGGGTTGCGGGTGGACGAGAACGGCAAGCCGCTTAATGACAAATTCGAGCATCGGCGCAGCAAGCAAATCACCCGTGAACTGGAAAAGAAACACGGGCTGCATCCGGCAGAGCGAAAGGAACGTGCCGAACGCCCGGAACTTAAAAAGGTGGACTATGCCGCCGGGGACGTGAAGCACCAAATCGGCAACACCGTGAAAGCGGCTTGCTATGGCTACCGCTTCCAGTCGTTCGGGGAGTACAAGGCGTTGCTTGCCGCTTACAACGTGTGCGCCGAGGAAGTCAAGGGTGAAGTGAACGGCAAGCCCTATCAGGGCATTGTCTATTCTGCCACGAACGACAAGGGCGAAAAGACAGGCAACCCGGTAAAGGCTTCCCGCATCGGCAAGTCGGTAGGCTATGAAGCGGTGCAGCGCAGAATGGAGAAATCGGGTGAAGCAATCAAGAACGGCAAGCTGAAAGAGCGCACCCGAAAGATTGTCGCCACTGCCATGCAGACCGCCCGTAGCCGCAAGGAACTGGAACAGCAGCTAAAAAAGCAGGGCATTGACGTGGTATTCCGTCAGAATGACAGCGGACGCATCTATGGCGTTACGTTCATCGACCACGACAGCCGGGTGGTGCTGAACGGTTCACGCTTGGGCAAGGAGTATTCGGCGAACGTGTTCAACGAACGTTTTTCGGGCGAAACCGGAAAGATACACCAGCCCGAAGTGGAAATACAACAGCGGGAACAATCCACGCATCAGGAACAGCCGGGCTTCACGCCGAAAGCCGACATCGTTTCGGGCGTGGCTTCCGTGCTGGGTGCTTTCGGCGGATTGTTGGGCGGCGGTGCATCAGGCGGTGACGATCCGCAGGACACCGCCCGCCAAAAGAGAAAGAAGAAGAAAAAGAAGCGCACAAGGCGCATCGACTAACTTAAAAAAACATTATAATCATGCAACAGGAAGATGATTTGAGAGGGCTTGCACGGGTCATGGACTTTATGCGGGCTATCAGTATTCTATTCGTGGGAATAAACGTGTACTGGTTCTGTTACTCCACCCTGAAAGAATGGGGAGTGACGTTTGAGGTGATAGACAAGATACTGTGGAACTTCCAGCGCACCACCGGGCTGTTCTCGTCTATCCTGTGGACGAAACTTTTCTCCGTGGTGTTCCTCGCCCTGTCGTGCATCGGCACTAAGGGCGTGAAAGAGGAAAAGATAACGTGGACGAAGATACATTGCAGCCTTGCGGTAGGAGTAACTTTGTTCTTTCTGAACTGGTGGTTGCTGGAACTTCCGCTGCCACATACGGCAGATGCCGTGTTTTATATCGCCACACTGTCGGCGGGCTATATCTGTATGCTCATGGCGGGTACGTGGATGTCCCGGCTGTTGAAAAACAACCTGATGGATGATGTCTTTAATACCGAGAACGAAAGTTTCCAGCAGGAAACAAGGCTTATCGAGAACGAGTATTCTGTAAATCTGCCTACCCGGTTCTACTATAAGAAGAAATGGAATAATGGCTGGATAAATGTCGTGAACCCGTTCCGTGCCAGTCTTGTACTGGGAACGCCGGGCAGCGGTAAGTCGTATGCGGTGGTAAACAGTTACATAAAACAGCAAATCGAGAAAGGTTTTGCGCTTTACTGCTATGATTATAAGTTTCCCGACCTTTCGGAAATCGCTTACAATCATTTGCTTAACCACTTGGACGATTACAAGGTAAAGCCTAAGTTTTACGTTATCAATTTTGACAACCCACACAAGAGCCACCGATGCAACCCTATAAACGCCAGCTTCATGTCGGACATTGCGGATGCCTATGAAGCCAGCTACACGATAATGCTTAACCTCAATCGCTCTTGGATAAGCAAGCTGGGCGACTTCTTCGTGGAAAGCCCGATTATCCTTTTGGCGGCTATAATTTGGTATCTTCGTATCTATCAGGGCGGTAAGTATTGCACGTTCCCCCATGCCATTGAACTGTTGAACAAGAAATACGCCGATGTGTTCACCATTTTGCGTAGCTATCCCGAACTGGAAAACTATCTTTCTCCGTTCGTGGATGCTTGGGAATCAGATGCCCAAGAGCAGTTACAAGGGCAGATAGCGAGTGCGAAAATCCCACTTTCAAGGATGATTTCACCCGCTCTTTACTGGGTAATGACGGGCGATGATTTTTCACTCGACATCAACAACCCGAAAGAGCCTAAAATCTTGGTTGTCGGCAATAACCCTGACCGTCAGAATATCTATTCGGCGGCATTGGGACTGTATAATTCCCGTATCGTGAAGCTGATAAACAAGAAAGGTCAGCTTAAAAGTTCGGTGATAATAGACGAGTTGCCAACGATTTATTTTCGTGGTCTTGACAATCTTATTGCCACCGCCCGAAGCAACAAGGTTGCGGTTCTGTTGGGCTTTCAGGATTACAGTCAACTTACCCGTGACTATGGGGACAAGGAAAGCCGTGTAATCCAAAATACTGTGGGTAACGTGTTCAGCGGTCAGGTAGTCGGTGAAACGGCGAAAATCCTTTCCGAACGTTTCGGTAAGGTATTGCAGAAACGGCAGAGTATGACGATTAACCAGCGGGAGAAATCCACCTCGATAAGCACCCAAATGGACAGCCTGATACCCGCCAGTAAAATATCCAACCTCACGCAAGGTATGTTCGTGGGTGCTGTGGCGGACAACTTCGATGAACGGATAGAGCAGAAGATTTTCCACTGCGAAATCGTGGTGGACAACGAAAAGGTGAAGCGGGAAACCGCCCATTACGTGAAGTTGCCGCAGATTATCGACTTCACCGACAAGGACGGCAACGACCGGATGCAGGAGGAGATACAAGCCAACTATGACCGCATCCGGCAGGAAGTCCGGCAGATTGTCGAGGACGAGATAACCCGGATTAAGAACGACCCGGAGCTATGCCACTTGATAAAAGAGGAAGAATAAACGACGAGGAACATTATTCCTCGCTATCTTTTTCAGGCAATATTGAGGATAATTCATCTTCAATATCTATCCCATAAGCCACAGCCATTTGCGCCAACATTATACCAAATGTACCTCTTAATTCGCCTAATGTAGAATTAAATTTCCAGCTACTTATACAATCATAATTGTGCAAATAAAAATGCACCTTATTATTCTCGTTAGTATATTGATTTAAGAACTTCCTACATGCAATACGCATTGCTTTTAAGTAATTATAAAGATTGGTTTCTGATGATATATCTTGTATCTTATCTGTTAGAAAATGTCTGATTTCAATTATTGAATGAATACAATGGTCAGGACATTCTTGTTCATAAGGATTATATAATACTCTTCTGTCTTCTAAAAAACGTATAATTTTAATTGCTTTTGTACGTTCTGTTTCAGACGGATTCCAAGATACACCAAAAATGGGGCAACTTATACCAGTTAACCGTTCTCTTATTTCTCTGAAAATCATATAATTGCTTCTTCTATTTTTAATTAACAGCTATTCTTTGTTTTGTTGCTTTATTCGGTAGGCTTCAAAGCGCACCAGTATTTCGTGTAGGTTCTTCAATGCTTCCACAGCCTTGCCTATCGGCGGCATCTTGCTTTTGTCGAAAGTCAGTTTCTTCAAATCGGTAGTGTACGCCGTAGTTACTTCGGGCAACGCCATGACCATTTCGGAATCCTTGAATATCGGTGCATCAGCCAGCGACAAGTGCGAACGGGAATTTTTATTTAGTCCGTCCTCTATCGTCACCCGGTACATGGCATTCAAGAAATCTTCCGAATGTAGGTAATCGTTATATTCCTGATTGTGGTAGAGTGCCGACAAGTCGTAAACGTCACGGATATGCTTTGCCAACAGTGCGGCTGCATCCTCATTGTAAGACAGCTTTACCAGCCTTGAAACCTTGTCGCAGATAGTCTTTCGGGGGTTGATACACTGCGTTTCAAAACTTCCCAGTCCGTAGGTGCTTATCAGTTCCTCTTGCCCGATGCTTTCAAGAAAGGCGGTCACAATCGGTTTGATAACCCGCTTGTCTGCCGGGTAGAACATCAGTTTTTTATCCGGCAGGTCACAGGATTTTATCTCTACTTCCAAATGCTCTTTAAGTCCCACGCTTTGAAATACATTGTCATACGAGAAATACAGTTTGCGGTAATTACCGCCCGTTTCCGACAAATCTTCCTTGTATATGTCACTATTGAGTTCGGCTATGTATTTGGAAAGTTTCTTGTTCAATGTCTTTTCCGCCTGCTTGGACGCACCTTTGTCACCCGTAAACACGAACAAGTCCAAATCTTCCGAGAAACGTTCTATCAGCCCGTAGGCTTTGGAAAGTGAAGTTCCGCCTTTGAAGTAGGTCTTATTCGCATATTCGGACATGGAAATATCCCGCAGTATCTTCGATACCCAGTAATCCTTTTCCACGTGCGACTGCTCGTAGCCGAAATGTTCAGCCGCCAGTGCAATGATTTCCTTGAACGCTTCCTTGTCCGAATGTAAATTCATATTTCTGTCCTATGCCGTTTTATAATCCAAGTTGAACCGTGTCGTGGGAAGAATGGTCTTTGCCATTTCTGTTTGCAATACGGTTTGTCTGATGTCGCCCAGTATGTCCGCCACCACCTTTCTGACACGTGGCGGGTAACTTTTCGCCAAAGATACGATTTTTTCCAGTTCCGGCAGGCTATACTCGTTGAAATATTGGCTCTTGACTCGGTTGTAGATGTCCTGTCCCGTTGTTCCGGGTATGCGCTTCATGTCCTTTATCGCATCGAGCAGCCGCAAGTATGGGACAAGGCTTTCATCCGGGTAGTCCATGCAGTAGGCTTTCACGCACTCTATATCCAAGTTCTTGAAACGGAAACGGCGAACCGGGTT
>ENA-UOJR01000361-UOJR01000361.1-human-gut-metagenome-genome-assembly--contig:-C115P-NODE-361-length-65534-cov-44.171566_pt1 | contig 65534 bp, 62 predicted proteins | sample MGYA00242354_ERZ723901 | MGnify/ENA metagenome assembly ERZ723901
CGACGAGCATCTCCATCTCCTCGTGGCTCAGCACAACGCCGGTCGGGTTGCCGGGGTTCGTGACCATGATGGCGCGGGTGTGAGCGTTGATGAGCGGCTCGATCTTCTCGCGCACGGCGTAGCGGTAGCCCTCCTCGGGGCAAGTGGGAATGGGCGTGATGGACGCACCGCAGGTGCGGGTCATCGTGTTGTAGTTGGGGTAGAACGGCTCGGGAATGAGAATTTCGTCGCCGTCGTCGAGAATGCACTGCAGCGCGATCTGAAGCGCTTCGCTGCCGCCGGCGGTGACGTAGATCTCGCTCTTGTCGAAGTGCATGTCGAGCTTGTCGTAGTAGTTCTGGATCGCGTCGATCAGCTCGGGGATGCCGGGCGAGGGCGCGTAGGCCAGCACCGGCTGCTCGAAGTGACGGACTGCCTCGAAAAACGCGGGAGGAGTCTGTACGTCAGGCTGGCCGATGTTGAGGTGATAGATGTTGATGCCGCGTGCCTTTGCCGCCACCGCATACGGGTGGAACTTACGCATCGGAGACAGGCCGCATTTTTCAACTTTGCTGGAAAATTTCATCATTTCCTAATCCTTTCTTTGTCTGAGTGCACCTTATACACAAGGTTATAATTCCACAAATTCCCGCTAAAACGATGGTTGCTCACATTGATCGAATGGATAGTGCTCATTCCTTTCGCTCTACGGAAGAGGGGCGACCCATCCGTAGAACGTGCAACGAGAATTACCAAATCAATCGTCCTATGTTCCGAGGGCTTTAATGATAGAATTCACTGACATTTTAATGGAATTGTCGTTAGACTGTTCCGTATAAAAGCCGATATGTGGTGTACATATTACGTTCGGCAGGTCGATCATCTTGTAGTCAAGCTCACAGGGCGGCTCGCTTGTGTAAACATCCGTGGCAAGGCCCCTGATCTTTTTAGCAGCAAGGGCCTCATAAAGCGCCTCATTATCTATAAGCTCCGCACGAGAAACATTAATCAGCAATGCATTCGGCTTCATCTGGGAAATCAACCGGCGTCCAATCAGCTTTTCATTCTCCTTCGTCACCTTCATGTGCATGGTGATGATATCGGACTGACGGAAAATTTCCTCCATTGAGTAGTATTTCAAGTCGTATTTAGCCTTGAGCTGCTCGTTTTCATAAAGGTCGCACGCGATAACATTTGCGTTGAGGCCAAAAAACTTCTCAGCCACAAGGCGTCCAATGCTTCCTGTGCCGATCACGCCGACAGTAGCCCCTGCGATTTCTTGCCCGCCAAGCCCATCCGTGGTCCAATCATGCGCCTTGAGGATATTCACGGCGGGAACGATGTTACGGTTCATCGACATTGCAAGGCTTACGGCAAACTCCGCCACGGCATTACTGCCGTAGGCATCAATATTGAGGACCTCGATTCCCTTGGATACAGCATAATCCACATCGACGAAATTCCACATACCGGTGCCGATAAACTGCAGAATTTTCAGTTTGGGCAATCTGTCGATCATCTCATGAGTGAGCTGCGTAACGGCAAAGGCAACAACCTCCGCATCGCCCGCGCGCGCTACAACCTCGTCTACGCTCTTGGGCATACCGCTGAAGATGCGGATCTCGCCGTACTGCTTCAGGGGCTCAAGAAATTCAGGCTTTTCAATGAACTGACCTGCATCCAACATACAAATAATCATAGTAAATAACTCCTTGTGGTTTGGTATGGAGCACGCACCACAGTGCGTGCTCCATACGCTTTGAAGAAGGCTGGTAAGGAAAGAGAGTGTTTGTTAATCAACGCTGCTGGCTTTGGCTTCCGCCTCGATCTCGGCAACAGACTTTTTGTCCTTAACGAGCGCAGAGGCAATGAACAGGACGGCGACAGAGGCAATTAGCGCAAGAATGATGGGGTCGCCAAGAAAGACGTTATAACCAACCGTGAGGTACAGACCGCCGGCGACGACAATGCCTGTAATGATACTGGCCGTTGCGCCGAAAGAAGAGACCTTGTCGCGGAAGAGAACGGCAGCAAACAGTGCCGGGCAGATTGCAGCGCCCATAATGGAAAACACCATGTACAGGAAGTCGAAGAGGCTGGTAATGTAGAGCGCGATGATAATGCCGACAATACCGAATGCAATGGTCGTATAGGGTAGGGACTTCTTGATGGTCTCATCCTTGAGCTTAGGATTGATGCTGCGACCGAGGTCATACATGAGGTGCGTCGTACCAAGGATGAGGAAAGAGTCAAACGAGGACATAATCGCCGCAATCAGACCCGCGATAACGAAGCCTCGAACCACAGGTGGATAGTAGGAAAGGATCCACATGGGGAGCACTGCATTGTTGTCGGCGATCTCCGGCATAATAACACGGACGGCAACGCCGATAAGGATCAGAGCGATGCCCATCCAAAAACCGATACCGCCAGCAACGAGGAAAGAGAACTTGGCAGACTTACCATCCTTGGCAGCAAGCGCACGCTGCGGCATGGTCGGGTCGCCAGGGCTGCAAAGGAAATACGAAAGCATCATGCCAATCATGGAAGAACTGATGCCACAGGCAAATGGATTGGTCAGGGACTTGCCGAGAGCCTGCATGGTCTCTTCCATCACGGAAATACCGCCTGCCTGGGAAACGCCGAGGATGGGGCCAAGGACGAACACGCCGAGGAACATGATGGCAAACTGCGCAACGTCCGTCCAGACAACGGCATACATTCCACCGATGGAGGTGTAGAGGATGGCTATGCCCGCGGCAATAACGGTGGCAAGCACGAGTTTGTCAGCAGGAAAGCCAAAGCAGTTGATAATGACCGTACGCAAGCCTGCAATATTGATGGCGACCATTGCGACGGCATAGAAAGTAACAAGGCAGGCCATTGCAAGACGGGCAGGCTTGCCAAACTTGATGTTCATGATCTCAGCAATGCTGCGCGCGTTCGTTTCGCGAACCTGCGGGGCAATCAGCCCCATGACAATCAGGCCGACGGAAAATCCAAAGTACATCCAAGGGACTGTACTTGTTGATCCATTGTTGTAAGCTGTGCCGACAGCGCCCATCGTCATGCCGGAACCAACCATCGTGGCAACGATGGTACCAATCAAGGCGACCTTGCCGAAGCGCTTGCCGCCAAGAATAAAGTCATCCATCGTCTGGATCTTGCCCTTTGCGAAGAAGCCGATGCCTAACATGGCAACAAGATAGAGTATGATTATGATCCAATCACTGAGCTGCATAGTGTTGTTCTCCCTTCAAATATTTATTTCATCTGCTGATTGCCGTTTACCGGTTGTTTCAATAGAAATGTGCAGGGATGACTGCCATGCTGTGATACTGGGGGATGGGTTTCAACGAAAGATATCCATCTTCTCAACGCGATCAAATGCCTCTTTTAGCACCTCCACGGAAACCGTGCAGCAGATGCGTATGTAACCCTCGCCAGCCTGACCAAAGCCATCGCCGGGAAGGACGAGAACATGCGCCTCATCGAGGATCTTATCCCACATATCCATAGAACTGATCCCCGTCTCCTTGATATCTGCAAAGATGTAAAATGTGCCTTCTGGATAGAAGCACTTGACATGGTTCAGCTTGCTCATGCGCTCATAGGCGTAGAGCATTCTCTTCTGATACTCCGCGCGAAGCCCTGCTTGGATTTCCTTGCGGCGGCGAATGGCATAAAGGCCGATACGCTGGGAGAAGGAACTGATGGTGAAGGTGATTGCTCCGCAGGCGTTGCAGGCGGCGTCGATGATCTCCTTGCTGGCAATGATATGGCCAAGGCGCAGACCGGTCATGGAATAGTCCTTAGAATAGCTGTAAACTGTGATTACGCGCTTAGGTGACCTCTCATACGAGCAGATGGGCATTTTGTTGTCGGTGTAGTTGAGCGCACCATAAATATCATCTGCAATAACAAGGAAGTCATATTTCTCCGCTAACGCCAGAATACCACGGATGGTCTCCTGACTGTAAACCTTGCCGCTAGGGTTGCAAGGAGTGTTGACGATGATTGCCTTGGTGCGCGCAGTGATATGCTTTTCTAGCTCATCCAGCGCTACGTCGAATTTCTTCTCGCTAGGAGCATTATAGACCACTAACTTACCGCGCGCCATCTCAACCTGGTCCTTATAATACGTGTAGTACGGCGCGATGGCTATCACTTCGTCGCCTTCATCCAACAGCGTCTGCATCACGACATACAGCGCGTGCGTGCCGCCCGCCGTGATCAGGAGTTCGTCGATACCGACGGTGAGACCATAATCCTCCTTGTACATCTTGATGGTCTCCTCGCGCAGCTCGGGGTCACCCAGGAACTCCGTATAGCGGGTGTGACCGGCAAGTGCGTCGCGGTACATCAGATCAATGCAGGTCTTGTCAGCGGGATAGTCGGGGTCACCGACGCTGAGATTGATGATATCGTCATAGCGCTTGGCCATTTCGTCCGTCCGGCTCAGCGGCGGGATGGGGTATTCCCAGTATTTCTTTGCTAAATACGGACTTTTCATAATATCCTCCCAAAAAGTGATTGCGTTTTCTGCCGCTCAGAAGCGCAGGGACAGGCAGCTCAGACCTCCGTCGAGCTTGCGGTACTCGGAGGTATCGACCGTCAAAGTTTTGTAGCCCATGCCCTGAACAGCCTTGAGTACGGCAGGATAGCCGGCGGGAACGATGACCGTATCGTTGACCCAGATGCAGTTGGCCGCATAGGCTTCCTCTTCGGGGATCTCCACGCGGTTGTACTTTTCAAACTCTGGCTTGGTGACAAACTCACCGGAGACGAGCATATTGTTGTTTTCCAGATAATTCACACCGGTCTTGAGGTGGAGGACCTTTTCCAGCTTGACCTCGGAGCAGGTCATGCCGTACTTTGCAAGGATCTCAGTCAACTGGCGAATGCCTTCTTCATTTGTTCTGGCAGAGCGGCCGACATAGAAGTGGTCGCCGACCATCATGACATCGCCGCCCTCAAGCGTGCCGGGAGCCTTAATGTATTCAATTTGCTCATCATTGAAAAACTTCTTCACCGCGCCGATGATTTCGTTTTTTTCGCCATTGCGGGATTCCGCGCCTGGGTTAGTAATAATCGCGCACTTGCTAGTAATCAAAGCAGGGTCTTCCACGAAGCAGGAATCCGGATAGCGCTCGTCCGCTTCTAGCACTGTAACATCAACATCGCACTGCTTGAGTGCTTCAATATAAGCGTCGTGCTCTTTCAAGGCGAGCTCATAGTCGGGCTTACCGGGATACAGCCCGCTAGTAATTCCCTCGACCATCGCTTTGCAGGGTCGTCTGACAATAACATGATTGAACTTTTTCATAGCACACCTCAACAGTTTTAATTGTATACTGTACACTGCATATTGTATACAATTAAGAGTATATACAGACTCGCTAAAAAGTCAATACTTTTTTCAAAAAAATTGTTCTTCTTGTAGCAAGCGGTTTCTTTTGACTTTTTTCTGCAATGGTATATAATAAAATGGTCTCATTGGAGTCGTCCAATATTTGAAGGAATGAAGTGTCTATATATGTTTAAGTATAAAACGCTCAGAGACTTGGTTTACGATTATATCGGCCAGCAGCTCCGCGCCGGCCTGATCAATCCCACCAGCACCATCAAGGAAACGGCTCTGTCCGAGGAGCTTTCCATCAGCCGCACGCCCGTACGCGAAGCTCTAATCCAATTGGCCGGAGAGGGTTTGCTCGAGTCCGTCCCCCACAAAGGCTTCTATATCCGCACGCTAACAGAAACGGAGGCTCAGGAGCTTTTCGTTGTGATCGGCCATCTTGAGGGGCTTGCGGCAAGGCTGTCTCTCGGCAATATTCAGGAACAGGATATCGCCGCTATGAAGATGCACATCAGCATGATGAACGCTGCGATCATGGCGGACGATGTGGAAATGTATCTTGAGGTGCAGGACAAATTCCACAACATTTATCTCAACAAGTGCGCCAACCGCACACTTTCTGAAACGCTTGAGCGACTCAAGAACCGCCTGTTCCGCCATCACTATCAAGCCATGAGTAAAGATGAGCGGAAGAAGTTTCTGTTAGGCCTGAACGACGAGCACACCCGCATCTGTGAACTCTTTGCAATGCGAGACAGCACAGCAATTGAAAAATACCTTGTCGATGTCCACTGGAATCCTGCAGAAGCAGTTTATGAAGTGTTGGGATAGTTGCGCCGATCCATGTTGCTTATGGGCAAGGAAGAGAAAAAATGTGCGTTCCAAAGCAGGCATCATCGTGCCTGTCCATGCCTCCCGCTATCTGTTATCCCGTTTGAAATATGGAGAGTGCGCTTGCGATCGCAGGAAGTCCATCTTTGACGAAGATATCTTCCAGCTCGAAGGTATGTTAGATGACAACAACAATTGGCTCTGCCGCACCTCCTTCAAGTGGGCAAAGAAAGCGCCTTTCAAAGAATCATCTTTGAAAGGCGCTTTTTACGCTCTGATCAAATTGAAGCTGCGATTACTTTGCGCTGCCGTCAGCATTAAAGACCGGCAGTTTTTCAAGGAAGCAGATGTCCTTGCGGTCAGCGGCGCCGCCCTCGGCAAGCACTGCCATGCGGCCTGCGACCGTGCCGCCCGCCTTCTCAACGAGCGCTTCCATCGCCTTGAGCGAGCCGCCCGTGGAGATCACGTCGTCAACGAGCAGGACCTTCTTGCCGCGAATGAGGGCGGCATCGTCCGAACCGAGGTAGAGCTTTTGCTGAGCGACCGTGGTGATGGACTGATCGTCGACCGAGATGGGGTCTGGCATGTAGACCTTGGGGCCCTTGCGCGCGATAAAGTATTTCTTTGCACCGCTCTGGCGCGCCATCTCGTGAATGAGGGGAATCGACTTGGCCTCGGCGGTAAAGAGGTAATCGTAATCGATGCCACCGGCGAGCTTGAGAAGCTCTTCCGCGCAGCGCACGGTCAACTCCGCGTCGCCGAACATGATGAATGCGCCAATATAAAGATCGTCCGTCACCTTGCAGATGGGAAGGTCGCGGTCAAGACCCGCGACGTGCATCGGATAAGTCGCCATAAAAAGGAAGCTCCCTTCGCGTTTTTGCATCATTTTCCGCCGCTTTGCGCGGCAAACAGAATTTAGTATATCTCTTTTCTGCCGCTTGTCAAGCGATCAAACCTGAGTGTCGTCCTCGGGCATGACGAGCGCACAGATGAAGTAGGCAAGAATGCCGGTGCCTGCGAAAACTGCCAGCAGCGCCCAGAGCACACGCACGATCGTCGGGTCAAGGTTGAGATAATCGGCAAAACCTGCGCACACGCCGCAGATCTTCTTGTTGTTGCGGGATTTGCAAAGACGTTTCTTTTCGTCCATGATGTTTCTCCTTTTCCGGCTGCGAAAGGCAGCCACGATGAGTCAATAACGAGCATATACAGTATATCACATTTTGCACCGTTGTAAAGCGCGCTTTTTCCGCGCTTTGCGTAAAAAAGAGACGGAAGACGCACAAAAAGTGCGAGATATTTCCCTTTTACGTCCTATTTGCCGAAAAAGGGCAAATTTCCCCTTGCAACTTCCTTTTTTCTATGGTATAAACTTGTGTTGAGCAAATGCTTTGAAAGGGAAAATAGCGAGTTTGTTCCGGTAAGAGAGGATCGGTCGGCGGCTGAGAGCCGGTCTGCGGAATGTCGCTTGGTTCGCCCCCGAGCAGCCGCGAGGAAATGCGCGGCCGGTCAGCCCCCGTTACGGGCAAAAGAGTGCGCGCCTGCGGGCGTGAATCAGGGTGGTACCGCGGAAGAAGTCTTTCGTCCCGAATGTCGGGAGGAGAGACTATTTTTTTGTCCCTGCCGCCTTTGTTATACGACACCTGCAAATTTTTACCTGAAAAGGAGAAATGATATGAAACAGCAACTGGAAGCGATCCGCAAAGCGGCGCTCGAAGCGATCGCCGACGCCGCCAAGGCAGAGGATCTCGAAGCGCTGCGCGTCCGTTATCTTGGCAAGAAGGGCGAGCTGACCGCCGTTTTAAAGCAAATGGGCAAGCTCAGCGCCGAAGAGCGTCCCGTGATCGGGCAGCTTGCCAACGAGGTGCGCGCCGCACTGGAGGCGGGCATCGAGGAAAAGGCAAGTGAGCTTGCCGACAAGGCCATGGAGTGCAAGCTCAAGGAAGAGGCCGTGGACGTCACCATACCCGGCAAGCAGGAAAAGATCGGCGTGAAGCACCCGATGTATCAGGTGCTCGACGAGATCAAGGACATCTTCGTCGGCATGGGCTTTGAGATCCTTGAAGACCGCGAGGTGGAGCTTGCCGAGTACAACTTCACCAAGCTCAACGTGGAAGAGGGACACCCTGCCCGCGAGTGGAGCGACACGTTCTACTTCAGTGACGACAGTTCCATTCTTCTGCGCACGCAGACCTCTCCCATGCAGATCCACGCGATGGAAACGCGCGAGCTGCCCATTCGTATCCTTGCTCCCGGCCGCGTGTACCGCAAGGACGAGGTCGACGCCACGCATTCTCCCATGTTCCACCAGATCGAAGGTATGGCCATCGACAAGGGCATTACGATGGCGGACCTCAAGGGCACGCTCAACGAGGTCGTGCGCCAGCTCTACGGCGAGCACACGGTCACGCGCTTCCGCCCCCATCACTTCCCGTTCACCGAGCCGAGCTGCGAGATGGACATTCAGTGCCACAAGTGCCACGGCGCAGGCTGCCCCACCTGCAAGGGCGAGGGCTGGATCGAGGTGCTTGGCGCCGGTATGATCCACCCGAAGGTCCTCGAGGGCTGCGGCATCGACTCCACGGTCTATTCCGGCTGGGCGTTCGGCATGGGCCTTGAGCGTCTGGCGCTCGGCCACTTCAAGATCAGCGACCTGCGCCTGATCTTCGAAAACGACGTCCGCTTCCTCGAACAGTTCTAATATTCCTCGCGAAAGCGGCGAGCCGCTTTCTGCGATCTCTTTCGCAGGGTGCTGCGCCGCACTCACTTTGCTCGCACGAGCGCACCCTGAGCGGTGTTTTTTGTGACGCGCATGTCGTCACAAAAAACGAAATTTGATTGTTACTTCTTAGGAGGATACCAATATGATCCTATCCCGTAATTGGCTCAACGAGTTCGTTGACCTCAAGGATATCACCGATAAGGAATTCAATGACGAGATGACGCTCTCCGGCTCGAAGGTCGAGACCATCGAGCGGCCCGACGAAAACCTCAAAAACGTGGTCGTCGGCAAAATTCTCGAAATGAAGCGCCATGAAAACTCCGACCACATGTGGGTCGTGAAGATCGACGTTGGTCAGGCGGAGCCGGTGCAGATCGTCACCGGCGCGTGGAACGTCCATGTGGGCGACTATGTTCCCGCTGCGCTTTCCGGCGCACATCTGCCCGGCGGCATCAAGATCGAAAAGGGCGCGCTGCGCGGCGTCGAGTCCGACGGTATGCTCTGCTCGCTCAAGGAGCTTGGCATGACGGCGGAGCACGACTTCCCCTATGCCGTTATCACGCCTGCCGCCATTCTGAACGACTATCACCCCATCGACAAGGATAAGCCCTCCATTCCCGCCGACATCAAGCCGGGCGACAAGGTTTACGGCCCTGTGGTTGCCGCCAAGGTGCTTGAGTGCGCCCCGCTGGGCGACGGCACGTTCCACACCTGCCTCGACCTCGGCGATGCGACCACCGTGCCCGATACGCGCTGCTCGAACCTCCACGAGGGCGACCTTGTTGCCTACAACACCAAGAGCGATACCATCTGCACGCTCGAAGATCTGCACGCCGAGCAGAAGGAGTTCCCCCACTGCATCGCCGACGGCATCTTCGTTTTGCAGGAAGAGGACGCCGAGCCGGGTCTCAACATGGCGCGCGTTCTCGGTTTCGATGATTCCATCGTCGAGTTTGAGATCACGCCCAACCGCCCCGACTGCCTGAGCGTTATCGGCCTTGCACGCGAGGCGAGCGCGACCTTCAAGCGCCCCCTCAAGCTGCACGAGCCAGAGCCGCACGGCTGCGGCGGCAGCATCGCGGAGATCGTCGACATTGACATTGAGGACGGCGACCTCTGCCCGCGCTACACCGCGCGCATGGTGAAAAACGTCAAGATTGCGCCGTCCCCGCGCTGGATGCGCGAGAGACTGCGCAACAGCGGCGTGCGCCCGATCAACAACATCGTTGATATTACCAACTACGTCATGCTCGAGTACGGTCAGCCGATGCACGCTTTTGACTTCAGCTGCGTCGAGGGCGGCCACATCATCGTGCGCACCGCGCACGAGGGCGAGACCATTGAGACGCTTGACGGCAACGAGCGCAAGCTTACGCCGAATATGCTCTGCATCTGCGACGAGCACAAGCCTGTGTGCGTTGCGGGCGTGATGGGCGGCGCGAACAGTGAGATCGTCGGCGACACGGCGATGGTGCTCTTCGAGTCCGCCAACTTCAACGGCGTTTCCGTGCGCCGCACGGCAAGCGCTCTCGGTATGCGCACCGATGCCTCCTCCCGTTATGAAAAGGGCCTCGACATGATGAATACCATCAAGGCGGTCGAGCGCGCCTGCGAGCTTGTGGAGATGCTTGGCTGCGGCGAGGTCGTCGACGGTGTGATGGACGTGGTCGCCAAGGAAAAGGCGCCCACCTGCATTAAGCTTGAGCCGGAAAAGATCAACGCCCTGCTTGGCACGGATCTTGAAGAGGATCTGATGCGCGAGATCCTCGTCTCCCTCGGATTCATTCTGAACGGCGACGATATTTACGTTCCCTCCTGGCGCGGTGACGTGGAGCATTACAGCGACATTGCCGAGGAGGTCGCCCGCTTCTACGGCTACAACAAGATCCCCTGCACGCTCATGCGCGGCGAGACCACGCGCGGCGGCTTTTCTGAGCAACAGCGCTTCGACCGCGCCATCGGCGGCGCGGTGCGCGCGCTGGGCTACGATGAGATTATCACTTACTCCTTCATCAGCCCGACCTATTATGACAAGATTCGCATGCCGAAGGACTCTCCGCTGCGCAATTCTCTCAAGATCCTGAACCCGCTGGGCGAGGATACCTCCATCATGCGCACGACGATCCTGCCGAGCATGCTCGAGATCGTCGCGCGCAACCTCAGCTACCGCAACAAGTCCGCGCGCCTCTATGAGCTTGGCAAGATCTACCTGCCGCGCGAGGATGGTCTTGCGGACGAGCCGAAGTACCTCTCCCTCGGCGCCTACGGCGACGGCGCGGACTTTTTCTCCTTCAAGGGCAGCATCGAAACGCTCCTGCACGAGCTGCGCATCAGCGATGTTAAGTATGTTGCCTGCACGGACAACGCCTCCTATCACCCCGGCCGCTGCGCCTGCGTTTACGCGGGCGATACGCTCCTCGGCGTGTTCGGCCAGATCCACCCGCTCGTTGCGGCGAACTACGGTGTGGATACCGAGATCTACGCTGCGGAGCTGAGCTTTGAAGCAATGTATGAAAAGCGCGGTGATATCCCTGTCTATCAGCCGCTGCCGAAGTTCCCAGCCGTCACGCGCGACATTGCCGTCGTCTGCGATGAGACGGTGACCGTCGGCGCGCTCGAAGAGAGCATTCGCCGCGGTGCAAAGGGCCTTCTCAAGGAAGTATCTCTCTTTGACATTTACCGCGGCCCCGGCATTGCCGACGGGAAGAAGAGCGTTGCGTTCAACCTTGTGCTGCGCGCAGATGACCGCAGTCTCACCGGTGAAGAGGCAGATGAGGACGTTCAGTCCATTCTTGCCTCGCTTGAAAGCGAGTGCGGCGCGGTGCTTCGTTAAGCATTCCATAAGGAAAGATTACGATTTGGTTACAGTTGACAGCGCTCCCTTTACTTTTCGGATCCGCGTTGCTATACTGTGAATATGGAAAGGAGGGACTCTCCCAATGGAAGAATTTACCCGAAAGTTTAATGTTGCCCAGGAGAAGGACGCTGAGATCCGCCACATCCTGACGACCGTTTATGCCGCGCTGGAAGATAAGGGCTACAACCCCATCAATCAGATCGTAGGCTATATCCTCTCGGAGGATCCCACCTATATCACGAATCACAACAGCGCGCGCACGCTGATCCGCAAGCTGGATCGCGACGAATTGCTGCAAGCACTCGTGCGCAGCTATCTCGGAAAGTAAGAAAAAAGCAACAGAACAATGCCCCACAGAGACCGCGGGTGCGGCCTCTGTGGGGTTCTGCATTTTTTCGCCACAGTTTGGTTGACAAGGGGGACAAAAAATGCTATACTGCAAAAGGTTACAAAATGGTTACAAAGTTACAAATCGGTTACAAGGACAGGAGTGAGTCAGATGGCAGAAGTTACGGAAGGTCTTGTTTATCGCGGACACCCGCTGCGCCGTGTGGATAATCTCATCTACTACGGCTCGATGGCAGATAAATATATTGTGATGATGCAGGTGCTTGATACGGCGCCGCTCAAGGACATCACGCTTGCAAAGCGCGTTTCCATTCAGTTGCAGATGACGGACGCAAGCCTGCGTTCCCGCGACCGTGTGGTGCGTTCGACGGAAAAATCCAGTCTCGGTGAGGCGATGGAATTTGCCTCCATCTGGCTTGAGCGTGCGCTGAGCGGCAAGATGTAAATAAAGCCGCCGCGCAGCCCCTATTCTTTTTACGAAAGGATCACTCAGTTATGCGAAATCATTCACGATGCGTATCGTTCCTGCTTTCGGGTCTGCTTTCCGTCAGCCTGCTCGCACCGCTCTCTTCGGCGCAGGCCGCTTATGACGATGGTTCTATCCGCGATCTCGTTGATCGCGTGACGGTGCTGACGGAATCCGTTCAGACCGAGAGCGCCAATGAGGACGAGCTTGCCAAGCTCGATGAGATGCAGGCAGAGCTTGAGGACAAGGCGGACGCAAAAGAAGATGTGTCTGCGACGGAGACCGTTTCTATGGTCGTTACGGGCGGCACGATCAATGTGCGCACGGGTCCCGGCACGAATTACGACAAGATCACGCAGGTGGTCAGCGGCAAACAGGTCACCGTTGTCGGTGAAGCGAACGGCTGGTATCAGGTCACGTTCGACGCGACGACCGGTTGGCTGCTTGGTGAATATCTGCGCGATCCTGCCGACCTCGACGGTACGGTAGGCGCTAAGATCGTTTCCATGGCGATGCCCTATCTCGGCACGCGCTACCGCTCCGGCGGTGCGTCCCCCAGCGGTTTTGACTGCTCGGGCTTTACGATGTACCTTTACGCACAGCTTGGCTATTCTCTGCCCCATTCGGCGACCGCGCAGTACAGAAACTGCGGTTACGCCGTTGCCAAGGCTGACCTGCAGCCCGGTGATCTGGTATTCTTCTCGGATTCCTCCCACGCCATCGGCCACGTTGGCATTTACATCGGGAATGGACAGATCATCCACGCGCGCTACAGCGTTGGCAAGGTCATGATCGACAGCCTGTCCGCAAGCTACTATGCTTCCCGCTATGTCGGCGCGAAGCGCATCGCGTGATGGACGAGCCTTTCACTACATAAAAAACGGAACGGTGAAAACCGTTCCGTTTTTTCCTTTATTCTTCCGTAGGGGTTTCCTCGGCCTTCTCCGTTTCGGCGGCGCGGATGGCCTCGGCTTCCGCCTTCGCCTCGGTGAGGACCTTTTTCTCGCTCTTCGTTTTGAGCTGCTTTTCGTCGAACTGCGCCCAGAGATCGGGACGGCGCAGCATCGTGCGCTTGTAGCTCTCCTTTTTGCGCCATTTGGCCACATTCTCGTGGTGGCCGGAGAGCAGCACGTCCGGCACGCGGCGGCCATGCCACTCATCGGGACGGGAATACTGCGGATATTCCAAAAGCCCTGCCCAGTGCGATTCCTCGGTGAAGCATTCCTCTTCCGGCAGCACGCCCGGCACCATGCGGCAGATGGCGTCCGTCACGGCCATGGCGGGGATCTCGCCGCCCGTGACGACGAAGTCTCCCATCGAGAGTTCTTCGTCCACGCACTCGTCGATGAAGCGCTGGTCGATGCCCTCGTAGTGGCCGCAGACGAGAATCAGATGGTCATAGCGCTCTTTCAGCTCGCGCGCCACCGCCTGCGTGAAGGTGCGCCCGCAGGGGGAAAGGTAGATCGTGTGGCCGCGGCTGCCCGCTTCCTCACACACGTGCGCCCAGCAGCGGTACAAGGGGTCTGCCTGCATCACCGCGCCGCGTCCGCCGCCATAGGGGTAGTCGTCCACCTGCATCTGCTTGTTGGTCGTGTAGTCGCGGATCTGATGCGTTTTGATCGTAATGTATCCGCGCTCCTGCGCGCGCCCGAGAATGCTGACGTTCATCATCGCGTCGATCGAGGCGGGGAAAAGTGTTAAAATATCAATCCTCATCGGTTTCCAGTCCTTCTATCATGTGTACGCTGATCTCGCGCGCCTCTTCATCGACGTTGGTGATGAAAATATCCTTGACTGCGGGAATGAGATAGGTCTTTTCTTCGCCTTTGACCTTGTAGAGCTTGTGGGCGGGGTAGGAGAGCACGTCCACCACCGTGCCGATGTAGGTGTGGGGGAAGTAGTTGTACACGGTCATGCCCACGATCTCCGCGTCGAAATGCTCGCCCGGCTTGAGCTGTACCTCTGCGCGGCGAATGGAGAGCACCTTGCGCTTGAGCGCGGCGGCAGCGTCCATATCGTCGATCTCGGGGAGCTTCATAAGAACCATCTCGCCCTGTACGCGCTTGCTCGTGGGGCGGAAGGGCTCGCCGTCCATATAAAATGTGCGGAAGCCGCACAGCTGCCCTGCGCTCACGTCCCAGGGCTGAACCTTGACCTCGCCGCGCACGCCGTGCGTGTTGACGATCTGTCCGACTTCAATATATTCCGGGCGCGCGCTCGGCTGCGGCGCGCTCTTTTTGGAAAAGAGACCCATGTGTCATTCTCCTTTGCATACTCGTTATCCTATAGGAAGTTATTCTGTATATTTAATCGAAATTAATCTGTGCCACAAAGTTGTCATACTCTTCTTGGAATGCGGCAGCATCCGGGAACAGTTCACGATAGGTCTTGTTATCCATCTCAGCTTCAATCATCGCGTCTAGACCGTGTTTTTCCACCAGATACTGAACAAAAACCATAGATTCTAAATAAGAGAGTTGATTTCCAATATAACCACTGGAAACACCAGCGCGCTCATCTACAGATTGTGTTACGATTGGAAATTGAATGTCTCGGAATGTTTCTGGATGAAGAACTGCTTCGTAACCGATTGCTTGGTAAATAAGGAAGATGGGATGTTCTGTCGTATAAATCTCGGAAATGGTCTGACCGGTCATCTGTTCATATCTGGCAGCAATTTTTTTGCTGCATTCAATGTAGGGACTTTTTAGTTTTGCAATTTCGGTCTCATTTGCAAATGGATCAATGTATTGTGGGGCGATTTCATATGAGAGATAAGGTACAGACAAATATGTAGTCAGACCTTCGCACAACCAGCGCTTTTCACTTGCATCATTTACTGGAATCAAGCAGTGCATAAGCTCATGTAGAGCATCTTCATGAGCGAGCACAACAGCTTTACTTCCGTCTGGTTTTGCAAATGAATTGTTATCGGAGTCACTGTCAAAAACAGAAACAGAAATCTGACGAAAATCAGGCTGCTGCAAGGCTTCATAATGCTTAGGCGCATTTTCTTTCAGATAGTTATAAAGCTGATTCACATCGCTATAGAAATCAACCAGGAAGTAGGTTACATCATCAGCGGTAGGCATCCAGTCTACACTTTGCAGATTCAGTTGGAAATTTTGTTCCTCGATAATAAAAGGAATCTCCTTAGCAGTAATGAAAGAAAGACTGGAAAGGTAGGCTGCCTCAGTGGTGCTGATGTTTTCAGTGTCTACCGTGATACCAAGTTCTTTCAACCATTCGTTGCGATACTCAAAATTGTTACCTTCCGTCAGAAAGGCTTTTACATTATCCTGAGACATAATATATGCGGCAAGGGACTGGGCAGACTGCACCGCAAGATCTATGGTTTCTGAATCCGAGAAATTCTCAATAAAATAGAGAGGGGACAGGGTGAGTAGATAGGGCTTTTCGTGCTGATCGTAATAAGCATTTAAACGTTTGGCCAGTTCGTCCGAAGAAACCGCAGTTTCTTCAAACACGGTCTTGCTCAAACCGACACACTGCCACCAAGGGGCCAAATCAAATGTGCAGGATGTCAGGAACGGACGATATGTACCGTTCTGGACAGATTCGGGTGTGCAAAACAGGCCGGAAGTTGTGGCAACCGGATTGCTGGTGGTGGTTTCCCCGACCAGGTATACAGCCACAGACTTGGTCAAACTGTTGCCCAGTTTTGCCAGAGCGGCATAGTCAGCTGCAATCTGCTTGGCAAGTTCAGGAGAATCTCTTTCATCAAAGATAGTCGCAGCAAAGTGAATGTTCAATCCATCCAAAGCAACAAACTTGGTTGGAAAAGATGCGGCATATTCATCGTCACGAGTATGATTTCCATCCGTAAAGTGTTCAGCAGAAATCTCGGCTGGGTTGATAGAGCCGATTTGATTACAACTGCTAAGAGTAAATAAGGCTACAATGGTTAAGAAGAATAGAGAGCAATTCTTTTTCATGCACTTTCCCTCCTCATAATGAAAGATGTATTGTACCGGGATGTGAATCAGTATAGCGGAATCGGTGGGAGATGGCAAGAATAAAAAACGTTCCCGGGAAGTTCCCGGGAACGTTTTTTCGGTTCAGTCTACGATGTCGACAGACACCTTTACGCCGGTGCGCTGAGCATAGGACCGGACGACCGTGCGGATCTCCTTGGCAATACGACCCTGACGGCCAATGACCTTGCCCATATCGTCAGGTGCGACGCGCAGCTCCAACGTAAGCTCGTCCGCGCCCTGCTTTTCCGTGACGGTGACGTCATCGGGATGCTCAACAAGGCTGCGGGCGATGTAGAGCAGCAAGTCTTTCATTTCTTGCACCCCGTGCTCTTACAGCGCGTTGACTTTCTTCAGCAGCGCACGGACCGTGTCGGTGGGCTGAGCGCCGGTCTTGATCCACTCCTGAGCGCGCTCAGCGTCGATCTTGATCTCAGCGGGGGAAACGCAGGGGTTGTAAGTGCCGATCTCTTCGATGAAGCGGCCATCGCGGGGATAGCGGGAATCGGCGACGACAACACGATAGAAGGGAGCCTTCTTAGCGCCCATTCTGCGCAGACGAATCTTAACCATGGTAATTACCTCCAAAAAATATAAATGTGTTTTGATTTATGATGAAATGCTCTTGCACTCGATCAACGAAACTTATTTGGAACGTTTTTTGCGCCCGAAACCGCGCATCCGGCCGCCGCCGAAGCCGCCCATGCCCTTTGGCATCTTGCCGCCGCGCGTGACCTGCTTGATCATGGCCTGCATCATTTCGAACTGCTTGAGCAGGCGGTTGACGTCCACGACCTCAAGTCCGCAGCCGGCTGCGATGCGCTTTTTGCGGCTCGCGCCGAGTACGGCTGGGTTCTCGCGCTCATAGGGCGTCATCGAGAGAATGATCGCCTCGGTGTGCGCCATCATCTTCGGGTCAAGCTCGGCATTGGCCATCTGCTTGCCCAGCTGGCCGGGCATCATGCCCGCGAGCTGCTCGAAGCTGCCCATGCTCTTGAGCTGGACGAGCTGGTCGTAATAATCGGAGAGGGTGAAGCGGTTCTTCTTGAGCTTTTCCTTAAGCTTTTTTGCTTTCTCCTCGTCGATGCTCTGCTCGGCGCGCTCGATGAACGACAATACGTCGCCCATGCCGAGAATGCGCTGCGCCATGCGGTCAGGGTGGAAGGGCTCGATCATGTCGAGCTTTTCGCCCGTGCCCATGAACTTGATGGGCTTGCCGGTGGCTGCGCGGATGGAGAGCGCTGCACCGCCGCGGGCGTCGCCGTCGAGCTTGGTGAGCACCACGCCGTCGATGCCGAGCGCCTCGTCGAAGGCGGTGGCGGCATTGACCGCGTCCTGACCGGTCATCGCGTCGACCACGAGCAGGATCTCGGTCGGCTTGACGGCTGCCTTTACGCGCCTCAGCTCGTCCATCAGCGCCTCGTCGATGTGCAGGCGGCCTGCGGTATCGAGAAACACGATGTCGTTGCCGTGGTCGCCGGCATATTTGACGGCTTCCTGCGCAATGGTGACAGGATCGATCTGACCCATCTCGAAAACGGGGATATTCAGTTGCTTTCCGACGACCTGCAGCTGCGTGATGGCCGCGGGACGGTACACGTCGCACGCGGTGAGCAGCGGGCGATGTCCCTGCTTACGGAGATAGCCCGCGAGCTTGGCGACGTTCGTCGTCTTACCGGCGCCCTGCAAGCCGACCATCATCACAACCGTCGGCGGTCTGGAAGCGAAGGTCAGCTTGGCGTTTGCACCGCCCATGAGCGCGGTGAGCTCCTCGCTGACGATCTTGATGACCTGCTGGGCAGGGGTCAAACTGTCAAGCACCTCGGCGCCGACGGCGCGCTCGGAGACAGTCTTGACAAAGTCCTTGACGACCTTGTAGCTCACGTCTGCTTCGAGAAGCGCAAGGCGCACCTCCCGCATGGCGAGCTTGATGTCCTCCTCGCTCAGGCGGCCCTTGCCGCGCAGATGCTTGAATGTGGCGTTGAGCTTTTCGCTCAGTCCTTCAAATGCCATGGAACGATTACTCCTTGAGTGCCGCCGCCTCGGCCTCGATCACGCCGGCAAGCTCTTCGAGCTGGCGGTCTTCATACCGGCGGAAGTTGAGCTGCTTGATCTGCTGCGCCGCGTCTACGATTTTTTCCACGTGGGGCTGAAGCTGCATGAAGCGCTTGATGAGCCCCGTTTTGTCTTCGATCTCGGTCATGTAGTTCTCCGCGCGCACGATCACATCGCGCACGCCCTGACGGGAGATGCCGTAGTTCTCGGCGATCTCGGACAGCGACAGGTCCTCGTTATAGTAGAGATCGTAGAATTCCTTCTGGCGGTCGGTGAGAAGCTCTCCATAAAAGTCGAAGAGCATCGTCATGCGAAAGGTCTGGTTTTTCACGGAAAGTTCCTCCTTGTGCAGATTCTGCTGTAAAGTTTTAGCGCTTTACAACGAGGATCAGTTTACATGATTTTATCAGAAATGTCAAGGAAAAATCGCAAGAAAAAGGTCATGGGAGCAGAAAATTCTTCTGTTTTTGCATCGCTGCGTGCGCAAGGGGCAGAAAAGAGTGGAATTATTCACAGTTTCGTGGTATCCTAACGATAAAATCTCGAATGATCGATCACAGGAGGAATCGGTGATGGAACCGGTCAGACGCGAGATCGCACCTGAGGTGTGCCTCAACTATGTGCGGTCGGATAAATTCAAAACAGGAACGCTGAGCATGCAGTTCATCACGCCGCTCGACGAAAAAACGGCGAGCTTCGGGGCGCTGCTGCCGAGCGTGCTGCGCCGCGGCACGATGACGCATCCGGATATGCGCGCGCTTTCCACCGCGCTCGACCTGCTTTACGGCTCGTCGATCGGCTGCACGGTACGCAAAAAGGGCGAGAACCAGTGCATCGGCTTTGCCGCGAGCTTCATCGACGAGGCATTTGTTCCCGGCGGGGAGAAGCTCCTTGAGCCGATGTGCGACCTTTTAGGCGAACTGCTGCTCGACCCCGTGACGCGCAACGGCCGCTTTTTGAGCGACTATGTGGAGAGCGAAAAGCAGAACCTTGTCGACGCCATCCGCGGCATCATCAACGACAAGCGCGACTATGCAGATCTTCGCCTTTTGCAGGAGATGTGCCGCGGCGAGCGCTACGGGGTGGATAAATTCGGCACCATCGCGCGTGTCGAAAAGATCACGAATCAGACGCTCTTCCGCTACTATCAGGAGCTTTTGTCCACGGCACATTTGGAGCTTTTCTACTGCGGCAGCGCGGACTATGAGCGCGTCAAAGGTGCACTTTTCCGCGCGCTTGCGCCGCTCATGCGCGGGCGTGTCGTTCCGCCGGTCATTGCGGAAAAGTGCAGCGCACCGGAAACGCCGCGCGAGATCACCGAGCGCATGGACGTGACACAGGGCAAGCTTTCGATGGGCTGGCGCGTAGGAACGAACGACGCGAGCGCGATGATGCTTGCAAACCTTATCTTCGGCGGATACAGCAACTCCAAGCTCTTTTTGAACGTGCGCGAGAAGCTGTCCCTCTGCTATTATGCCTCGTCCTCGTATCACCGTTCCAAGGGTATCGTCACGGTATCCTCCGGCATTGAGCACGGAGATGTGGAGACCGCCAAGCGCGAGATCCTTGCCCAGCTCGAGGCGGTGCAGCGCGGCGAATTCGAGCCGTGGGAGATCGAAGGCGCGCGCTCTTGCCTCATCGCCTCGCTCGAATCGCGCGGCGACAGCGCCGGGCGCATGGAGGAAAACGCTCTCGGTCAGGCGGCCACGGGGATCCGCGAAACGGCGGACGAGCTGATCGCAGCGCTGCGGGGCGTGACGGGTGAGCGCATTGCCGCAGCCGCGCAGAGCCTGACGCTCGACACGGTGTATTTCCTGACAGTGGAGGAGGACGGCGAAGATGAATGAAAAAGTCTATCCCCGCATCGGGGAAAGGGTGCTTGAAAAGACGCTGTCGAACGGACTGAAGATCTTCATTGTCCCCAAGCCTCAGCACCGCAAAAAGTATGCCTTTTTCGCCACGCGCTATGGCGGCATGGACATGCAGTTTATCAGGAACGGCAAAAAGTGCGATACGCCGGCGGGCATCGCGCATTATTTAGAGCATAAGATGTTCGACACGGAGGACGGCAACGCCCTCCAGCAGCTCTCCCAAAACGGCGCGGAGCCGAACGCCTTCACTTCCAACGCCATGACGGGCTACTACTTTGACTGCACCGAGCATTTTGAAGAAAACCTGCGCATTCTGCTCTCCTTCGTCTCCGTGCCGTACTTTACGGAGGAAAGCGTGGAAAAGGAGCGCGGCATCATTGCCCAGGAGATCCGCATGGTCGAGGATTCACCCGACTGGCAGGTCTACGAAAGGCTTCTTGCCTGCCTGTACCGCTCTTCTCCCGCGCGCGTTCCCATCGCCGGCACGGTCGAGAGCATCGCGGGCATCACGGCGGAAACGCTGTATGACTGCCACCGTGCGTTCTACTGCCCGTCCAACATGGCGCTGTGTATCGTCGGCAATGTTGATCCGCAGGCGGTGATCGCGCTGGCGGAGGAAGTTCTGCCCCGCGAGCGCGGCGAGGAGATCGCGCGCTGCTACGGTGAGGAAGAGGACGGCGCGGCTGCGCAGCATGAGACCGTCACGCAGATGGAGGTCGCGCTGCCGCAGTTTTTGGTCGGCTTCAAGTGCGAGACGGACGAAGGAGACCTCCTGCGCCAGTCGCTCATCGGCGAGATGGCGAGCGATGTGCTGCTCGGCGATTCATCGCCGCTCTATCAGCGCCTTTACGACGAGGGACTCATCAACGGGAGCTTCGGCGGCGGATTTGACCAGCTGCCGGGCGTTGCGTGCCTGTGTGCCGGCGGCGAGAGCGAGCAGCCGCAAAAGGTCAGCGACGCGATCCTTGAAGAGGCGCAGCGCCTTGTGCGCGAGGGCATCGACCCGCAGTTTTTCGAGCAGATCCGCCGCGCAAGCTTTGGCGCGACGCTGCGCGCGCTCAACTCGTTTGAAAATATCGCTGTTTCCCTTGCCGACGGATATTTTCGCGGTTTCGACGCGCTCCGCTTCCCCGAAGCCTACGAGAGCATTGACAAGGAGGACGTTGAGCGCTTCCTGCGCGAGAATCTGACCGACAGCCGCCGCGCCATTTCCATCATCGAACCCAAGAAAGAAGGGTAACAGACTTATGAATGTTTCCAATGCGCCCATCAGCTTTCCCGGCCTTTTCGGCGACTGGCAGTTCACCGTGCCGTCCAAGGCACTTGACATCGGCAACGGTGTCTACTGGTATGGCATCATCATCGCCGCGGGCATGCTGCTGGGACTCTATTTCTGCATGAAGCAGGCACCGAAATACGGCCTGAGCGAGGATAACATCATCGACACGGTGCTCTGGGTCGTTCCGTTTTCCATCATCGGTGCGCGGATTTACTATGTGCTTTTCTACCTCGACCTGTTCCGCGGGAGCGACGGCTCGATCAACTGGTCGTCGACCTACCGCATCTGGGACGGCGGCCTTGCCATCTACGGCGGCGTCATTGCGGGCTTTTTGACGGCGTATCTTTTCAGCCGCCGCCGCAAGATCTCCTTCTGGGCACTGGCGGACTGCTGCGTGCAGGGACTTTTCATCGGGCAGGCCATCGGCCGCTGGGGCAACTTTATGAACCGGGAAGCCTTCGGCGCGGCGACGGAGCTCCCCTGGCGCATGCGGCTCTGGACGTCGGCCACGACGTATATGGATGTACACCCTACGTTTCTTTATGAGAGCCTGTGGAATGTGATCGGTCTGCTGCTGCTCTATTTTGTCGTATCCCGCGCCCGCCGCTTCGACGGGGAGAACACCTGCTTTTACTTCATCTGGTATGGTCTCGGCCGTTTCTGGATCGAGGGGCTGCGCACCGACAGCCTGTATCTTTTCCACTGGACGCTGTTTGGCCAGCGCATCCGCGTGTCGCAGGCAGTTTCCCTTGTGATGGTGCTGGTCTGCACGGGGATCCTCATCTACCGGCTCGCGGTGAAGAAGGACAACGGGGTGAACCTTTACGTCAGGCGCGTGCAGCGCGCAGCGGAAGCGCCTGAGCAGGAGAAAAGATCGTAACCATGCATTATCACATTGATAAGACCGCCGCGCAAAGCGCGTATTTGCAGCTTTATCATCAGCTGCGGCGCGACATTGTGAGCGGCGTGTACCCGCTGGGGACAAAGCTTCCCAGCAAGCGCCTCATCGCAGGTGAAACCGGCGTGAGCGTTATCACGGTGGAGCATGCGCTGGCCATTTTGTGCGACGAGGGATACCTTGAGTCCCGCGAGCGCAGCGGCTTTTTTGTGAGCTTTGCGGCGGCGGATTGCTTTCCCGTCTCTGAGATGGAGAATGATCGCCGCGCGCTTTCCCTGCACGGCACGGAAGATGAATTTCCGTTTCCGTCGCTTGCCAAAACGATGCGGCGCGTGCTCAGCGAATATGGCGAGAGCATTCTTGTCAAATCTCCGAACAACGGCTGCGCCGGCCTGCGCGGCGCCATCGCGGCGTATTTGTCCCGTTCGCGCGGCATCAGCGTGCAGCCGGGGCAGATCGTCATCGGCTCGGGTGCGGAGTACCTCTACGGACTCATCGTGCAGCTTCTGGGGCGCGAGCGGGTGTTCGCGCTCGAAGACCCGTCTTACGACAAGATCCGCCGCGTCTATCAGGCGCAGGGCGTGCGGTGCGAGATGCTGCGCCTCGGCAGCGACGGCATTCGTTCCGATGAGCTTTCCCGCGCTACGGCGACGGTGCTGCACGTGACACCCTTCCACAGCTTTCCGAGCCTTGTGACGGCAAGCGCCGGCAAGCGCCGCGAATACCTCTGCTGGGCAGAGGAGCGCGGCGGCTACATCGTCGAGGATGACTTCGATTCGGAATTCAGTGTGTCGAGCAAGAGCGAGGATACGCTTTTCTCGCTCGAACCGAACCGCTCGGTCATCTACATGAACACGTTTTCCAAGACCATCGCCCCGTCGATGCGCGTGGGCTATATGGTGCTGCCGCCTGCACTTTCCGAGCAGTTCCGGCGCGAGGTGGGGTTCTATTCCTGCACGGTACCGGTCTTTGAGCAGTATGTGCTCGCCGAGCTCATAGGCAGCGGCGACTTTGAGCGCCACATCAACCGCATTCGCCGCAAGCGGCGCAAAAAATGAAAAAGCGGCGGCAGAGATGGCTTTGCCGCCGCTTTCAAAAAGTTTGGGAAATTGCTTGACGAGTAAAAAACTTTGTGATATACTCTTACTCGCATTTGAATAGATGCGCTGGTGTAGCTCAGTCGGTAGAGCAGCTGATTCGTAATCAGCAGGTCATGTGTTCGAGTCACACCACCAGCTCCAAAAAGCATCGAAAACTTCGGTTTTCGATGCTTTTTTGCTGCAAAAACGCTGAAAAAGGTGTAGGTCAAAATGTGGGTCAACTGCCTGACCCACACCGTGACCCACACGGGAAATAAACTGTACCCAAGAAAATGGACACGAGATTTTGACCCATGGCCCCGTTCGGCGGACACGCATTTGACCCATAGGGGCAGTCAGCGGCTTTGCCGCCTACTGCCAGCTCATGCCCCATGGGTACAACGAAATGCGCGGAAAGAGCCAAAGAGCACCGGAGAGGAAATTGTCTCCTTTCCGGTGCTCTGCTTGCCTGTGGGACTTATCGGATCTGCGCCATGAAGCTGCCCATTTTCTCCGCGGCCTTTTGCTGCATCTGCCGTGTGACGTGGGTGTAGGTGCAGAGGGTGAAGCCCGCGTCGTAGTGGCCCAGCATCGAGGATACTGTTTTCACATCCACACCGTTTTGCAGTGCCAGGGTCGCGAACGTATGTCTCAGGTCGTGAAATCTGATGTGCGGCAGCCCAGCATCCTTGAGGATTCGCTTGTGGAGTGTTACGACCGAGTCGGGGTGATACATTTCACCGGTCCTGCCGGACGGGAACACCCACGGATTGCTGGGATGTTTGGCGTGCTCCTGCTTCAGCAGCTCCACGGCATCCTGCGGGATAGACACCTCGCGGATGGAGTTGCCGGTTTTGGGGCGGCTTAGCCTACGGTGTAGCGCCCCTCCCAACGCCCGTCTGCACGTTTGCGAATGTTGCCCTCGCCGTTGGCGCGTTTCTTTGCCATGAGCATCGCTCCTTTCTTTGGTAGCCACAACACATATCACACCTTGCGCCGGAAAGCTACTGATTCTTCCAAAGAAATCGAAATATTTTTAAAAATGCTTTTATTGATTCCAGCAGCGCAAAATGTACACGAGTTTTGAACTGCCTTTAGCGTTTGTTAGGTCAACGGAGTGCCATTGTAAATCATTTGAAAATGTGTTATCTTCTTCGCAGAAGTGTCCATACAGAATTCTACATTTTTCACGCAAAGGGGCTTTTTATGAGCAAGATCCAATGCTGGTGCCGTGCTAACGCTATGCTGGTCATTTCATTACTGGCCGCAGTTGTAACGGCATTTTTTGTTCCGCCTGATAGGGACTACTTAGGTTATTATGACCTCAAGACGCTTGCTTGCCTGTTTTGTGTGCTGGCAGTGGTGGGTGCTTTGCGGGATCTGCATATCTTTTCCGCTCTTTCCCAGCGGATGGTACATACCTTTTCCACTGTCCGGGGCGTGTGTACGGCGCTGGTGGTTATCACCATGTTCGGCTCTATGCTCCTGACCAATGATACCGCCTTGTTGACTTTTCTGCCACTGGGCTGGTTTGTTCTTTCCTCCACTGGACAGGAAAAGCACACGGCGCTTTTGTTCATTCTGCAAAACTGTGCCGCCAACCTCTGTGGGATGATCACACCTTTCGGCAATCCGCAGAACCTCTATCTTTTCAGCTATTACGGTCTTTCTACGAAAACGTTCTTTTCGGCAATGCTGCCGCCATTCATCCTGTCTACTGTTCTCATTCTCCTGTGTTGCTTAGTGTTTCCAAAAGAACAGCTTTCCGTGCCGGAAGCACAGGTCACGGTAGACTCATGCCGAGCCGTTATCTATGGTGGACTATTCTGTTTAGCCGTTGCCATGGTGCTGCGGCTGGTACCCTATGTCCTTGGTTTGACGGTCATTGTTCTGGCGCTCTGGCTGTTGGACCGGCATGCGCTGAAAACTGTAGATTGGGGATTGTTGGCCACTTTCGCCGCTTTTTTCACCTTTTCCGGCAATCTTGCCCGGATGGAACCTGTACGGGTGCTGTTTGCCCGCCTTTTGTCCCACGGAACTATGCTGGTCTCCGCGCTTACCTGCCAGATCATCAGCAACGTTCCTGCTGCCATTCTGCTCAGCCGCTTCACGCAGGATGCCCGTGCTCTTCTGGTTGGCGTCAATGTGGGCGGTGCAGGGACGCTGGTGGCTTCTCTGGCAAGCCTCATTACCTTTCGGGAATATACGCGCCGCGTTCCCAATGGCGGGAAGCGTTTTCTTTTCCTTTTTTCTGGGATTAGCTTTGCATTCCTGGCAATTCTTCTGGCTGCCATGTCCGTTGTGATGGGATAAGCCGTTTCCAACAGAATGCGCTTTTGGAAAAGGCTTATCAACTTCAGCAGTACAAAGCATACACATGATTTGTGTTACCTTTTGCATTTGCAGGATCAATGGAACTGCATCGTGTATCCCTGCGGTTCGAATTCATGATCGTCCGGCTTATGGCCGAGGGCGATGCGCTTTTGCCGCAGCTGCGCCAGCCGCTTGCGGTCGATTTGGACACCGTTGGCAGCGGGAGCCGGGGCGTTGTCCCGAAAGATATTGCCCATGTGGTAGAGCAGCCGGGTGGCTGACAACAGGACGGAGGGCGGCTCCTGTTCGCCGCGCTCCATGCGTTTCATGAAAAATTCCGCGTAGGTGTGGCCGTTATCCCGCGCCGCCGCGAACCATTCGTAGGCGGCGTCCATGTCTTTGGGAATACCCTCGCCCATGAGGGTCAGCTTTCCCAAGAGGTACTGTGCGTAGGCGTTGCCGTTATCCGCGGCCTGCCGCAAATATGACACTGCTGTTTCGGCATCTTTTATCGTATTTTTGCCGCTGAGATACTCCTTTCCCAGCTGGTAGGCGGCGAAATCGTTGCCGTTGTCCGCCGAGCGTTTCAGCCAATAGATACCCTTGGCAGAATCGTGAACGTCAGCATCGTCGGAGAGATACAGCTTGCCGAGGGCGTACTGTGCTACGTCCAAGTCCTGTTCGGCGGCGCGTTCCAACAGCTTTTGTGCTTTGGCTGTATCCGGTATCAGCAGTCCGCCGTCGCGGTACGCCGTGCCGATGATGTACTGCGCGTAGGCGTCACCGTCCTCCGCAAGCTGCTCCAACTGCTCCGCCGCTTCATCCCGTTCCTCCAGAGGGAAACTGTCATCATTCGCTATGCTTTGCAGATCCTGACATTCATAGCTCATGGCGTAGGTGCTGATCTGTTCGCCGTCATCCTGCATTTCCTCGTCCTCAAAGGAAAACCTGTTCATGCGGATATGCTCCGCCTCTTTTATTACTGCGTTTTTAATCTGGCGAAATTCATTTTGCTGAGACAGCTGCGGGCGCAGACGTTTCTTTCCCTCGGAGTAGTAGTCTTCCACCTGACATTGCAGTTCCCACCACGTTTGGTAGCACGTATCCACAGTGGGCAGCCGCGCCATTTGGTCGACAATCTCATCCACCAACTTTTTCATCGGCTTGGGCAGATGGCCGTAGGTTTTCTTGCCGCCGACCTGACCGAGCTGCCGAGACAGATCCCAGATCATCTGCTCCGCCTCCGGGTGGATGCAGGTCATCTCCTGCATGGCCTTCGCCAATTCCAGCATGGCTTTCCGCGCTTCCGCCACCAGTTCGTCTCGCGATTTGCTTTTCTGCTCGTAGACGTGCAGCAGCTCCTGACGGAAGATCTGGTTGGTGAGTGTGGACTTGATTTGGCGGATACCGTCTTTGGAAAGATATGCCTGTCCCGGTTTCACCGACCACGCCATCATGTGGACATGGGGATGATTCCCTTCGTCATGGAAGGCGGCGTACCAGCGGAAATCCTCCGGCGATATTTTCATCGCCGCGGCGATATCATTGATTCGCCGCCTTTGGCAGCGTGAAAGGGGACCATTCTTGGCGGAAGAATGGCCCCCTTTCGATTCCCCAAGACCGCAAGGGCTGCGCCCTTGACCTGCCATTGCCCGTTCATGCACGGCTGATACTGCACGCGCTGTGCAAAGGAGTACCTGCCGATTTTCGTTGCAGCTTTCGACTTGGCCTGCGTCTATGTCCGCTTGGCCGCTGCCTTTGTATGGTTTCGAGGCTTTTTGCAGCGGCTCTCGTACCAGTATTGCAGCAGCGGCTGAGCGGAAAGAGAAGCACGCCAAATCGCTCAGAAGAAAAACTCTGACATACGGCCGCTGGAAAAATGACTTGGCGTTGGCGTTTTGGGGCCAAGGGGCGTCAGCCCCTTGCGTTCTCTTGGGGTTCCAAAGGGGCGGTTCTCTGCCGCAGAGAACCACCCCTTTGATAGAAACCGCACTTGATGTACGGGCTTTTGACGATCAGTCTTGCCATGCTTCGCTCTCCAGCTCACGGAGTTTTTGCTCTAACCGCAGCTGACCGTTGGTGCGCTTGACGGCGGCGATGCTCTTCGCACGCTCCTGCCGCAGCACCGATTCGTCCACGTTGAGGCTTTGCAGCAGGATGGACATTGCCATGTCCATCTCCACCGTCTGCTTGTAGAGCAGCGACGCGATGCGATCCTCGAAGAGCTTCAGCCGACTATCGATGGCGATCTGTATGGCCAGCGGAAGCGAGGTGCTGTTCTCCGCCGCCAGAGAATCTGCGTAGAAGTTCACAGCTTTTTCCACGAACTCGTTGCGGCTGCGGCAGTTATCTTCCTGATACCACCGCTCTATTTTGTTGGCTGTTTCATCCGTCATACGGAAGTTCAGCCTGTTTTCATTTTTGCTCATCATTCCCTCCGATCTGCTGTAAGGCACGCTTGTTTTCGTTGAAGCGCCTGCGCTTGCGGGAACAAGGACGCCAGCCGCTCCAAAAGTTTGCTCAAAAGGCGCCACAATCGCCTGCGCTGAAACCCCCGTCAACTGCCCGCACTGCGGGCAGAAGTGATTGGGCGAAGCGTCGGTTCCGACGCCAGTCCTTTATCCTGCTTCTCGTTTTCGTCCCTGAAAATGGTTCGAAAAGTACTGAAAGCCTCCCACACACAGCACGCTCAATCACCGACTATAAGCGCTATCATTTTCATCCTCACAGTTCCATTTCAATCTCGCTTTGGACATTCTCCCACGAACGGCTCACATTCGCTTTCACTCCCGAAAGCGGTACACACTTGCCTTCGCCAACAGGATCGCACACAGCGGCTCACAGGGGTAAATAGGGGGCATTCAGATGGTGGGGGCTATCACTACCCTCGGAGCGTTCCGCACGTTCGCAAACCTCCCCGGGCCGGGTGTCAGAACGGCGTACTTTGCCGCTTTTGGGCCTTGGTTGGGTGTGCTCCTGAAGAATGCAGAGAGCCTGCGGAACAGCGATGCGCTCATGCGCGTCGCTGTTCCGAGGCGACGCGGTCCCGCTGGGCTGCGCTGCCCGCTGCTGCATCCTGCGCCGCATCGACCATCTCTGAGGTTCGTTACCCTTGCACCGAGGCGCAGAGAAAGAATTACCGCTTGCGTCATACATCGGACTGTCCCGCCAGCCTTGCCTGCACCCTGCTTCGCGCAGCGGATTCGTCTAACGCGCAGAGCTGCCGCTCATAGAATCGCTCCATAACCTCGTGCATCGGGATGAGCGTATAGAGCAGATTGCCGTTCCGCTTGACGCCCTGCTTCGTGATGACGGTGGTGTACTCCGTAACGATGAACCCACGTTCTTCCAGCAGACGAACATGCTTGGCAACGGTGTTGCGCGAGAGGTGGAGCTTCTTTGCGATGATCGCTTCACTCGGGTGGCATTGATTTGTTTTACGGTTCGCGTGACGCAGCAGGTAGAGGTACACGGCGACCGCACCGGCGGGGAGGTCAAAGTCCAACAGCTCATTCGGAACAGGAAAGCAGTTTCGCACCTTCTCCCATCCGACCGGCGGCTTCGTTCTTCTCACATCTCACCACCGTCTTTCGTATGCTGCTCGACCCATTCGATAAACTTCTCTTTCGGCACCACCATACGGCTGCCGACGCGCAGCGTTGGAAAATCCTTTTCGTGCATCAGCTCATAGGCGCTGGCGGGCGACACGCCGAGCACGCTTGACACAGTTGCCGCGTTTAAGAACAGCGGCAGCTCATCATAGGTTTTGTAGGTTGACTCTTTCATTTTCAATGTTCCTTTTGCATTTCGTATTTACCGCAAACGCACCTGATTGACTTGCGGTCATCAATCAGGTGCAATCGTAGCATAGCATATCTCAAAGACCGGGGGCAATAGCTCCGGCGCTTGTTGGGTACACAACAAAAACTCCATCGGAAACGGAGAGGGTGACCATGATCTATCGAAACGACAGTCTCTTTGAACGATTCAATGTGTTGTTCGGAAAGAAAAGCAGCATTGTGGCAGGCGAGGAATATCCGATGGGATACTTTGCCGCCGAAGCGTTGGAGGTGGACGACGTACTTCTTGCGGAATTAGAAAAGCTGACCCAGCAGGCGGGCGAGGAATTTGATGTGTTTCTGACCGCGCGGACAGGCTCGAGCGTGGGAATGGCGATCCAGAAGCTGGATCGGGCATGGGAGCTCATCCGGCAGCTCCCACTGTATAACAAGCTCCCATATCGGGACGGGTGCGGGAGCGTCGTCAGCGGTATGATCTGTGACCTGCGCGACGACGAGCAAAAACATGACCGTATGCTCACGACTGGAACGAGAGAGAATGAACTGCTGCTGCGCTGGCAAGGGCGGTATCGCGGCATGGCGGCTGGAAATATTCCACATCGGTGTTACAACTGCGGGAGGTGGTTTTTGCTGGTGGGAGCCTACGACACGGTGTACTGCCGACGGACGGCACCGGGAGAAACAAAACGCACCTGCCGTCAGGTCGGCGCTCACCGGAAGGAGCGGGAAAGGAACGGCAGGGAGTTTGCCTGCCGCGAATACGCGAGGGCGTACAACCGGTTGAAGACATGGAAACGGCGCGGGAAGCTCAGCGCAGAGGAGTGGAATCGCAGAGTGGCGTATATTCAGGATCTGAAGGAAGCGTTTTTGACCGGCGAGCTGAGTGATGCCGCGTATCGGACGAAGCTGGAGCGGGCTTGAGTGCAGAAATGGTTTGAAAAAGGGAGTCACTGCCCGACCGAACGGGAACTCACTTTTATTGATTTCAGCAGCGTAAAATATATTGATAACTGGAAAAATTCCAGTCAGTTAAATTCAGATTAAGAAGGCTTTTCCTTGATATTTCTTTTTAGCCATGATAAAGTAAATTTGCGACGCAAGTTAATATGTCCATTCAAGCGAGCGTGCGTTTTTACTTTTGGTAAAAGCGCAGGCTCTATTTTGGCATTCGCTTGAATGACTAAAAACTTGCGTCGCAGCAGGGAGTTTGCGTTTTTCGGTGCGCAACTTCGTGTTGCGCACTTTTTATTTGCATTCAGCACTACTTGACTTCCCCAGCTAAGCAGGTATAATTTAATTGCACGATAATCTTCGCGAGCGACAATAAATTAATGTGCATTTTGTTGTCTTAGGTGGAACTTATTTTATGTCCCAAATATCTGCTTTTAGTATTCAAAACTGCATAACAAGAGCTTTTCTCATCTTAATGAGTTCGCTTTTTCTGCTTTATCCAGGAATGCAGGGATTTGGTGAAATCGCACAGGCGAAATATCAGATGTTTCTGCTCCTTTGCGGCGGATATACGGCTCTAATGCTACTTCTTCTGGCGGAGAGCGCGCTTGTCAGCGGCAAAAAGTGCAGAAATCTCAAAGCGGTACTGAAGGAAACAAACTGGACGCAGCGATTCCTTGCGCTCTATCTGCTATTCACTTGGCTTTCCGCCCTGCTCTCACCGTACTTTCCCGAAACGGTGATCGGCGTCAGCCGCTATGAGGGCGCGCTGACGATCAGTATTTATGTCGTCTGCTTTTTCCTTGTGCGCGCTTACGGGCGGATCGACCGTGTCCTTATCACTGTATTTGGCGCAGCGGTGACGCTGTTCGACCTTCTCTGCATCGCACAGCTCTACGGCGGCAATCCGTTCACGCTTTATCCCGTGGGCTATGGCTATGCCGATGCGGGCGTCGCCTACTCCGGCGCGTATCTCGGGACGATCGGCAATGTCGACCTTGTCGCCGCGTTTTTCTGCCTTGCCATTCCGGCGTTTTGGGCAACGATATTGAGAAGTCACGAGAGAAAAAGATACTATCTGATTGTGCCGCTTGCGCTGTCACTGTTCGTGCTGGTCAAAATGAACGTGCTGGCGGGTTTTGTCGGCGTATTTGCTGGTGGGGCGATTAGCTATGTGGTAATCACGCCCGTGGGAGAAACGCATCGGCGCGCCTTGGCAGCAGCTTTTTTTTGCCTTGTGGTGGGATCGCTTGCAGCGCTGTATTGCGTTGACTTCGGCGGGGTGTTCCACGAACTGCACAGTATCATGCACGGAGAGATTTCCACTACATTCGGCTCGGGGCGGATCCACATCTGGGAGCAGGTCCTTAGTGCCGTGCCGGAGCATTTTCTGTTTGGCACCGGACCCGACACCATGCTCTACGGCGGGCTGGAAGCCTTTACCCGCTATGATGAATCACTCGGCGGCACCATCATCGGGCGCATCGACGTAGCGCACAACGAATATCTCAACATTCTCTATCATCAGGGCATTTTTGCACTGGCGGCCTACCTCAGCGCGCTCGCTGCCGCGGCAAAAAAATGGCTGAGAGACAGCGGACGCAATGCACTCGTTGCAGTGCTGGGCACGATGCTGCTCTGCTATGGAATTCAAGCCTTTTTCAGTTTCAGCATGGTCATGACAGCGCCTTACTTCTATTTGACGTTGGCGTTGTTTGATAAAAGTGATGTGTAAGAAGGAGGAAATCAGTATGCACAGTCAGAAAGTGCGATTGATCAGCCTGAATCTGGTACTCGTGATGCTTCTCACGATGCTGCCGGTGCAGGCTGCGGACATTGTCATTGATGATGATGGCCCGATGTACACCGTCGTGCTCAATGGTAACGGGGGTACTTATGAGGACAAGGAAACCCTCTCCATCAGCTACGGGAGCAGCACGCTCTATCTGGAGGATTATATCTTCACCAGAGAGGGCTATACGCTGCTCGGCTGGAGTGAAAAAGAGGATGCGAGTACCCTTGACTACACGCGCTTCGGCGAACTTTACGCCAAAAACGCAGGCAAGGATTCACAGCTCTACGCCGTATGGGGCGAGGGTGAGAACTGCGCACTGTATCGCAACAAGCCGGTCGATATCGAATCTTATCCGGTGGACAGGTATTACGTTGCGGACAGTGAAACACTGCCTGCCGACGATCCATACAAGTTGATTGGTTGGGCAGATCACGACAAGGGGTTTCATGAGGTGGGCGAAGCAGCCGCTGCCGGTGAAATCTACGAGCCCGTTTATAGATACAACGCCGTTTTGCTTGACGGTTGTGACGGCAAGAGCAATTTCAATGCGGAACTGTTCTATGCCGGTTCGCCAAATGACAAATATCTCAGAACGACGATGTTGGTTCGCGGTAAAAATGTTCCCTGCTTCAGCAAGGACGGCTATCTGCTCACCGGCTGGGAAGACCGTGACGGGAATCTTGTCGCTGCCGGAGATAATGTTGTTGGCGCATACCCGGCAGATGAGGATGGCGTTATCACGCTTTACGCCCGCTGGAGCGAGGCGGATCAGCTTGGAAACGGCGTAAGGCTCGTCATCGACGGCGACGATATGACCGAGCTGCTGGATCGGAATGACAGCTTCTATGGTAACGGCTGGAGATTTTATCCCAAAGGCAACGAGCTGCGAATTTACGGTGACTCCTATTATGGGGATGCCATCGCATACGATGGTAATTTGAATGCCCGGTGCAGTGGCGAAGTTGCCACCGGTCAGATCGAGGCCAACGGACGACTGTACGTGTATGCAGGCAGCAATGACGCCGCGCTGCATGTCAGAACGAGCGGCGTTTCCGCCATCCGCGCTTCAGAGGTGAGTCTCTCGGACAAGAGTGGCATGACTGCCTGTCAGATCACGGCAGAGGGCGAGGGCGTCATCGGCATTGACGCTCCGATCATCCGCATCAACTGCGCCAATGTGACGATCACCGGTGATCCAGCTGTGCGAGAAGATGCCAAGATCGTTTGCGGCGATGGAATCAGCTATAAGACTATCGATAATGGTGATGGAACGACAACACTGACAACCAGTGCTGTCGAGAGAAATATCACACTTGACGGCAACGACGGTACGCTTGACGGTCAGAAAACCGTTAATGTCGACTACGATGTAAGCAACAAGCTCGATTTGAGCCAGTATGCTTTTACACGTAAAGGCTACGCCCTGATCGGCTGGGCGACGGACAAAGACGGCAGCAAGTTTGTGGCGGAATATGACGGTGAGATCGGCAGCGAATCCTATCCTGCGCTGTATGCTGTCTGGATCGCAGTGCCGGAGAGTTATGCCATCTTCCATATCCTTGGTTATTCGGGCAGGCTGACAGGCGCAGTTGACAGTGTAGAGGCGTGGAAAAATAACATTTTCTACAGCTATGACCTGAGCAGCGGCTTTGTTATGCCGGAAACCACTGAGGGAGCGACCGTCTGGGAAGACATCAATACGCACAACCTGTATTACAGCGGCGAAGAAGTCGTTCCTGAAAACGGTTCACGATTTGAGAGATCCCATGGAAAAGAGCCCGAAAATGGCGAGCACACCATTCTCCTTGACGGCAACGGCGGCACCTACGCTTACCGCACAGGCGGCGTCACGTATGAAGTGAACAGAAAGATTGCCGATTACAATGCCGCCGAGGGCGAGACGGTCAACTATGCCTGCAACTTTACCCGTCCAGGCTACACACTTGCCAGCTACAACAGCGAACCCGACGGCAGCGGTAAGGAGTATGCGCTCAACAAGTGCGTCGTCACAGCCGATATGGCGCCGATCCAGATCCTATACGCCCAGTGGAAGAAGAACGGCGAGAGCGGACAGTACATCACGGTCGACGGCAAACGGTACGACGCCGCGCAGGATTGGGACGGTATGGGCTGGGAATACCGCCATTATGGAAACGAGTATAATGAGATTGTCCTAAACGGCTATCACGGCGGCTCGATCGAATCGGATGTTGCTCTGCGAGTCAGCTTCTCCAAGGGGCAGAACATCGTTACCGGCTGCATCAATGCGCCGGAACTGAATGTTAATTTGTATCGCTATCAGAATAATGGCAGCGTGTCGCTGACGGTGAATGCCAAAGAGGGCGCGGCTCTCATTTCACAAGGGGATATGCAAATCAATGTGCAGAACCTCGCAGAGCTTTCCGTTGTTGGTGCAGAGGGAAAACCTGCTGTCAGCGCGGGTGGAGAATTGGCGCTCAATCTATATGATGAGGGTCGAATCTCTGCGCGGGGCGGTAATACTGCCGCCATTTCGGCGGTATCTATCATCATGAGCAGCAGGCGTGGATATCTGATCACCGCGGGTTCAGATCCGGACAACGCTGTCGAAGTGGACAGCTATTCCGGTCAGCAGTATGTCTCCTACGAAGTCCGCACCAAGACGCTGACGCTGCACGGCAACGGCGGCACGGCGGACGGGCAGGACACATATGTGGTTCAAACAAAAGATTTCAGGCTCGCTCTCAGCGATTACGCCACGGTCTTCACAAACGATGGAGAGTTGTTGCTCGGTTGGTCGAAATCGGCCGACGCCACCGAGATCGACTATGCCGCACAATCCGGTAAAAATTTTGTGTTTGATGATGATTCCTTTGCAGAGGACCTCTACGCCGTATGGGAGAGCGACAGCCGAAAGGGCGTTGTGCTGAACGACTACGGCCAGCGAGACGATACGGTCAGCCCCTTCGACATCAGAAGCTATGTCTATCATGAGCGCTTTGTCGGCGCGGTCGATGCGGGCACGCAGTACACGCTGCCGGATTCCTATAAGGCGGGCTACCGTTTTCTGGGCTGGCGCTCCGCGCAGGACGACCAGCTCTACCCCACAGGTACGGAGATCACCGTGGAGCAGAGCGTGACCTATACTGCGGAGTACGAGGTCCTGTCGATGACGATCAACGGCAAGACCTACCGCATGGATCGCGCGCACGGCAGCCGCAGTCTCGGCTGGAAGTATGAGCCGAACAGATTCTCCAACTGGGTGAGGCTCTTCCTCTATGAAGAAAACTACTCCGGCGGGCCCATCAGCATTCCGTGCAATGTGGAACTGATGGCCGCAGGGAAAATCACCGGCACAGCTGGCCAGCCCGCGGTTTCCGTGGACGGCAGCGTAAAGATCGAGGGCTTCCGTTACAGGGAGGATGATCTGAGCCTTACGATCACCGGCGGTGCGGGCGCTCCTGCCGTGCGGGCAAGCGGGAGAATTTACGCCTTTCCAAGCGCAGTCCCCATTACTTTCCGGGGCGGCGACGGACAGCCTGCACTGGTTGGCAGGAGCGTCCAGACCGGGTGCGTGATGCTGGCGGGCAGCTCGGAAAGCGATGCTGTCCTTACCGGCAGATATCACGGCGAGAGCTTTGTCCGCGTCAGTGACGAGCTGCTGACCGTTACCCTCCAGCCGGGGCAGACGGTCCCCTCTCTGCCCGAAGCGGACGGCGTCGTGTTTGTCGCGTGGCGCGCGGACGGACGCGGCAGCGTGTGGTACCGTCCCGGCGATGTGATCGAAGGCGAGGAAGTGACCCTGCATGCGAACTATATGTGGGACGACAGCGGCGCAGTGATCCTTGACGGCAACGGCGGTACAACAAGCAGCGGCTCCAAGTATTATGTGGCTGAGGTCTCCGGTGCAGACCTGCGCCTGACGGAATCGACGGCGCGGAATGGATTCACGCGCGATGGCTACACCCTGAGCGGTTATAATGACCGCGCAGACGGCAGCGGCAGAAACTATACGTTCCGTCAGCTTGCAGGCGGCAGCGCATGGGACAGCCTTGTCGGCAAGGTTTTGACGTTCTTCGCCCAGTGGACGAGGAACGGCGATCCCGTTACGCCTGAGAAACCCAGTAAGCCGACCACGCCCACGCAGCCGACTACGCCCCCGCAGACCACCACGCCGGACGGCTCAGCAGACATCACGGTATCCGGCAGCACGGTGAAGGTGGAAAACGTAGACGTTGACAAGCTGGTGACCGACAACGGCGACAAGAAGACCGCTGAGATCGACCTTTCCGGCACCAAGAGCGGCATCACAGATGTGACGCTGCCCACTGATGCGGTGAAGGAGGTTGCCGCCTCTGAGGCCGAGAGCCTGACGGTCAAACTGCCCGATGTGACGGTCAGCTTTGACGACAAAGCGCTTGCGGCTGTCGCTGAGCAGAGCAGCGGCACCGATCTCAGCCTGAGCGTCAATGTAGGCTCCGCCAACAACAGCAACCTGACCGACGCACAGAAAAATGCCATCACGGGCGCACGTGAGCTTTCTGTGATTGAGGTGAGCCTCAGCTCCAACGGTGAAAAGATCAGCAATTTCAACGGCGGCAGCGTGACGATCGATGTCCCGTTCCAGTGGTCGATGAAGGGGCTTCTCCGAGCCTATTACATCGATGAAAACGGCAACAAGTCCGCGATCGATGTGACGTACAAAAACGGCGTTGCGACGCTGGTGCTGAACCACTTCTCCACCTATGTGGTGGAAGCAGTCGATGCACTTTCCTTTACGGATGTTTCGGTCAAGGAATACTATTTCGATGCGATTGCATGGGCGGTGAAGAATGCGATCACCGAAGGCGTGAACGACACGATTTTTGCACCCGGTGCAAGCTGCACCCGCGCGCAGATGGTGACCTTCCTGTGGCGCGCCAACGGCTCGCCCGAGCCGACGGTGACCGAGCTGCCGTTTACCGACGTTGCGGTGGACGCCTATTACGCCAAGGCGGTTCTCTGGGCGGTCGAAAACGGCATTACGACCGGTACGAGCGATACGACCTTTGATCCGGACGGCGTCGTCACCCGCGCCGAAGCAGTGACCTTCCTGTGGCGCGCTGCCGGAAACCCGGCAGCGGATGGGAAGCTGTTTGCCGATGTGGAAAGCACGAAGTATTACGCTGAAGCGGTGCGCTGGGCGGTCGCCAACGGTGTGACCAAGGGCGTAAGCGATACGTCCTTTGCGCCGGGCAGCGCCTGCACCCGCGCTCAGATCGTGACGTTCCTGTATAGAGATTGCATGAACGAGTAGAACCAACACTCAACAAAATGTACGGCGGTTCTCATTGAACCGCCGTACAAATAAATGGGAGTGAGTTTCATTTCGTGTTTCACTGTTAGATGATACCGAAAGATTCTATAGGGACCGCTTCAGTGAAAGATCGCTATGAAAGATGTCTCCGCCAAATGACTTTTATTGACTACAGCAGCACAAAATATGATAAGCAATGATCTTGATTTTAGTTGGATTCTGTGCCACTGACCGATTTCATGAAGCATGTTTCCAATCGTATATGGGAAGAAACTCTGACCCACACCGTGACCCACACGGGAAAATGAGCGGACAAAAACAGTGGAGAGGATAGGACATACCTCCCGCAATATGCCAAGCGGAAGGGCTCCAAAATCCCTGAAAATCGTCAAATGGAGCGCCCGGATACACTTCGTAATCAGCAGGTCATGTGTTCGAGTCACACCACCAGCTCCAAAAAAGCATCGAAAGCCGAAGCTTTCGATGCTTTTTTTACTGCAAAAATTGTGTGCATGCGAGAAGGTATATGCCGATACCCACAATAACAACAAGATCTACGAGCGTGATGACGGCAGCAACAAGCAAGTGTCTGCTTGAGAGTGCGTCCGCTCCATCACGGTCGGTGCCAGAGCGGCGCATTTTCTTCCGTGCGCGTCACAGCGTTCTCCCGCTCGCGCGGCGCGAGGTATCGCGGATGATATAGTACGTCATCACCAGCAGGAGCGGAAAAAAGGCGAGGCCAAGCAGCTGCGTCAGTTCGAACCGAAGCGCCTCGGGGAGCGGGAGGGAAATCACTTCAAAATACGCCAGCAGATGATAGAGAAACAGCCCGAGCGATAAAGCGTAGGCACCGAGACGGAAGGTCTGTCCACGGATCTCCTGCCAGGTAAAGCGGACGGTATTGTAGTCGAGCAGAATCAGCAGGAAGGGCATGGCGGCGCCAAGAAGAGGAGAGAGTGCCGGGTCATTTGTTGTAAAGCTGCAAAGCGTGAGTGCACTGGCGGCGAGCGACAAAAGCACGTTGATCGCGGCTTGCACTGCGCTGCGCCGGTCCTTTTTCGGGCGAGTCATGCCCAGCGATCGATACTCTGCATCGGAATAGTTCCGGCGATGCAGACCGCGTCGTTCCCTTTTCTGTTTCCACAGCGCCACAACCTCATACACGAACAGAAGGAAGCTAACGGCGAAGAGGAAACTGTAGATCATCCGCTGCGTCAAAAGTGACAGGGCAAGAAAGACGACGGCGTTGCCCGCGAATATGATGGCCGAGGAGGGGCGAGGCTTCAAGGGGTCAGAAGGCGGGGAAAGTCTTGAACGCATACGCTTTGCTCCTTTCTGCATATCGTGAATGAATTAACAGTGCGCTCTTGCTGCAAAAGCAGGAGAAAATCCTGTACCTGAAGGAAATGGCTCTGATCTCAAATTACCCTATTTGGTTTATTATACAATATCTGCTCGCGTTTGTAAACGGAAGCCTCAAAAGTCGGCTGACAGCTTACTTTTCGTCAGTTTCGCTAAATAACTTTCAGCTTTTTCTGCTGGACAAGTGCAAAAGAACGTAGTATCCTATAAAAAATAGCCGAGTAAACCAGACGAGGTATCACACAAACTGGTCAAACACAACAAAATAAGGAGGAACACGCATGGCATACCGGGAAAGCTACGCAGGCAGGATCAACCGCAAGCTGAACAAGAAGCTTCACGTCGTCGAGGTGGCGTCCGGCCGGCAGAAGGCCGACCTTGTGCTCAAGAATGCGACGTATGTAAATGTATTCTGCAATGAGCTCAGTCACGGCGACATTGCCGTAGCCGAGGGGCTCATCGCGGGCATGGGCGAGCATTACGAGGGCGCACTCGAGGTCGACATGGGCGGCAAGCTCGTGCTGCCCGGCTTTGTCGACGCGCACATCCACCTGGAGAGTTCGCTCGTCTCCCCCAAGGAGTTTGCCAACGCCGTCATTCCGCACGGAACGACCACCGTCATCACCGACCCGCACGAGATCGCAAACGTCATGGGAACGGACGGCATCGAATACATGCTGCAAGCCACCGAGGATCTTCCCGTAGACGTGCGCCTCATGCTGCCCTCCTGCGTGCCCGCGACGCCGCTCGACGAATCCGGCGCGGTGCTCGACTACCGCGCGATCGACTCCTTCTACGAGCACAACCGCGTTGAGGGTCTTGCCGAGATGATGAACTACGTCGGCGTTGCGAACGCCGACGAGCAGGTGCTGGAAAAGATCGTCGCCGCGCAGGCGCACCACAAGAAGATCGATGGCCACGCGCCGGGGCTTGCGGGCAACGACTTAAACGCCTACATCGCAGCGGGCGTCTATTCCGACCACGAATGCAGCAGCGTCGAGGACGCCATCGCCAAGCTTGAGCGCGGACAGTACATCATGATCCGCGAGGGCACGGCCGCGCGCAACCTTGACGCGCTCCTCCCGCTGCTCACACCGCAGTACTACACCTACTGCATGTTCTGCACCGACGACAAGCACCCCAACGACCTCCTTGAGAAAGGCCACATCGACTACATCGTGCGCCGCGCCATCAAGGCGGGCGTCGACCCGATCATCGCCGTCAAATGCGCGAGCCACCACGCCGCGCGCTACTTTCTGCTCAACAACCGCGGCGCGATCGCGCCGGGCTTTCTCGCGGATTTTGTCATCATCGACAACTTTGACGATTTCAACATTCTTGAGGTCTATAAAAAAGGCAAGCTCATGTTCGACGGCAAGACCGTCACGCCTTTCGAAGCACCCGAGATCGACCCGCACCTCGTCAAGCGCTCGCATGAGACGTTCCACGTCGCTCACCTTGAGGCGAAGGACTTCATCGAAGGCCGTCCGCGCGCCGTGCTCGGTATGGTGCCGGGCGAGATCGTCACGACTGACGCGGGCTACGCTGAAAAGATCAGTGTTGAGGACGATATTCTGAAGATCGCCGTCATCGAGCGCCACAAGAACACGCACCACATCGGCATCGGCTACATCAAGGGCTACGGGCTCGCCTCCGGCGCGGTAGCGACCTCCATCTCGCACGACAGCCACAACATCATCGTCGTCGGCACAAACGAGGAGGACATGGCTGCGGCGGTCAACCGCGTGGTCGAGCTTGGCGGCGGCATCGTCGTGATGGACGGCGGCAAAGTGCTCGGTGAGGTACAGCTCCAGATCGCGGGCATCATGAGTGAAGCGCCGCTCATCGAAGTCAACGAGGCGCTGGAAAATGCCAAGGAGCAGGCCTTCAAGCTGGGCGTTTCGCGCGGGGTCGACCCGTTTATGACGCTCTCGTTCATGGCGCTGACCGTCATTCCGACGCTGCGCCTCACTACGCGCGGCGTGTTCGACGTCATCAACCAGCGCTACGTGTGATGCTCGCAGCAGAAAGCGTTCCGGTGCAATACAACGAACCAGACAAAATAATCGCCCCGCCGTATGATTTGGTGCATACGGCGGGGCATTGCTATGGAAGCGTGTTCTTTCATTCTGAAAAAGGCCGATCCGTTCGGTAAAGCGGAAGCTCCTTTAAGGGCGGTCAGTTTCTTTCTGATGCTTTATTATTTTGATCAAACGTGATAGTCCTCCAACGATCAGCGAGCCAATGGCAAGTTCAATCGCCATCAAAGCCCAAAGCATTACAGTTCCATCGACTCCGTGATCCGCAAGGTGGTTGGTCCAAAGCCATACAACAGCCGATGTCAGCGCGAAAATGCCCGATAAAACGTATCCTCTTTTCCATTTCAGAAACATTGATCTAATAATTGCTCCAGTCAAAAACGGTAAAACAAAAAGTATCAATACCGTACTGTTCATCTCGCCACGCTCCTTTCGTCAGCTTTCGATTTGTTCTATTAAGGTTATCACGAAAGTGTAAAGAATGCTACCATTTCTGCCAAAAATGCCCGGGGCAGTTCGCCCGATCGCTCTTGCCGGCAATCATGAAAGCCACGTAAACCTTACTCTCACCATTGCTGCGCAAAATTTTGCTTGCAAATGGGACGGCTATCGCATATAATAGCTCTTGCACCTGCCGGTGTGATGGAATTGGTAGACGTAGCGGACTCAAAAGCCAGTAAGTCTGGCAGTATGAAATCTGATAAAAACCTTGATTTTTCAAGGCTTCCCAGTTACAATAAAATATGGCTTTTGTAGTGAGTTCTCTCCTTGTTCTCTCCTATGAGAATTTTGGGAGTTTCTCGATAAAATGTGCCGGTGTGATGGAATGGTAGACGTAGCGGATTCAAAATCCGCCGGGGGCGACTCCGTGTGGGTTCGAGTCCCACCACCGGCACCATCCTCCGAAACGCTTGATCCCTCAGCATTTGAGGAATTAGGCGTTTCTTCTTTTCTCCCATGAAAAGCATCCATTTCACCCTGTTTTTTTGCAGTTCTCTCCGCAGTTCTCTCCATAATCTTCTTTCAAACGCTTGTGCTGATGCCTGGTTCAATGATAACAACATTGCTCATCTTCGATGCCGAAGTATTTTTCGACGATGTGTCCAGATGTGCGTAGATATTTGCGGTTGTGTTATAGCTGCTGTGTCCAAGCCACTCCTGTATATCCTTCATTGGTACACCATTTTTCAGCAGCAGCGAAGCGCAGGTATGTCTCAAATCGTGAAAGCGAATACTGCGCAAGTGATTTTTCCTCAAGACGAGCTTGAAATGCTGTGTTACATAGTTCGGCTGATAGGGTTCTCCCATATCGTTTACAAAGATATACTCGCTTTCTGTATAGCAATTTCCACACAACTTCCGACAGCATTCCTGCCGTACTTTCATACGCAACAAAAGGTCGCGGTATTGCGGAACCAATGGCATTGAGCGGCAGCTTGACTGATTTTTTGTACGATCCTTTTCGACTGTGATGGTCGTACCATCGCACATACACTGAACAACTGTATGGTCAATCGTAATCAGATTGTTTTCAAAGTCGATTGCCCTCCACCGGAGCCCCATGATCTCACTCCTTCGCAAGCCATAAAAAGCTGCCATTAGAACAGGGAACTCGCAAGGATCACCTTTCACTGCTTGAAAGAGCGTTTCTAGTTCCGACACAGAATAAAATGCTCCAACATATCTTTGACTCTTTGGCCGCTCCACATTGTCCATCGGATTCGAGGCAATTAAATCGTGTTTACGAGCATACTTCATTGCCTTATGGATATTCGCATGAAAACGCTGAACCGTGGTTCCTTTTAGGTGCAGTTCATTGAAACAATAGCTGTAAAAATTCTCCACATCCAGCGCAGTCAGCTCTCTGAGCAGTATTCTTTGTCCACGAAAATATGGGACAATTCGCTTTTCAATATTGTTTACATATCCCGCATATGTATCTACCTCCACAGAGTTCTTGATGATACCCAACCACTTGATCATGTAGTCAGAAAAAGAAATATCTTCTCTGCTGATCACGGGAGATCCTGCACAAGGTGATGCAGCATCTTTATAGGTGCATCTGGTTTCGGCTAACATTTCTTCCGCCAACTTTGCACTTTTCTTCCCAGTTGCCGGTATCCCTGTTGAAATCCATTTGGACTTGCGATTGCCATCTTCGGATTTCAAATTCAGCACCATGTAATAGTAACCTTTTTTTGTTTGCAGATGACCCGCTACCATGTTGTTCCTCCTTTTTGTAGCGGTACAACCTATCTGTCAATGGCAGATCAATTATACCATAAGCTGCCGTTCTCTCCAATGTGCCTATAAACTTTATTTTGAAATCCTTGCGCCGAAATTTCTCCGTCAACCAAGCAGATACTCAATCACGCAAATCTTCGGAATCTTAAATGACTTACCAATTTTCAGATGGTGAATTTCACCGTTCCCCAACAATTTGTAAGCTGTTTTCATGCTGATTCCGCCCAACATGATGCACATCTGCTTAACGGATACCACATCAGGATATTCTGCAAATAGCTTTCCTTGATATGTAAGAGTCATGACACAACTCCTCTCTCAAATAATATTGATTAACAGCCAAACGGCAAAGGAGATGCCCCCGTTCGTCGGGGGCATCTCCTTTTTACCAGCCTAATCATACCATAGCGCCATATGACACTTCAAGTACATCGGCTTAGACATTTTTAGGACATTTTCAAAAAATCAGACGCGAAACTGATCGGAATAGGCATACATCTCCGCAAGATTTTCGATGGCAGTACGCTTGATCCGGTCGATGGTGCGGTAGGTCAAGCCAAAGCTGGCAGCAACTTCCTTCGTGGGAATTCCGTCCACAAACACCAGACGAATCACCTCAGCCTGCCGCTTATCCAATAGACCAATAAAGTATGTCAGGCGTCTCTGCTCACATTCCAAAGCAAACAGTTCCTTTGCAATTTCGTGTGCTGACTCTGCATTCATGCGTTCCGCCTGTTCTTCGTAATTGAGTGCAATGTAGAGGGTCTTATTGGAAATATGTCCCGCACTATGGTCAAGACCATCGCCATGTCCGAAGTTCATGGCTTCGATCTGTTCTGACCTGCTTACTTTGGCCGGGTGCTCCAGATTATACCGAAGTACCGCAATCTTGCGTTCACGCTCGTTATAGCTCTCCAACAGCTTCAAAACGTACTTACTCATAGCACTTTCCTTTCTGTTATAGATTTTTGATTGCCATGAGCGCTGCAGGCGGAGAACGGCAGCGAATCTGTCGGTTGCCTGATATGGCAAAGCAAAAGGCACTTTCACGGATATCATAACCCGCGAAAGTGCCTTGAGAAAATATGGAGTTATCCCAACTACGAAAGCGCAATGATCCATGGTTGAAATCAGAATCGTACAGAAGCCGACGCACACTCTCCCTGTGCGGCATCCCGTACTGAACGGCTGTCAAGAATATCTCTGCTGGCTTGTCCTCCGGAAAATATGCGTTTAATATCCTGCCAATATGCTGCAAAAACTCACATAGAAGTGCCGTAGCATACGTCTTGCAGTAGAACTTCATCCGCCATTTGTGGAGAAGGTACTGCAATCCGTATGCTACGAAGGTATCATACAAAGTCTCCTTCCATTAGTGAAGTATAGAACATCTTTGTATGCTGAATTAACGCATTCATACTTATCATACTGCATTATAAGATTATGTCGAGGTGAGTTATAATGCAGGAAGCGAAGATTAACTTAGGCAAGGTCGTTCGCATAGCCCGCAAGCGCAAGAGGATCACACAGGACTATCTTGCAGAAAAGGTCGGGGTTCAGCCACGAACGATTCTGGAAATAGAGAATGGCAGGGGAAATCCCCGTTTTGAAAATCTGTTTGTGATGGTTCGCCTGCTGGACATCGCCCCTAATGATATTTTTAATTACGATTGCGGTCTGGCGCAGGATACCGAACAGCTTTTTCAGGAGTTGTCCAGTTTTAGTGAAGAGGAACAGCGCATGGCTGCAGCTGCCGCCAGAGCAGTGCTGCAGCAGATCCGCTATGAGAAGGAACACTGCAAAGAAGAGGTTTCAAACAAAACGAACGGCTGAGAGAAGGTAAACGCCTCTCCCAGCCGTTTTGCATGATGGCTCATAGCAGCGTCTTCAGCTTCACTTGATTATCTCGGACTGCTTCACTTACAGATCAAAATGCGATATATAAAACTCTTATAGCATATTTAATATAACACAGTCAGCAAAAAACCGCAAAGACGGGTTATGGTTATGTCATGAATGTCTTTGCGTTTTTCTGTTTCTTTCTACATCTCCTAACATAAGTTCAGGATTTTGCTTTATAAGCAACTCCCTTTCCACAAATTTTATGTACACTTAAACGGTGATACCAGTAGCGATTTACCATTGCAATATTTCTTGCTGCATTTGATGCATTCATCATCGAAATCGAAAGGGGACATTGGCTCAACTGCCAATGTCCCCTTGTTTTTTATTTACGCAGCCTTTTGCTGAAACCGCTGGCTGCGAATACTGTTGGCCCTGACCTGAAGCTCCTGCGAAAGAAGCTTCAAGACGGAAAACTCATCATCCAGCCCGTCCAGTTCCCGCTGCAGCACGCCCTCATAGTGACGCTTCTTTTCCTCCAACGCCTGCACCTTGAGCACCCAGCGGTCCATGACCGCGGGACTCTGGCTGCTGCTCTTAATGAGATAGTCGCACTTTTCCTGATAGGCCGCGATCTCCTTTTTCACGGCCAGATAGAATTCCTCCGTCATCTTATCCCGCTGCTTGGCGTCATCAATAATGTAAAAGCTGTTGACCACCAGCGGCGTCTGCTTTTTATTCAGTCCGCTGAGCAGGGTGATGAAGTCCTCGAAAATATCCACGCGCTCCATAAAAGTGCGGGGGACAAAGTACATATGGCCGGTGACACTCAGTTTGGTTGCCTCCATTCCCCGCAGGAAATTGACGCAGATGGTTTCGATCTGCTTGCGGTTTGCGCATCGCTGGTAGAGCTCAAAAAGCTCCTCCGCTTTTCGGCAGCAGCCCTGCACATCCACCGCATCGTCCAGCACGAGATTATCACAGCGGAACATCCCGTCGTTCTTACCGCAGCTGATATTCGCCAGCTTTTCATACCGGTTGGTTTCACGATTCAAGGTCTCTTTGACCAGTTCCCGCGAAAAAACACCGGCGGTGCGCTTATTATCGCGGCAATAGGCAAGATAGATGTTCGTCTCACCGTCTACCGTGACCGGAACCCTCTCCCGGATATCGCCTGTGGCAGAGCGGAACGCATCGCCGAGAGAAAGCCGGGTGCTGCCGGTGTAGGGAATGCCCATGCTCTCGCACAGCGAGGACAGTTCATCCTTATCCACCAGCAGGTTTGCAAGAGAAAAGTATAAGAACTTTCCAAGCATATGCTCCTGATCGCCCTGCGCCGCACCGAGAAACTGATTCATGTTGATGATCTTTTCTTCCATATTGTTGCCCTTCCTTTGTTACATGGTTGCCGCCTGACTGAGAAGGTAGTCGTCCACTCCCTTATAGGCGGGATTCCATGTGTATTTTGAGTAGCGAATACCTGGGATCTTTCGCACTTCCTTCCGCATGGTGAGAATGGCCTTCCGCACATTGGGGTTGGTCATCTGATCCATATCCATCGCCTCTACGACCTCACGGACGCCAAGTTCCCGGACGGTATCATTCAAACCGTTCAGCGCGTTGACGCCGCCGATGCAGATAAAGAGCGCATCTTGCGCAAGGAAACTGGCTACATCGCCCTTCAGCGGGCCTTCCGTCAGAAACGCACGCTTGCTTTGGGTGTTCCCTGTCACATGCACCCACGAATAGCTGCGGGTGCCGGATGGCAGATTTCGGCTGGAAAGCCAGCGGTATTTGCGATTGGCCTGCTGCGCATCGTCCAGACGGATCTTCAGCCCCTGAATCAGCCCATCCTTGTTCCGAACCGGAATCAGGAAACCGTTGGGGCCGGAGAGCGTCCAGTCACCATAATAGGTGCGAAAGCCCGGAATACCGTGCAGGTCATGGCCGTGACTGCGCAGGAGGTCGGTCAAAAGCCGACGCCCGCGCTCTGTTTCCGGCATACTGCGATACTCGTTTCTTCGGATGCGCTCTTCGCTCAAGCCCCGTTCTAAGAGATTCTCGCCGTGTTTTGGGAGAAGCGTCAGATGCGCCAGCATATCCGAATACACGGCATGGCGCTGCTCCAATGAGCAGGGCTGCCGTTCCTGTGTTTGGGGAGATGGCGGTTGGGGCAAGGGGTAGACCTTGCTCTCATGCGCCAGCTCCAGATAAGCCTCTTTGTTACAGATCCCTTTGATCCGTGCATACAGGCTCACGCTGTTTCCGTGTGCGCCGCAGAGATTGCAGCGGTATTGGTCGGTATCCGTATTAAGGCTTAAATGATATTTCCCCGGCCCATGGTCACCGCAGAAGGGGCAGCTTGCCTCAACTTCCTTTCGCCGCAGCGTCCGGGAGTCGAGGACAAGCCCACACCGTCTGGCCGTGTCCACAATGGGGATCTTATCGTAAATTTTTGCGGCCAAACGGTTTCACCTCCATCATGCGGCTCTCTGCTCCGCAAAGGCAATGGGTCTTATGGGTTTCACCTGCAGCGCTGCGCCGCTGACACATTTTGCCATGATGATCTGTCCGGTGGGCCTTACATTGGCAAGGTCATCTACCGACTCCATGTTATCGACAAACACGGGGTAATTCCGCCCGGTCAACCGCTTCATCAGCTCAGAGACCTCCATGCCGGCCCGGATCTTCTCCGAAAGAGAGAGCCGGTCGTATCGGCGACCGCCATACTGGAATTTGAAGGTATCTTTGACTTCCCCTGTGGATTTCACCACATCGTAGAGTGAGATCTCCACACGGTTCATTTTAAGCTGCGAGAAGGTCAGCTCCGCCCGCTTGCTGATGTACGCGATCACATTGGCCATTTTGCGCTTGATCTCCGCAATGCTGGCATTGGCCTGCGCGATCTCCCGGTCAAAATCAGGAAGCTGCGCCGCCGTCATAGTCTGAAGCGCCGCTATTTTCGCTTCGCTCTGCCGCAGTTCCTCCCGGCATGTACCGAGGTGGTCGTATTCCGACTGCGAAAGATTGCCGTACTCCAGGTCAGCAGTCAGCGTCTGGATCTCTGCGCGCAGGCGCTCCGTTTCTGCGGAAGCCTGCTCCGCAAGCGAGGCACAGCGCTGCTCCATTTCCGCAGCTTCCGCGGCCCATTTGCCAAGGTCATCTTCTTTGAACTGTGCGAAGGTATCCGCAGCCTTTTTGTCCATCTCCTGAAGCTCTATCAGCTGAGCGCGCTGTTCACTGCCGGCAGCATAAAGCTCGGAGAGCACTTTTTTCAGCGCCGCCTGCACTTCGGGCAAGCTCTGCTCTGTCACGCTCCGGTGACAGGCAGGACACTCCATACCGGCGTGAAACGCCTTATATGCAGCGTTTTCCCGCTGATACCGCACACCCAGGTCTTTGACTCTGGCAGACGCTTCCGCCAACGCTTCCGTGAATTTGGACTGGTACTTCTCCACTTCTCTGCGGGCGATCTTTTCCCGAAGAAGCTGAAGCTGTTCCCGCAATTTAGAAGTATCGGCGCGTTCATCCCTGGCAGCTTCCTCATATCGTCCGCTCAGTTCTACAAGCCGCTCCTGCATGGCGCTCACATCCATGCTGGAAAACTGTCTTTGCTCCAGTTCCGCGATCTCCCTGCGAAGGAGGTCTGCCTGCAAGGTCACTTCCTGCTCGGCCTGCTCATGGGATTCCCCCTGGGACGCCGCCAAGTCCTTCTGGCCTCTCAGATAGGTAATGCGTTCCTCCAGACTACGGATCTCCTCCCGGCAGCGCTTAAGACTGCCCTCCGGCGAGAGAATCGTCTCGTTTTTGAGATGTTCCCGCACGGGCTCAGATAGCTGAGAGAGTACCGTTTCATGAGGAATCGTCGGAAGATATCGCTCCAAAAGCTTTTTTCCATCCTCACCCAACTCCTCAATAAAGTACAGAGGATTGAGAATGGACAAGAATACATCTCGCTCTCCAAAGAGATCTGCCAGATCCAACTGCCGGATCTCATAGCCATCATAGGTGATGGTCATGCGGTTTTTCCTGCGGGTGCGATTGAGCTCATGGAGCGTGCCTGTTTCGTCCACAAAGCACATCCGAATGGCAACATCGGGGTTATTCTCATTGTGCAGGCGGTCAATTCCACGCTCTCCAAAGAAGGGACAGCCGGTAACGGCAAAGGCGATGGCGTCTGCAATGCTGCTTTTCCCTCGCCCGTTTCCGCCTGTGATGACCGTGGGGTTGCCGAACACCAGCTCTGTCGGCTCCTCATAGGACTTGAAGCCCGAAAGCATCAGGCTGGTAATTTGAAACTGCTCGATCTTTTTCAAAGAATTGCTCCTTTCCGTTTTTCGCTGAATCGCTGTTTATGCCGCCCTGTCCTCTTGCGGGACGATCTCGTAGGATTCCAGCACGTAAAATGCCACGGTATCCTGCTGACGCATGGTGAGCTTTACATTGCTCAGAACGGTGCCTGTGCTCAGTTCGGGCCGTGCGCCGCGGGCGAAGGCCGGGATCTGCTTGCCGTCCGGCGCTCGGAGCGTAACAAGCGTGCTGCTGCCGCTCATACCGCCCTGTACCTTGGTGCTCAGAACCACATAGCAGTCTGTTCTCTGCCGTGCTGCGCTCTGCGGCAGGGCAAAGGGGACGGTGCGGGAAGCTGCCGCTCTGCTTTGCTGTACGGGCTGAGTCTGCTGTGAATCGCTCCGTGTCGCAGGCTGGTCTGCTCTTTGCAGAGCCGATGCAGGCGCGGGCTGAGAATTTCCCTGCTTTGGCTGCGGACTTGCTGCAGGCGCGTTTTCCTCCGGTGCTGTCTGCCCCGGTAGGGTTTTCGGCGTCAGCAGCGATTGAATGCCGCAGGCCGCGGCCGGTGTCAGCCCCAGGCGCTTCAGCGCGCTCAGATAAGCGTTATCCAGCCTGGCGCGTTCGCTGTCCTTGATCACAAAGCTGCGCCCGCGCTTCTCAATCTCGACCCAGACGGTATTAAGGTCGTACAGCACGCGGCCAATCCCCCATTGGACGGCAGCGCGCTTCATGCTGTCGGATAGGCCCCCCTTGACAGACTCGATATCCGAGTCCTCGGCGCCGTCCCACTTGGTAATGAAGCCGCGGCCCTCAAAGAAGATGGCGATGCCGCAAAGCTGCGCCTCCTTTTTCCCGTTGCTATGCCAGGGCTTGAAGTCGTTATACCAGTTCTCCGGCCCGCAGACCTCGTCCAAGCGGTTCTGGATGGCGCGGTTTGTCACATAGGGAACGGCCAGGCCGCGCATCTTCTCTTCCGTCGTGTTCTGCAGCCGCCATTCCAGATCCTCCGGGGCGAAGGGCTTTGCGAGAGCCTGCTGCATTTCTTTTGGGTTAAGCTGTGCCATGATGCTACCTCCTGCTGATAAAATCTCCCAGTGTTTTTCCGTTGGATACCAGAATGTCCGTGTAGTAATATGCGGGATCTTTGTCCTTGAGATGCTCCAGAAGCTCTCCGTGCGAAAGCTTTAATCTGTTATGCTCCCTGTCATACATATCGTCGTTGTCAGGTAGACCCAGCAGATACCGCGGAAAGTTCTTCAGCGCGGAAATCTTTCGATACCGCGGCAGCACATTGTTGCCTGTGCAGACCCGATCATCCGAATGGACATTGGAAAAGGGGTAAAAGAACATCAGCGTATCCATAGTTGGCGCTTCATCCGCAACGACGCCCATGGAACACTCCGCGACTTTGCCGTTTTCCAGAACCCGCACGCCAAACACCATGCGGGGAATCGGAAAATTTGGGTATTCCCTGTCCCCATAGATCACATCTGCCCGCAGTTCCGGATTCCAAAGTACGAAATACTTCTCCGTGGCGGACATGGATAGGTGAAGGCAGTGTTCCGGAAGAAAGCCGCTGTCCAGATAATCATTGCTGGCATAGCTCTGGTTGATAACATAGTACAGCTCCAGAGGATCAATTTCCCTATAGGCGGCAATGCCGCCCGGTTTTTGCTCCTCTACAATGATCGTATTTCTGGTGGGAGATAACCGCAGAATGACATCTCTCGAATAATCCTTGTTTTCAGCCGGCTGCATCAGGCAGCCTCCTTTCTTATGTTTTCCGTTTCTCTCTCAGCAAGTTTTGCCTCTATTCGCCGGATGCTGCATTGGCAGTAACGAAGCAGATCCACCAGCGAATTTGCAAAATAGAGCGGCTCGTAGTAATCCGGCGACAGGCAAAATTCCAGAATGACATGATCTCCGGCGATATGCTGTGAGAATTTGTAAACGGAGTTTGTTGCCCCCAGCACGAAATACTCAGTAATATCGTGCAGCTTTTTACTCCATACGCTTTGCCTGCTTCCGTGCTTCGGATCAGAAGCGCGCCCCTGCTCATACAGCCGGTCGATGATTGGATGGGAGCATTGCACGACGGTCGCTTCATACTCTTCATCAAAGAAAAAGTTCACATCGTCAAAAATATCCCACATAACTTCATCGATCACCATGAGAAGCTCCTCCATATCAACAACAGGGTGGCTTTGGCAAAAGATGTGTGCGGCATCCGGAGACTGCATATGCAGGAATTTAATCATACGCAGAAGCAGCAGGATATCGTCTTCATACTCAATTCCATACATAACCGGCACCTCAAAAGAAAGAGCGCTCTTGCCGCTGGAAAACAGGAGCTTTCCGACAGTAGTGGATAAAGCCCTGTATCCAACCATCGAAGACCCGATGATAGACCCTCTCATAATTTTCGGGCGTTACATTCTCTATTTGGAACGCATCCCAATCAATGATAGAAAGGTCAATGGTTTCTTCTTTATCAAAGGCTTCCAGCAGCTTTTGGATATACGGGCTGCGCTCTGATTTGGGGAATAACGCCGCGTCGTCTTTTTGCGAAACAGAAAGCAGCATTTTTACGAAAACATTCCGATCAAATGCAGTCATCTTTTTCCACCTCCGGGCTGAGCCGCACGACGCAAAGGGCATATCCGGCAGGGTTTGACAGAATCGCCCGCTGTTCCTCTTGAGATGCGACCGCACGCCCGAGGGCGGCATAGTAGATCCCGCAGTCTGGGAGCGGCGCGCCTTTTTGCAGCGAAATGTGCCACAGCGCATGAATCATCAGCTCCGGATCGCTGCCATCGACCACTACGGGGCAGATAAGCGAATCGCCCGCTTTCTGTGCCTTGTCCATATCCACCTTTTTGATCATGGCGGCTGCATGAAATGCAACAGCCTCCTGCTGTGTCTGCTGCCCGGTCAGGAAGAGCGTTAAGAACAGCTCCGGCTCCTGACAGCCCAGCACCACGCCGAAAGGACTGGTGAGCTTATGGCCCCATGCGTCATTTGCGGGATGGAACTGGCGGTACAGCTTTCCCAAGGCAGGCATCAGCAGATTGGATACCTGTCCCCAAACCTGCGCGCTGAGCGCGGCCTTGCTGCCGGTGAGCTGATCTACCGGGACAACAACTGCCATGTTGCAAAACTTCATTCTCGTTCACCTCAATATTCTTCCGACAGCAGGATCGTCGTTGCGGAGCGATCCGCTTCCGTGATGATCATAATGCGAAGCTCTTTGGATACCTGATACCATGAAATAATCCGGTTTCCGCTGCGAAGTGCCTCCTCATTGGCCCTTGCGTCGCTTTCACAGGTATCACCCCAATCGCCGCTCAGATGTCGTTCCAAAAGCCGGATCAGCCCTGCTCTTCCGACCTTATCCAATGCAGCAGGCGTCGCGCAGAGCTGTCCGCAGCGAAAACGCGCTTTTTTGTCTTGCATAAATTCCGCCTCTTTTCATGTCAATGCCTTAAAGCCGTTTGGCGTCAGGACATTGAAAATCATTTTGTTTGTAATGGTTTCTTTCACTTCGCTGCCAATGTGATTGCCCTGCGCGCTGAACTTTTCCTCACTCTCTGTGCGGATGACCTTGACGATGCGGCCTTTGATGATGTGCGGCGTATCGCACGCTATGAGGCCGTTGATCATACCGGAGCCGCCGATCAGTCCGATCTGACTGATGGAGAGCGGGAGCAGCGGCCGCTTTACGCCGCTGTCCAGTTCGCTGCGCGCCATCATCTGCGCAAAGCTGTTGCAACGCCGAAGCTGCTGCTCCAATTCTTTCTGATTGAATCGCTCTCCCTTGAAGGCATTGACCTCTATCGTGTGATCTGGCAGAGCGTAGCGTTCTTCCGGCATCTCTGCAAGAGAGCGAATGGACATGGGCGCGGACGCAAGCTCCTCCAGCCAGAGGGTATCCTGCAGTTCTGTCCCCCGGGGCTTTCGGACACCCAGCACCGCTACCTGCTTGAATTTCCGAAATTCACTCTCGGTAAAGCGCCAGACGGTAAGATCATCAAAATTGTCCACAAGGATACGGCAGATATCCGGCGTTAAACGGTAATAGGGAATCACATAGATCAGTAGGCCGCCGTATGCCAACGCAGGCAGGCTTTCAATCAGGAAGCGCTTTTCATGCCGGGAGCGTCCGCCGCTCTCATTGATGACCGAGAGATACGGCGGGTTGAGAAACAGCAGATGGAAAGCTTCGCGGCTGATGCTGCTATGAAAGAAGCTGCCGAAGCCCACGCGGTGAAGCCTTGTCTGTGCTTCTTCCGCGCGGCTCTCGTCCAGCTCCACGCCATAGGCATAGCAGTTATTGCCCTGCGCCAGTTGTCGAAGCGCCTTGCCGCAGCCGCAGCAGGGATCCAACAAGTTCGTGGTCACGCCTTCCGGAAATCGGATCCCCCGCAAAAGAAGAGCGATATTATCCGGGTCTGTTGGGTAATAGCCCAGCTTAATGTTGTTCATCAGCCGACCTACCACCGCAGCATTGGTCTTTTGTCCCACAGGAAGGGATGACGCGAAGCGGCTCAGCGCCTCGTAGACGCTCTTATAGCCGGTGCTCATCAATGCAAATCCTGCAAGGCCCTGCCGAAGCTGTCCGGATACTTTCGCAAGTGCGTATTCCTCCATTTCCATGAGGAAAAGCTGCACCTGTGCGAGTGTTTCCACCAAGGTTTCCCGCGTTCTACTCAGTTCCGCGTAAATATCCCGTGCCGCAGCAAGGTCGCTTTGGCGGCAGCGCTCAATCCTCGCCCGCTGCAAAACCATGCTTTTGGAGAGCTGGATGATCTTGCCTTGAAGCTGCGCAAGCTGATCCAGAGCATACGGCTTTTGCGCGGAAAGGTCAGGCAGCTCGCTCATAACGGCACCCATCCTTCCGCAAGGCACTCAGCGTCTCCAAAAGCTGCGGATATGACCAGGTTTTCAGGTCGCTGCTGGTGAGAAAATGATTGTATCCGCCTTTGAAGTCCCTGCTGCTTCGGATCGTCCGATAGCAAAGCACTTTCCCATCCGCGCATAAGCGCTGCTCGATCCACACCGCAATGCCTCTGTCCTCCCACATTCCATAAAGGGAGCATGTTCCCGACACCGCGATGCCGCCGCTGTTTGCACTGACTGTAACCTCGTGCAGTCCAAGATCCTTGGCAAGGGCGCGGAGGAATACCTTTCCCACATTCAAAAAAGCTTTCTTACTTCCATTGGGTCCGCTTTCCCTCTCGCCAAAGATGCAACCTAAATCAGTGGTCAGCAGCAGCGCAAGCTGCCGCATGTGACCTTCCTGCGATTTGATAGACATGTTGTATCCTCCTTTATTTCCGGATAAAAGAGGGCAAGGAACACGATCTGTTCCTTGCCTTCCGTTCGGGCGGCTCACGCCGCTCCCTTCCATTCTTTTTCGTGTCCCGCCGCCCGCAGCTCCATCTGCATACGGGCAAGGGGAATCCGCCGCTCATAATATGCCAGCAGGCGCAGTCCGCCGCCTTGCGTCGGAACACCGCGATAGATCTTTTCATAGAGCACAGTGCGACCGTGTTCCTCTACGCGGGTTCTGCTTTCCACTTTCACTTCACACATAGGCAGTTAAGCTGCGGGGCGAAGGATGCGCTCGTTTTCGAAATCGAAAACAGGCGCGTTTTCCTCCGGTGTCCCGGGAATCAGCTTGAGGGTATAACCCTGCTCACGTGAGAGCTTAAAGAGCCCAACGATACGGTTGAGTTCCTCATCCACTACATCTTCCTGCTTTTCTTCGACTTCCGGCACACTCTGGTCAGATGCAGAGAACTCCGCGCTCCCTTCATTCTGCACAGTTTCCGTGTGGTCTTCCTGCGCGGGCACAAATTCAGCATCCAGAACTTCAGCTTTCTGCCCGGGCGCTGTCAGCGCCGTCCAGAACGAGCGCAGCATGGAGGCAAAGAGTGTACCGAAGAGGGTGCGCTTTTTCGGCGTGAGATTCACGACCTCCTGCGCCACGACCTCATCCACCTCGCTGATCGCTGCCGTCAGCTTTCCCGTTTCCACATAGGCTGCGGAGAGGAAGCAGGATACGGCGGCACTCTCGGAGGCAAACACCTCCGGCGCCTGCACACGCTTGGCAATCAGGCGCTTGCAGATCACGGTGCCGCTTTCCACATCGTCGATGCAGACGGTATCCGCGTTGATGCTGCTGGCGTCGATCACGCCGCTTCCGGTGATGCTCTGCGCCTTGACGCCATAGGTCACATGAAGGCGGCCATGCACCACCAGATGCTCCGTTGTTAGAGACTCATAATGGACGGTTTCTCCCTTGGGAATGTAAACAGTTTTCATCTTGTATTCTCCTTTTTCTTTTTTAGATGGCTATGCCATCTTTTTTCTTTTCAAGCTGCCATTTCTTCTTTCAGCCGGACCGGCACCACGAGGGCAAAATCACTGCGTCCCGCAGCATCGATCACGATGGGAGCATGAGGACTGCTGAGATGGATGCAAACCTCCGCTTCTCCCTTAAACTGCTTCAGGGCATCCAGCATATGATAGAGGTCAAAGCCGAGAACCATGTCTCCGCGGCCCCTCACCTCAATGCCGGTTTCAAATGCTCCGCCGGACGCCGCAATGGAAAGCTGTTCGCCTGCAAAGCGCACATAAGGCTTTGCCGTGAGCGCAGAGCACTCCTTCAGGTAATTCAGTTCCCGCACAAAGTCAGCCGTTTTGACAGTCACGCTCTCCCGATACCCTTTAGGGATCACCGCATCCACGTTATAGGTATCCACGCCCTGTAAGCGGGCAAGCATACGCAAATTGCCGCTTGCAAACAGCACATGGCTGCTTCCGATCCGCACGGTCATATCTTCCTTGCCGAAAGCGCTCAGGTGCGCAAGCACATCGGCGCGCACCAAAAAAGGCTTTGGGAAAGAAACACCTTCCAGCGTATCGCAGGCAAGGCGGGTTCCATCCAGTGCGTAGACGCGATTCCCGCAAAACTGCACGCAGATCGCGGCGGGTCTTGCACTCACGCTGGGCTTTTCCGCAGCATAGCGCACACGCTCCACACAGGCGGAAAGCCTCGCGCTGCTTACTGAAAATGCATCACCCTCCGGAGCCTGCGGCATATTCGGATAATCCGCTCCGTCGTAGACCTCAAATTCCGCGCCGCGGCGTTCACAGCGGAGCAAAACCCTTCCGGCTTTCTTACTGCCGCTCTGCGTTTCGGAAAATTCCATCGTCAGCTCACCGGCAAAGTGGGAACAGGCGCGCAGGATGTCCTTGGTTTTTCGGAAAGCAAAGAACATATCATCGCCCGAAGCCGGGAACTCTGCCGTAAGCCATGTTTCGAGATCTGTTGCCGTCAATGTGCAGCGCCCATTCTGAATCCGGAGACAGACCTCCTCCAGAATGGGTATTGCGCACTTTTTGAGGATTTTACTGATTTTACTCATTGCATGGGAAAACTCTTTTGCGTCAACTACTGCACGACTCATGCCGCACGCCTCCTTGTCTTCTTTTCCAGCACCGTCTGCATCCGGATCGTTTGGGTGGAAAAATCCGTCTGCAAGGCATTGTTTTCTCCATGGGTCAGAATGTTATAGACCATGATGAGCACAGCGGTCGCCGCAGTCACATTGGCCACAATACTCTGCGGATCTTCCTGTGCGGCTTCCGCACAGCTGATCTCCGAGGGAAACAGGTCGGTGTCCTTCAGCATTTCGGGATGAACGCCGCCAATAGATTTGCGGATCGTTCTTCCGTTTCTTCGCACGCCGCACACGACCTGTCCGGTATACTTTCCGTTGCCGCTATCGATGTAGATGAGTTCCTCGCTCTGATGAAAAGCCTGATGGCAGAGCTGCCGCGTCTTATTGTTATCCACGCAGCCCAGCAGCAGTACCATTTCCTTCGCCCGCTTGGTAGAATAGGGATTCAGCTCCCATTCCTTCGGCTCGATCAGTTCCATCAGATCCGGCAGCTTTTCAATAAAGCTGGGAACATACTCTGTCTCCATTCCAAGCACAGTGGAATACCGCTCTGCCAGCACGCGGGCTTTATTTTCACCCAAGTCTGCGGGGACAAAGTTCTGCCGGTCCAGGTTCTTTGGCTCGACAATATCCCCATCGCAGACAACAAAGCGGGCAGGACGATCCAGCATATGAAGCAGGCGAAACACATACGGGGCAACATAGCCTCCTGTGCCGCCGGCTCCCAGCATGACCACCTTGACCGGGCGATCCGTTGGAAACTTCATAGGAACGCCTCCTCCAGAAGGTCCCGGAAGCTGCGCTTATCCGGCTTTTTGAATCGCTCGGACTTTCTGCTGCGGATACTTACCTGCGTCAACCATTCCTTGGGAAACGGCTGCTCCAATCCTTCCATCACAATATTGGGATCGATGGATACAAAGGAGTCGCCGCAGAAAATACGTGCTTTGACGTCCGGATAGAATTTATCAAGTTTTCCCAAAACGAGGTAGAGTCCTGTGGAGCGCTCATCCTGATCATCTTTACCGGAGAAAAAGGCATCCATGCTGTTATGAGAGTGGATATCCGCGTAGCAGAGATACCGCTCTTCATCGTCATAGGGACAGTCATGGAGATTGGCCTCTACTTCCTCCTTGCACACGCTCTGCTTGGGGACGTAGGCAAAAAAGCGTTTTTCCGCCTTGTCCCAGTAAATCTGGGCAAATGCTTCATTCTCCCCATGATCCGTCATAAAGGCACGGAAAAAGGCGATGATCTGTCCCATCAACTCGGCGGGGATTTTCGGCAGAGCCGGGGAAAACCCGGCTCTGACCTCAGAGAAATCCACCACATTCTTTTTGGGGGCGATAAACTCGCCCTGCTCCATCTTGCGAAGCTCATAGATCCTGCCGTCGTTGGAGGGGATCAGGCAGATAACCTTATCCGAGTTGCGAGCCTCTTCCAAGGTGCCGAATTTCCCCTTATAAGCGGCATTTCCCTTGGTTTTCATTTCCACCTTGGGCTTTACATAGCAGCAAGGATCTTTGTCCTTCGTTTTCTTGAGGGCGTCGAGAAATTCGCGAGAGCGTTCGATCATCTCCTTCATGGAAATGATCGTGGTCCCCTTGGGGTCTTTGACCTCCTTGCGGATGCCGCAGTATTCCACGCTCCAGGATACCCTTTTGCCTTCCTCCAGATCGGTAAAATCATCGGACTTACGGATGCGCAGCTCCTCAAAGGTCATGGAGGGATCGTCGATCTCCTCTTTCACACCCTTGTGGTAGAATACCGGCGGCTTTTCCAACAAGCCTTTCTTGGTATTCTCCGCTGTTTTCTGCTCAAACGCTGCGGCAATGGGATTCTCCGCAGGAGCTTCGACCGGCGCCTTGGCGATGGGTGCGGTTGTCGGCTGCGATGTTGCAGCAACTGCCGGTGTGATTTCCTGCGCCACGGGTGTCGGAGACGACGGAACGCTCTGTGCTGCCGCCGGAGGTGCAAACGGATCTCCCTGCGGTGCAGCGCTGCTGTCTCCAAAAATCGCGCTGATATCCAATCCTTCTTCTTCGGGGATCTCCTGAAAGGGCCACGCGCCGTTGCTGGGTTCACTCATAGTAAATTGCTCCTTTCGATTTTGGGACAAAAAAGACCGCAATCACTCCTATGAGCAATTACGGTTTCATTCTCGTCCTTATTACATTTCAAGCCGTTTGAGTTCGACGGTACTCGCAAGGAGCATGCCACATCTCTAAGCGGTAAAACCGCCATGAGCTGTGCAAAGGGCATACTACCTCCTTTCCACTCTTTCTTTCCTAACTTACTCCGCCCTAACTTACTTCGCCCTGAAATACAGCTTCATTGTAGCATTACAGGGAAAGACTGTATAGTTGGAGTTTTTCCATAGTAAAGAGAACGCTCTGGATATTGCCGGCTGACTTCACTCAGCCGGAGCCTGCAAATAATTTTGCGCATAAATCTTGACGGGACCCTTTGTCAACAGCACCAATTTGTCCCAAAGCAACCAAAACAAAATGCGCCTGTATAACACAAAGGCACACAGGCGCAAGAAATTACATATTCACTTAAAAGCTGACAATATACGATACTGCTATTGTAAAATCCGGTTTTTCCATTTAATGTCCATCCAGACGAAGAATTAGTTGTTGGCATATCAGATGCAGGCAGAAGGACGGATGGTGTCTGTCCGTGTTTATTAGCCCATGGACCATCGTTTGTACGATACCAGTAATGATAGTCGTAGTTTCCTCCCTGCTTACCGATTCTCATAACGATCATCCACTGATTGGAAGCAAGTGTAACATTCGGACCACTCACTTCCTTCCAACGGCCTCGGAAGTTACTATTGAGCCAAGTAGTCATTCGTGTCTTGGTGCGTGCAAGGGCTTGCGCCGTCGTGGTAGACTGATTCTGAACATAAAGATTGTCGAAGATTATAATGGTGGAGACCTGTATCAAAAGCACTTGTATCAAAAGCATAAGGGCATTTTAGTAGATACTTATGTCTATAGCGATGGGAGTCAGGTGACTGCATTCAAATGGGAGAAGCAATAGTATGTAGATGCGATCATTTTCAAGGCGAAGCCTTCGATTTTTATTGATTTGTCAAGTGTTTTTGTGAAAAAATATTATTTTTATAAATGCTTATCGACTTTAGACAGCAACCTACAAAATGTGGTTTGTATGGATCAGCTTTACCCCTGATTCAATCGCAGGAACAGCGAGAATCAGTTGGGAAAGGCACCTAAATCTTGTGCCTTGCTGAGTTAAGCCGATAAGCATATTTTTATATATCCCCCTGCGCTGAAATAAAAACGCTCAATCACCATCATAAGTGATTGAGCGTTTTGCGCGCAAACTTAATGACATTGCCTCTATGAGAGACAGTGAAATAAAACACTGTCAATCATGGAGGGAGCATTACTATGCCACAGAAGCAGAAATTAAGCGCAGAGGAAAAGTAACCGTCAAACCACCCCAGCGCATAGACATGCATGAGGCAATAGTAGCGGAACGTTGCGAAACGTTTGTATCGAAAGAAATGGCAAGAATGCCAGTTCCCTTGAAAATGGCAATTAGGACGGAAAACAGCAGGCCGGAGATCACCGGCGCTGGAATCGCAAATTTGCGAAGTACATGGGATCGGCGCACAATGGCACGTCCCGCAAAAATGACGAGTGCGGCAAAGCCGAGGCTTGTCAGATACTCAAATTGAAATGCACCGACCGCGCCATCAGCCCCGGGGGTAAAGGTTCCAAAGTAAGAGATCAGCTTATTCATCATATTCGCCCCTTTCAGGATCATTTGTTTGCTGTGCGGCTTTTTACTGCACGCGATATCCGCTCGCGCACTTTTCAAAAGCGTATGCAAGCCGCTCATCGGGAGAGGCAAAGGACTGCGGCTCAAAGCCTTCTGCCTTTTGGAAGGAAACGATGCGATTCGGGTGATCGATCCAGATCACACAGGTGTTCTGCGCAGAAGCTTCCGTTTTCATTTTTTCTCTCCGTTACACATAAGATTCATGATTTTTATAAAAGCTTGTCGGCTGTTGCCTGACAGGCGGCAAACCTCTCAGCTGCGGCGCTTTTCCCCTCGCGCAGCTCACAGTGCGCAAACTCCGTCGTCTGCGGCAGCAGTAGATCAAAACGCCCGATCCGGTTGATCTTCAGATGCAGCCGCTCCGCCGATAGGTCGAGGATATGCCCGCCCTGCGTTTTGTCGCTGCTCAGATAATGAAAATGCCAATCCGGTATGCAAATGCCGTCCACATACCGCGGGCACCAGACGGCGATCACATTGCCGCGGGTGTTTTCAAAGCAAAATTCGTTCCGGCTTTTCGCCGCCTCAGAAAGCACCGGGTAGGGCTTCCGGCAGCTGTTCCAGCTTTGCGTATGCATAGTCTTGAAAACGCCGCCGGCCTTGATCATATAAAAGAGATTGGGATTTCCCTGCACAAACGGCGCAAGCATCTGCTTGAGCGAGGTAAGATCATCGATGCCGTTCAGCGCTATCTCCGGGGCGTTTTCGTCAAACACCATGGCTGCGGCAAACGCCGCATTCTCCTCCGGCCTCATAACGGTGACCTTGCCGTCCGGCGCTGTCTTGTAGGCTGCGCCGTTTTCAAAAGTTATCACGCCGTCCAATGCTGTGCCGATGCCGACCCCGGTATCGGCACAGCGCAGAAGTTCCCGCACGCTGACAGCCCCATCGAAGCTGCCAGCCTCCAACGCGTTCCATGTAGACGCCTGAAACAGTGTTTTCACCATACTGCCATATCCTCCTCGCGAAAGGAAAAGGCGGTCTGCCTTTCCTGTTGCGGAAGGCAGGCCGCCTTTTCTATTGACTTACTCGATGGCGATCTTGCTGCCGGAGGTGAGTTTCTTCGGCTCCTCCTTCGGGATAAGCACGGTCAGCACGCCGGACTCGTACTTGGCCTTCACGTCCTCGGGCTTCACGTCGCCGACGTAGAAGCTGCGGGAGCATGCGCCGGAGTAACGCTCCTGACGCAGCACGCGGCCCTTCTTGTCCTCTTCGCCCTTGTCGAGGCCCTTCTCCGCGCTGACGGTCAGGTAACCATCCTGCACGTCTACATGGATCTCGTCCTTTTCAAAGCCGGGCAGCTCCACCGCAAAGCGGTAAGCCTTGGCGTCGTCCGTCTCGCGGATGTCGGTCTTCATCAGGTTTCTGGCGTGCTTGCCAAACAGCGGGCTGTGACCGCCAAAGAAGCTGCCATCAAAGAAATCATCAAACATGTTTTCACCATAGATGCTGGGTACCATAACAATTCCTCCATTCAAGATGAAATATGGGATTCCAATTTATGTGAAGCACGGCGGCGTGGTATCAGCCGCGCCGCAGCAGTGCCTGCCGATCAAATGTCCTTTGTTCTGGAAATGCAGGCGCAGACAATGGAACTGACGCCCTCCAGCAGAAATACGATGCCGACCGTCATGCCCATGGCCGCCACGCTGACCCACGGATCCATCAGGCAAATGAAACCGGCAAGCGTCAAAAGAATGCCGACTGCAAGGATCCATCCCCACGCGCGGACACCGAGGGCACGCAGGTCAAACGAGCTGACGCACTGCGACACGCCGGAAAACAGCAGCCACAGCGTGAACAGGAACGGCAGCGACAGCATCGTGAACCACTGGTTGAAAAGCAGGAACAGCGACATGATCACCGTCAGAATACCATCGAGCAACAGCCAGCCGGAGCCGAGCATCACGCCGCTTGTCGCGGCAAACACCACGATCTCCGCAACGCCGGACAGCAACAGGAATATACCAAGCAGCAGCCCCGCCGAGAGCAGCGCCACGTCCTGATTGCACAAGCAATAGATGCCCGCGGCGATCAGCAGCACACCAGCTGCAACATTCAGGATACGCATGGACTTTGTACTCATAACGCCATCTTCTTTCTTTTTTCTCTTTCTGCTGTATAGTTTAGCTTTTTCTGCGGTAAAGACAATACGCCGCCGGTACAAGAAAAGAAATAGAGCTTGTGCCAAAAGCACAAGCAAGAACGAGAAAGTATGGACAGGGAAACCATTCGGACTTTAATATGTTTTACAAAGCTTCGATAGCATTGTTCATAAATTATGTGGTATAATTTTATGAATTAGAATATAAAGATTGAAATTGCAGGAGGCTAATTATGAAAAACAAAGGTTGGAAAATTCTTCAAATCATTCAACTTATTATTTTCTTATGCTTTAGTGCGTTCTTATTCGCAAGAACAGTAGATGGGCATGGAACTGTACAGACATTAGAAGTAAAGCTGATTAGTTTTGCTATATGGGCGGCTTTTTATCTTGGCGTCTTAGCCATAGAGTGGTTGATCTACGTTATTGTTCGACGCTCTAAAAAGCAAAATTAACATATGCCGATTTTTCTGTCACAAGTCCGGCAAGTTCTTCACCACACAGCGATTCCCCACATCAGTCAAGCTATGCTTTTTTGACAGCAATATCCCCGGATGGTGCATAGCCATCCGGGGATCTTTTTCAGGTATGTATCAGGAACTTCCACGGGATGATCACTTGGTGACAACCAGCTTGTCGTCCTCCACGGCCAGCTTTGCGGTATCGCCGGTCTTGAGTGTACCGTCCAGCATCTTCTCGGCCACGGCGTCCTCCACCTTGCTCTGGATGGCGCGGCGCAGGGGACGCGCACCGTATCTGGGGTCAAAGCCCTCCTTAGCAAGCTCCTTTACCGCCTCGTCGGAAGCATCCAGATGGATGTCCATGGCCTCCATGCGTCCGGCCACGGTCTTGAGCATCCGGCGGGCGACCTCCTCGATATCCTGCTCCGTCAGGGCGCGGAACACGATGATGTCGTCGATACGGTTCAGGAACTCAGGGCGGAAAGTCTGGCGCAGCTCCGCCATCACGGTCTCCTTGGCCTGAGCGTATGCTCCTCCGTTCTGCCGTTGATGCTGCTGCGATAGATGAAGCTGGCTCCTCATTTCTGCCGCAATTTTCACATTTCATAATCATCCCTCCGTGAATCTGTATATAAATCGTTCAAACTTTCCTTTCTGACACACAATTTAGCTTTTCCTCTTGCAAAAACAAGAAGCTGCCGATACAATAAAGAAAAAACGACTTGTACCGAATGCACAAGCCGAAGAAGGAGGCAGACCATGGAGGAAAAACGCTGGGAGTCGTGCAATGCAGAGGCGCTACTGGAGGAGTTCTTTTCGCAGGATGATCTCCGGCAGTTAGCGCTGAGCACAGGGGAACTGCTGGGCTGCCCACTTCTGGTGCTGGACGACACCTTTCATATTGCGGCGCACCACCTGCCGCTCGGCTTTTCCGATGCGCTCTTTGAAACCGCCGTGCGCCGCGGCGAGATCTCCTATGAGGCCGGCGCAATCATCAGCAGAAACCCAATGCTCACAGCCGGTTGGGCGGACTATGTCCAGCTGGCGGACAGCCCCTATCGGCGGCGTTTTGCGCCGCTCGTCAGCGCGGGCGTGCGCCTCGGCTGCCTGATCTGCGTGGATACGGACGGACATTTGGAAAAGATTCCGCCGCAAACCTGGGAGCTGGTGGAGCGCATTCTCGCCAAGCAGCTGTTTGTGGAGGCGAGCCATCAGGACAAGCCCTTTGAAACGGCGGAGGACATCCTCATGCACCTGCTGGACGGCGGATTTTCTTCCGCCGCGCACTTCCAGCTACAGGCGTCCGGCACTTACCTGGCGGATTTCCACCCGCTGACCTTCGCCCTCATCGATCTTGAGGCCTACCATAATGCGTACATGGGGAAGCGGCATCTGAGGGAGGAACTGGAGACGCAGATCCCAGACGCTCATCCGTTTCTGTACAAAGGCGATATTTTCCTCTTTCTGCACAGAGAGGGGGATGCGGACACGCTTTCCACGCTGGCAAAGGAGTTTCAGCTCAAGATCCTCGTGTCCGAGCCGCTGGATGAGCTGTTTGATCTCCCGGGGCTCTACCGCACGGCGCGCGAGGCGCTGGAGCTGATGACGGACGAGCGCTTTCACGGGGAGCCGGTCTGCTCCGTGGCGCAGCTGCGCACGCCGCTGCTGCTGAAAAATCTGGAGGGGCGCGGCGACCTAATCCCGATTGCGCTGCACCGCCTTGCCGCCCGCGACCGTGAAAAGGATACACAGTACTGTGAAACGCTCTACCATTACCTCACCTGCTGCCACTCGCTGAAAAAGACCAGCGACGCGCTCTATACCCACCGCAACACCGTGCTTTACCGCATCCGCAGATTGCAGGAGGATTTTGCGATCCCGCTGGAGGAGCCGTCCCAGCACGCCGACCTGCTGCTGGGCGTGTCGCTCATTCTGTTTGATACCAAGGGGCCGGACTTCTTCCTCAGTGCGCCGCAAGCTGAAGTATAATACGCCAAAACTTTCGCAAACAGAAAAGGATGATATCACAATGAAAGAAAA